>WNFL01278586.1_pt3 | contig 10316 bp, 14 predicted proteins | sample 5400361 | NCBI WGS metagenome assembly WNFL01 (sample SAMN13153351, study PRJNA577476) | soil metagenome | isolation source: 40 cm soil on Douglas fir-dominated hillslope | place: USA:California | collected 2013-09-17
TATACTTGTAGTGCGGCTTCCCCTCCGCATCGAACAGCTGGGCCACATTCGAGATCGAGACGGCCTCGGGGCGCCCACCGCACGGTACGAAGATGTCCGCCTGATAACGGAAGTGGGCAGAGTTGCGGAAGTCGGTACCGTCAGGAACGACCTCGCCCGAGGGGAGGGTGACGTCAATGTCTTCGATCAAAACGACGTAGCCGTCCTTGCTGAGCTTGGACCGATCAAAGTGGGTGATCATCTTGCGGGCCTTGGCGAGGCGCACGAGTTCACCGCGGTCGATGCCGTTGGGGTCGGCAAGAACCCCAGAACCGTCGATGACTGCGATGTACTTCTCGTTGCTGAGAAGTATCTCGTTGGAGCCGAGATCTAGTAAGTAAGGGAGGTCAGCTCGCTCGGATACTTATCGAGGGAGTCAACTCATACCTCCATCTGGACCACCGGTCTGCACCTTGGTAATCTCTGCCTCCTTCAAGTCGAGCTCCCTGTATGTACCGACGACATACTGGCGTACAGAGATCGAGGTCATGCCATAGGCATCATGTGGGATACCGCCCAGCGTCTCTGCGCTCTTGCCAGTGGTGAACGACTTCCACCATGGAGCACCACGTTCCCGAGCGTGGACTATAAGACCGTGAGTGCCATGAATCGGTGGAATACAGCAGAAACCTACTTGCGGCCCAGTCCATCATATCAGCGGTACCCTCATCAGGCCCAAAGAAGAGGATCTCCGGCTTCTCGTACAAGTCGACGAGGTGCTCTTTGATACCAGGAGTTTGCCCAGGGATGAGTAGGTCGATCATAGCCTTGGAAGACATGATCAGCAACATCCACCACCGTCTGTTACGAGTGCGGACATACATCGACGTATTTTTCGAAGCAGAGGCGGGGGTTGGCACCCAGCGATGGGAGGATAGTGCCCTTTGCACCATCCTCTGGGATATCTTTATTCTTGAGCGCCTGTGTGCTGGCCAGAGCATAGTTCTCATCGAACAAAGTACGCTGGTTGATCGAATAGTTCCTGCAATGTCCATCAGTCGTCATACATCCACACCCACGTTTCGAGACGAAAAACCCACTCTCGTCCCCTCGAACGAACGATCCGAATGCCACCGCGTGCAACATCACGGAAGCGCACATGGAATCCTCTAAAGTCGCTCCCAACGACCACGAACACACCAAACGGCTTGTTCGGGTATTCAATGTTAGGCAGGAACCCGCCATCCAAGCGGAAGGAGAGCGCGACTTTGGTTGGTTGGTAAAAGTTGGTCTTGAGGACGTGCTGGTTGAAGATGAGGAACGACTCAAAGACTTGGAGATCGTGCTTGTTCGTGACTGTCTTCCGGATCTTGTCGTACAGCTCCTCGTCCGAGAGCGGTCGCTCCGTCTTGAGTCGTTGGTACGAGAGTGTCGGCATCAGTTGGCTCGCGTCGTCATTCGGGTAATGAACCATCGCAAAGTTGACATAGAGCACCCGGATCTATCGATGCAGATGAGTCCCCCCCTTACTCGCTCCTGTTCCAGAATGAGAGGCAAACATACGAGATCGGGGTACGCCAGGCTTGTCTCGGAGATGCCCTGCCTGGTGAAGGTCTCCTCCCTGAACCGCTTCTTGATGTCGTTGAGCACTTCGGCGTGAAGTGGGTTGGCGTCATCCAAAACGTTTTTGAGTGCGAGGTATGCGGGACCGAGGCGGTTGCAGAAGTGCTGTGCGAAGATCCAGCCGGCATCTGAAATGGAATCACAAGTGAGTGGAAAAGAACAGAGCAGATGACAGCAAGAAATACTGACATGCGTAGCTCGCTTCTTGGACAGCATGTGAAGCATCGGGAGCGGCAGGATTGCCTCGGAAAAAGGGATTGTCGGGAAGGCAGTAAAGGAGGGAGGCCTCCTTTGTCACTTGGACAATAGAATGCTCAATTGGAGGAGCCCCAGAGTTGGGAACAGGGTTGAGGTACAAGCCTGCATAACAGGGATCAGGTTATGGACCTTCTATGCGGAATGACTTGACTCACAAATGATGGTCACGCCATTAGCGAACTGCTCGACGTACTTCCTCGCGGAGTAGAGCGAATAGAAGTGGTAAAGGTCACTGATAGCGCTAAAGAAGTGCTGGGTGGTGCCCATTTTATACCCAATAACAACCCGCCGTTCCCTGGTGCCCTCGACTTCAAATAGCTCAATCACAGGACCGTGGCGCTCAAGCACGTTCCACATGACGTTTTGATACAGATCGAGGGTGTTTTCGGACGCCTTGTCGAGGAAGGCCTTGTCGCTGACCGCACGAATGTCCACCTTGCCGTTGGGGCCATTGAATTTGCTGAGGTCCTTGGGGAAAGAGCAACGCGAGATAAAGTAGCAGCGCAGCTGCTTCGCGTTTACAGCCGCGGAAACGGCCGCGGAGCGGTAAGTTTCGACACGGAAGGCCTTTTCGGGGGTCGAAGGGTCGAGGAAGAGGTCGTCGATCCTAAGGGAAGTTAGAAACGTTCACACGGTGGAACACGAATAGCACCACACCTTTTTTCACAGTGTGCACCGGGCCCACTAGTGGCAGAAACCCCAGGACGACTGGTGTGGATGAACAAGGCGCCATCCTCGGTGATTTTCTCGAGATCGATGACGAGCTCGTTCGAATGCTTGGTATACGCAAGCATCTTGGCAGCATACAGGGCGATAATGTGGTCAGTGATGACCTCGTGGGTCTCGTTTGCAAAATAGGATTCCTGTTGGGATGAGACACGTTCGTCTTAAAGAATGGATTGTGCATGATGTAATGTGCGGACCTCGATGCCGAGGTTGTCGTAGAACCACGCAACCTCGGCCGCAACAAGCTCCTTGGGAAGGAAGCCCTTGGCGTGGACGTTGACTTCGACCTTTTGGCGCTGCGCGGCCTTGCCGGCGAATGCGGGGCTGATGTACCCGCTATGAGGGCAGACACATCCGGGTCAGTGACGCGTGAAGCACGGGTGGATGCCGTGGAGGACGCACGGGACGTTCTTGACGATGGGGAGTGAGGCATCGCTGCCGGTCCTGCTCGATACATGGGAGTAGACGCCGGGGACGTGCAATCGTGCACCTAGGCTGGTGTTGTTCTGGGGATCGTCGCGATTGTCAGTACTGGGCTGCGCGCCTTGTTTCCGCCGAGCGGCGGCCAGCCCCGCACGGGCTGAACCCCATGATCGCTGATCGCACTCACCGGTGTGCTCATAATGGCGAGAGGAGACGACGAAGAGAGGAGTCGGAACGCAGAGCAGAGAATGAAGGAGGACTTGAGGGACAAGGAAGGCCAAACGGAGGGGGCTTTTATAGCCTCGGGTTGCTTGTGCTTTGCCTGTGCTTTCAAAGCTTGTTAGCTAGCTCGCTACCTAGCTTGCTTGCTTGCTACTAGCTTGCTCGTGATCGTCCACGCCGTTTATGGATACATATTATACACTCAAACCAACCCAATCCGGCGGGACCTTGGCCCACTTGGACAATCACCTGACGCTTCTGCTTTGGTGCAACCCTGCACATCCCACTCATCCGAGTTGCTTGTGATCGCCACTTGTATATTACTCCGCCAATTTCCGTAACTACAATTAATATTGGTTTGTGCCAGTCCGTATTTAGCCGGTGGTCACCAGTCTGGAAGTAGGTCACAAGTCGCGACACGCGAAATCCAGCTAGATTTAAACACAATCACTTCATTTAAAAAAAAATGAAACAGTGGTTTTCTGTTTCTTGCTTGCCTCACAGAGAACACCCCACAGAGAACACCCTGCAGAGAACACCCAGCAAAGAACACCCAGCAGAGAACACCCAGCAGAACACACCGCAGAACACCTCGCAGAACACTTCCCTTCTACCCAATTTACCCCCCCAAAAAAAGTTTAGATCACCATTGTCGTCGGACTCAGCTTCCTCGGCTCGGCCATTCCCTCGCGTACAAACTCCTCATACTCGCTCTTAAAGTCTGGGTGCCACCTGCTCAGCGCAGGCCGCCCCTGCGTTACGTCCTCCATCGCCCACTGCATCCTCAGCCTGTCGAGTTGCGCCGGAGTGTCGTTGTCCGGCGCTATGATATAGAAGTCTCCAAGGCGTACGCGTTCCAGCATGTACTCCACAGTCTGCTGCGCCGTCCACGCCACCGCGGGCTTCTCAATCGAGTCGCCTGCAGTCAAACGAGTGTGCGTCCACCCGGGCCTGCAAACAAGGTGAACACTACGAGGAGATATCGGAACAGTTAATCTAAACGAACAAGAAGAGGTGCGCCGTCACTTTCGAGTGTTTTTCGCGCAGCTCCCATGCGAGACCCTCCGTAAGACTCTTGAGGGCCGCCTTCGAAGCGTTGTAAGCCGCGTTGTCACTGAAGGAAGTCAGTCCTGATTTTTCCAGGCACCCGCACCCTCGCAGTGGCGACGTACGGAGGGTTAGTAATCCCCCGCTTCGACCCGGTATTGATGATGACTGACGGGTTCTCTTGGTACATCATAATCGGACCAAAAGTTTGCTGCACATATATGACACTACGAAAACCCGTCCGGTCAAAACCCGACGGACACCGGAGGGCAAGAAGACGCAAGACGGGAGATTGGTAAAGACGCACCCCCATAGATTGACGTCAATGACCTTCTTCCAGGTGTCCAAGCCGTCGAGAGCAGTGCCCTTCGTGGCAATACCGGCATTGTTGAGGAGGACCGCCACCTACAGCAGCACGTGCTCGCTTGTTAGTCCTCCGATTTCGCCGAAATTGCGCGAGAAACAAAACAACACAGGAAAAAGCACATAATCGGGACTGGAGTGCGCACCTCTCCAAAGCTCTCATATGCCTTATCCTTGAGCCGTTGCACTTGCTCGAGGTTGCTCACGTCGGTCGGGACCACAAGCACATTCTTCTCGCCGACTTGCGCCGCGATGTCGCGTCCAAGTATGTGCACGTTCTCCGCGTCGACATCGGCGAGGACGACCCTGAGCCCATGCCTGAACGGGGGGGTACCAAAATCCACCAGTCAGTCATTCATTCATTCATCCATTAACTCAGTCAATCAGTCGATATTCGCGATCCAACCAGGACCAGGGATGAGAGGCGACGTACCGAGCGAATTCAAGTGCGGCGGCGCGGCCGATTCCAGACGCAGCACCGGTGATAACGGCGACGCGACCGCATTGGAAAGCGGGGTGCCCAGCGGGATCGAAGGGGGAGAGATTCTGTGCAAGTATGGGATCGCCGCGGCCGTTGCGCGCAAGCGAACGAGGTCAGGGCGTCTGATCGTGGGACGAGGGAAAGGCTGGGGCCGACTGTGTTGGGTTCCCGCTGGTCCGAGTCGACCTCTGTGTAGGTCTGCACTCCTCGGAGCGGCGAAACGTGACGGGAGTGGGCCATAAGTAAATTCGCTAGGACGTAAGGGAAGACAAGACGGAGAAGACGGAGAAGTGAGAACGGGGTCAAGGAGCTTGTTGGTGTTTGCGTATTCGCACGATTCTGCACCAGTATTTTTATACCCGACCGGCCTACCCGTCTACCCGTAAATGCGTGATATCATCAGCCAGGCTTCTTCCTGAGCGCCTACATCGCCCTGGACGCCGAACGTACCACGTACCTATGCTCTCCCTTTGGATCCGTATCAATTCCACCAACTTTAAGTCGCGATCGCGCAAGCTATTTCGCAGCGCTAGCTACATAGCACAATAGAGCCAACTGAGTGGATGGAAGACGTGTGCGCCGAAGAGCAGAGTGTTTCCCATTCGAGACTCCCTCTTTGATGCAACGTGGGACACATCTATCACCACCCTGCCGGCGTCATCGATACCTTCGTTCGGGTTCCTTAAATATGCCAGCGCCAGTGTAGGAGAGTTTGCAATGAGCTGCACAAGATCCGTCATATGAATAGCGGGTCGATAAGCAAGCTCCACGTCCTCGCTAGCTCAAACATAATGGTTCTGCCCGGTCAGCGCTTGCAACCGCGGGCTTCTCATATATAGGCTGGCATGCTTGGTCATCTGGCAGCCAGCGGGTATATTTTACTGCTCAGTTTAGGGTTCAGTGTCGACGCAAGACGGCAGCCAGCGACCCAAGCCGGTTTAAGTGAAAGCCAGATTTGAGGCTGGCATCTCAATTAAGGGACCTTCTCGGGCAAGCTGGTATGCACAATGGCGTAAACCCATTTTGAGGTGACTAGTGTGTTATTGGACATTGGACGGGGGACACTGAAAGGCTGGTCCAGTGAAGGCTGGTCCTGGGAACTGGGAACTGGTGAGAAACCGTACGGAGCAACTTACCTTTATACTAGACGCCCTATTACACATGAACGCCCAAGTGCTCCGCGAGGCTCGAAGCTGGCACTTTGACAACTTTGTTCGGTCTAATCGCGAGACATTGAAATCACATTGCGCGCAGAGACGCTCGTGAGACCTAAGACCATACTTTGTGCCTCAGGGACACCACAAATGTTGGATTCCCCCGGTTGGTTCCATCCAAGGTCACGAGGGAAAATACGTGAAAATCCATCTTTCAAATTTCTAATGTTATAGACAGGCTGCCAAGGCGTTTAATGTGACCTCGCGCTGTTGAGCGCGCTAATTTCGGAGAAAAAACCCCTGGACTTCTTTCAGACTCACCATAGCCTGCGGTACTTGCCCCGTCACCCGCTCCAAGTCTTGCCACATTGTACTCAACACACTCACGGACCCTTATATCAATCTTGGTCGCATGCGGGGCCGATCGATTAGTAGCACGCCGACCCACGCGCCCCCCTGGAGAAATGACAGCGGTCACCGTTATCCATGCCATTTTTGGACGCTCACCTTCAGGGCAACTGGGCAAGCTATTTCCGTCACGCACGTTCCTGTGAATTACTTCTGTCAAACCAATCCTTCTTGATCCGATTATCCTCCGCATGGTTGTGCCATGCATTTCACGGAGACGTATGGAATGCCCACAATATAGGCTCGCCGCAGGATACAATCACCATCCTATTTCAATTGTGGTCTTAAAATCTGTCATCGCCCGTTCATCGCCCTTACTTCCTGGCAACCTATAATCCCCTTATCGCGGTGACCCTGCTTCCTGGGTCGGGCTCGCTGGTGCTTCTAATTCCGACTGTCTCCCCAATCGCAACACAATGAAGGCTACCTCGCTTCTCATAGCCGCAGTTGTATCTCTCCCCTCGGTGTATGGTTGGGGCACGCTGGGCCACCAAACTGTTGCTCTGCTCGCGCAGCAGTACCTCCTTCCGGAGACGATCTCCGCCGTCCAGCAGATCCTCGACGACAAGACGCCGGTCTACATGGGCCGCATTGCGCTCTGGGCAGACCAGTTCAGGACAACACCCGAGGGGAAGTTTTCCTCACCATTTCATTTCATCGACGCAGACGACCACCCACCTGGGACATGTGGGGTTGCCATGTCCGATTGTCCTAAGGAAGGATGTGTAGTATCCGCTATTGCAAATTATGTGAGCCGAGATGGACCGGAGTGGTGGTTGGAGTGATGGACTCATGGAGTGTTTGGTCGATAGACTTTGCGAGTGCAGGACGAGTCCCTCGATCCGATACAGAGGAAGCAGGCCTTGGAGTTTATCATCCACGTAAGCTGCTGTATGATCCTCTACCATGGACCGCGAAACTCACAATCCCATCTTTACAGTTCGTCGGCGATATCGCGCAACCGCTGCACACAGCGGGCATAGATCTCGGGGGGAACACCATCAGGGTCACCTTCAACGGCTTCAAGACGAACCTGCACGCCGTATGGGATTCCGCAATCCCCAATTCGATCTTCGGCCTCGCGCCGAACGCGAGCATCACCTTCGAAAACTCCTTTGGGTTTGCGAGCAAGCTCGCTGCTGCAATCAACGAGGGGGAATATAAGGACAGGGTACAAGGGTGGATCGACTGCTACGACGTGCGCTCGTCACAGGCGATCGAAGACGCCACTTTGCGATGGGCGGATGACACGAACAAGGCGGTGTGCACGTATGTCCTGAAGGATGGCGACGTGGCGATTAATAATACCGAGGTGGGCGGTGTGTATGCCGTTGGCGCGCATCCCATCGTTGAGGAGGCACTGGCGAGGGCCGGTGTACGGTTGAGCGTCTGGCTCAACTTGATCTTTGCGGATGACACTGGGTTTTCGTGATCCTACTGGGTACTTGCAGGTGACTTGCCTCGTTGTCTTAGTGTCGATGTGATGGGAGGCGTTCTGCTCCAATCCTCAACGGTTCACAGCTGTAAATCCCAATATCTTTTTCGCAATCGACCTGGTCAGATCTCGCCGAGCCACAATTGTAGTACCAGCGTGTTACGATCACATTGCCCTCGGCGAGTCCCCGCTTTATCGCTTGCCTAGTCCCACTACATTTTGAATCCTATGATTCAGTGCACAGACCAATATATACTTTGGTCGTCACGTTAAGGACATTGGTATATGTGCCTCCCACGAATTTTGGAAGCCCTTTCAATCCAGCTTCCGCGCCCCTCGCCATGCTTTGCATAACGGGATAGGTCTTCCTGGGACAAAGGCTGCAAAGGCAGGCATGCCCTCTTCGAACGGTTTCTCACCAACCTGCACATGTTCTTCCACGCAGCTTTGACGTCAGGACGCTGCACCCACTCGGTTAAGTCAAGTTGGTTTTCCAACATGCCGAGCACCCTCTTCAAGCCGAGCTTGCGGGCAGAGGCGAGTAAAGGATGCGTGAGGAGCCTGAACTCGGTGCGACACGCGCCAGACGCGCGCCGCTTTGTGGGTCAAGCCCGTGCTCGGCGAGGCGAGCAACGCGTCCTGACACGGTTCCGCGTGCGAAAAGGGCGGCGCGTACCTGGTTTCCGGGCTGCAAACCTCTGGCTCAATAAGCGAGGCATCTGAGTACTTGGCAAACCTGGATTTTCGTGCCCGATAAAGATGTGGCTTCCTGTATTACTGGTACAAAGATATTTGTGGACAGTGCGAAGCTGTGAGCGTGTTGGTAGTCATCGTGGCCGCTATTGTAGCCCAATTTTTGATGATCCTCGATAGCTTCTGTGATTGCGTTTTGGAGGGTAAATATCTCGCTCTTCGTCAGCTACCGATGCGGGCCGCCCTCGCAGCATTCAGAATAGTCCATTGTAAATCCAGAGTTCGAAGGACGTTCTTTCGTTCACTTTCTACAGCTGTAGCGGCAATCCACCTCACCGATCCCACGTTGCGCGCGGCCCTTGCACCCTCTCCCTATCCTGGACTTCAGGTCTCTGAAGCCAAACATGGCGACTCAAGCACCCAAGGCATTCAACTTGTGAGCACCTAGACAGCTAGCGCAGCATTGTTGTCTGATCACCTTCAAGCCTGTATTTAAACCGTGCGGCACCTCACGTCGATCTAGGTCACAACGCTGATCCTCAGCGTCATGCAGAAATCACTTTGCAAGATGTTCCAAACTCGAAGTATCAGCTGGAGCTGTTTGTGGGAAATCAGGAGATAGACCTACAAAAGAATGGTAACCTGACCTGGACACCAGTCCAACGCTCGTATGTCCCTTGTTTCCTTACTTTATACGCTCGCTGGAGGCATTGCGTGTAGAGATATTTCGCCGACATCCGAAATTCGCGTGGAGATCCAAAGAATCAACCGCGATTTGTTTTGGGCGAAGAGCCAACAAATGAACGAGGTAATCGACCTACAAGGCCTTGTCAATGACTATTGGAACTCCGACAAGCATGAATTCACTGTACCGAGTAAGCTGTTATGACCGACTAGTCCCGTTCATGTCTGACGGAGAAGGGCAGAGGTGGTTGTCTTTGGAAAGTACCAAGGGTCTCTAGAATTACGCTTCTCTGCGAATACTACCGTCCGTCACTTTGAAACATTACATCCAGCCAGCTAACAACTTGGCATAGGCGGAATCGCTACGCTCCACGCTCCACGAACTCGAAAGATTGATAAAGGAATACACCCCACTGATGAGTAGGTCGATGGAGAGGGCTTTGGGAAAAGGGATTCAAGCTGGCACTGTATTCGCTGAGGTCAGCTCTCCCGTATGGAATCCAGAAAACCTTTGACACCTTTTAGTTCAACCCGATTGCAAAGGCCGTCCTCGGAATTGCCACTGTCACATTTGAGGTTCGTGCTCTCTACTGGGGTATCAAAACGCAGATGTAACTCTTGATCCTTCAGCTCTTGAAGGAACAGAACAAATACGACCAGATTCCATCGAGACTGCTGGATCGGTTGCAACGCATCTTGCCTTTGGCGGACAAGGTTGCAGACGAAATCGTCAGCGAAGAGACAGACATCTTGGAAAAGATAATCCCGCGAATGTTCGAAGTAATGCAAAAGATCGCTATATTTTTATGCGAGTACGTCA
>WNFL01406159.1_pt1 | contig 10316 bp, 7 predicted proteins | sample 5400361 | NCBI WGS metagenome assembly WNFL01 (sample SAMN13153351, study PRJNA577476) | soil metagenome | isolation source: 40 cm soil on Douglas fir-dominated hillslope | place: USA:California | collected 2013-09-17
TGATTAAATATTTAAGTGAGCCGGGAATTAAAGTAAAAATGCAGAAGGCTGAGAATTATTACCTGCAGGATCAGTCGCGCAATATGAAGATCGTGGATGATGAGCTCCTATTCACGATTGATGAAAAAAATAACTCTGTTGATCTTGCCGATAAAGGTTATAACATGATCACCCGTTCCGGGGAAGATCCTGAATTCTTTGTGTTGCCCGATATAGGTGTTAAGCTGGCTGACGTAGAAAAGAATACAGCCACGCAGGAAGAAAAACTCCAGCAAAAAGAAGCATTGCTCAACGAATATGCTCAGAAAGCCGATCGCATTCACTCTGTTCAGCAGTTATTAAAAGCTTATACGCTGTTTGCAAAAGATGTGGAGTATATCATTGACAACGGCGCCATTAAAATTGTAGATGAGCAAACGGGCCGTGTACTGGATGGAAGAAGATACTCTGATGGTTTGCACCAGGCCATTGAAGCAAAAGAAAATGTAAAGATCGAAGCGGCTACTCAGACTTATGCCACGATCACGTTACAGAATTACTTCCGCATGTATCATAAGCTCGCGGGTATGACCGGTACTGCGGAAACAGAAGCCGCTGAGTTGTGGAGTATTTATAAACTGGATGTGGTTACTATTCCAACCAACATCCCGATGATCCGTATCGACAGGCAGGACCTTGTTTATAAAACGAAAAAAGAAAAATACAAAGCGGTTGTTGACGAGATAGAAATATTGCAGAAAGCGGGAAGACCTTCGCTCGTTGGTACCACTTCGGTAGAAATAAGTGAATTGCTAAGTCGTATTCTAAGCCAGAAGAAGATCCCGCATAATGTACTCAATGCAAAACAACATGCCCGTGAAGCGCAGATCGTTGCCGAAGCAGGTTTACCAGGGGCTGTTACCATTGCTACCAACATGGCGGGTCGTGGTACGGATATCAAACTCGGGCCCGGTGTAAAAGAAGCCGGTGGTCTCGCAATTATTGGTACCGAAAGACATGAAAGCCGTCGTGTTGACAGGCAGTTGCGTGGCCGTGCGGGCAGGCAGGGTGATCCCGGTACTTCGCAGTTCTATGTTTCCCTGGAAGATGATCTCATGCGTATGTTCGGCAGCGATCGTATTGCAGGTTTGATGGATAAGCTTGGGTGATACAGCACAGCATGATCAGCAACAGTATTCAGCGGGCACAGAAGAAAGTGGAAGAAAACAACTTTGGTATTCGTAAACGCCTGCTCGAGTATGATGATGTCATGAACAAGCAGCGTAATGTTGTTTATGGTAAACGCCAGCATGCATTGTTTGGTGAACGTCTCGCACTCGATATTGATAATGCCTTCTCGATTGTTGCCGAAGGTTTGGTCAGTGGTTTCCGGGAGCAGGAAGATTTTGAAGGTTTCAAGCTTGCCTGTATCGTCAACTTTGGTCTCGATACAAAGATCGATGAAGAAGATTTCAAGAGAGGCGATCTGAATGGCGTGATGGATAAATTATATAATGAAGCGACTGAAAACTACAGCCGTCATAAAGAAGAGTTGAAGAAACAAGTGATACCGGTTTTCAAAAACATCAAGTTAACGCAGGGCAGTCATATTGAAAATGTAGTCGTGCCTTTTACTGACGGACGCAAAGGTTTGAGTGTATTATCGCCACTGGATAAAGCCATCAGTTCACAAGGTGAAGAAGTAGCGAATTCATTGGAAAAGACGATCACACTCGTTGTGATTGATGATGCCTGGAAAGAACATCTCCGTGCGATGGATGATCTCAAGCAATCGGTGCAGACAGCATACCTCGAACAAAAAGATCCGTTAGTTATTTATAAAGTAGAAGCCTTCCAGCAATTCAAGAACATGGATGCGGAAGTCAATAAAGATATTGTTTCCTTCCTTTGTCATTCCTCAATTCCCATTCAACAGGAAACTGCACAACTCAAAGAAGGCCGCAAAGAAAAAACAGATTATTCCAAGATGCGGGCGAACAAAGAAGAGGTTGATGCAGCCGGCGAGCAATACGGCGCTAATGAACGGGATAAGTTTGAACCCGGTGGTGGCGGTGGTGGAGTTGATACAGCCGTCAAACAGGAACCGATTAAAGTGGCGCCGAAGATTGGGAGGAATGATCCTTGTCCATGTGGATCGGGAAAAAAGTATAAGCATTGTCACGGGAAGGATGCGTAATTCGTAGGAAGCGCCCATGCGAGGAATCCTCGGAAAACTTTCGCTTTCGAGTACTGACGGCGACGACGCGAACATTGTCTTAGGAAGTACGCGTAGAAAAACGAACTTGCCATCGCTGGCTTTGCTCAGAATGTATAAAAAAATTAGCCTGTCTTTCTGAGTTTACAGAAATGTGATTATGGCTTCTGCGCGACATTACTACTATTATCGCCAGTTGCGTCGCACTTTTATACGGTCGGTAATTCTATCGAGCTTTTCGTACTTTGTGGCATAATTCGAAATCAATTCCAAGTTAGCAATGGTCGAGTATATCGAAATAGAAGGGTTCAAATCAATAAAGGAAATGAAACTCGAGCTTAGTTCGATTAACATTTTGATTGGTAGTAATGGCTCTGGAAAGAGTAATTTTATCTCTTTTTTTAAACTTGTCAATGCGATTTACAGTCGGAATCTGCAACGTTATGTAATGGAATAAGGCGCAGATAACTTACTTCATTTCGGACGAAAAACAACAGAAAAACTTTTTGGCAAGGTAATTTTTAGAGAACCTGACAGAAACAATAACAATGCCTACTTTTTTTCATTAATTCCAACAAAAGGCGGTGGTTTGTTCATTGAACAAGAGGGGTCTGGATATAATGTTAGCCGGAGCGACAACTATTGGAATTATTTTCATGAAGAGAATATACAAGAAAGTAAACGGTCTGAATCTGGAACTTTTCGTGATAAATTCCTGAGCTAACCTTCAGGTATTTCATTTTCATGACACATCCACTACATCTTATTTGAGAAGGCCGTGTCAAATCAATGATAACGAGTTTTTAAAATCAGATGGTAGGAACTTACCTGCTTATCTCTATTGGCTTAAAGAGAAGGAAGAAAAAATTTATCGCCGGATCGAAACAAATATAAAATCGGTTGCCCCATTTATTGACAAGTTTATTTTGGAACCAAGTAAATTAAATCAAGAAGAAATTGAATTAAGATGGGTAGATACAGGTGACTTGTCTTCCAATTTCTCGGCATATCAATTATCCGACGGAACGTTACGTTTTATTGCTTTAGCTACTTTATTAATGCACCCGAAGCCACCTTCAGTAGTCATTATTGATGAACCTGAGCTCGGATTACATCCTTTCGCAATTAGCAAATTGGCAGGTCTAATGGAATCTGCTTCCTCGAAAGCTCAGATAATTATCTCAACACAGTCAACAAACTTAATTGACCACTTCAAACCCGAACAGATAATAACTGTAGATAGGGATGCCAAAGAGAATCAATCAATTTTTTTACGGCTTGATGCCGAAAAACTGAAAGTTTGGCTTGAAGATTATACACTTGGAGATTTGTGGCAGAGAAATATTATTAGTTCAGGCCAACCTTTTACTAAATGAAAAAGCTGATAATCATTTGTGAGGGCCCTTCTGAACAGACTTTTTGCGATAAAATCTTAAAACCTCATTTTGTAGCAATCGATATAAATGTTAGCTTCCCTTTGATTGCACATTCAAATGGCGGAATTGTAAAGTGGGTCCATTTAAAACCAGACATTGAGCTGAACCATACAGCGGATAATAATGCATTTATTACAACATTTATAGATTACTACGGAATAAAAGCACATCATGGCTTTCCGCAATGGGTGAACGCCCATTTGCAAGCGGACAGGCCAACGAGGATGACAACTCTTGAAATAGGGATGTTAGCTGATTTAAGCGCAACTGCGCAGCAAAAGTTCATTCCCAATATTCAATTGCACGAATTTGAAGCTTTAACTCTTTCCGATGCTAATGCTTTTGGTCAGTATTATGCCCCACATGAATTCAACAATGCTGGAATTACAGCCCTTTGTGCTAACGCCCCGGAAACCGTGAATAACGGCGCAGCTACAGCACCATCAAAACAATTAAAAGCAAATATTCCGGCTTACGATAAAGTGACAGATGGAACTGAACTTGCAAAACTCATTGGGCTAACTACGATTAGAGCAAAATGTCCACGTTTCAATCAATGGATTACAAAATTAGAAGCCCTATAAAATCTGTTTTCGAAATTTAGGTATCTTTTTTGGTCACACTGAACACTTGCACTGTTTACTTCATTGTCGGTATTTCTTCACCAACCACACAAACTATGAGCAATTGCTACTCTTCTAAAGATCAGGGCTTTTGCTGAAGAGTATGGTGAAAAGTATGCTGGGAAGGCAATTGAGTTGGAACTCATGCCACGCTAAATTGCTGGCGTCGAATTTTAGACAATTTTTCTATTTTTTTTTGTAATCGGTAATATTTTTGCGCCTTTGGAAATAATAACATTTTCATCCTCGCTTTTTTTATTCTTCTTAATGTAAGGTTTCTTTTGTTTTTCCAATTTTTGAAATTTATAACTTCTCCTGATTTCAAGCCGCCTCAATCCTATTTTGACAAAATCTTCGTCAATTTCGATCGCTATTGATTTCCTATTTTGCTCCTTTGCGACGGTCGAGGTTGTAAACGTTCCCGCAAATAAATCCAAGACAAGAGATTTCTTTCTGGAACTTGCCTTAATGATTCTTTCCAAAAGCACTTTGGGTTTTTGTGTAGGATGTACTTCATACTCCTCCATTCTGTATCTAACTCTACTGAAGTGCCACACATTTCCTGGAACCTTTGTATTGTTATATGGCTTTGGGGGATTTGACCTGTAGTCAATTAATCGTCGCTCAGCCCCGGTCTTCGTCGTTATTAGAATGTCCTGAGAATTAAATACATAGTTGTATTTATCCTTGACACAATATAAAATTGGTTCGTACAACGATCCATAATTATTTTTAGCCTGCACTCCAGAGCTGTCGTATGCCCAGACTATTCTTGATAGTATTTCAATCCTGCTTCTCAATAAGAGATCAAAATCAGGAAAGAACTGAGTTGCTGCCATCACATACATACTGCCAGTCGGTTTCAATTTCGCAATGGCTAATTCCAACCATTCTTTACACCATTTCATATACACCGCTCTGGAACTCCATCTATCTTTTCTACCATTAAAATTTTTACCAATGTTGTAAGGCGGGTCTGCAAAAATCAGATCCACGGTTCCATTCTTAATATGCGAACTTTTTAATACTTCAACTATGTCACCATGAAATATTGAATGGTCGCCTTTTGTAAATCGCTTAATCATGAATTTATAACTTTAAGCCTATCCCAATATGATTTTTGAATCTTAAATAACAAGAGTTGAGCAGCTTCAATCTCCCTTCGATCTATTGCCCTCAGGGATGGGGATGCCAACGCTGATTCATATTCTTCAATCGAAGTCTTCAATTTACAAAGCATCCATAATGCAGAATGCCTTGGTAACCCAAGGTTGAGACTTGACATCATATCTTCAGCTATATCAGTAATACTAATTATGTTACCCAATTCATCTCGTTTGAAGTGGAGATTAAAATCTACAGCCACCGGATGCAAAAAACCCTTGTTACTAACAATATTAATTGTAGGATCATCGGAGGGCCATGAATCAGATTTAGAGCCATTGCAAGAAGGACAAGCATATATTAAATTAGAATAGTCATTCCTCAATGCTGGAAATTTTGTTTCAGGCACGAAATGATCAATATGAAATAATCTAAATCCGCCCAACCATTCATCACTGGCGTTACAATAGCCGCAACGATTGTTAAAATCAACAACTAGCCAACGCTTGTACGTTCTGTAATTGACGTAAGTCTTCTTACAAGTTCTTTTTGGTGCATGTGTCCTGAAATTGGGCATATGCTATTTCTTCAATTTCGACTTCAGAAAAACATCAGCTTCTTTAATCACGTCATTTAGATATTTCAAATTTTGCGAATCCTTTAATAAGTCAGGGAATACTCTTTTCCCATTCAGTCGTCTTTCAATCCTTCCATCGAGGTAATTAAGCCGTTGTAAATCGGCATCATTAAGTACTCCATTCTGGGACTTCTTCTTCTTCAAAAGGGCATCGAACTCAGCCGATAAATCCTTACTTTCTTTACGGTAATATTTTATGTAATTCTTAATCTTTCGTTGAAAAGGTTCGGGCTTCTCTAAATTCAAATCATCCTTCAAAAGAATTTTTGTTGACAATACTTTTTCATCAACCCCATCATCTTGTGTGATGTCTTGGGTGAAAATTAATGCTGGAAAATCTTCTTTATCATTATTAATTCGTTCTAAAATATCATTGCCCTTGTATTTAACTCTAGGATCGTTTTTCATAAGTCCATAGTCTACAATCACCGCATCAAATTTCTCATTCCATATATATTCCATCATTTCGTCCTCAGTCGGATATGGGTGCTTAGTTAAAATGTCGAGATCATCATTTCTTAAAGATTCAAAAATCTCCCTTTCCTCTTCCTGCTCGTCTATATACAAGACCTTATATTTTGTCATAAATAATTATTTGGAATATCTTGGAAAAAATATTTTAACCTTGAAATTCTTACGTGCTTGCAATATCTCTATATAACCGTTATACTGTTCAATTGTAGTTTTAACAATCCACATCCCGAGGCCAATACCAATTTCTTCATCGCCTCTCCTTTTAGTTGTAAAAAAGGGTTCAAAAATCTGATCTGGCTTTTTTATGTCACTTAGCAATCCTGGCCCTGAGTCTTCATAAATTATGGCAATTCCTTTTTCCTCTTCATACGCAGAGATAATAATTCGACGCATTGGGCCAGAATCCTTCCTATAAAAAGCGTCCATAGAATTCAACAAAAGGTTATTAAAAATCGAATCCAAATCTATCGGAAAGCCCTTCTTTATATTCCCATCGGACAAAGATTTATCAATTATTAAATCAACTTCTCTGGAATCTAGTAATTCTTGCCATCTCTTCTTAAACTCATTAAAGTATTTAAGTAATCCCAGATCTGTGGCCTTCCTTCTATCCTTCTTTATTGAATCATTCGAGAAATCGATCCAGTTACCAAACCCTGTAATAAGATCAATGATCTTATTGATTAGCAAGTTAGGATTCTCCAGTAATTTTGTTATGCCTTCATATTTTGAAGTCCTAATATCGGAGTTGATATATTGTCTTAATTTTCTGGCATATAAATTCAATAGTCTTCTTATTTCACCAAGTTCGTGAGTAAATGTTGATATTGTCATACCAATGCTTGCAAGCGAACGTAACATCTTAATTTCATCTTCCTTTTCCTTTAACTCCAACTCGAACCCTTTAACAGCTTTAGCATAGACTGCATTTTTTGAGGCCTTTCTAGATTTATTTGGCGTTATTCTCTTTGCTTGCTTTGCTAATTCATCGTCAGCTTGTTTCTTTGCCTCTTCCTTTGCCCTTTCTACTTCGTTTTCTCTCTCGAAGACGACTCGCATGGGCCGCATAATAAAATGTCTATCATTCTCTAGAATACTTATTAGTCTCAGTATTAGTTCTTGAAGTGCATTGAAAGTTTCGTTTGCCACTAACCCTTCTCTGTTAGTAGTGTCTTTTAATTCAGGATTATCTACTCTTGAAATTCTAATTACCCCATATACCTGATTGGGGTTAACTCGCCAACCTATACCTTCTTCTTGCGCAGCGCCAAAAGTACTTGCTGCAGTTCTCTGACCTAATTCCAACCAATCCCATGAGTTACTATCAATTTCACCATAAGGTCGTACCCGGAAATTATCACGAAAAAGTTTAATGCCTCCAAATCTGTCAAGCCATTCCCTTCTTTTATTTGCATCAAAATTTCGATACCCGAATATTTTTTTATCCTCTTCCTTAGTTGATCGCTTGAGAAAGTAAAATGTCATTTCAAAAGGCCCGATTAAATTAATAATTTCCTTCTTAAAATGATCATAGACTCCAGGCCATATTGTGGTAATATCCGTCTTATACGAAAATCCTCCTTTTTTTAGAGTTGCGAGATTATACGGCCACTTCGTCATATCCTTGGGCGTCTTTTCCTTAAATACGGCCGGGTTAATCGATTTCCAGTTAAACTCTCTCCTATTAAGGTTAATACTTACAGTATTATCGTCATTGAACTTAGCATCTAATTTATAATCATAATCATCCCAAAAAGGGCTCTTAATTACTCCAAATTCTTTATGATGCTTACTACTTAAAAGTGTTATCCTGAAATCCGAACTTTCTTTAGGTGGAACTAAAACTTCCAGGTTTTTGTAAAGTTTCGATATACTTTCTTTGTCCCACAAGTCTCTTAATTCTGAGATGTAAAAAAAAGTACCTCCGTTAAACTGAATTTTTTTGGCGGTACTATTTAATCGCGAATCCTTGCTTAGGTTTTTAAGCTCCGCATATATGTTTAGATTTGTAGATTCATCCAAACTTGCAAATACTTCATCCAAAGTTTTTGAATCTATGAAATGATTCCAATTGACATTCCATTCGTACGCGGTATTCATCTTTTCAGAAACCGTAAACATCTTAACTTTCTCACCCAACCTGTCAAGCGCAAATCGACCAATCCCCTTGGCTCCGGATTTTATCCTTTTATTCGGGGAAAGTGGTGCATATAATTTGTTTGCGGTTCCAATTTTCATCCAGTGCTCTTGAATGATTTTATCGTCCATACCCGTCCCATTATCAATAATCAGCAGTGAGGCTTTATTTTTCTTCGTTAAATCGAAGAAAATAATACAATCCGTAGCGTCCGCGTCATAAGAATTCTTTACAAGTTCAATAATTGCACCTTCAGCTGATGCAATATTTTCTTTGCCTATCAGACCGGCAGCTCTCGCGGAAATCTTAAAAGGGAAATCAGGCATGTTAGCTTTTGATTGTCTAAAACGTAATTTTTATATCCCGAAGTTAATGTTGGTTTAGGATGTCTAAATTAATACTTTCTTCCCTGCCGTGTCTTCGTTGCGATTTCCGCCACCGCCGGTGTTCGCTTAAAAGAAGCATGCCTTGGTTTGTGTTTGTATTTCAGCAACCACACGAACTAAAGTCTATCTTATCAAATTATCTTGCCCGCCAACGGAATTGAACTAAAGATCCCTGCCTGCCGGTAGACAGGAGTGGCGAGGTTGCCAGGGCATCAAATTTTAAAAAGCAAGTTTCTTCCAGGCGTTATTGGCAGGATTATAATCCGGCAATACTTTATCAGGATCATACGTTGCTGATTTTATTTCTTCGGTAGAAGTATATTTGAATACCCAGCTTGTATTTCGTTCCCATATTTCCACCGGCAATTTCACCCGGTCTGTTTTTTCACTTTTCATTTTTATTTCTAAAATTACCGGCATCGCCATTTTTTCTAAATTATCCAAAGTGATCAATGCCCCTTTGGAATAATCCAGGCTGTCCACATATTTTACGCTACGTACACCCACATCCAATCGCCAGGTATTGGCAAACCAGCCCCGCCAAAACCATTGCAGGCTTTCACCAGACACATTTTCTATCGTTCTGAAAAAATCATCTGGCGTCGGATGTTTGAATGCCCAACGCTGGATATAAGTTTTGAAAGCATAATCAAAACGTTCCGGTCCCAGGATCTGTTCTCTTAATAAGATCAAACCGGCGCCGGGTTTACTATACAATAATGTTCCGTTGTTTCTTTCCTTTAAATTATCAGCGCCATTACTTAAAATGGGTTCAAGTGTGGGAGCCGTAAAACCAATTGCCTGGCGCTGGGCATCTGCAGGTCTCGCCGGTTTATATTCACCATTATTGAAATCGGCAGTAGATAAAGTATTGATGAATGTATTGAAGCCTTCATCCATCCAACCGTATAAACGCTCATTGGAACCAACGATCATCGGGAACCAGGTATGACCAAACTCGTGATCATTCACGCCCCACAATCCACGGCCACCGCTTCTTGCTCCGCAAAAAACAATACCGGGATATTCCATTCCGCCTACAACGCCCGCTACCGCTGTTGCACAAGGATAAGGAAACTCAAACCATTTGGCAGAATTATATTCGATCGATTTTTTTACATACTCAGTGGAACGTCCCCATGCATTATCGCCGTTACTTTCGACAGGGTAAGCAGAAATAGCCATTGATTTCTTTCCACTCGGCAGATCCATTTTTGCTGCATCAATGATGAATGCAGAAGATGCGGCCCATGAAGCATCTCTTGCATTTTTTATTTTAAAATGCCAGGTCAATTCTGACTTTCCCGAAGGCCGGGATTTCGGAT
>WNFL01417201.1_pt3 | contig 10316 bp, 10 predicted proteins | sample 5400361 | NCBI WGS metagenome assembly WNFL01 (sample SAMN13153351, study PRJNA577476) | soil metagenome | isolation source: 40 cm soil on Douglas fir-dominated hillslope | place: USA:California | collected 2013-09-17
CGAGGCGGTAGGTAGCGCTCAAGAAACAGAACCAACCGGCGTCTTATGCGTCAATTCGTGCCCTTGAATTCGTACAATCCCCATAAAACGACGTCCCTTCCTCTCGCTCTGATTTGCCTGAGATTCCTAGCCGACGTAGTGTTCCGGAACCGATGAAGCGAACGCAATTCCGCAATCGCGGCGTGAGAGGAACGTATGGAATTGTTACGAGAGGGAGAGCTTGGACGCCGATTTGCTGTTGCTGGGCTATGGGCAGTTATGCTCCTTCAACTGTTGCCGATTTGCTACGGACAGAATCTGGGCGCGGCGCCGGCGACCGGTCAGGCCGTCCAGGGAGAGACGGCGGCGCAGCCAGAAGGAACTGTTCTCAACCTGGTGAACTGGGTCGGCAACGTAATCGCGCCGGTCGGGGCTGCACTGGCCGTGGTCATGGCGGCCTCACGCGTCTCATCGAGTTTTGGATCGCGAACGGTACCGGGGGAGTGCAGTAAGAGGCCGTCTCCAATGACCCTGCCTGGGATCATCGTCGATTTAATGAAGCTGCTGTTTGACTTGGCAGCGCCGGCTGCGATCTGCGCCTTGGTGCTTGCCGGAATCGCCTTAAGACGGGAAGGTGGCGTGAACTTCTTCGCCGGAGGAGGTTTTCAGAAGTGGATGCTGTGGTCGGTCATTTTCCTTACGTTGCCACAGACTGTGTCCTGGATGGCTGCTCAAGGCATCGTGTTGCCCCCGCAAGGCGGAAATATCAGCAGCGCCTGGGTCAACGGTGTGGAGACGAGCTTCAACAATTTCGTTACCGAGGTCGTAGTTGGCCGCCTCGTTCCGGTCCTCGCCGCTTTCTTCGTACTAATGGCAGCCCTCGACGCGGCACAGGGACAAAACCCGCTGGCTTCGGTCGTCACTGCAATCTTCCTTTTAGCAGGGTCGAGCACGGTTCAGTTGATGATCACGTGGAATAGCGGCACTGAGTTCGCGATGACCGACATGCTCGGCTCAATCTGGAATTTTCTAGCGGGCACCATCTTGCCAGAGGCGGCAGGTCTAGCCGTCGTAGGCGCCATTCTGAACTATGCGCGCCATCGACCGTTCATGCCGCTAGTGGGCTCCGGCTTGGCGTTCCTGAGTGTCTCGGCCCTTTGGAAACTCGTGCAAGCGATGGCAGCGTGACGAGACGGAGGTGAACATGTCGCTCGACGGGGGGATGCTCCATCTGACGAACTGGGCCGGCAATGTCATCATGCCGACGCTGGCTGGCTTAATGGGCGCCGCCGCGATTTACCGCTTCGGTAAAGCACAGCCCTGGCAGCACCTTGCCTGGGCAGGAATGGCGTCACTGATGTGTTCGGGTTTGCTCAGAGTGCTCGAAGGCTTCAGCAACCAGGCGGTCTGGAATGACCCAGACCGTTTCTGGCTGGCCGTTCTGGCGCTGGTGAACTGGATTGGGAACGTCCTGCTCCCTGTCTACGGAGCGCTTCAAGTGGTATTGAGTGTGGTGCACTTCTCGGGGCTGCTGGAACGGATTTCGCCTTGTCCGGTTTGCTGCGGCTTGCCGAATTTTGGGTGCAAAACGGGACAGCCGGAGTGCGTTAGGAGAAATGGAGATCAGTAATGCCGCTGAACGTTACACCGGTGAATCGAAACCTGCAGACGCGCGTGACCTTCATGCTCCTGGAATTTGAAGACTTGTTTGTCGTGCTCGGCATCGCAGCAGTGACAAACGTCGCCGGGCATTTTGTCACGGGTGAAGTCGGGGGCTTGCCAATGAGCATCGTCGTGCAATATGGCGTGCCGCTATCCATCATTCCGTTGTTGATGTTGTTCAAGTACGGCAGGCCGCGTGGGTACATTCGAGACCTCGCTCTCTGGTACCTGAAACCACGCGCCTACTGTGCCACGTCGAGAGATCAGGAACTGAGCGTCGCCTATATCAAGGAGGAATCGTAGTGCCAATTACGCTCGACCAACGGGAAAGGGCCATTCGTGAGCCTGCGTTATGCGAGCAACTCTCCGTCCGTGATTACCTGGACGACGTTGTCGTGCGGACAAACGGTAGCTTCGTCGCGGGTTACCAACTTAGAGGGCTCACCTCCTATTTCGCTACCGATGAAGGGCGGAACCGCGGCAAGCTGATGCTTGAAGCTCTCCTACGATCGATCCCAGAACAGAGCATGAGAGTGCAGTTCCGCTACGAAGTGGTGGAAGACCTCGGAGGTTTGCTCAATGATTACGCTTCCAACCTACGGTCAACGCATCTGGAAACGTGTGAGCTCGATGAACTGCGGGTTGAAAGATGGAGCGCCAAGGAGAAAGCTAGTCACTACCGGCGACCGCTCTTGCACCTGTATTTCATTTGGGACCCGGTCCTTCACCGCCGCATCGTAGGCAAACCGTTGAAGCCGAACGGAGACATTTTCAGCCTGTCGGCTCGCAAGTGTATCGAGCGCACGCGGCAGGAGCACCAGGACCTGCTGGCGGAGTTCGAGAGCCTCTTGCAGGGTGTGGAGACTACGTTGCAAGCGGCGGAGCTCGGAGCCAGAAGGCTCTGCGATGACGATTTATTTATTGAGGCAAAACGAGCGCTCAATCCCCTGGGGCCCGATCGGTCGCCTTATAGAAGAGAGGGTCGACTGGAATTTCGCAGCGCACGCGAGCAACTTGCAGATGTAAGCATCTTGGATGAGACCAACAGTTACCTGAATGTTGACGGCGTTCTCTACACATTTGTCAGCCTGAAAGAGTTGCCAGATGCAACCTTTCCCGGAATCCTTCGGGAACTGACCGCCCTGGATTTCCCCATCATCGCCAATGCCCAACTCACGATTCCTGACCAGGCCAAAGTGCTGAAGGCCTACAAGAGCCGTCTGCGGAAAATGCAGGCCGCACAGCGCGACACGCATGGCGGCGTGAAGGTAAATGTGGAGGCACAGGTTGCAGAAGGACAGTTGTTCAGGGTGCAGCAGGATATCATTTCCAGCTCCGTGAAGACGGCGCGGCTGAGCCTCGTGATCGGCACAAGGACGTCGCAGCCTGCGGTTACGGCCTCCGAACTAGAACAAGCGGAGGGCACCATCGAAAACCGCAGGCAGCAGCTCTTGTACGCGATCGCGCGGATGAATGGAGCCAAGGCGGTCGCTGAGACGTTAGCAAAGAGGCGACTCTTCTTCAGTTCGCTGCCTGCGATGGGCGAAGCCGACAAGCGTGACCAAGACCTTTTGACCACGAATGCCGCGGATCTTCTGCCCGTGGAGATGCCGTGGCAAGGAACTCCGCGCTCCCCGCTATTTCTTCTCGAAACACCTTACCGTCAGCTCATTCCGTTCTCGTTGTTCGGACGCCAACATGTTGGTTATGGCGAAAAGCGGTGGTGGAAAGACGTTCATGGTGCAGCAATTCCTGCTGATGGCCGCCCGCGACAATACCCTGATCTCGATCATCGAATGCGGCGACTCCTATCGCCCGCTCGTTGACCTTATGGGAGGGAGGATGGTTGCGATGTCTCTCGACAGCGACCAAACGATCAATCCATGGGACGTAGATGAGGGACAACACGAGCCCAGCAAGGATCAAGTAGCGTTCCTGAAAAACCTGACGCGCCATATGCTGGGAGACAGTGGCGCCCACGACACGGAACTGCTCGACAACCTGATTAGCGAAGCCATTCTGCGGACCTATAAGCGGGCGGCAATCCGCACGTCGAACCCAATCCCGACATTCTCTGACCTTCGCGACGAATTGGCCCAGTGGCGGGACGAGGAAAAGAACCAGAGGGTAATGGATGAAGCGCAACTTGCAGCCATCAAACTGCGCAGTTGGACCGGCGAGAAGGGCATGTATTCGAAGCTGTTTGATAGGCCAACAACCATCTCTCTCGATAACCCATGGCTCTTCTTCAACGTTGAACAACTCAGCGACGATCCCCGCCTGGAGACGGCAATGAGCCTGCTGATCGCTCACGCCACTGCGCAGCGCGCATCAGGCGGTGCGGGCCGCCGCAGCGTTACTGTGCTCGATGAGTGTTGGTTTCTGCTCGACTCTCCCGTGCTCGCGCCGGAAGTGGTCCAACTCTTTCGCACTGCGCGGAAGCGGAACGCGAGTGTGTGGGGAATCTCGCAAACAGCGGAAGACTTCGTGGGAACCGAATTCAGCCCGCGTGTGCACGGCACAGGGATCGTAAAGAACTCAAGCACCAAAATCGTCGGCCAGCAACCCGGCGAGATGTCGGCGTTGCGGGATCACATGCACCTGAACGAGACAGCGCTGAACGAAATCAAGCACTTTAGCGCGCCGGTAAAAGGAAGGAGCGCGGACGCCTTACTGGCGATTGGCGAAAAGGCGGAAACGACGCACACCATCCGCATGTCTCCGACGCCGGTGGACTACTGGATCATGACTACCTATGCGCGAGAGAGGGTTTATCGGTCCTGGTGGTTGGAGCAGAACAAAGGTCTAACTCAAATCGAGGCCTACCGCCAACTCGGGGACACGTTCCCCTTCGGTCTGGCAGACCTTGATTTACTTCCTGAAGAGTTGTCGGGCGAAGTCACGAAGGGAGCGAGAAGCCTATGACAAAGATCATCACAGCGGGGACATCGAGAGTCCGTTCGTTGTGCAAGCGTCTTCTGTTTGTGACCGCGATCGCGCTGATACTGGCGCCGGTTGGTGCGCAAGCGGCTGGGTTAGTAGACATATTGTCTCTAATCAAGACGATCACTAGCACTCTTCAGACCGCCATTGGAGGAGTGCTGAGCGATATTCAGACTGTAAATTCGGAAATAAACAAGTTTCGTCAGGACATCGTCTGGCCGCTCAACGAAATCCATCAGACGAGAGCGTTTGTCAGCGCAACCCGTGCCCGGTACGCAGGCCTGATGTCGCAGATTGAGAGCATCAGGAACAACAGCGCAAACCTTGCGAATCCAAAACACTTGGAATCAGTGCTACGTGGTGGGCAGCCCGGGGGAATGGGACAGTTCCAGCAGGTATACGCGCGAGTCTACGCGGCCATGCCGCAATCCAATGCAGCCAAGCCTGGGCAACGCGACATGATGGACATCGATGATGCGCTGGCCATGGACTCATTGAAAACGACCATTGTCTCTGACCAGACAACCCAGATCCTGTTGAGCCTTGCGGATTTGTTTGAGCAGCAATCGGCAAGCGCCGCTCCGGGCTCGGCTCCTCTCCTCACCGCGCAAGCCCGCGTCACCGACCTGGTGAGCCAAGCCCAGATGGCGAAAATGTTTGCCGCCGAATTGCGCCAGGAGGCGGCAAAGCTGGCGCACCAGAATGCATTGCTGCGACAGAGCGCGTTGGCAACCCGCAGCCTGCAGAACCAGATGCAACAGGTCTTGAAGCACCCTTAGGGGTATTCACAATGAAACTGCTGGCTAACTCGTGGAAGTTTATTAGAAGCGTTCTTCTGTTGGCACTGGCTTGTGCAGTTGTCGTCCTAATTTTGCCGAGCAAAGCCCGCAGCCAACTTGGCCTCGATCCTTGTTGCGCCATCATCTCGGCCGGCCTGAACTCGATTTCCGGACTGCTGAAAGGAGTCGTAGCCAAACCTCTGGCTTCCATTCAACAGATCGCACAACAATCTGCGGACTTTGAGCGGCAAGTGGTGTGGCCAGTGACGGCCATCAACCAGGCTAGAGGACTGGCCCTTCAGGCCCAGGGACAGTTCGGTCAGATGCGCCAACTGTTTCAAGTGTCGGTGTCCAGCGCAACCCTGCCCACGCCGCAACAGCTCGAACGGAGCCTGCTTTCCCGCAATCCTGGCGCGGTAGCGCAAATCAGCAATAACTATTCCTTGCTATATGGTCCCGCTGTGGCCCAGACCGACGCACCGCAACCAGTCCGCGACCTAGTCGACATGACCGACGCGGCAGCGCAAGCGGCGATGAAGAGGGCGGTAGAAATCGACGCCCTGGCTGACCTTGAACTGCAGGCAGCGGAACAAATCAACCAGCAACTTCAAAATGCCGCGCCGGGGAGCGCCCCCATCCTTGAAGCTCAGACATCGGCCTGGCTGGTGAGGGCCAACGCATATACCCAGTCCGCAATGGCAGAGCTGATACGTGTTCGTTCGATTGAGTTGGCCAATCAAGGCGCACAGCTCAAGTTCAGCACTTCCCATGCAGGCACACTGCACAGTACCGGGGGACAAGTCCTACAACAGGGAGTTCAGTAGCCGTGTTCTATTTTCAGCAACTCCTGAACAGGGCGATGGCGGGAATCGACGGCACCGCCATCGTCCCGACAGTTACGAATTTTGCGTTTGCCATCCTGCTCGTCGGGTTCCTCGTAGGCCTGTATCAGGCGGCATTTCGCGGCGGGGACGTGCAGGCGCTTGCCGTTACGGCGTTCAAGTATTTAGTCGTTGCCATGATTCTCTCCAACTGGGCGACGGTATTTCGAGACGTCAACGGCTCATGCAACGCCGTCGCGAACTTCATCGGAAACAGCTCGGGCGCGGGAGACATGTTCCAGAGCTGGATGGGCCAGCTTCAACAACAGTTCGCGAACAATCCAGCACTCACTCTTTGGGACATCATCACCGGCGATCCGGCGGGCACCATCACCGTTTTGCTCCTGCTCGTTGCCTATGTTGTCTATGCCTTGGCCATCATTGTGTTCTGCTTCTTCTACGTGTTGTTTGGGTCGCTGCTGTACGTCCTCGGGCCCCTCGTGCTCGCCCTCATCCCGATTTCCGGGGTCGGTCAACTGGGAAAATCCTATGCCGTCAATCTGATGGTCTGGAACGCATGGGGCATCCTGTACGCAACCTTCGGCGCCCTTATTACCGCCATCCAGTTCAACCGGGTCAATGATGTATTGGGCAATGGGTTTCTTGGGTTCCTGAAAGGTCTACCGGATTCGACGATGCTCGGGCTGGTGAGTATTTTCTACGCACTGGCCGTCGCGTTGATTCCCTTCATCGCGAAAAGAATAATTTCAGGCGACGTAGGATCCACCGCCTATTCCCTCCTTCGAGCGGCGGTCTTCGCGGTTGGCGCCGCCGTCGCCGGAGCGGTCGGAATGACTGCGGAATCCGCGGCCGCACCTGCCGTGACAGGGGGCGGCACCTCGTCGACGTCGGGCGCGGCTTCTGGGTCGGCGTCGGGAGTGGGGGAATTCATTCGTGGGGGAGTGAGCAGCGCGATGAGCAGCAATGCAAGTCCGCCGACACCGCCACCTTCGTCGTCGAGCGCTCCACGGAAATCGTCCGGGTTCGCGTACAGACCGCACGGCGCCGTGCAGGTTTTGAGTTACATGGCAGGGCGCAGGCTGGCAACGGCATTTGCCGGCGATACCGAGAAAAACAGCTAGGAGAGTTGCGTGATCACATTGCCAGAAAAGCCACAGTCGCGGGACCCAGAGAAACTCCGCTATAGCCGCTACTACGAGCACGATGGCGCACTTCGCGCTTACGCAAACCGAGCCATGATGTTGGCATTTTTGTGTGTGCCAACAACCCTGGTCGCCGTGGGCTTTGCGGTCTATGTTCGATTACAGCCACCGACGGTAATCCGCGTCGATCCTATTGGTGAAGCAAGTGTAGTGGGGCGAGCCAAGCCGGAAATCACAGTGACGCGCGGACTGGAAGTGGAGCCCACCGAGTTTGAGAAACGTGCCCGTGTCCGGCTTTTTCTCGAGAGGTACTTGGATTTCTCGCCAGCGAACGTCACCCGCAACTGGGCTGAAGGACTGAACATGATGACCGCAAACTTACGCCGCACGGCGTTCGCGGCCATGCAGAAAGAGAACACCATCGGAAAGATCGAAGACGATCAAACCACTTCCGAGTTTCAGTTACGTTCGCTCGAAGCTGCCAAAGACAATCCATTGACTTACGTTGCTTTTGGGGTGAAGGAAATTCATCACCTTCATAACCAGAGCGAAAGCATCGACAAGGTCGTCAGTGAATTCCATATACGCCTCTTACTTGAAAAGCGCTCAGAAGCGAATCCTAGCGGACTCTTGATCGGAGAATATTGGGAGCGGGCGATCGAGGGAGAGAAGCGGAACTGGGTCATGCAGCAGACGAGCCCGGACGCACCGTAATAGAAAGAGGATGCATTGATGGAAACGAAAACACAGAACATCGACGAGGAAGCGCAAGTGGGCACGTCCGAAGCCGCGCAATCCAAGCGCAAGAGACGCGGCAGCGATGAGGATAACCTTCGCTACTTCCTGCCCAAGGCAGGCTCTTCCTCCGCAAAGCCAGAACTCGGCCAGGAGATGGCAAGTGAGGGCGAGGCATTGATTGAAGCATTCAAGAATGGGCAACAGTTTTACACGCTAACGACGTGGAAAGCAGTGCCCGAAGTCAACCGAAAGAACAATCCGGTAATTGTGAAGCAGGCGCTCGCCCGAGCCTAGTTCGTGGCAAGCGCAAACACAGCACAAATGATTTCAGAAGACCAATGACAGTTGGTCCTTTGACGACCCTGCGGCTTTCGGTAGGGAAATGTGCTGACCCGGCTTCAAGAGCTTAAAGCTTGGCCAGAAACCCGGAGAACAACGGGGGCCAGGCGAGAGAGAAGCTAGCGGTCATGCGAACTCCTTAACTCGACGGGTTTCCCGGCAAAAGTTAAGGAGAACAACAATGAATACGAAAAAACACACAATCTCGGTCGACCAGATTCAAAACCTGGAGATCGACCGCAATGGAAGAGTGATGCCCAGGCTGAACGATCTCGACCCCTTGGAGAACACGTTGCTTAGCGTGCTGTATCCGGGTGTCAGGGTCGCCAGCGTAAACGTTCCGGTTGAGCCACTGGACGAGTACGAGGAGTCGAAAGTGGAGAACGCGTTGGCAAAACTGGTCTGGCGGGGCATCCACTACAAACTGGTGGGAGCGAGCGGTTCCGCGAAGAAGGGCAAGTTTTATTTCGTGGACCACGAGCACAGTCGGGCGATCGCTGAACGGTTTCAGCACTGGCCTCAGGCGGCAATCGTTTATTTCGGGATCCTGGTGTCGTCGTGCAAAGTGATGATGGAGGAGTCCGATGCGCGTGTGTTGGTTGTACCCGATCACTCGCTAGGAACAAACGACTGCCGCGGATGGATCAGACGCACGGCGTTTGGGAGGTTGCAACAAAAACACGATTCTGAGCTTCTCGACAAGCAAGTAAACAGGCTCCTTCAACAAGAACGGGGAGAAATTCGTGAGACGGACCTCTCCGCCAGCGGAAAGGAAAGCTTGGCGTTGGAAGAGAAGGCGAAGTCGGAGATCGCTGGCAAGACACTACGCGCACAGCGGTTTTACCAATTTCGCATGGCTTTTCACGATACCCAGGCAAAAGGTTCCTTCAAAATTATGGACGATGACGTTGCCGACGCGCTGGAGACCGACTTCATCCTGCCGGAGAGCGCCGTCAAACCGGGGTTGAAAAAACCAGCGGTGATGTACTCGATCGTTGGGCCGGGGAGAAGATTTCGCGGGCGTACCGTAGTCGGAATCCGTGAGTTTTCCCGCCAGCTCGAGTTCGAGTCCAGCTACACGCTCGTAGAGCATGCGCCTGAAGACTCCGTTCAGCTCGAAATCCTGCCGCATGCGATGGAGCAGGTACGCAAACTGAGCGGTGCGGTGGGCGAAGGCCGCTACGATGAGTTGTTGGAAATCCTCGGTCGGCCTCAGGACAAGTCCCCAGCCGATGGAATGGAGCAGGGCGGAAACGATGAACTCAATGTGGTCGAAGGCCTGCTCTTGGCGGACGCTAGTGGACATATCGTCCGGCATCCTTACGTCAATAATCAACTCAACAAGCTACTCGCGAGATGGGCATTCCGCGTTGCGACAGGAGGGGGCTTCCGTCTGCCGGCGTTTGCGCTTATGGACGATGGTTACCTCTTTCTGAAAGGCGGTACTGTCGTCCACGGTTCCGACTGGACTCCGGAGCACAAGGCTATCGTCGCTCTGACGTCCAACCGTGGCCTCTGCGTTCGCTACCCGATACGAATGTTCGACGATCTCCTACCGTTTGAGAATCTTTCTGATGGTGAGATCGAAACCCACTTGCGACAAAGCCTTTGCCGGCAAGAGTGCGCGATGAGTGAGCCCGAATTGGAGGGGCTGGTCGCTCGACAACTCCGCTTGGAGGGGACTTGCATTCTCCACTCGGACACGGCAAAGAAAAACGGCGGCGACTACGACTTTGACTGGATCTGTGTGATTGAAGCCGACCGATTTCCGCGTTTCGTCGAACGACGGTTTCGCAGAGGCCTGGGTGAGCAACAGGGTAAAACCAAGCGGAATAAGGCGAAGGACCCCTGGTTCAACCTGGAGCATGTGGCCATGAAAGCGCGAGGAAACC
>WNFL01260375.1_pt2 | contig 10315 bp, 13 predicted proteins | sample 5400361 | NCBI WGS metagenome assembly WNFL01 (sample SAMN13153351, study PRJNA577476) | soil metagenome | isolation source: 40 cm soil on Douglas fir-dominated hillslope | place: USA:California | collected 2013-09-17
TCTCGCCCGGCGACTGGGTCCGTTTCGGGGACGTCTCGGGCACCGTCCGGGAGATCACCTGGCGCCACACGGCGATCGAGACGCGGAACGGCGACACGCTCATCGTCCCGAACAGCCTCCTGATGAAGAATGCGGTCCTCCTCCAGGGCCGGCGCGTGGAGGACCCGGAGATCCGCGAGCGCCGCCTGGTGCCGTTCAACGTCGACTACCGCTTTTCTCCCACCGCGGTGATCGAGGCGGTGGGGGAGGCGCTCACCAAGGAGCCGATGCCGAACGTCGCGAAGACGCCGGCGCCGCACTGCATCCTCATAGACTTCAAGGAGAGCTGGGCGACCTATCAGGCGCGCTACTGGCTGACGGACATCCTCCTCGACGACCCGACCGACTCCATCGTCCGGACCCGCGTCTACTACGCGCTGAAGCGAGCGGGCATCCCGCTCTCGATGCCGGCGCAGTCCGTGTTCCTGACGTCGGAGGACGCCGAGCGCGTGGAGCACGTGAAGGAGAAGGAGCGGACGGCGCGCGCTCGCGCGCTCCAGAGCGTCTCCCTCTTCGCCACGCTCACCGACAAGGAGCGCGCGACGCTCGCCGACCGGCTCGTCCGCGCCCCTTTCGCGCCGGGCGAGGCGATCGTGGTGCAGGGGAGCGAGGTGCACCACCTCTACATCCTGGCGGAGGGAAGCGTCGAGGTCCGCGTCGCGGTGGAAGGCGCGCCCGCGCGCACCGTCGCGCGCCTCGACGCGCCCGACTTCTTCGGCGAGATGGGAATGCTGACCGGCGAGACGCGAAAGGCCACGGTCGTCGCGCTGACCGAGGTGACGTGCTGGCTCCTCGAGAAGGAGATGTTCCAGGGCGTCCTCGCGGCCCGGCCGCAGATCGCCGATGACATCTCCCGCATCCTGGCCGCGCGCGACGTGGAGCTCGTCGCCGTGCGCGAGGGCCTCTCCGAGGAGGCGAAGGCGCTCCGCATGGCGCACGAGCACGGCTCGCTCCTCACGCGCATCCGGGACTTCTTCGCGCTCGAGTAGCGGAGGGTCCTCGTTCTCAGAGGCGCGCGGCGAGGCGCTTCGCGAAGAGGTAGGCGTCCCCCGGCCACCGCGCGGAGACGTAGCTTCCGTCCTCGACGACGCACGCGTGGCGGTCGTCCGTGTCGGTTCCCTTCGCCGTGAGATGGACGGGCCCGCGCACGAACTGGCGCGCGGGATCGCGCAGCGCCGCGCGAACCTCGTCCTCCTCGTACGCGGGATACGTCCTGTAGCGCCGGCCCAGCTTCCAGGACGTCAGCGCGTACGCCGTTCGCTCCATGTACTTCGGGAGGCAGGTCGTCTTCCTGTCGTGGAGCAGGCTCTTCCCCGTCTCCGGATCGCGCGTCCGCGCCAGCACGAGGACGCCATGACAGATCGCGCCGACGGGTCGCCCGAGCCGCCAGATCTCCGCGACCTTCTTCCGCAGCGTCTCGCCCTCGAGGTACTGCTTCATGCCGGGCGCGTGCCCGCCCGGGAGGAGGAGGCCGTCGAAGGACGCGGGCTCGACGTCGGCCCACGCGATCGGACCCCGGAACTCGGGCGCGCTCTCGAGGTCGCGATAGAACGCCTTCGCCTCGGGCGCAGCCTCGAGCCTCGCGAAGACGCCGCCGTCGAGGAGGAGCGGGTCGGTCCGCGGCGCCTCGCCGCCCTTCTCCGTCGCGAAGACGACGCGGTACCCGGCCCGTGTCAGCAGCTTCCACGGCACGCTCACCTCGGTCGCGTCGAAGTCGCGGTCGGGAAGCGGGACGAGGACCCTCTTCACGTCGGGCGGATTATCCTTTCGAGGCATGGTCGACAAGCGGACCCTCGGGATCGACGCGACGAACCAGGCGTTCACGAAGTACGACCAGGTGGAGAAGAAGCAGGAGTACCACCTGGCGGAGGGGCGGCACGACGAGGCGTTCGACGAGGAGTTCTCGATCGCCACGTGCGACATCGGACGGTACCTGTGCGGCGGCGACGCCGACAAGGCGCTCTTCGCACGCGAGCTCGGCGAGGCGCTTTCGGAGATCGGCTTCGCGGTGCTGGAAGGACACGGCGTCGACCCGTCGCTGTACGAGGAGTGCGAGGCGCGGACGCTCGAGCTCTTCACGAGGGTGCCGCTCGAGGAGAAGCTGCGGTACAGGGCCGCGCGGCACGGCTCGGTCAACCAGGGCTACTTCCCGATCAAGGAGACGAGCGACATCCACCCCGATCTCGTCGAGGGCTGGGTCTTCTGCCGCCGCGCGTTCGACATGGACTCAGACCCGGTGTACCGCGCGCCCGACTTCTGGCCGCGTCCGGAGCTCGAGCCCGTCTTCCGCCGCCTCGCTCGCGCGCACGAGGCGCTCATCCTCCCGGTGATGCAGTCGCTGCTGCGATTCCTGGGTTGCGACCCGCACCTCTACGACCGGAAGCTGACCGGCACGAACTTCGGCCAGCGCCTCAACTACTACCCGCCCGTCGCGCCCGAGGACGAGGCGTCCGGCGCGGGGCGGATGCTCGGGCACGAGGACGTGGACCTCTTCACGTTCCTGCCCGCCGCGCGGGTCGAGGGCCTCCAGGTGCTGAACCGCGCGAGCATGAAGTGGATCCGCCTGACGCCGCCACGCGGCACGATCATCCTCAACACCGGCGACTACGCCCAGCGCATCTCGAACGACATCCTCCCGTCGACGACGCACCGCGTCAGCCTCCCGCGCGACCCCGGCCTCCGCGCCGCCCCGCGCCTCTCGATGCCGATGGCGGTCTACGTCTGGGAGGACGAGGTCCTCGAGGTCCTCCCCGGCCTCGCCCCCGCGAAGTACGAGCCGATCAAGGCGATCGCCTTCCACACCGCGATCACGAGCAAGTACTACGGCGACGACTACGCGGTGACGGAGTAGCGCTCTCTACGACGGCCGGGCGACCAGCAAGCCGGCGTCGCGTGCCGCGGCCTCGAGGCGGTCGTCGTAGACGACGAAGTCGCCAAGATCCGGCACGAGGCTGAGCGCCGACGCGAGATGGATGGCGTCCATCGTCCGTAACGCCGCGGGTTCGAGCGAACGGGCGCGGCTCACGACCGCATCGTCGAGGGCGAGGAGGGCGACGCCGGCGAGAACCTCCGTCGCGCGGCGCCCCGCGGCCTCGCCGAAACGGCGAGCCGCCCGCACGACCTCCACCGCCGCGACGATGCTCGAGATCCGGCTGTCGCGTGCAGCGAGGAAGCGGCGCAGGGCCGCCGTCTCGCGCTCCCGCACCACGAGCTTCACGAGAGCGGACGAATCGAGATAGACGAGCTCGCCGGCCACGTCAGCGCTCGTCGCGCTGCGCGGCGAGCGCCGCGCTGATCGACGGCTTCCGCGCGGATCGGATCGGCGGCCCGAGGCGGAGGAGGTCGAGAGCGGCCGGCTTCGCGCGCCCGGATGCGACGAGGCGTTCGAGGGCGGTGGCCCTCTCCGGGAGCGGCGCGAGGACGGCGACGGCCCGGCCCCGTTCCAGCACTCGCAGGGTCTCGCCCGCCGCCACGCGGTCGAGGTAGCGGCTCAGGTTCTGCCTCAGCTCGCGGACGTTCACCTCGGAGGACATGTAGCACATGGTAGCACATGGCTTATGACGTGGCGCGGCGCGCCACGCGTCCGCCGACGAGCCACGCGGCGGCGAGCGCCGCGACCGCGACGGCCGTCGTCTTCGGCTGCCGCACGAGCGCGCCGACGAAGAGAAGCGCGTACGTCGCGAGGAAGACGAGCGGCACGGCGGGGTAGAGCGGCACCTGGAACGGCGCCTCCGGCTCCTTCGCGCGGAGCCGGAAGAGAACGAGCACCATGAAGCCGTCCGTCACCAGGATGGACGTGATCGCGAGCGCCAGCAGCAGCTCGAACGTGCCGGTCGCCGCGAGGACGAGGGAGACGCCACCGATGAGGAGCATCGCCGTCCACGGCGTCCCTCCCGCGTTCACGCGCGCGAGGGAGCGCGGACCGAGCCCGTCTCGCGCGAGCCCGAAGACGACGCGCGGCGTCGTGAAGACGTTCCCGTTCAGCGACGCGAGGACGACCAGGAACGCGAGCGTCGCGACGAGCGTGCCGGCCCTCGCCCCGAAGATCGTCTCCGCCGCGTCGCCGGCCACGAGCGTCGAAGCGGCGATCTTCGCGAGCGGCAGCACGTGGAGGAACGCCGCGTTGATCAGGAGATAGAGCGCGGTGACGCCGAGGATGCCGATCACGAAGATGCGCGGCAGCGAGCGTGACGGGTCCTTCACCTCCTCTGCGATCTTCGCCGCGTCGGGATAGCCGTAGTACGTCCAGATCACACCCTGGAACGCGACCGCGAGCGCGCCCCACGCCGCGAGCCCGGCCGGCGCGCCCGGCAGCTCGCCGTGCCAGCCCGCGCCGGTCCCCGCGTGGAACGCGACGGCCACGACGCCGAGGAGCGCGAGCACCTTCGCCGCGGTGGCGACGTCCTGGAACCAGCGCCCGACCGTCACCCCGATCAGGTTGAGCGACGTGACGGCGACGAGGCACGCGAGCCCGAGCGGCCGTGCGGCGCCGGCCGGCAGTCCGAAGAGCCGCGCCAGGTACTCGCCGCAGACGACGCTGATCGCGGCGATCGCGCCCGCGTAGATCCCGATCGCCTCGATCCACCCGAGCGCGAATCCCGCGCGCGGCCCGAACGCCTCGCGCGCGTAGACGTACTTCCCGCCCGCGTCCGGATGCCGCGTCGCGAGCTCCGCGAAGACGAGCGCCCCGAGCAGGCCCACGACGCCGCCGAGCGTCCACGCCACGAACGTCAGCCACGGCCGCCCGAGCTGCGCCGCGATCAGGCCCGGCGTACGGAAGATCCCCGCCCCCACCATGATCCCGACGACCACGGCGAGCCCGTCGACCATGCGGAGCGTTTGCTTCAAGCGCGTCATCGGAGGAGCGGAGAGGCTATTGCATTCCGCCCGCGCTGACGACTCCGTCACCTCGCGTCTCTCGTGTCGTTGACAGCCACGTCTGAAACGTGCTGTGATGAAACTGGAAAATCTGAACAATCGAGGAGGCCGCATGCCGCGAACGACGTCTGCGATCGGACTCGTGCTCTTTTCTGTTGCCGTCTCGGGATCGGCCCTCGCGCAAGGCTCCACCGACGGCAAGGTCAAGAAGACCCCGCGCATTCAGACGGCGGAGTCGCAAGCCGCGATGACGCCGGCCTCGGCCTTGGAGAAGCTGAAGAAGGGCAACGCTCGCTTCGTCGAGAGGAACATGCGGAGCCGCGACTGGCAGGCCAAGGTCTCGGCGACCGCGGGCGGCCAGTATCCGTTCGCGGCGATCCTCGCGTGTATGGACTCCCGCACGCCGATCGAGATCCTCTTCGATCAGGGAATCGGCGACGTCTTCGGGATCCGCATCGCGGGAAACATAGTCAACGAGGACGAGCTCGGCAGCATGGAGTACGCGACGAAAGTCGTCGGGACGAAGCTCCTCGTCGTCCTCGGGCACACGTCGTGCGGCGCCGTGAAGGGCTCCATCGACGACGTGAAGCTGGGCAATCTCACCGGACTCCTCGCGAAGATCCGGCCCGCCGTGTCTGCGTCCGGCCCCGGAAGCTCCAAGGACGACGCGTACGTCACGAAGGTCGCCCAGGCCAACGTGTCTCTTGCGATGAAGGAGATCCGCGAGAAGAGCCCGACGCTCAAGGCGCAGCTCGACGCCGGCACGGTCGGTCTCGTCGGCGCGCTCTACGACATCTCCACGGGCAAGGTGACGTTCCTGCCGGACTGAGTGAGGTCTCATGAGCACAGCCGCGGCCCAGGAGCCGGACGTCCGCGCGTTCGTCTATGGCACCTGCCGCACCCGCGGTCTCCCGCCATCCATCGCGCAGACGGCTGAGGCTCTCGATCGAAGTCCGGCGGACATCCAGTCTGCCTTTCAGCGCCTGGCCGAGGCTCACGTCCTCGTCCTGCAGCCGGGCGGCGAAATCCTCATGGCGAGCCCCTTTTCGGCCGTTCCGACGCCGTTCCCCGTACAGGTGGGTCCGCTTGCCTGCTACGGCAATTGCATCTGGGATGCGCTCGGAATTCCCGCCATGCTCCACGGCGACGCCAGGATTTCCACCTCCTGCGCGTGCTGCGGCGCGCAGCTCGGCATCGACATCGTAGGCGGCGCTCTCCAATCCAGAGGCGGGCTGATTCATTTTGGCATTCCAGCGCACCGTTGGTGGGACAACATCGTCTTCACGTGAAAGACCATGCTGCTCTTCATTTCGGAAGAGCACGTCGACAAGTGGTGCCGTGACTGGAACCTTGCACGCGGCGGAGTTCTCTCGGTCGAGCAGGGCTGGAGGCTGGCACAGGCCTGGTACGAACACGATCGGCGAGACCCCACCTGGCGCAGGCGGTCGGTCGAGGAAACCGAGGCTCTCCTCGCGATCATTGGACTCGAAGGAGCGTTCTGGAGTCTGAGGTAGGTCGACGAGGGCTTGGACAAGGCGAATGACATCCCGGATGATGGTCGCGATCAAGGGCGTACAGGACCCACCGCCCCGGCGGCTGCGACGGCTCGGCATCGCCATTCTCGTGGCCGGGTTGGGAAGCGCCATCGCCATCTACATCAGGGCAAGCGCCAGGCCCGAGAATCCTCTCGGTTACGACCCGCTCGAAACGAAGAAATACGTACGCGACCTCGAGATGTACGGTGGGAAAGCCAACGTCCTCGCGACGCAGGTTCGAGAATGGTTCGTCGGGCTCTGGCACGGCACCAATCTGGCCTTCACGGTCGCAGCGCTGACGGTATTGCTGGTGCTCGTCATGCGCTTTTTCTCGATGCCGTTGCCGCCCCGTCCCATCGATGACGGCAGCGCGGGCGCTCGTCGGCCATGAAGACCAAGGCAATCATCACCGGAGGTACGGGCACCGACTCCAGTGAACGAGGACGAATTGCATGGGCGCGCGGCTCCTCGTCCTCCTGATCGCCGGTTCGGGTGCGCTTTTCTCTCGGGCGTCGCGCGCGGAGCCGGTCAAGCCCGTTCTCCATGGCGCGGCTTTCCTCTGGGAACCCTACGAGTTCTACGGGATGCAGCACGGAAGCCGAGTATTGACCGGCTTTCACGTCGAGCTGATCCGGGACGTGCTCGGACTCGCCGGCTACAGCGCCGAATTCCGGGAAATCCGCACACGACAGGAGCACGTGCTCGCCGTCGAGAGCGGCGACGCCGACTTCACCACCTCGCCGCGCATCCCCGAGCGCGAGCGGTTCGCGTTCTTCTCGGACCCGATCCGTCACGAGACGAACATGCTCTTCGTGCGGCCCGCAGAGGCGCGCGACTTCCAGTTCCACGACGTGGCGGGCATGATCGACGTCCTTCGCCGCAGGGGCGTGCGCCTCGGCCTGATGCGCGGCTTCGTCTACGGTCCGGACGCCTTCTCGAAGCTCATCGGCGAGGGCAAGGCGTCCGGTGCGGTGACGGAGCTCGACACACCCGCGGACCTGATGGATGCCTTGACGGAGTCGAAGAAGATCGACGCCTTCCTGATCGATCGTCTCGCGGGCGAGACGGTCGCCTTCCAGACGGGGCGGCAGGCCCTGATGCGCTCCGTGATGCTGCCACGCGAATGCAACGTCGACATCTGCCTCATGTTCAGCAGGAAGACCGTCGCGCGGCCGGTCGTGGCGCGCGTGAACGACGCGCTCGCCCGCATGAGGCGCACGTCCCACTACGGCGAGCTGGTGCGCCTCTACTCCCTGCCCGTTCTCCTCTCGATGACCATCTATACGCCATGGTTCCTCGCGCTCGACCTGCTCGGCACGCTCGCCTTCGCGATCTCGGGCGTCATCGTGGCGCGCCGGGAACGCTTCAGTCTCTTCGGTGCGTTCGTGATGGCGGCTCTCCCCACGATCGGCGGGGGAGTGGTACGCGATCTGATCGTCGGGAGACGGCCCGTGACCATCCTTCGCTCGCCGCTCTATCTGCTCACGATCCTCGGAGTGGTCCTGATCGGCTTCGCGGTCTCGAAGCTCTACGACGCCCTGAAGCCGGAGGGCGACGCGGTCGCGTCGATGGACCTGCTCCTCCACACACGCGCGGGATACGCGCTCGAGCTCTTCGACGCCATCGGCCTCGCGGCGTTCCTCGTCGCGGGCGTCTTCGTCGCCGTCGAGAACCGAGCCTCGCCTCTCGTCCTCTGGGGCCCCGCCCTCGCGACGCTGTCCGCGTGCGGCGGGGGAATCCTGCGCGACGTCGTCCGCGCGGACGCCGGCGCGCCGAGCCTGAAGACGAGCTTCTACTGCGAGGTCGCCGTCGTCTGGGGGCTCGCGCTCTCCCTCTTCCTGCGATGGGAGACGTGGCGCCTCGACTCCACCGACATCGACATCGCCGTCGTGGTGACGATGGTCGCCGCATTCGTGACGCGCATGATTGCCGTTCATCGGAAAATGAAGGCGCCCGCCTTCTGAGGTGTCGATGGAGATCGAGAGAGCGAAGACTTCCGAAGAGCTGGATGGGGAGAAGCGGCTCGCGGCTCACGTGGCGGCCCGGTGGGTCGAGAGCGGGATGCGCGTCGGGTTGGGCACGGGCAGCACCGCGTTTCACTTCATCCGACGGCTCGGCGAGCGGGTTCGGGACGAGGGGCTGCGGATCACCGGCCTCGCGACCTCGGCGAAGAGCGCGGCCCTCGCGCGGGAGTCGGGAATCCCGCTTCTCGTGCCCGCCCGAGGACTCCGGCTCGACATGACCGTGGACGGGGCGGACGAGATCGGGCCGCGGCTGATGCTGATCAAGGGCGGCGGCGGCGCGCTGCTCCGCGAGAAGCTGGTCGCGAGCATCTCGAGCCGTCTCGTGATCATCGCCGACTCGTCGAAGCCGGTGGCGGCGCTCGGAAAGTTTCCGCTGCCCGTGGAGGTCGTGCCGTTCGCCGTGCCGATCGTGATGGACCGGATCGACGAGCTCGGCGGCTCACCCATCCTGCGGCCCGTGCCGCGCGGCTCCGGGCCCGACGCTCCGGTGAAGTACTTCGAGACAGACCAGGGCAACTGGATCCTCGACTGCTCCTTCGGCGAGATCGGCGATCCCCCGGCGCTGGCGCAGAGCCTCGCGACGATTCCGGGCCTGGTCGAGCACGGCCTCTTCATGGACATGGCCCGAGCCGCGATCGTCGGGGACGGGCGCCAGGCGCTGCTCCTGCGTCCGAATCTCGCCACGGTCCCGGCGACCGAGCACTTCCCGGAGACATAATTCGCCCATGCAGTCTCTCTTCGAGCCCTCCACCCGACAGCAGATCCGTGAACGTCTCGACGGCCTCCAGCTCGCGAGCGCTCGCCGGTGGGGAAGGATGGACCCCGCGCAGATGCTGACGCACTGCTCGCTCGCCCTCGAGATGGCGACCGGCGACCAGCCGATGAGGCAGAAGCTGATCGGCAGGATCCTGGCCCCGTTCGCGCGAAGCTGGGTCACCACCGAAAAGCCGTTCTCGAAAGACATGCCGACGGACCCGAACTTCGTGGTGTCGGACACGCGCGACTTCGCGAGGGAGAAGGACCGTCTGACGCAGGTGCTCGACCGCTTCTGCGAGCTCGGACCCGAATCCGCCGCCAGCCGGACGCACGCCTTCTTCGGCAAGCTGAGCGGCGACGAGTGGGGGCGGCTGATGTTCAAGCACCTCGACCACCATCTGAGACAGTTCGGGGCGTAGGGAGAGCCCGGGGAGACGTTCTTCCATGCCGCTCCACATCGGAATCGTGGCCTGCAGCGCCGAGGGCGCGGCGCTTTGCTATCGCACCATCTGCGACGAGGGGCCGAGGCTGATGGGCACACACCGCCATCCCGAGGTTTCCATGCACACGCATTCGCTCGGCGAGTACATGGACTTCGTCTCGCGGGACGACTGGCAGGGCGTGGCGGATCTCATGCTCTCGTCGGCCGAGAAGCTGAGCAGGACCGGCGCCGATTTTCTGATCTGTCCCGACAACACGATTCACCGTTCGTTCGCGTCGGCGGCGGAGCGTTCGCCTCTGCCGTGGCTGCACATCGTGGAGGAGGTCGCGGCCGAGGCGAAGCGCAAGGGATTCCAGAGAGTGGCGATCACCGGAACGAGGTACACCATGGAAGGCCCGGTCTATCCCGAGGTGCTCGGGCGAAGCGGGATCGACCATCGCGTGCCGCCGCTCTCCGATCGCGACGAGATCGACCGGATCATCTTCGAGGAGCTCGTGAACGGTGTCTTCAGGCCCGAGTCGCTGACGGTCTTCCAGGCCGTCATCGGACGCATGAAGTCGGAGGGGTGCGATGCCGTCGTGCTGGGCTGCACGGAGATCCCGTTGATCGTGACGCCGGAGAATTCGCCGTTGCCGGTGCTG
>WNFL01438763.1_pt1 | contig 10314 bp, 6 predicted proteins | sample 5400361 | NCBI WGS metagenome assembly WNFL01 (sample SAMN13153351, study PRJNA577476) | soil metagenome | isolation source: 40 cm soil on Douglas fir-dominated hillslope | place: USA:California | collected 2013-09-17
GGAATCACGACGCACGAGGTCACGCAGCTGCTGCGACCAGAATTTTCCGTATCCCGACCAGCCGAGCCAATCTGCCGCCCAGCGATTCTTTACGTCCGACGTAAATACCACCGCCTTGCCGAGACCATATTGCCAGCGCACCAGCAGTGGTGCGCCGGAAGGCGAAGCGAGCAGCACCTCCGCGTGATCGCGCGCCTTGCTGCTGACGAATCCCCTGAGTTCCGGCAGTTTGTTCATGTCCAGACCGCGGAACGCGGCGCTGCGATGCTTGACTACCGGCCTGAAAGACTCTTCCAGCAGATTGGATCGCACGGCGCGCTCGGTTTCTTCGATAAATATCTGCGGAATCGACTCCGCATTTTCGGCCACGTAAGCCTTGCCCTTGCCCCATTTGGCGATATCGCCCATCAGAGGCCGATCCGCATCCGCGCCGACTGCCACTGTGGACACGACTATCTTTTCGCCAGCCATGCGCTTGACCAGGGTTTCGAAGTCGGCGGGATGCGTATCGCCGTCGGAGAGCAGGATCACGTGCTTGGCTTTGGAATCGGTTTTCTGCAATAGCCGATAAACGATCCCGAGTGCCGGATAGATATTGGTTTGCCCGCTGGCCTGTATCCGGCTGATCTGGTCTTCGGCCTTGCGCCTGGATCGAACGTATTGCATCGGCACCGCGATGTAGGTTTGCGAGTCGAAAGCCACCACCCCGAAACGATGCTGTTCCTCCAGCAGGTCGAGCGCCGCGCGGGTGGCTTCCTTCGCCATCTCCATCTTGCGGCCCTTCATCGAATACGACCGATCGAGTGCAATCACCAGCGCCAGATCCTTGCGTTTCTCCTGCGCGCGGAATTGCACCGGCAGCACTTTCTCCACCGCCGTGTCGCTGTAGCCCTGCTCGCCATGGACATTCTCGCCGCTTGCAAACAGCAGGCCGCCACCGAAGTCGCGGACATAGGATTCGATGGCCTGCATTTTTTCGGCCGCAAGGGCCCTCGCCGGTGTGTCGCTGAGTATCAAGGCGTCGTAGACGGCTAGTTCCGAAACGGATGCAGGTAGCGCGGCGGGTGCAATGACGCGCGTGTCGATGCCCTGGCCGGCCAATGCGTCGGCAAGATAGCGCGCGCCGTCGCCCTGACCGCCCTCGACAAAGAGGATGCGCGACCGCCCTTTCACCCAAACCGATTGCTGGATGCGGTTGTTTTCGGAAACGCGATCGCCTTTGGCCTCCACTTCAGCCGACAACGTTACCGCGCCGACACGCGCCAACGTCACTTCGAAGGCGATGCGATTCAAGCCGGCGTTGAGTTGCAGCTTGCGCGTGGCCAGCACGCTTGCCGCGTCCTTCAATGACACCTGGGCCGACGTTTCTACAGCGGAAAAGACGCGCACGGTCACCGTGACCGGCTCGCCGGAGTGGACATCCGCCGGCGCTTCGACGCCTGCGACCCAGGCATCGTTGTCATCCCGCACTTTCGCAGGAATCGCATAGACGCGTGCATTGGCTTGCGTGAGCCGCGGCAACACGCGCCAGACATCGCCGCTCGTCTGGTTGCCATCGGTCAGTAACACGATGCGTTTCGCCCGATCGCGATCCAAGCCCATCAGAGCCGTATCCAGTGCCTGTTCGAGATTCGTCGCCGTCCGATCGATAACGGCTGGATCGGCTGAGGCGTCGCGCGGACGGCCATCCGTAACTGCTAGTCTGCGAATATCGCCAGGATTGCGCAGCATGACTGCATGATCTGCGAACGCCAGATATCGCGCATGCGCTGGCGCCCCTTCCCGGTCGGCTCGTTCGATCCATTCGATTGCCGCATCGATAAAGGGCGAAGATACGCTGCGGGAAATATCCAGCGCATAGACGACCGACACATCACCGGATTGCGCATTCCACTGGGGTCGCATCAAGGCCAGGGCGAGCGAAATGATCGCGAGGCTGCGCAGTATTGTCGCAACCAGCAGATGCCTTCGGCCAAGCCGGGTTCGGCTTCTGCCGGCCAACCAGAACAGCAGCGGCACCGCCGCGAGAAGCGCGACCGGCCAGGCGGTTTGAATGGCGAGTGGCAGAGTCATACCGTCATCCGCCGATTCCAGCTCCACCACTCGAACACCAGCAGCAGCGCGGCGCCAAGTAAGAGCGCGAACCAGGTATCGAACGCAATCGACTGATGCGCGCCGATTGGCGCGTCCGCGCCCGGCTTGATCTGCGCGAGTCCGGACTTGTTTACGTCGCTAGTCCGGCGATCGAACAGATTCGCCGTGACCCGCAGGCGTTGGCGCGCCGATATGACAGTGAACAGTCCGGGCGCGTCGACTTCGAATACGCTGCCCCCGGCAATGGATTGCGACGGCAGCTCTTTCCCGTCTGCCGCCACCACGCGTGCGCCGGACACCGGGACTTCAATCAATCCGAGCCCGCGGGCGATGACCGCCTGCTCGCCGAGCATCCAGTTGAGTGCGTTGTTCAGAAATATCGGAAAACCGGCATGCAGCGCGAAATTCGACTCGTCCAGTCCAAAAGCAAATGAAACCCAGCGCGCCCCGTCTTCATGAGCGATGATCAGCGGCACGCCGCCGGGCCCGCTTGCCAGCACAGATTCCGAGTCTTTCGGCCGATCCTTCAAATTGACGAAGGTTGCACGATCGACGCTCAGGTCAAGCAGGGAAATGTTTTCTAATAGCGGGTGCGCTGCATTCCATGCGGCGGCGGATACGTTGGCGATCTCCGTCTGCGGCGCCGGCAACCAGCCGACGCGAGACGGGCGAAACAGCAGTGCGGGGACATGGGGACGGACCTCTGGCGCAAAGCGGTCGAACACTACCGCGTCGTAGCCCCGATCGTCTACGTAGCGTGCGGGCGTGATCACGGTCATATGCACGCGCGGCTGCGCCTGCAGGGATTTTTCGAGGAAAGGATTGCCGCTGGTCACCAGTGCCACGCGCATTACGCGACGAACCGGCAAAATCGAATACGCAACGTCGTCGGTGGCAAGGCCGTCGCCGGGCATTGCAATCGATGCCCTCACCGGTCCGCTGTCGAAATCCGAGATGTCGATCATCTCGTTGCGCATGCCGCCCGCGGCGATCGGCACCACCCTGGAGACGCGCTTGCCACCGACCCCGACGATGGCCAGTTCGATGCGCTTTTCGATACCGCTGGCGTTGACCAACTCGACGTAGGCCAGGGTCCGGCGAGGATCGGCCGGTAGCGCGCGCACTTCGAATGCCGTGATGCCGGCGTTTTCCACCGATTCAAAAACGGATTCCAATCTCGCTTGCGCCGGTACTGTGCCGATCGACACCCCATCGGTGATCACGACTGTCTCGACGCCAGCGGACTGTTCCGGTAGCGGCATCACCGGCGGGAAGCCATACGAAACCTGCAAGCGCGCGAGTTGCGCCAGCGCGTCTTTGCGATTTTGAAAGGCCGGCGTGACGACACGTCGCATGGTATCGGCCAGCCAGATCTGGGTTCCGGCCGCGCGCTCGTCCATCAAGGCGCGTGCTTTGGCCAAGGCATGATCCCAGCGCGTGGTGCCGTCAGTGGTTCGCGTTGCCATGGTCGGCGAATCGTCGAGCACCAGTATCAGTTTCGACACGGCTCCCCCAGGGACTGCCGCACGCAGCGGGACAACTGCGCTCACCATGGCAACTGCAATCAGCAGGGCCAGCAGCAGGGACAACCACCAGCGCAACCGGTCCGGGCTCGGATGAGTTTCACGCAGCACGCGTTCCCATACCAGGCTGGACGGAACGACTACCGTGCGCGGAGGTGGCTTGAGCCAGTACAGCGCTACGACAATGCCGACCGCCGCGACCAGGGCGAGCACTGACAGATAAACCGACAACGCCAATGCGTTCATCGCAACAGACCTTCGTCGCGCAATGCCTTGAGCATCACTTCTTCGAGAGGGCTCTGCGTCGAGGTGCGCAGATATCCCCAGCCATGGCCCCGGCAGAAGCCTTCGATTTCGGCGCAATAGCGCAGGAAAGTCTCGCGATAGGTCTTGATCAGATCGGGCGTCACCCGCGTGCGCGCGGAATGGCCCACTTCGGAGTCGACCAGAAGCACTTCATCGGCAAGCACCGGTTCGAGCTCTTCGGGACTCGTTACGTGAACGGCAAAAACGTCATGACGGTATTCGCGAATTACCTGGAAGCTGCGCTCAAAACCTTCTCGATCCAGAAAGTCGGAGATCACGACGACCAATCCACGGGTGCGGCGCGCGCCAAAAAAACTGCGAAATGCGGTTTGCAGGCTGGTGCCCCCGGAGGCTTCCAGGCGCTCGAGGAAATGCAGCGATCTCCAGACCTGGTTTTTGCCGCGGCGCGCCGGCATTTCCTCGATCACGCCGTCGGAAAATGCCACCAGGCTGACACGATCGTGATTGATAAGTCCGATGTAGGCGATCGCGGCGGCAAACCTGCGCGCGAAATCGAACTTGGATGGCGCGCCGAAGGCCATCGAGCGGCTGACATCGACGAAAACGTAAACTGGCAGATCGGCTTCCTCCTCGAACAGCCGCAGGATCAGGCGATCGAGCCTGAGGTAAGTACCCCAGTCGAGGTTGCGGGTGTCATCGCCCGGGGAATAGGGCCGGTAGTCGGTGAAGACCATGCCCGACCCGGTGCGGCGCGAACGATGATGCCCGCGCTGATGGCCGGCAACGGGACGCCGCGTAAGCATCGTAAGATGCTCGAGCTGGCGAAGAAACTCTTCGCTGAACAGCACGCTTTCCTGAACCAAGTAGGGTTACCTCGATGCGGGCGCGCGCCGTCTGCCTTTGCGCGGCGCGGGGTTCGCTATTCCCGGGGCTCCGGCACCCATTCCAGGATTCGCGCAAGAATGGAGTCGGAATCCACTCTTTGCGCTTCCGCTTCAAAGTTGAGCAACACGCGGTGTCGCAGAGCCGGCAAAGCCACGGCACGGACGTCTTCGCAGGACACGTAAACCCGGTCATTCATCAGCGCATTCACTTTGGCCCCGAGAATCAGCGCCTGCGTGCCGCGTGGGCTGGCACCGAAACGCACGAACTTTTTCGTCATCTCGTGCGCCTGGTTCGACTCCGGATGGGTTGCCAGCGTGACCTTGATCGCATACTCCTGCACCGGACGCGCGACCGGTATCGCGCGCGCCGTTTCGCGCATCTGCAGAATCTGGCCCTGCTCGAGCACTCGCTTCACCGAAGGTTCCGTCTGGCGGGTAGTCCGGTCGATGATCAGGTGCAACTGCTCCACGTCGGGAAAATCGAGCTTCAGCTTGAAAAAGAACCGGTCCATCTGGGCTTCGGGCAGCGGATAAGTGCCTTCCATCTCAATCGGATTCTGGGTGGCGAGGACAAAGAACGGCTGATCGAGCGCATGCGTGCGGCCGCCTGCGGAAACGCTGTTTTCCTGCATCGCTTCCAGAAGTGCCGACTGCGTTTTGGGTGTGGCCCGGTTGATCTCGTCGGCCAGCACCATGTTGGCGAATATAGGGCCACGCTGGAACTCGAACGATTTGCGGCCCGCATCATCCTCCCGGACGATGTTCGTTCCGACAATGTCGCCGGGCATCAGATCGGGTGTGAACTGGATACGCGAGAACTTCAGATGCAGAACATCCGCCATGGTCTGCACCAGTTTGGTCTTGCCAACGCCGGGAATGCCTTCCAGCAGCACGTGCCCTCGCGCCAGCAGGCAGGTCATCACGCCGGAAATGATCTCTTCGTTGCCGACGATCACTCGCGATATTTCATCGCGGACCAGCAAAAATTGTTCGCGGAAGGCCTGGATCTGCCGGTCGACGGCCACGGAGCTCATTTTTTCCCGCTTTCGTGCAGGTTCAGGAAATAATTCCTGACGATGGTTTTCTGCCGCACCGGCACCCGGTCATGGTTTATCGCATCTTCACGGTCATAGCCGGCGCGGGAGCTCACGTCCTCGGCCTGCAGCATCGATTTCTGCTCGCGACTGGCGGAATAGAACCAGCCCTGGTCGCCTTTGCCATTCGGTGCTTCGCCCGCCTCGTCTTTCTGCAGAATGGTCTCGAGCTTCAGCTGCGCATCGAGCCGCCGGGTCGCGTCGCCTTCCAGCGGGAGCGCCGCGGAATCGCCCGAAGCGTCGCCGGTCTGGCTGCCTTCGCGTGCGTTATCGTTCTCTTCGCGCGCGACGGCGGCCTGGCGGAACAGCGCGCCGCCGCGCAAATCCGCATGGCCGGTTTCGGGTGCAGGCGTCGGATTCGGGGCGTTGGTACGATTGTCGAACTGGCTTGCGGTGAGCTGGCTGCGCTGGCTGGTGGCAATCAGGTTGTCTTCCATGCGCCGCTTGACGCTGTTTACCCGGTTCTGCACCTCGATCCGCTCGTTCGCCTGCTCGAGCGTGTTGATCACTCGATTGAGCGCGTCCTGATTGACCGCGGCGTTCTTGCCGGTCAGGTCCCGTCCCGCACTTTCCGGCGCCTGGCTGATGCTGTTTTCGGGCGCGCTGCCTTTGTCGGCCGGTTCGATGGCCTGGTCTTCTCGCGCGCTGGCGGCTGCAGGATCGGCTTTGAGCTTGTGCAAAAGCTCCATCGCCTCGTCGACGCGACCCTGGTTCAGCGCCCGCGCCACGGATTCGAACTTCGGATCGGATTTCAGCGCTTCGGCCAGCCTCGCCAATCCTTCGCGCGCGGCCGCTGCCTCCATATTCGCCTGATCGATAGCATCGCGCGCGTCGGCGAGAGCCCGCCTCTTTTCCTCGGCAGTAGCATCGGTCTGCTGCAGCTTACGCAGAGCGAGGTCGAGTTTTTCGACCTCCGCGTCATGCGGGGCGTCTTTCAGCAACGACCGCAGATCGGCGGACTCGCTCTGCTCCGCGGCGCCGGCCTCGCGGCCAGTTTCCCATGAGCCCGACAATTGCGGCGTCATCCACATCAGCAAAGCCAGGAGCAGCCCCAGCCCGCCGGCCGTGAACGCATTGGTGGGCAGCGTGCGGGGCGCGAGCATGGCCAGATCAAGCCCCGCAGCGGTAGCCGCCGCGCGCTGCACCTGCCATTGCGCAAAAGGCGAGGTCTCCATTTCCGACAGGAACCAGTGTGCCGATTTCAGTTCGTCCTTCAGTTGCGCGCGTGCATCGGCTTCCGCGGCAGCCTGTCGCGTGGAAACAGCGCGCGCGCTGCGCCTTGCAACCTCGACGGTAACGCCGGCGAATGCCGCAAGCAGTGCGATGCGAATTGCGGTTCCGGTGGACGGTACCCCCGCGACGAGGGCTGGCCCGATCAACTGAAAGCAGACGAGGCAGAACAGAATGATGCAGAGTGCAAATGCGGTCTCCCGAATCGCCCTGGTTATCCACAGACGACGACCCAGTTCGCGCAGCACGCCGATAATGATTTGACGCTCTTTCATGACGCGGCCGATTGTAACGCAGCGCCGGATGCTAAGGCGAAAAGGCGCATCGGCAGATAGTCGTTATTGCATACTCATGTAACATCCGGTCAATGCGACGGAGGAATATTATGGGAGTCGCCTTGCGACTCGCGGCGTGGTTGCCGCGCTGCACCGTGGCCCTGATCTGTACCGTGGCCCTGATCTGCGCGGTGGCCCTGGGGTGCACCGTGACCTGCGTTGGCGCCGCGGAGCATCCGAATATCGTCTACATTCTGGCCGACGATCTTGGCTGGAAGGATGTGGGATTTCATGGCGGCGCGATCAGGACGCCCAACCTGGACAGACTCGCGCAAAGGGGCGCGCGCCTGGAGAGGTTCTACACGCAACCGTATTCCACGTCGACGCGCGCGGCATTGCTCACCGGGCGTTACCCGATGCGCTATGGCTTGCAAACCCTGTCGATTCTTCCCTGGAGCCAGTACGGACTGCCGACCGGAGAGCGTCTGCTGCCGGAAGCGTTGAAGGAGGCGGGCTACCGCACTGCCATGCTCGGCAAGTGGCAACTTGGTCACTACAAGAAAGACTACTGGCCGACGCAGCGCGGTTTCGACAGTTTTTACGGCAGCTTCAACGGCGACCTCGATTGCCTGCGCAAGACCGATCAGGCGCACGAGCCCGACTGGCATCGAAATGAGCGGTTGATCAGGGAGGAAGGCTACTGCACCACGCTGATCGGCAAGGAAGCCGCGCGCATCATCGAGAAGCACGATATCGCCAAGCCACTGTTTCTGTATCTGTCCTTCAATGCGCCTCAATCGCCCCTGCAGGCGACGAAGGAATATCTGGATCTGTATAAAGATGTCCGCGACGAGCAGCGCCGGACCTATGCGGCCATGGTGACCGGCATGGTCATGACCGCGCTCGAGAAAAAAGCAATGACGACCGCCACGCTGATCGTCTTTCACAGCGACAACGGCGGCGCGATGCCGAACAAATTTCCGACCGGCGACGGCGACGTGCAACGGGAAGCTTCGGACAATGGCCCTTATCGCGATGGCAAGGGAAGCCTGTATGAAGGATCGCTTCGCGTTGTCGCGATCGCTTCATGGCCGGGGAGAATTCCAGCCGGCGTCGTTGCGGAGCGCATTCACGTCACCGACATGTACCCGACACTGCTTGGCATTGCCGGCGCCAGACTCGAGCAACCCAAGCCCGTCGACGGCATTGACCAATGGGCGACGATGACGGGCGCCAGGCTCAGTCCGCGCAAGGATATGTTGCTGGGAATGGAAGATTTCCGCGGCGCGCTGATGACAGACAACTGGAAGCTCATCGTCTATTCGCGCTTGCCGGTGCGCTACGAGCTTTACAATGTCCAGGACGACCCTTCGGAAGAAGACAATCATGCCGAGCGCGAACCCCAGCGCGTGCAGGAGATGCTGGTTCGCTTCAACGAATACGCCTGGGAAATGGCGCCGTCGCTCTACCTCGAAGACCTGCACAAGCCGCGAAAATATCCGACGCCGATCTACTGGGGAGACAATCCAGTTCGTCCCTTTCAATAAAACAACCGTATCCATGCGAGCCATCAACATCGACGACCTTCGCGCGGCCGCCAAGCGGCGGCTGCCCCGTGCCATTTTCGAATTCATCGACGGCGGCGCCCAGGACGAAACCACGCTCCGGGCCAACCGCGAGGATTTCCAGAAATGGCGGTTTCGCACCCGAACATTGACCGATGTCTCCACGCGCGACCAGTCGATTACGCTGTTCGGCCAGCGATACGCATCGCCGCTCATCCTCGCTCCGGCCGGTCTGGCGGGACTGCTGTTCCGCCGCGGAGAACTGGCGGCAGCCCGCGCCGCGGAAAAGTACGGCGTGCCGTATTGCCTGTCAACTATGTCCACTTGCACCATAGAGGAAATCGCCCGTGAGACGGTGCCGCCAAAATGGTTCCAGCTCTACGTGTTGCACGACCGGGAGCTGACCAAGGATTTCATAGAGAGGGCAAGGGTTTCACGCTGCACCGCTCTGGTACTCACCGTGGATACGAAAGTGCAAGGTCCACGCGAACGCGACATGCGCAACGGCTTCACCGTGCCGCCGCGCTTCTCCGCCGCCACAATGCTGGATTTCGCCCTTCATTATTCCTGGCTGTTCGACGTGGCGCTCGGGCCGCGCATCACTTTCAAGAACTTTGTCGGGTCCAAGGCGGCGTCCACCGATGCGATCACCATCACCCAGTTCATCGCCGGACAGTACGATCTGAGTGTGGGCTGGCGCGATGTCGAGTGGTTCAAATCGGTCTGGGGCGGACCGGTACTGCTGAAGGGAATCCTGACCGCGGAGGATGCCAGACTTGCGATGGACCATGGCGTCGATGGCGTGATCGTTTCGAACCATGGGGGACGACAGCTCGAAGGTGCAATGTCCGCCGTACAAGCGTTGCCCGAGATTGCGGCGGCCGTGGGCGATAAACTGGAGGTGGTGCTGGACGGTGGCATACGCCGCGGTGCCGACGTCGTCCGGGCACGTGCGCTCGGCGCGAAAGCCTGCATGATCGGCCGGGCCTGGCTTTACGGCCTGGCAGCGGCAGGCCAGCCGGGCGTGGAACGTGCGCTCGAAATACTGCGCGACGAGATCGACATTACGCTGACCCTGCTTGGACGGCCGACGCTCGCGGAGATCGACCGCAGGATTCTGCAAGGTTGATGCCTCTGCCGTTACTCTCATTCGCCCCGTACGCGATAACTGGCACGCGAAGTGCTGTCAACCAAATTCAGGCCCTCAAGTGGTTTACGACAGCCGCGGAAATGCGGAAAATAAATCACGCTTTGGGTATTCTTCCGGCATCTGCAAATTGGTCGGCGTACAACGACATGGCCTCCTCACTTTCGATCGCCTATTTCGCGAACCACGATCTGCTCGGACTCGTCTCCGAGGAAGAATATGAACAGTTCAAGAG
>WNFL01448544.1_pt3 | contig 10313 bp, 13 predicted proteins | sample 5400361 | NCBI WGS metagenome assembly WNFL01 (sample SAMN13153351, study PRJNA577476) | soil metagenome | isolation source: 40 cm soil on Douglas fir-dominated hillslope | place: USA:California | collected 2013-09-17
TTCAGCTCTTTCTGCCCGCGTTCGCGATGCAGACCGGCGAGGAGGTGACGACCTAGTCTGGCTCTAGCGCGACCAGCCCAGTAAAGGAGCAGCTTGCTGTTCGGCTGCACGGCCAGTCCCTTTTCCGCAGCTTCAGCAGCTCGCGTCCATTCCTTCTCCGCCCATTCCATGCGGCACCAGTGATCGTACGTATCTTCGTTCGTGTTCTTTAGCTGCCAGGCCCGAAGAAAAGTCGCCCTAGCGTCGGTTAGCCTCGTCGGTGACGAGGCTTTGTAGACCCACGCCAGAACTCCTGTCAGATGGGGATCACTCCTGTACTTGTCGAGAGCGTTCCGTACAAGCTGCTCGGCCTCCGATTGTTTGCCTGCACGCACGAGCAGGCTTGCCTGCTTGATAATGGAGGCAACGGCGCCCCGGCCAACCACCGGCACTCCCTCCTCGATTGCTCGATGGGCAGCGGCGAGCGAACGGTACACGTCGCTGTTGTCATAGACCTCTCTCACCAGTGCACGGGTATTGAGGTTAACCTCAAACCGTTGCTCTCCCTTAATGACCCTGGGTTTCGGAACCAAGAATAGTTTTTGCAACTCTTGCAAGGCGGCAGTGACGCCTTCCGCAGTCATACCCGTCACAGCTTCGATCTCCGGAAAAGACACCGCGCCAGAACAAATACACGCCGCCATGAGCACTTTGCGGGCGGAAGGCGTCAAGAGTTCACACTCACGGCCGAGGGCATATTTGCGAGCCTCGTGGCTACTGCGCTCGCGCCAGAGTCCGATCGCCTCTCGTACCGACTTAACACTCGCCGACAGTCGCATCAGGTCTTCTATGTAGAGCGGCGAGCCTTCCGCAGCCTGCACGATTGACTTAATCGTTTTGGCATCGAACGCCGCCTCATCAAGTTCCAGAAGGCGACATCTCGACTTCACGAATGCCTGGGCATCCTCTCCTGAGAACCCGACCACATGTGTCGTGCTTCCCCCCATTCCAAACAACGTGCGTCTGGAAGTAAAGAGCACCTTCGACGACGTTTTTGGAACGTCAAAGCTGAAGAATTCGATGACGGATTCGTTCACGGCGTCGACGCTATCGATATCGTCGATTACCACAAGCGCCGGAAACTCCGTCAGTAATTCAAGGCAGCGAAGGCGCTGCGAATCGATCGGATGAGAGATTTCGTCCGCCCAGCCATACGCTCTTAGCAGCGCCGAGAGCGCGGTGCCGAGATCTTCGAAATCAGCGCTAGCCAAATCGACTGTCGTTCCATCAAGAAAGCGCCGTTTCTTCGCGCTTAGCCAAAGGACAATCTGGTACGGAGGCGGCGCACTTTGCTTAATGTCTAGTGCAAAACTGTACGCGATCGCTGACTTTCCATGTCCGCCCTCGCCAGCGAGTGCCCAGCGCCTCGCTACGGGATCGTTGAACCAGCTCTGTAGCTCACGGATTTCGCGGTCGCGTCCGATGAAGTCCACCACGATCGATTCTCTAGGTGGAAGTTCGTCTTCCAGCGGCTGCCGTTGCGACGAATCCGCTAGTGGGTCACCACGAAGGCCCTTCATCAGTTCGTGCAGATGGACCTGATCGTCGTGCAGCCCTAAACGAATTAGAACGCGCCTCGCGCAGTCAAGCACCCGAAACGCATCTTCGAATGTAAATTCCGTTTCGGCTGGATGAGAGAGCGGGTCGCGTATCGCCTTGATTTCTCGCAGCCAGCTGAGAAAGGCGGTCCTCTCCTGCTTCGGCGCGTTCTGGCCCTTCGGAGGCATTAGCTCAGCCCAGTACGCGTCGAACAAGTTGAAGAAATGGCTTACGCTTAACAAGTCGAAGTCATCGATGACTGGACTGGCGATTACCGCCGCGTCTCGAGGCGCTTGCGCGTTGGCAGAAAGCAGCCCCCACTCTTCTTCCTTGAAGGGTCGTCTCAGCTTCGTAGCATGATCATCAGGAAATACGGCGAGGAATCTGTTCCGAAGGAACCTGACGACCGCGTTGCGGTAGGTTCTCTGGATTCCCTCGTAACACAAGACATTGTTTGACTGTGGCATTCATGCACTCGGACAGTACGATGCTGCACCAGGGCGCGACGAGTGTATTACATTTAGCCGGCTCTATTTCCTCGGTCGTCAGCCATTACAGCTCGGCACATGTCGAAATCCGCAGAGTGCGGTGGACCCTCCTGTCTGCCGTTAAGCAATCGATCGCTCAAGCGCCTCCGACCGCACTGTCCTGCGAATCAACTATCGCGCGAGCATGATCCGACGCACTGATCTTCCTCTGCAGCGTGTCGAAAGGCGGCCTCAACGAGAAACCTACGATGCCTTCAGGCCCGAGCACGATGATCTTAAAGACCGCTTGCAGTAGCCCTGTTCGCCTAGAGTCGTCGAGCGGTGTGTAAAGATCCCAGAGCGACGTCGCCAGATCGAGCGTCTTGTTGACATGCGCGCTTAGCTCGTCTTCGCTGATCCGGGCGCGTCCAAGTTGATCTTCGATCTCTGCTCGCCTGCTTCGCAGTCCATCGCTCATCGCCTTGTATTTCGCAGGCGCGAGATCGCCGCGGGTGAACGTGTCGGTCAACTGCATCTCCTGAGTCATTAGCCCGCTGTGCTCGTCACGCAAACGAGACATCCGGCCGTCTGAGTTCGTTGACCGCCTCGCGATCCTCTGAGTCGCAGCCGATCGGATCGCGTCGGCCATGCCGCGGCTGATCTGAATCTGCAGACAGAGCCGATTCAGGTGCTCGTGCGCCTGCGTGGCGTTGCTGAAACGTGCCCGGCACCTCTCCTTCTTATACGTCTGCCGGCTGCAGCGGTAGTACTGCCACTTACCGTGTCGCTCCGCGGTCATCCGTCCTCGACATGACGCGCAGATGGCGACACCGCGCAGCGGAAACCCTGGAACGCTGCCCTTCGAACCCACGTACCGATAACGCTGACCGAGCAGACGTTGAACCCGTTCGAAGGTGGCGATGGAGATCAACGGCGTATGCTGGCCCGGCACGTCCATCGCCTTCGAGACGAGGCGCCCTACGTAGAACGGGTTGGTGAGCATTCTACGGATATTGGATTGTGGCAACGGATGGCCTGTCTTCGTCATGAGTCCGTCACCGGCCAGGCGCGCCGCCAAGGACCGAAGCGAGTAGTTTCCGGTGGCGTAGAGTTCGAAGCCGCGGCTCACCAGCACACCGCGACGGGGATGAGGCTCGACGCGCGAGCCTCGACCATCGGCATTCTTCACTGACACGTATCCACAAGGTGGCAAATGCGGCCAGCCGCCACGCAGCAATTTCTGCCGCATCCCCTTCTTGACCTCTTCAGACAGGTTAGCCGAGTAGAACTGCGCGATCGACGCCATGATGTTTTCAACTAACTGTCCTGGCACCGTGTCGTCAACGTTCTCCACCACGGAGGCCAGCTGAACACCGCGTTGCGTCAGCAGCGCTTTGATGGTGGCGTGGTCGTAGACGTTGCGTGCCAATCGATCGATCTTATGCACCAGCACGACATCAGTTTTGCATTTCGCGTCTCTGACTCTGGTGAGCAACCGCTGCAATGCCGGCCGGTCCGCCGTCTTAGCGGACGCGCCCGGTTCGATGAACTCCTCGGCCACGAGCCAATGGCGCTGGTGCGCATAGTCGCGCATCGCTTGAAGCTGGGCCGGAATCGAGAGGTCGGCCTGTTGATTTGTGGACACGCGCGCGTAGACGATGCAATTCATATGTGGAAAGTGATGGCTATTCTTGAACTGGACGGGTGGGCCCCAGGAAGGAATCGAGCGTACTGATCGTGCCGTACCGATATGAACTCCGCAAATCAGCCCGTAGTCGCGAGATCCGGCGCTCGGCGCTGGAGTTATCCACAGCGCCAACCAAAAAAAGCGCCTGGCTCGTTGCGAGCCAGGCGGTGTGGCATGCGGTCACGTTTCCTCTTTGGCCTGGCGCTCGATGTCAGCGTAGGCCTCTAGGATGAGGTCTCTTACGCGGTCCTGCGCCTGCGTGTCAGCAACAGGTCTGAGCAACGCGAAACTTCGGCGTTCTCCATTGACGTTGTACTGGCGAGCCGGGAACGTCACGTTACGGCCAGCCCCGCCCCGGCGCTCCCAGATGGCGAAGCCAATCAGCTTCAACCCTTCCAGGGGGCCGTCGGAGAAATACAGTTCGGCGTCAGCGAGCTTCCCAGGCGGGTTGCCTCGATCGTTGGGCGTAACTTTGATCTGCATGGGGTGATCCTCCTTTGGACTCACAGTGGACTGACGATCGCAGATTCGACATAGGACACGGACTCGAGGTTGGACGCGACCTCTGCCGACACGAGGTCGGCCAGCGTCGGATCCGTCACGTCGACCAGGACGATCACGATCAACCGAATCTCGAAGATCCGCTTGCGGTCGTTGTTCACGATGCTGCTCCTTGTCTTTGTCAACTCGTTTACAGCAGTCCAGACTCTTTGAACGACAGGTACTTCCCGTCCGCGGCGACCACGAAGTGGTCGAGCAGCTCAATGCCGATGACCGCTCCGGCTGCCACGATGCGGCTCGTAACAGCGCGATCCTCAGGACTGGGCGTGACCTCGCCTGACGGATGGTTATGGCCGAGGATTACCGTTCTGGCATTGGCGAGCAGCGCAATCCGGAAGACGTCGCGGGGATGCATGACCGTCGCGTCCAACGTGCCGCGCGACAGCTCGTGGTAGGCGATGACATGAAGGCGAGCCGACAGGCAGAGAAGGCCAGCGACCTCGACCACCTCATCGCGGAGCAAGTTGGCGAAGATCCTTGCGGCGTCCCTGGGGATCTGCAGTGATTCCGTCGGCATCGACCAGTCACGGACATGACGTCGGCGATAGCGGGCGTGCAATTCTTGAACGTACACACGTGCCCTCCTTTGAAACCGGTGACATTGAAACGAGAACGGCTGTCTACGGAGCCGACGAAGTGGCAGCAACCTGCGCTTCGGCGTGTGCCACGAGGACCGCGGCGATCGCTTCGATGGTCTGACGCTCAGTGGCGTCCGTCGATGATGTTGGCGGGGATTGCCTCGTCATAACGTCACGGTATCAGGCACAAAAGGAACGCGCGAGAGCGCAAACTCCGCAAACGGCGTCGTTCATCCACACTCACACCCGATATCCCTGCGTGATCTAGTGCATGCCTGACTTGTCCCCATGAGTTCCACAGATCGAGTCGTCAACGGCAGCAATCGCGGATTTTGCGCTCTCGCGGGACTCTTTTTCATTCGCTACGATTTGAGGCAGAAAGGAGGAGACATCGTTCATGTCAAAACGCATTAAGAATCATTTGTTCCGACTCCGACGCATCCGCGGCTACAGCCAGAAGACTCTGGCCTTGCTGATCGGCCTTCGTTCCGTCAAAGCCATTTCTGATTACGAAACCGGCTACCGGCTCCCGCCGATCAAAACCGCGATGCTGATGGAGATCGTATGGGAGTTGTATCGGGAACTCGGGTTACAGGCCGTGGCTCGCGAGAACAGCCTGCCGACGCGATTCTCGCGCCACATCCGAGGCCGCGTACTCGGAGAGGATTAACCAATGCCCATTCTCGACATCGTGTCGGAGAGCCTCAAGGACTTCCGACCCAAGAACCAACGCCAGTTTGTGGTCCTGAACATCGCTCGGCGGTTCAACGACTTGTTCAACCTCGCTCGCTATCTCAATGTCTGCGAGCGGCATCCGAAGAAGGTACTGCTTGAAGCCGCGAGGCTGGCTGAACAGCAGGCCCAGGCGGCAGGCAACAGCCCAGTCGAGCGATTCTTTGAACTCCTAAGCGACTGGGCCAGAGAGGAGGATTCATGATTTTGGGTTTTAGATTAGGTCGACGGCTGATCGGCGTGGTCGCCCTCGACGGCGAGCAGATCGTCTTCCATGATTCGCGTTACGTGTCAGCCCGGAAGGCGACGTTTGACGCCAACATGACCCGGTACCTGCGGCAGCTCCTGGAACAGCTTCGACCGACCACTGTTTGCTACTACGCGCCTACGAACGTTCAGACGGCGACTGAGCGATTGACGACGTTGCTGGAGCAAGCGGCATCGCTCCTCTCGATCGATACCAAACGGCTGACCAAACCCGAACTCTTCTCGAGCGTCGGCGTCTCGGAGCCTCGTACTCGTCGCGAATTCAAAGAACGAATGCAGGTGCTCTGCCCGTCGCTCGACGAAGGCCACGACGCTCGCCAGTTGACGCTCGCGGAGGCTGCGGGCACCGCCTTCGTCGGGGATCTCCACGACTCCTCGCCTAGGTCCGCCCGTTAGACATCCGCCTTGACATCGTTCCTCTACATAGAGGGACCTTACTCGTTGCTTACCAGTAACTCATCTCACCTCATGATCGGACCTTTAGCCTACATCGGTGGGAAACGACGGCTGGCCCCTCAACTGATCCAGCTCTTTCCTGACCACCACACGTACGTCGAACCTTTTTCTGGCGGCGCCCAAGTGTTCTTCGCGAAGCCACCAAGCCGTGTGGAGGTCCTCAATGACCTCAACGGCGACATCATCAACTTCTTTCGCATCTGCCAACACCATCCCGACGAACTGCAGCGCTGTCTGCGTTTCACACCTGCCAGCCGACACCTGTACCAACTGCTTCAGCGACAGGATCCGTCCACGCTCACGGACGTACAACGCGCGGCTCGTTTCCTGTACCTGCAAAAGAACTCATTCGGCGGGAAAGTGAACGACCAGCACTTCCACTACTGCGTCCTCAAACCGTCCAACTTCAACCCAGAAACCCTGCCCGACCTCATCGAGGCCACCGGCAAGCGTCTCGCGAGAGTGCAGTTGGAGTCCTGGCCGTACGAACGAGTCCTCGAGCGATTTGACCGTGAGTCGACGCTCTTCTACCTCGACCCGCCGTACGTGGGCGTCACCCTCTACAAGTTCAATTTTCAGGACGCCGATTTCCATCAGCTCGCGGAGCGACTGACACAGATAAAGGGCAAATTCGTGCTGTCGATCAACGACCATCCGGTTGCGCGCGAGGCCTTCCGCCGGTTCCACCTGAGAGAAGTCGCTGTGGCGTACACCGCCACGCGAACTGTGCCGACGGTGCGTGAGTTGGTCTTCGCCAACTACGAGATGCCGCCGATCGTCGCGGAGGACATAGCGGTCTAGCCATGTGGTTCGAACACACCTTTGTTGATCTGCTCAATCGGTTCAACCGACGCGGAAAACCCACCACACAAGCGGGTCTCACCCTCGGATCGCTGACCGACAACCCGTCGCACACCGTCGTGTGGACCACGGTGCGCAGACCCGAACACGCGTGCGTCGTCGGTAAAACAGGTTCCGGCAAGACTCACTTCATGGAGTGGCTGGCGTGCCAACTGATGGAACGCTCGGAGCCATTTGTCTTCTTTGACTATCACGGCGATGCCACGGAGCGCCTAGTTGCGCTGGCCACCAGATTCTCGAACGCCGACCAGCGCTTAGTCGTCATCGACCCGACCGATTCGCAATCAAGTCCCGGCCTTAATCCGCTGGAAAGTACCGGCGCCGACGGTTCAACCGTCTTCGGTCGCACCTCGGAACTGGCAGCGATCCTTCGGCAACGTTGGCAGGTAGACGCGTTTGGTCCTCGCACCGAGGAACTTCTACGCAACACGCTGTTTGTCTTGGCGGCTACCAATCACACGTTGGTCGAAGCGCCACTGCTGCTCACCTCACAGGCATTTCGGACTCGACTCGTGTCTCAGCTGACCCAACCCGACATCCTCGACTACTGGATGTCGCGGTACGAGCCCTTGTCCGAAGCGATGAAAGGCGCGTTTCGCGAACCCCTCCTAAACAAGATCACAGGCTTCCTGACGGAACCATCCTGTCGGCATCTGCTGGGACAGCAGGTCAGCACCTTGCGATTTACGGACGCGATTGAACGGGGCCAATGGGTCATCGTCAATCTCGCGAAGGGCAAACTGCGGGAGCACGCCCATACCCTCGGCAATCTTATTTTTGCCCGGCTGCAGTTTGACGTTTTGGCGCGGACCAACGTGCCGCCGGCTCAACGGCGCCTGTTCACGGTCTTCTGCGACGAAGTGCAGAACCTCGCCGAGAACGATCTGGCCACACTGCTGGCCGAAGGGCGCAAGTTCGCCATCAGCCTGGTGAACGGCCATCAGTTTTGGGATCAGCTCTCCAAAGAGCTACGTGGCGCGTTGCTGTCGGCGGGCACGCACATCTTCTTCACGCTCAGCAGCAATGATGCCGCGGTCCTGTCGTCTGAGCTGTCCGTTGGAGCCAAACAGCGCTACCACCGGGAATTGACTCTCCTCCCCCGCGGTCACGCCATCGCCCGCGTCGGTGCAGCTGCCGCTGTCGCCATCACCATTCCATCGCTGCCACGAGTCGCCAGCTCTGCTGGCGCGATCCAATCGCTTCGGGCCGGGTCTGTCGGGCGTCATTCCAGACCACGCGCACGAGTCGAGGCAGAGATTCGTTCGCGGAGAGACCAGGAAATGGGGAGACCAGATGCTTCATTCACCGAATCCCATGCCACACCGCCCGACGGACAACAGAGCTGGTAACGCCATGGTGCTGACCGACCGCGATATCAAGATCGTGGCGGACGTCGCCGACTTTCAGATCTTGACGCGTGACCAGCTCCAACGACTCGGGCACTTCCGTTCCAGGACCCGTGCGAACGCGACGTTGCTCAGGCTCACGGCATTCGGGTACCTCTGTCGCCGCTATCAGCCTGCGGTGGCCGGCACTCAACGCGCGTTGTACCTCCTCGGTCCGCAGTCCGCGGCGCTCCTGAATCAAGGCGGGCTCAACGTTGCGGCTGAACGCAAACGAGTCAAGACGCTGTCCGACCTGTTCCTCGCGCATCAGCTTCTGGTCAATGACGTGCGCCTCAGTTTCCGTCGGGTGGGGACCGTCGCGCACCTAGACCGTTGGACCAACGATGTAGATCTGCGGGCGGCTGCCCTCGGAATCATTCCCGACGGCCATGTGGCCTACATCATCGAGGGCAAACACTTCGGAGCGTTCATCGAGCTCGATCGAGGGACTGAAACGCTCGATCGCTGGCAGAGCAAAGTGCACGCGTACATCCGGTTGGCAGCCTCCGGACGCTACCGACAGGTCTTTGGTCACCAGTACTTCCGCGTCCTGGTGGTCGCTCCTGCAACCGCTCGAATCGAACACCTGCGCCGAGCCACCGCGCGGGTCACGGACAAGATCTTTTGGTTTACCGGAATACAGCCGCTCGCCGTCGATGGGCCGCTGGCGTCGATCTGGTGGCGACCGACGGGGGCGTCACTGCATTCACTTAAAGAAATCTAACCTATGAAACGCTGCACGCATTGTTTCCGCTATTCGGTTGGGGATCCCACCTACTGCAATCACTGCGGCCGCAGCTTCAACGTCAGAATTTGCGCGCGCGGCCACATCAACGCGCGCGGCGCGACCTTCTGCGCTGAGTGCGGCTCTGGCGATCTGTCAACGCCCGCCCCGCCAGCGCCCTTCCTCTTTCACCTAACGCAATGGGTCCTGCGCGTCATGGGAACGGTAGCCGTTGTGATTGTCGCGGGAACGGCAGTGTTGGGATTGCTCTACTCCTTGGATTGGTCCGCGATCGCGCCGCGACTGGTGCTGCTGGGCTTGATGCTGGCATTCCTGTATTGGACGACAACGTTGGTGCCAGGGCGAATCAAGAAGGTCGGGAAAGCCGTCGGCAAGCACGTCGTGCAGGCGATGAGTAAGAAGCGAAAGAGCAAATAGTCGGAGTCAGGACGAATATGGAAACGCAACGTTCTCAAGCCATTGCGCGTCGTCGCCCTCGGGCCGCACGAACCGCACCCAGGCCCGTAGTGCGAACCGGGGATCCCGTGCCTGACGGAGCCCTCTGGGGTGTCGTGGAAGTCGGATCGTATCTAGGGATCTCCTACCACGCTATTTATCGGATGACCGGTCGCAAGGCGGCCGTGCACATCCCTCACATTCGCATTGGCGGCAAGCTCCGGTTCCGCAAAGCAGATGTCGACCGCTGGTTGACGCTGCTGACGGTTTCAAACCTCGAGACCTTGTCGAAGATGCGACAGAAAGCCTCACAGGTGAACCATGCCAACCATCCACAGGCGGAAGCTCCGTAGCGGCGAGGTCGTGTGGGAACTCACCCACGGCACCGGCGCGGACCGCCAGCGGTTCGTGGCCGGACATTCCCGCGAGGAAGCAGAACAAGTGCTGAACCAGTTCAGACGCCAACTGGCGCTACACGGGGACGCCCCCGCAGACGATGACATCGAAACGGCTGCCGGTCGTTACACGGCATTTCTCAAGGCGAACCGACGACCGGCCACG
>WNFL01000824.1_pt2 | contig 10312 bp, 12 predicted proteins | sample 5400361 | NCBI WGS metagenome assembly WNFL01 (sample SAMN13153351, study PRJNA577476) | soil metagenome | isolation source: 40 cm soil on Douglas fir-dominated hillslope | place: USA:California | collected 2013-09-17
GGTCATCTCCTGCGTGTAGAACAGATAGCGCTCGCCGGTCGCCTTCGCCTTCTTCACCGCCGCCTCGGCGTTGCGAAGCAGCGTGTCGGCGTCGGCGCTATCGTGGGGAAACAGCGCGATACCGACACGCGCCGAGAGCCTCAGCTCCGGGCCGGCACCGGTAAAGGGAGCGGCGAAGGTGTCTTCGAACCGCTCCTCGATGCGCCGGCCGAGCTCCTCTTCGGTCGCCAGCCTGGGAACCACGATGGCAAAGTGATCTGCGCCGATGCGCGCGGCCCAGCTCGCCGAATACAGCCCTTGCCCGATGCGGTTCGCGACTTCCTTCAAGAGCGCGTCGCCCGCTTGGCGCCCGAGTGTGTCGTTGATCGTCCTGAAGCGCTCGATGTCGACGATGAGGAGCGCGATCCTTCCCTGTTCCCGCCCGGCGTCGTGCAAGTGCGCCTTGAGCCGCTCGTGGAAGAGCGCCCGGTTAGGTAGCCCGGTGAGCGGGTCGTAATACTCGGCGGCCGCTCGTGCGCGCTTATCCGCCAGGCGTTCCAATGCTCTTTCGACGGCGGACGAAAGTCGCCCCAAACGATCCTTGAGCAGGTAATCGTCGGCACCCAGCCGGATGGCTTCCACCGCCTTTTCCTCGCCCACGGTTCCCGAGACGAGGATGAAGGGAATTTCGAGCTTGGCGCGCTTCAGGATCTCGAGGGCGCGCAGGCCGCTGAATTGCGGCAGGTGATAGTCGGCGATCACCACTTCGGGCGACGCGGCGAGCGCGGACTCGTAGGCGGCTTCCGTCTCGACGCGCGTCAGCTGGACATCGTAGCCGGCGTCGGCGAAAGCGCGCGCGATGAGCTGCGCGTCGAGCGGATTATCCTCGACGTGCAGCACACGCAATCGTTTTTTCACCCCAGGCGTCTAAGGCCTGATCAGGCCGTGGCGGATCGCCAGCCGTACCAGGCTCGCGATATCGCTGATTTCGAGCTTGGCCATGATCCGGCTGCGGTACGTGTGGACGCTCGCCGGCTTGACGCCGAGCGTCGCCGCGATTTCCTTGCTGGTTCTGCCGTCCACCACGAGCTTTAGGACCTCGCGTTCACGCGGACTGAGCTGGTTCAGCGGCGCTGTCTCATTTTTTTTCATCGCTGCCGAGCGCGAACGATAGCGGGGATCGCTATCAGTGTCTGTCGTGAAACCTGTACTACACGCCCGGCGGCGCCGCGTTCGCTGTGGTGAAACCTGTACGGACGGAGAGCTAAAGCGTGGCGATCCCTTGCTCGACCGCGAAGCGAATGAGAGTTGGGAGATCCTCGATTCCCAGCTTCACCATGATCCTGCTGCGGTACGTGTCGACGCTCGCCGATGCGATGCCGAGCCGGGCGCCGATTTTCTTGCTGGTGGCTCCCGCAATGACGAGCTCCAGAACCTCGCGCTCGCGGCGGCTCAACCGCTCGAGCGGATCGCTGCCCGCGTCGGTCATTCGACGCACGCGAGTGACCACATAGCGCGGCTCGCCCCCCGAATCCCGCCTCACGTCCCAGCGCTCGCGCGCCCACAGCAGCGCGCCGCTTTTGCTGCGGTAATGCCTCCCCCTCGCGGCCTCGTTGTTCCAGGAAGAGAGCAGCTCTTGCATCGAAGGCGGGCCGCCGTCCTCCTGGGCGATGTCCGCGATATTCCTGCCGTGCAGCTCCGCCGGCGCATAGCCGAGCATCCTTGCGAACGCCTGGTTTGACCTGAGCACAATGCCGGCGAGGTCGGTGATGAAAATGCCGGCTGGAGACCCCTCCAGCAGCTCGGCTAGCATATGGTCCTCTTTCGCTTCGATCGCCACGCGCGCCAGCTGGACCGCCATGTCGATCAGCCGGATGTGCTCCTCCGAGGGCAGCCGCGGCTGGCCGTAATACATCGCGAACGTGCCAAGGACAATGCTGCCGTTCGACAGGATCGGCGTCGACCAGATCGCGCGCAGACCGTTGCGCACCGCGATGTCGCCGCAGTTTTCCCACGACGGGTCGGTCGCCGTGTCCCATGTATAGACCGGCCGGCGCAGGAATGCGGCGGTTCCGCAGGATCCCATGTTCGGCGCGATGCGCAGGTGGGGCTCGATGCCGAGCCTGTAGTCGTCCGGGATATTCGGCGCCGCGACGAAGCGCAGCCGCTGCTGCCCGGGATCGGCAAGCAGCACCGCACAGCGCATGTCGCCGGCCTGCTCCTCGATCAGCCCGACCAGCATCCCGAGCGTTTCTTCCAGCGGCGCCCCGCTCGCGATGCGCTCGAGCACGCGGCGCTGGCCTGCGAGCAGGGCACCGCGCGCCTGTTCGTTGGTCATGCTCGAAGTCACGACGCCTCGAGGAGCCGCAGACCGGCCGCTTTCGCGCGGCGCGCCGCGTCCCGGTCGCCGGCATAGGCGGCGACGATCGAACCGGCCATCAGAATCTGCCACTGCGCGGCGAATCCGTCGGGATCGCTGACGCCGGCCTCGCCAGCCAGGCGCGCGATGAACGAACGAATGTTGCCCAGGTGGCGCACGGCCGCCCGGCGCACCGGGTGCCGACGCTCGTCGTGCTCGAGCAGTACCTTGACGAAGGCACAGGCCTCGAAATCCGCGCGGCGAAACCACTCGTCGAACACGTCGAAGACCGCGAGCAGCCTGTCGGCGGGTGTCCGCCCGCGGCGCTCGACCTCCCCCTGCAGCCAGGCGCGCGTCCACCGCTCCTCGCGATCGCGAAGGAAAGCGAGCGCCAGCTCGTCCTTGGAAGGGTAGTGCTTGTACAGCGTCATCTTGGCTACGCCGGCGTGCGCGGCGAGCGTGTCGACCCCCACCGCCCGGACACCATGGCGGGAAAACAGCTCGTATGCGGTGCGTTGCAGGCGCTCTCGTGGACTGGGAGGCCGCCGGGAACCAAGCTTTCGATGCGGCACAGTGACCATTCTAACTAGACAGGTCTGTCTAGTTAAAAGTTCAGCGCTGGACCTCTTCTAGACCCTTTGTTCCAGCCTGACGGGTATTCGCCGCGGGCCGAAGGGCTTGCCGAACTTCTGGAAGCGCCCGGCGATGCGCGTGCCGCAGAATTTGCAGCCGCCCTCGTCGGTCAGCTGATAGCCCCGGATGTCGTACCAGTCGCGCACGATCACTGCCTTTTCGCACGACGGACAGTAAGTCGAGCCGCCGGTTTCGTCGTGCACGTTCCCGGTGTAGACGTAGTTCAGGCCGGCGAGCTGTCCGATCTCCCGCGCGCGCGTCAGCGTCGCCGCGGGCGTGCGCTCGATCTCGGTCATCTTCCAGTCGGGATGGAAAGCGGTGAAGTGCAGCGGCACGTCAGGCCCGAGGTTTTCCCGGATCCATTTGCATTCGGCCTTGATCTCCTCGTCCGAATCGTTCTTGCCCGGGATCAGCAAGGTGGTGATCTCGGTCCAGACCTTCGTCTCCTTCACCAGGTAGACGAGCGTGTCGAGCACCGGCTGCAGCCGGCCGCCGCAGACCTTCCAGTAGAAATCGTCGGTGAAGCCCTTCAGGTCGACGTTGGCCGCGTCCATCTTCGCGTAGAACTCGCGCCGCGGCGCGTCGTGGATATAGCCGGCCGTTACGGCCACCGTCTGCACGCCCTGCTCGTGGCAGGCGTCGGCGATGTCCATCGCGTACTCGGCGAAGATCACCGGGTCGTTGTAGGTGAAGGCGACCGACTTGCAGCCGAGCTTCAGCGCCGCCCTGGCGATCGTCTCCGGCGAAGCCTCGTCCTGCAGGCGATCCATCTCCTTCGATTTGGAGATGTCCCAGTTCTGGCAGAACTTGCACGCCAGGTTGCAGCCCGCGGTGCCAAAGGAAAGGATGCTCGAGCCTGGATAGAAATGGTTGAGCGGCTTCTTCTCCACCGGGTCGACGCAGAAGCCCGAGGAGCGGCCGTAGGTGGTGAGGTGCATCTCGCCGCCTTCCATCTTGCGGACGAAGCACAGGCCGCGCTGGCCCTCGTGGAGCTTGCAGTCGCGCGGGCACAGGTCGCATTGGATGCGACCGTCGCCGAGGCTATGCCACCACCTACCTTTCATGGAACTTGGCTACCCGGTAGCGCGAGACCTTGCATCGGCCCAGGCGGGTGTCGGCGGGCAGGCCGGCTTTCTTCACCAGCGCGTCGAGGAACGCGCGCTTGTCGGGCAGCGACTCCCACACCTGCGGCAGGAAGGTCGCGCGCTGCCCGTCGGCTTGGAGAATGACGCCGTCGATCCCGGCCTCGAGCTGCGCCAGGAGATCGGCTTCGTCGGCGAACTCGACGCGCTTCGGCGCCGAGAGCAGCGACACCTCCACCTGGCAGCGCGGCCACTCCTCGGCGGCGAGCCGCGGGAAGCGCGGATCGCGGAACGCCGCGCCGAGCGCGTTCTCGGCGACGTCCATCGCGAGCGGCCGCGCGACCTCGAGGCTGCCGATGCAGCCGCGCAGCTGGCCGTCCTTCGTCAGCGTGACGAACGTGGCGCCGCATTGCTGCAGCCACGACAGGTCAAATTTGATTTCCTTCGTTTCAAAAAGACTGCCTTCAATGGCATTGCGCGCCAAGGCGATCAGCGTCCTGCCCGCCTCGTCGAGCGACGGCTCGGCGCCTTCATACAGACCAAACGCCGAGTAGCCGACCACCTGATCGCGGCCGCCCGCGGTGTCACCCGAATTGCACGCCGCGAGCAGCTTCAGGGAAAGATTTTTCCGCCGCGAAAGGGAGAGCAAGCCGTTCAGCGGCGTCGCGCCACAGGCTTCCTCGTGGTCGAGGTCGGTGGCGAAGGCAGTGATGCGCGTAATGGTCCTGCCGTCGATCCGACGCGCTTCTTCATAAGGGTGATAGTGCGAGAGATCGGTGGAGATGACGATCAGCGTCTCGGGCCCGCCCCACAGGCGCTCGGTGACCTGCGCCACCTCCGCGACGCTCGCCATGCCGACCGCGAACGGCACCAGGCTGAACGAGCCGAGCGTTTTCTGCAGGAACGGCAGCTGCACCTCGAGCGAATGCTCGAGCGCGTGGGCTGCGTCGCTGGTGACGACCTGCGGCAGATCCTTGAGCGAAGCGAGCGCCTCGCGGTCGATCGGGATCGCGCCGAGCGGCGTGGCGAACGCTTCGTCGCTGGTCGCGGCGAGGCCGCGCACCGCCACGCGATGCACCGGGCCGAGGAGGACCACGCGCCGCACGACGCCGCGCGCGGAGCGCACCGCGTCGTAGGCGCCCGCCGCCACGGCGCCGGAATAGATGTAGCCGGCGTGCGGGACGATCAGCGCTTTCGGGAAACCGACGCACGGCGCGAGCGCCCCGGCGCCGCCCAGGAGATCGTCGACCTCGTCGGCGAGGGCGCGGGGATTGCCGGAATAGAACGTGCCGGCGACTGCTGCCGGTCTTACGGCGGCCATCCCGCGATTATCCTCCGTCGAGCAGCTCGAGCACGCCTTCGAGCACACGGATGACGGATTGGCGGCGCACGCTTTCGCGATTGCCCTTGAAGTGATGCGTCTCTGACAAGGCCCTCTTCGGGGTGACAAATGCGAAGCACACAATGCCGACCGGCTTTGCGTTCGTCCCGCCCGTCGGCCCGGCCACGCCGGTCACGGCGACGGCGATCGTGCCGCGGCTGCGCTTGAGCGCGCCCTTGGCCATCTCGCGCGCGATCTCCTGGCTCACCGCCCCGTGCTTTCTCAGCGTTTTCTTGCTGACGCCCAGCATCTGCCGCTTGGAAGCGTCCGAATAGGTGACGAAGCCGCGCTCGAACCATCGCGACGAGCCTGACACCGAGGTCACCACCTGGGAAACCCAACCGCCGGTGCACGATTCCGCCGTCACCAGCATCGCGCCCGCGGCTCGCAACCGCCTGCCGACTTTTCTTGCCAGATCGTTCAAAGAAAGAACCTCTTCGCCGCAGCGAGAACGACCAGCGTGTACCCCGCGGCAAGGAGGTCGTCGCCCATCACGCCCCAGCCGCCCTTGAAGCGGCCCTCGAACCAGCGGATCGGCGGCGGCTTGGCGATATCGAACAGGCGAAAGAGCAGGAACGCCGCGCCCTGCCACGCGAGCGTCGCCGGAATGATCGCCAGCACCAGCAGGAAGGCGACGATCTCGTCCCAGACCATCGAGCCGTGGTCGGGGATGCCGAGATGACGGCCGGTGACGTCGCAGACCCACACGCCGAGCGCGAACAGGACCGCGATCACCACGAGCGCCTCGGGCCTCGCCAGCGCGGGGCCGGCGAGCCACGCGGCGAGCCACGCGGCCAGCGTGCCCGCGGTTCCCGGGGCGTACGGCGAGAGGCCGGCACCGAAGCCGAGCGCAACCCAGTGCGCCGGATGCGCGGCGGCGAAGCGCAGTGTCGGCCGGAAAACGATCACCGGAATGGATCGAAGCCGGGCTTGAAGCTGATCGGCTTGCCCTGGGCGTCGAGGACGCTGAGGCGGGCGTCTGCGCCAGCGCTTCGAGCTCGGCGCGCCGTGCCGGCGCGGCGGTGAAAAGCAGCTCGTAGTCATCGCCGCCCGAAAGGACGCAGTCGCGCTCGAGATTTGGATCTTTGATTTTGTCGAAAAAAGAATTCCTGGGAATCAGCGAATACTCGACCACCGCGCCGACGCGCGAGCGCTCGAGGATATGGCCGAGATCGCCGGCGAGGCCGTCGGAAACGTCGATCGCGGCGTTCGCCAGGCCGCGCAGCCGCTCGCCGAGCTCGACGCGCGGCTCGGGCTCATGCAGCCGTCTGGCGGCCTCGGCGATCTCGGGATGCGCGAGACCAAGGGCCGCGCCGCCGAGCTCGCCCGACACCCAGATCTCGTCGCCGGGGCGCGCGCCGGCGCGATAGAGCGCCACGCTCGACGGCACCTCGCCCATCGCGGTGATGGTGATCGTGCGCTGCGGCGCGCGCGTCGTGTCGCCGCCGACCAGGTCGACGCCGAAACGCTCGGCGAGCGCGAAGAACCCCGCGGCGAACGCCTTCAGCCAGGCCTCATCGGCCTGCGGCAGGCCGATCGCGAGCAGCGCCCACTTCGGCGCCGCGCCCATCGCCGCGAGGTCGGACAGGTTGACGGCGAGCGCCTTGTGACCGAGCGCGCGCGGCTCGGCATCGGGCGCGAAGTGCCGCCCTTCGACCAGCATGTCGGTGGTGACCGCGAGCTCGAGGCCGGCGTCCGGGCGCAGCAAGGCGCAGTCGTCGCCGACCCCGACCAGCGCGCTCTTGCTCTTCGGCGCCCGCTCGAAGTAACGGCGGATGAGGTCGAACTCGTTCAGGTGATTCGCGACCGCGACTTGGCGACTTCGTCGGGCCGCAGCGCGCTGGCGATTTTTTCCAGCACGCCGTTGACGAAGCGGTAGCCGTCGGTGGCGCCGAAGCTCTTGCCGAGCTCGACCGCCTCGTTCAGCACCACCTTGAACGGCGTCTTCGGGTGCTCGGCGAGCTCGAAGGCGCCGATGTAGAGGATCGCTCCCCTTCTCCAGCTCGGGCGCGCCCTCCTGCACTCCCTTGAGAAGCGCCTTGACGAAGTCGCTCTCCTCGAAGCCCTCGATGGCGCGCGCCTCGTCGAGCGGGTCGCCGCCGGAGAGCTGCCAGGCGTAGAGCGCCTGCAGCGCGAGTTCGCGCGCCTGCCGCTTATCGTGCTTCATGCACGGAGGCTCTCAGCTTCGCCATCTCGACCGCGGCGCGCACGCCCTCGGCGCCCTTGTCGAGGCGCGGCTTGGCCTGCGCCTCATCGTCGAGCGTCAGGATCGCGTTCGCCACCGGCACGCCGGATTCGAGCGCCACCTCGGAGACGCCGCGCGCCGACTCGTTGGCGACGACCTGGAAATGGTAGGTATCGCCGCGGATCACCGCGCCGACCGCGACCAGCGCGTCGTAGCGGCCGCTCTGCGCCATCCATTGCAGCGCCACCGGAATCTCGAGCGCGCCGGGGACCTGCAGCACGGTCGCCTCGACGCCGAGCTTGCGCGCCTCGTCCTGCGCGCGTCGCAGCAGCTCGCCAGTGATCTCCTCGTTGAACCGGCTGGCGACGATGCCGAGACGCATCGCCGGCTCAGCTTCCCGGCCGTTCGGCGTAGCCGGTGATTTCCAGGCCGAAGCCGGTCATGCTCGGCATCTTGCGCGGCGCCGCCATCAGGCGCATGCGGCCGACGCCGAGCGGCCCGCCTTCGGCGCCGTCTCGTCCTGCCCGCAATTCATCAGCACCATCACGCCCGAGCCCGTCTTCTGGATTTCCTGCAGCGCCTCGCCGACACCCCAGGCGTGCGAACTCTTGCCGGCGTCGAGCAGGTCGAGGATGGCGAGCGGCTCGTGGACGCGAACGAGAGTTTCTTTCTTCCGGTCCGGTTTTCCGAGAACGAGCGCGAGGTGGAGGGCACCGACCGCCAGGTCGCGGTACGACACCATGTTGAATCGACCCCAGGGAGTCGCGATCTCGCGTTCGGAAGCGCGCTTCACCAGCGACTCGTTGCGGCTGCGGTACTCGATGAGATCGGCGATGGTGCCGATCTTCAGCTTGTGCTGGCCCGCGAACTCGAGCAGGTCGGGCAGCCGCGCCATGGTGCCGTCGTCCTTCATGATCTCGCACAGCACCGCGGCGGGCTCCAGGCCGGCAAGGCGCGCGAGGTCGCAGCAGGCTTCGGTATGGCCGGCGCGCACCAGCACGCCGCCCGCCTGGGCGATCAGCGGAAAGACGTGGCCGGGCTGCACGATGTCGTCTGCGCTGGCATTTTCCGCACTCGCGACCTTGACCGTGAGCGCGCGGTCGTGCGCCGAGATGCCGGTGGCGATGCCCTCGGCGGCTTCGATCGAGACCGTGAAATTGGTGCCGTGGCGGGAGCGATTCTGCTCGACCATGGGCCGCAGCCCGAGCCGCTCGGCGTGCGACTCGGTGATCGGCATGCAGATCAGGCCGCGGCCGTGCTTGGCGAGGAAGTTGACCTTCTCGGCGGTGACGAAGCGCGCGGCAAAGACGAGGTCGCCCTCGTTCTCGCGATCCTCGTCGTCGACCAGGATGACGATCTCGCCGGCCTTGATGGCGGCGACGACATCGGCGATGGGGCTGATGGCTGCGGTTTCGCGGCGCATCAGGCCATTTTACTCTTGCGGGGCTTCGCCCTCGCCGCCGGTGCGCTCACGGATGCGGGCCGACTTGCCGGAGCGCTCGCGCAGGTAGTACAGCTTGGCGCGGCGCACTTCGCCCTTGCGCTTCACCTCGATCGAGGCGATCAGCGGCGAATGGGTCTGGAAGGTGCGCTCCACCCCCTCGCCCGAGGAGATCTTGCGCACGATGAACGAGGAGTTGAGGCCCTTGTTGCGCTTGGCGATGACCATGCCCTCGAACGCCTGCGAGCGCTTGCGCTCGCCCTCGACGACGTTGACGTTGACGATCACCGTGTCGCCGGGCGCGAAGTCGGGAATATCGCGCTTCAGCCGCTTGATCTCTTCCTGCTCGAGAGTCTTGATGAGATCCATGTTCAGCTCCTGTGTTCTTGCTGGAATTCGTCCAGCAGCTTCTGTTCTTCCTTGCTCAACGCCCTTGCCGCCAGCAGCTCGGGCCTTCTGAGCCAGGTCCTCCCCAGCGCCTGCTTCAACCGCCAGCGCCGGATGTTCTCGTGGTGCCCTGACATCAAGATCTCCGGCACCTTCACGCCCGCGTAGGTCTCCGGACGCGTGTACTGCGGGCACTCGAGCAGCCCGTCGGCGAACGACTCCTCGACTGCCGAGGCGTCGTCGCCCAGCGCCCCGGGCAGCTGCCGCACCACGGCGTCGATCAACGCCATGGCGGCGAGCTCGCCGCCCGAGAGGACGAAGTCTCCGATCGAGATCTCCTCGTCCACGCGCCGGTCGAGCAACCGCTCGTCGACGCCCTCGTACCTGCCGCACAGCAAGGTCATGGAGCTCTGCTTCGACAGCTCCATCACCTTGCGGTGGTCCAGCTTCCTGCCTTGCGGCGAGAGGTAGATCACTTTTCCGCCCGCCGCGTCCAGCGCCTTCTCCAACGGCTCGGCCAGCATCACCATCCCCGGGCCGCCGCCGTACGGGCGGTCGTCGACCGTGCGGTAGTTGTCGGTCGTGAAGTCGCGCGGATTCCACGTCTTCAGCGACCACAGCCCCGCTTCGAGCGCCCGGCTGGTGATCCCGCTTGCCGTCAGCGCCGAAAACATCTCCGGGAACAGCGTCAGTACATCGAAGCGGATCACCAGTCCGGTCCCCACTCCACTTCGATCCGCCGCTTCTGCAGATCGACGTTCTTCACCACCGTCGGCACCCAGGGCAACAGCCGCTCCCGGTCTCCCGCCAGCTCCATCACATCCTGCGCGCCGTTGGTGAACAACCGCTTCACCACGCCGAGCTT
>WNFL01090323.1_pt2 | contig 10312 bp, 7 predicted proteins | sample 5400361 | NCBI WGS metagenome assembly WNFL01 (sample SAMN13153351, study PRJNA577476) | soil metagenome | isolation source: 40 cm soil on Douglas fir-dominated hillslope | place: USA:California | collected 2013-09-17
CCGGAAATCAACGGATCGAGTTCACCTACGACGGCAAGAGCCGCCTAGCCAGCATTCGCACATTGGTTGGCAGCGCCGAAGTTTCCTTCCGCCGCCTCGTCTGGTGCGACAATCGGATTTGCGAGGAGCGGGATATTGCGGGCGCGGTCACCAAGCGGTTTCTCGAGCAAGGGATGAAGATGGAAACCGGTCCGAATTCGGGCAACTACTTCTACACCCGTGATCATTTGGGTTCGATCCGCGAATTAACCGACAGCAGCGGGACCGTGCGAGCGCGTTACGCGTACGATCCTTACGGTCGTCGAACCAAACTGACGGGTGATTTGGAAGCGGACTTCGGCTTCACCGGGCTATTTTTTTCCGGCGAAGCGGGAATAGCTATCGCTCGATTCCGCGCTTTCGACGCCGAACTCGGACGCTGGCTCTCACGCGATCCCCTTCCAAAGGCTGAAACTCAGGAAGGCCCGAATCTCTACGCCTACGTTGCCAATGATCCCGTAGATAACAGTGACGCTCTAGGATTGACAACGAATCCGAGACAACGTGCCTGGGAGGAGTACCTTGACCCGTCTCTCCACCGTTCCGCTCCAGGACCAGAACCGAGTGCGGGGTGTTGCGGGAAACTTGTGGATGATCTTCGGGACCTCGAACATGATTCGGATTGGTGCCAGCGTGATTTGTCAGACCTGGAATATTCGTGTGAACATCCACTTCATGGAGATCCGACCGGTGAGAACTTCTTTTGCGCTAGCAAAATCAAGGAACAGAAAAAGCACTGCGACCGGCGCTTGGAGAGGTTGGCGAGTGGAACCGAACGACTTCTCCAGTGCCTCATCAAGGGTTGTACCAGCCGCGAACCCTGCCAGCAACCCACAGGGCCGAAAGATTTCTGCATTCGTGACCCCTTCACGGGAAACACCACTTGCAGACTGTTCAGCCAGTAGATATGCAAGTTGTCTCAGGTCAATCGAAGCAGTCCGAGAAATTGAGCAGAGCACTCGCCGCTTTGCTCGGGCGTGTCATTCCGTGCGCGCCGCTTGTCATCCTGCTCGCCACTGTTGCCCACGCTCAAAACTCGCAATTTGTTTTCGACCCCAACGGAAATCTCTTCGTTCAAACGGCGGAAGCCAGCGCGCCGCCGCAAATCATCGGCCAGCCGCAAAACCGGATCGTCGCACCTGGCGAGGCCACTTCGTTCTTCGTTGTGGCGGCGGACACGCGGGCACTCACTTATCAATGGCGGTTCAATGGCACGAACATCGGCGGCGCAACCAATGATGCTTTGCTCCGGCAAAACGTCAGCACAAACAATGAAGGCTCGTATGCGGTCGTGCTCACGAATCCTTCCGGCAGCGTCACCAGTGCGCCCGCGCTGCTGATCATTGACAGCGATGCCGACGGCGTGCCCGATTCCTGGGAGTTGGCTAATTTCGGAAACCTGACGAACTCCGCGACCACCGACGCCGATGGCGATGGCTCGTCCAATCTCCAGGAGTTTCTCGATGGCACCAACCCGGCCGACGCCAATTCCGTTCTCCGCCACATCACGATTGTGCGCGATGGCGGGTCGGTGATCGCAAGCCCGAACCAGGCCGGCTACACCAACGGCCAGACGGTGACGCTCACCGCCACGTCTCTTTCCGGCGAGGAGCCGTTTCACGCCTGGCTCGGGGACATCGTTACCCGGAGCAACTCGGTGACGCTGGTGATGACGAACAATAAGACGCTCTACGCCCGCTTCACGCCCATTGTTTTCACCTGGACGAACTTCTCCAGCGGCGATTGGAATGTCGCCGCCAACTGGTCTCCCAACCTCGTGCCCGGATCGAATGACACTGTCGTCATTCCCAACAATGGCACCGTCACGTTGAATACCTCCGCTGATTGCGCGGATGTCACGCTGGGAAGCGCGGGCAACACCCCGACGTTGACGGGCAGTGGGACATTGACCGTTCGCGGAAGCTTTGTGTGGACATCGGGAACGATGAGCGGGACTGGGCACATGGTCATTGACTCCGGCGCCACGATGGTGGCTGTCAGTCAAAGCGGGGTGACGCTGACCACTCGCACGTTGGAAAACGGCGGGACGGTTTTCTGGACGGGTGCCGGGAACATCCACATGTTTGCCGGGGCGGTGATCACCAACCGCGCGGGGGCGTTGTTCCATGCCCAAAACTCTGCCAACCTGAGCGTCAACGGGGGCAGTTCCTTTGGGCGGTTTGACAACGCCGGCACGTTCCGCAAATCCGCCAGTGCCGGCATGACGTCAACTGGCGCGGGCTCTATCAACTTCAACAACTTTGGTACGGTGGAGATTCAGGCCGGCACGTTGGATCTGAGCGGTGGCGGCACACACAGCGGCAGCTTCGTCGTTCCGGCGGGCACGGCACTCATGTTGTCGGGCGGCACGCACACGGCGGGCGTGAGTTCCAGCATCGTCGGCACGGGACAGTTCACGGTGAGCAGCGCCACGGCGAATCTGGCGGGGTTGGTCAATGTCGGCGGGAGCAACACCTTCAACGGGAGCGCGGTCAATTTCACCGGCAACACCATCTGCACGAACAACACGGTGACCATCTCGGGCGGCACGGCCAACTTTAGCGGCACGGGTTTGGTGTCGCCTACAGTGTTGAACTTGATCAACGGCGAACTGGCCGGGAGCGGCACGGTGACAGTCCTCGACGCGATGAATTGGACCGCTGGCACCATGAGCGGCGGCGGACGGACCGTCATCGTCACCGTGGCCCCCGGCACAGCGCTCGCTCTGTCGGGCAACCACAATGCGCTCGGCAGTTCCAGCATTACGGGCGGCGGACGGACCGTCATCGAGGCGGGCGCGACGCTCAATGCGGCCATTCCCGGTGGGGTGTTTATGAACGGGCGCACGTTGGAGAATGGCGGGACCGTTCTCTGGACAGGTGCCGGCTTCCTTGTGATGAATCCACCGGCAGCCATCATCAACCGCGCCGGGGCGCTGTTCGAAATGCAAAATGCCCTCACCATTACTGCAAACAACGGCCTCTGCCGGTTCGACAACGCCGGGACTTTCCGCAAGTCCGTCAACCCCGGAACCGCGACCTTCCCCGTGGCCTTCAACAACTCCGGCACGGTGGACATCCGCAGTGGCATCCTTCTAATGGACTTGAGCTACGTTTCTTCCTCCAGCGCCTTGCTCAACTGCGCCCTCGGCGGCACGACGCCGGGGACGGGCTACGGGCAGCTTCACGTCGCCGGCGCGGTCACGTTGAACGGCGCGCTCAGCGTAGATTTGATCAACGGATTTGTTCCCAAGACGAACGATGCATTCACCGTCCTGACCGTCGGCACACGCAACGGCACGTTCGCGAATTTCCTTTATCCGTCGAACGCCGCAGCGATGCAGGTGAGCAACACGGCAAACTCCGTCATTGTGCGAGTCACGGATGTCTTCACCGTTCCACAGCCGGCGCCTGTCCCCGCCGGCTTGATTTCCTGGTGGCGCGCGGAAGGAAACGCTCTTGACACCTTCGGCACGAACCACGGCGTGCTGACCAATGGCGCTGCCTTCGCGGCAGGCCAGGTTGGACAGACCTTCGCGCTCGACGGAGCGGACGATTATGTGCAAGTCCCCGATTCGGTGTCATTGAGGCCCGCGTCGGTGGCCATCGAGGCGTGGGTGAAATTCTTCGCGACCAACGGCATCCGCATCGTTTTGGTCAAACCCCTGGGTACCAATACGACGTTCGATTCCTATGGCCTCGCGCTGCAAGACGGGGCGGTGCTCGGCGCGATCTGCGACAACAGCGGGTTCGGACCGTTCCTCACCGGTCCCCAGAATATAGCGGCGGGCCAATGGTATCATCTCGCCTACACCTTTGATGACACCAGCAAACAGCAGGTCCTCTACGTGAACGGGCTTGCGGTGGCGAGCGGCACCGCCAACAAGACGATGAGTTACGACACGCATCCGGTTTTGCTGGGCGCTGATCTTGAAAACGGAGTCCTGAGCTTTTTCCACAACGGACAAATTGACGAAGCCTCGATTTACAACCGCGCGCTCACGCGGGACGAAATTGCCACAATTTACAACGCCGGCATCGCGGGCAAACAGATGTTCACTACCATTGAACAACCGATGCTTTTCCCGCCGGAGATTTCCGGGGCCGATTTCAAGCTTACCTGGACGGCAGTCTCGAATGCAACCTACCGCGTTGAGTTCAATCTGAACCTGAACCCTTCCAACTGGACCGCTTTCCCTGGCGATGTCCCCGGTGTCAGCAACACGGCGAGCAAAGTGGATGTATTGACGCCGAGCAACCGATTCTATCGGGTGCGCGTTCTTCCTTGACAGAGCAACCAGGTGAAGTCCTCCTCGGGGTCGCAGCTGTTCCGATTCTCGAAGAGAAGTTAGAGACTCAACATAAACGAGGGTTGATGGTGTTCGAGGCTCCTTCGGATCCATCGAACTCCTGCCAAATGCTATCGCAAAAAGAACCTTCGCTCACGCGAATTGCAGTCCCTTCACCCGCTCCATTGATTTCAGAGCACTGCGAAGAAAGTGCAGGTAAACGGAGATGAAAAGATTTCCTGAAACTTCCGATCCACGGGCACATGTCCCGCTCAGGCTCGCTCTCAGTTGCCATGGCCGCGAACGAGACCAATCGGAATCGATTGTTCCGCGATCGTTAGACAGCGACGGCGCTTTTTTCAGCCCGGCTTCGGCCAGCCTCGCGTCAGGATTTACGATTTGTGATATTTGTGATTTTCGATCTACGCTTCGTTCACGAAATCCTGATGAAAACAACACTCATCGTCCTCGCGCTTTTTCACGCCGCGCAGTTGCTCGCCCAAAATCCGTCCGTCCGGGAGTCCCCGCTCGTTTTCGCCGTCACATTCGATGCGGCCAGGAGCGCCGTGCCACTCGATGGCCGGCTTGTGCTGCTCCTCTCGACTGACCCCGCTGAAGAGCCGCGCTTCCAAATCAACGATAGCCTGAAATCTCAGATCGTGTTCGGACTCGATATCGAGGACTGGAAGCCGGGTGAAGTGCGCACGATGGATGCGTCGAATGCGGGCGTCTTCGGGCATCCCGTCTCCAGCTTGCGCAGCCTGAATCCGGGTGAGTACACGGTGCAAGCGTTGCTCGATCGTTACGAAACGTTTCATCGAGCGGACGGACACGTGTTGAAACTGCCCACCGACTGCGGCGAGGGACGCCAGTGGAACCGCGCGCCGGGAAATATTTATAGCAAGCCGCAAAAGCTGCGCCTGGATTCCACGGCGTCGGGGCGCATCGCATTGAGGCTCACGGAAGAAATCCCGCCGATCAGGGCGCCGGTGGACACGCCCTTCGTCAAGCACATCCGCATTCAAAGTGACCGGCTGAGCAAATTCTGGGGCCGCCCCATCTTTCTCGGCGCGCATGTGCTGCTGCCGGCGGGCTTCGACGCGCATCCCGAAGCGCGATTTCCGCTGCGGAACCGCCTGACCCGAATCTGAAACCCAATTACAGCGAACGCTTCCGCATCCACGGCTACAACCGCATCGAGCAGGAAGAAGCGTATCGCTTTTACCAAACGTGGACGAATGCCGGATTCCCGCGCTTTCTCGTCGTCGAACTCCAGCACGCGAACCAGTTCTACGACGATTCCTACGCCGTCAACTCGGCGAACCTCGGCCCCTACGGCGACGCCATCAATTACGAACTGATTCCCGAAATCGAAAAACGTTTTCGGGGAATCGGCACCGGCTGGGCGCGCTTTCTCTACGGCGGCTCGACGGGCGGATGGGAGGCGCTGGCGACAAAAGTTTTTTATCCCGATCTCTACAATGCGGCGTTTGTGGCGTGTCCTGACCCGATCGATTTTCGCGCTTACACGGTGGTGAACATTTACGAGGACAAGAACGCGTATTTCCGGGAAGGCGCGCACAAACGCGTGCCGCTGCCGGGTCTTCGTGACTTCCTTGATTTGCCCAGCGGCACCATGCAGGACCTGAACTATTACGAACTCGCGCTCGGCACGAAGTCGCGCAGCGGCCAGCAATGGGACATTTGGGAAGCGGTCTTTTCACCGGTGGGTGACGATGGGTATCCTCGACGCATCTTCGACAAAGTGACCGGCGACATCGATCCGAAAGTCGCCGGGTATTGGCGCGAGCACTACGATCTGCGCCACATCATGCAGCGCGACTGGGCCACGCTCGGTCCGAAGCTGCGCGGCAAAATTCATCTCTATTGCGGCACGCTGGACAACTTCTACCTGAACAACGCCGTCAAACTCACCGAAGAATTTCTGAACAGCGCCACGAATCCGCCCGCGGAAGCCGAAGTGAAATACGGCTTGAACTGCGAACACTGCTGGAACGGCGATCCCTTGCTCCCGAATCACATCTCGCGGTTGCGCTATAACACCATGTATGTGCCGATGGTTCTGGAGCACATCAAAAGGTCGGCATCGGCGGATGCGGACTTGAAGAGCTGGCGGTACTAAACCGCTGGATACCCACATTACCGGCGGCATCAGTGCGGCGATGATCGGCTGGTATGGCTGCTGGATCCTCTGCTAACGTCACGCCCCGGGGAACGCCTCGGCCTTGCGACAATAAGAAAGTTGGCCGATGCACTTGAAGTAAAAGTATGAACAAGATTAAGAGCAATAGAATGGAGTTATCAGCAAAACAACGTGAAGAACTTCTCAGAGCATTGAAAGCCCGCTTCGAGAAAAATATGAGCCGCCCCGGGTGCGACGATCATGGTCACGCCCGCTGCCTTGCTTCGCTCGGCCGGGTAATACAACAACACCGGTCGCACCACGTCCCGCGCCATCGGCAGACCGTTCGTAGTGCTGACAGACCTCTCCGGCCAGTCCCATTTTTCAGACCCTGGAGCCGCGCCAGGGTAAAGCGGGATTTCCATCCCGGATTTCTCCTCTGCGGCTATCCCCGAGACCGATGCAAGAAGAAGCATCACGGCCCTCACCAATAATGCAGACCTGAATTGGATTCTCATAATGCAGGAATTAATAAGAATGGAAAACGTTGTTAGTTCCGGGGGATACCTTTTTGTCCGAACCAGTCCGGTGTGAGAATTGTTTCTGATTCATCGCTAAGGGTTTTCTGCCTGCGGACGCGGATGTCAACCACGCTTTTCGGCTTTTCCCTGGTTCGACGAAGGGCGGGTCCGTGGCAGCGGACCGGACGGGCGTCCGCCGACGGGAATCCGGGGAAAACGAGCCGGCAGTGCCTCTCCTCCTCCGTTCTCTCCGCGTGCTGTTGAATATTTGAACCTCCACCCCGATCCGTTCAATGGCTTTCCACCACGCGCATCGCCTCCGCATTCACTCGTAGTGTGCCTGTGTGAAATGTTTACAAGCGCCGATCGTCAGAGTGCTACAGACCTGTGCTGATCGGCCACGCAAGAACACCCAAAGTATCACTCATTTCCCCTCTGCTTTCGGACAGCTTCCTGAAAGGCCTGGAAGCGACCTTCCACATAGGCTCGATAGCCTGCGGGATCCACGAAGGGATTGGTTTTCGGATTCAAGCGTTCGTATTTCGCCTCCATCCCGTAATAGCTGCCGTGGGCGCCGAGGAAGATGTCGCAGGGCAACGCCTTGAGCAGTTGGAAGGTCTTCGCGTAGTCATCGGCAATTGTCAGGTAGTCGCGGTTGTTCACGAGCACATAACCGGGGTTCACGTTGGGACTCCCAATAATCACCACGTTCCATGACTTGCCGGCGTCCGTCGCCCGCATGATCCACGTGGTGCACCCGCGGGTGTGGCCGGGAGTGAGACGGGCCGTCAGACGCGCTTCGCCCAGCGTTACGGTGTCGCCATCCTTGAGCACGCGATCCACGATGCAGGGCTTCCATGCCTCGGCCTCGGAGTAGAGGTATTGTCCCCGGCCGCCGCTGGCGATTACCTCCGCGTCTCCTTCCATGACTTCCACCCGCGCACCGGTCAGTGCCTTGACGAGCGCATGGCCGGATGCGTGATCGGAATGAGCATGGCTCGTGAGCAGAATTTTGACATCGGTGAATTTGAAGCCGAGCGCCTCGATGTTCGTGCGGATGATGGGAACGGTTCGTTCGAAACTGGAATTGATCAGGATGTGGCCATTGGTGCTGGTGACCAGGTAGCTCGCGAGCCCTTTGGAGCCGACGTAGTAGAGATGGTCGGCAATGCGATGCGGTGGGAATGGGTCATGCCAATCGCTTTGGGCGGGAAGCGTGCTGCCAGCCACGGTTAGCCAGAGCAACACCAGAAAGGAACAGATGAAATTCACGCGCGAAAGGGTAACGGCGCGCGCCATGAATTCAATCACCGCGTTTTATTCCCGAAACAGCCGCGGCGCGTAAAACCGTTGCTCCACAATCGAAGACAAACTCCGGGATTGAACAAGAGCAAACAGAGCCAACGGAGAAGGGGATTAAAACTCTGTTATCTCTGTGTGCTCCTGTAAAATCTTCATCTTTCCGCCAGCAAAACCGGTCAGTCCCCTAAACAATCACACTCATCCGGCGACTTCCGCCTCCTGACAGCCTCTTTGAAGGTTGCACCCTTGAACCTGGAACTTCGAACCGAGCGTACGTCTAGCGTACGTCCCATTCCAACGCGTCTTCGCTCTTGGGCTGCCGGCATGATTCGAGCCGTCATCCGGGTGAGCAAATCTGACCCTGTAGCCCGGACTCTGGTGCCGCATCTGCGAAGCATCCCGAAAGCGGATATGATCTGCGCCTGGGGCCCGGTTGCATCCGTGAAAATGGCTCGCCCTCGTAGCTGATGAGGAGCAACATCCGCCCACATCCCTTCAGCGACTATGATCAGAAAAGCTCTGGTGATTTGGGCGATTGTGACCCTGGCCCTCAGCGCGTCGGCCCAGACCACTCCCACCGTGATCTCATCCGTCGTCACTGTGAGCAATCGCAAGTACATGGTCTACGATTACGCCGATCCCACGACGAAAGAATATTGTGTGGTGATCCCTGAGGGCCTGAAGACGGTGCGAGGCCTCCTGGTCGAATGCAATTATGCGGGTGGCGACTCGCGCAAGGACTGGACCTTTTGCACCTACTATCGCGAATTCATGCATCTGCATGGCTTCGCTCTTCTCGGCTCCAAAGGTAACAACTCGCACGCTGAAAGCTACCAGGCATTTCGGAACTGCCTGCAAATGGTCAGTGTCGTCTCCCAGCATCCTGAGCTGGTCAATGCCCCGTATGCCGCCGTGGGATTTTCCGCCGGCGGAGGCTTTGCCAGCACCTTGATAACCATGGATCCTGATAGAACGATCGCCGCCGGTATCATCGAGGCGCGCTACAATTTCACCGCCTTTCTCCCGCCCAACCCGCCGCCCTCCGCTGCCGTCCTGGCCATTCCGTCGGTCCTCATCACCGGCGAGGGCAAGGCTCCCAGGACAAACTCACAAACTGGGATCTCCAAAATGGTGGATGAAGTGTTCGTGCCGTTTCGCCCGATGGGCGCGGAGTACGCCTGGATGCAATTGCAGGGCTACGGCCACGAGTATGCCGCGAACAGGCAGGACTTGCTGATAATGCCGCTGATGGACCTGGCTGTGCGCACGCGCTACCCCAAAGACGGGGATGTGACCAAAGGCCCCATCAAACTGCTCTCCATCGATCCTGCCACCGGTTGGGTGGCCGATAACACCACGTGGAAAAGTGGCCTCACGAAAATCGTCCCAGCCACGCAATTCAAGGGCGACCTCGGGCATTCGAGCTGGCTGCAGAATGAGGACATCGCCTTTATTTACAGGGCCTACGCCACCCATAATAACCCGCTGACCATCACCTCGCCGGGCCCGTGTGGCCCCGGGACGCCAGCCGTGGATCCGGGGTCGAATGTCCCCATCACCGTCGATGCGAGCAAATTCCCCAATTGGAAAAAGTTAGAGTTTTACGACGGGGCGAAGAAACTTGGGACAATCACTGCAGCGCCGGCCCGGTTCACCGCGACGAACCTGACGCCCGGCTATCACGTGTTTTCCGTGCTCGGCACGGACGCTGGTGGAGACATCCGACCGTCCAACCCGGTAATGGTGGTCGTGCGCAGACCGCCCACGGATGTCCCTTCCGCCCAGCAATGACTCTTGCCCATCGGCCCAGGCTGGCGCTTCCGCTGACGCGACCTTGAACGCGCCTTCCGATTCCAACCTCTTTCGACCCTCGAACGCCACACTTCGCGCATTCGAACGAATGGTTTCTGCATCCACTCATCCCGGAACGCTCAAAACCACCGGTCAACGTCCCTCTTCGTTGATGCACTTGCCATAACTGCCAAAACCGGGTCAGTCCTTAAACGGCCACTAAACAAT
>WNFL01345313.1_pt3 | contig 10312 bp, 10 predicted proteins | sample 5400361 | NCBI WGS metagenome assembly WNFL01 (sample SAMN13153351, study PRJNA577476) | soil metagenome | isolation source: 40 cm soil on Douglas fir-dominated hillslope | place: USA:California | collected 2013-09-17
CGGCGGCACGACCAGCGAGCCCGGACCCCACTCGAAGCGCTTCCTCTCGGCGCCCTCCGGCCACATGAAAGAGTACCCCTTGCCGGAGAGGACCATGACGTGGGCGCCGGGGCCGTGGCGGTGGGCTTTTTTATGGAGGCCGACGGGGAACTCCGAGACGTGCGCGCCCATCGTGCTCTCGGCGAGCTCGAAGAAGATGGTCCGGTTGCCCTTGCCGCGCTCGTGCCAGGCGACCGGCTCGATGTGGATTGCGTCGGCGACGAAGTTGGTCTCCAGCACGCGATCTTTGTAGAGCCGGCCCCGGCCGGCGAAGTAGCCCTCCTCGCCCTTGAAGCGGTCGGCGAAGACGTACGGGTTGTTCATGACGAAGTCTTCCGAGTGGAAGAGGTTGAAGACGAGCGGCGCGCTGGTGACGGAAATCAGCCGCGCCTCGCGGTCGCCCTGCCCGTTGAAATGCTGGTACCAGGCGTTGAGCGGAATCGCGAACAGGCTCCCCTTCTGCCACTCGAAGCTCTGCCGCGGGCCGTTCTCCTGCCACATCGTCGTCGCGCCGCGCCCTTCGAGAATATAGACCAGCTCCTCGAAGAGGTGGCGCTGCGGCCGGAGGCTTTTTCCCGGCGCGATGCTGCACACGTAGGCGTCGTCGAGATAGCCGGTGCCTTCGAGATTGATGAAGACGCCGCTGCCGCCCATGCGCTCCCACGGCTTGAGCGGCACGTCGTAGACGTTCTCGACGCCGAAGCCCTTGACGACGTCGATCCCCTGCGACGCCGCCCAGCGGTCGTAGGGCGTGTCCATGCGCTCGGCGGCGCCGTCGACGCGATCGTATCCTTCTATGGTATCGGAACTCATAAGCGCCACTTCCCTTTCTTCCAAATACGGGAAAACTTCGCAACGCCGGGCTGGGAGTATCTCGCAGGGCCGATGCGTGGGACGAGGTGATACAAGCGTACCTCGTCCGGGATATTCACAGCACTTGTTTCGAGCGTAAAACGAACGTATCGCATCGGCCCGGAGAGATGCTTCCCGGCCGGCGCTTACCGTCCTCCGTATACCGAATCGATGAAGCCGTTCTTTTCCAGCTCGTCCACAATAGACAGATCGACCAGCCGCTCGGCCTTGAGGTCGATTTTTTTTCCGCCGATGCCGGCGTCGATCACCTGCTGCACGCCTTTCAGCGTCGGTCGCGGCACGCGCTGGAGATCGGGCGAGTATTCGCGCCAGGTGGCTTCGAGGATCTGATCGTCCTGGAGCTGGGCGAACCTGGCGATGACCTTCTTCGAGAACTCCTTGTCCGTCTTGTAGCGGTGGATGCCGCGGATGAACGCCCGCATGAACCGTATCGCGATCGGTCGCCGCTGGGCGAGGTAGCTCCGCGTCGTGATCACCCCTCCGGTGTTTTCATCGGTCGGCATATCGACCAGCTCGCGCATGCCGAGCTGGATCGCCTTCAGGTGTAGAGGAAACGACATCCTCTGCGCATAGACTTTTCCGCCCAGCATGGCGGCGAGCCCTTCCGGCTGGCCGCCGGTCTGGACGATCGCGACGTCCTTGTTGGGGTCGAGGCCGTGCTTTTCCAAAATGGTGCGCAGAATGTAATCGGAGGTCGAGCCGAAGCTGGTGATGCCGAGCGTCTTGCCCTTGAGATCCCTCACGTCCTTGATCTCGGGCCGCGCGATCAGATGGTGGCGGTTGACCCGGCTGATCGAGCCGATCATGACCGCGTCGGCGCCCTGCGCGACCGCCGGCACCATGGCGGGCTCGCCCGCGTGGATCAGCTGCCCGCTGCCGCCGATCAGCGCGGCGACGATGCGCGTGCTGCCGCCGACCCGGACCAGCTCGACCACCAGTCCCTCGTCGTCGAAGTACTTCGCCTCCTTGGCGATCACCGGCGTCACCCAGCTTCCGGCCGGGCTCGGATAGAGAAAGGTGATGCGCTCCTCGGCCTCGGCATAAAAACCGGGCGATAGGCCGAGCCAGAGAAAAATCGCGCCGGCGAGCGCCGGCGATTTGCTGCCCATGATCGAAACGTCTATCCGCAAGCCGTCGTGCTTGTCAAGCAAGGCGCGCCTCGCTCAGCCATTCGTTTTCCAACCCGTTCATGGTTCGACAGGCTCACCACGAACGGATTGCTTTGAGTTTTTGTCGAAGGGCGAAAGGCCCAGTCGGTCCGAAAGCAAAGTAAGCCGTACCGCGCGAGCCAACGCGCCTCGCTGTCTTTTCCCCAGCGACGAGGGGCGCGCCTGAGCGAGCGCCGGCATCCGACACCACAATCACGATGAATTGTTCGGTGCCGGGCCGTTGGTTCGCCGCCCCAATAGACGCTCGCCCACCCCATGGCCTGAAGGCCGCCTCGAGCCACAGGCCCATTGCCGGCACGAACGAGGGCGCACCCCGAGGAGCCCTCCTTTGCCGGTGCGAGCTAAGGCGCGCCGCGAGATGCCGAGAACTTGACAACCCGGCGGCGGGGCGCGATATGTTGTGCGGAAGCTCGACTGCAAGGAGGCTGAAGAAAACATGAAGCGAACGCGGTCGCTCGCCCTCGCGCTGGCGCTTTTCGCCGCCGTCGGCTGGAGCGAAGAAACCAGCGCGCAATCCAGGGAGATCCAATCCAGAGAGGTCATGGAAGGCGCGAAAAAAGAAGGCAAGGTGGTTTTCTATACCTCCTTAACCCTCCAGGAGATCGACCAGGTGGTCTTCCCCTTCCTGAAAAAATATCCCTTCCTCAAGGTCGAGCCCGGGCGCGGCAACTCCGAGCAGCTTTTGCAGAAGATCGCCATCGAGGCGCGCGCGGGAAAGCCGCAGCACGACGTGGCGCAGTTCGACGCCTTCGAGGAATGGCAGCTGCAGAAGCTCGGGCTCCTGGAGAGCTATAAATCGCCGGAGGTGAAAAACTATCCCGCCGCCTACAAAGACCCCGACGGCTACTGGACGGCGGTGTATTTGAATTACATCGTGCTCGGCTACAACCCGAAGCTGGTCCCGGAAAGCGAGCTGCCGAAGAAATGGGAGGACCTGCTCTTGCCCCGCTGGAAGGGAAACAAATTCTCCATGGACCGCGACGAAGGCGTCTGGTACGGCGGTCTCAGCTTCTCCTGGGGAAAAGAAAGAGCGGACAAGTTCATGAAGGCCCTGGCCGGTCAGGACCCCAGCATGCGCAAGGGGCACACGCTGATCGCGACGCTGCTCTCGACCGGCGAGTTTCCCCTCGGGCTCGTCTACGCGCACCGGGTGGAAGAGATGAAGGCCAAGGGCGTCGCCATCGACTGGACGCCGCTCGATCCGATCGTCGTGACGCCGAATCTCGTCACGATAGGAAAAAACGCCGCCCATCCGAACGCGGCCAGGCTCCTGGTCGACTTTCTCCTGTCGGTGGAGGGGCAGACCGTTTTACAGCAGCAACAGTACCGCACCGCCGCCAACCCCGACCTGCCGCCGACCTCCCCCAAGATGGACCCGAAGAAGCTGAAGCTCTTCGTCGCCGACAAGCGGGTCGCGGACCAGCACGAGACCTTCGCCAAGGAATTCTACGACCTCTTCGTCAAGGGCCAGCCCGAGAAATAATCGGACGGCTGTTTTATGGATGCGGAAAAAAAATTATCGGCCGCGCTGAATCGGGGCGAAGGCCTCCGGGACGAGTTTATCTATCACATGGACTGGGAGGATTACGCCTCTTTTCCCGATCCCTTCGCGCGCCGCCGTTTTACCGTCGAGGAAGTCCAGGAAACGATCCAGCGCTATCCCGATCCGGAAAAACCCGGCGCGCTGTTCCGCTGGGACATTCACGGCACGCTCCTGGCGCCGGCGGCAGAGTCGATACCCGGCGCGGCGATCGTCATGATCCACGGCGGCGCGGCCAACGAGTGCGAGTTTTTGTTTACCCCCGACGGGCCGGAGGAGTTTCTCGACCTGTCCAAAACTTCACCCGCGGCGGCGCGGGTCGGCGTCGCGCAGCACCTCGCGTCGCTCGGTATTCCGGTGCTCGCGGTCTCCTTGCCCGGCCACTACAGCCGCCGGCCCTGGCCGCCGATCGCCGACCGGCGGCCGGAGTTCGTTATCGGCGATATCCCGTCGGATCGGGAGCTCGAGAGCCGCCTGGCGGTGTACACGTTCCGCATGTGTTTGGAAGCGGTCAAGCGGCTGATCGAGAGCCGCCTGCCGGGCCGGGATTTATACATCTGGGGCCACTCGACCGGCGGCGAATATTTTTATCTGATGGAGCAGTACGGCCTCAAGAACCGGCTGCTCGGCGGCCTCGGCTTCGGCACCGGCATGCCGGCCTGGCTGCGCAAGGAATGGGACCTGGCGGCGGACGACAAGACGCCGGAGGAGCGTGCGGCGAAGTTCCGGCCGATCGCCGGTCTCAGCCGGAGAAGCCCGAAGGGGTACGTCAAGAGCGGCTACGTCGGCCCCAACCAGCCGTGGGGCAGCGTCGAGCGCTGGTTCGAGCTGGAAAACCACCGGCGCCCCCAGTTCAAGCCCTATCTCCAGGACATCGAGCACAGCGCCCACGACGTATTGCGCGGCGAGGTCCGGGAAAAATCGCGCCTGCCGGACGACGAGCTGTTCATCACGTTCAACGCCGACTTGAAACGGCTCGCCGGCAAGAAGATGCTCCATTTCGTCGGCGAGTTCGATAAGGGGCACTGGATCGATGGGGAAAAGAAGGGGCTCGGCTTCCGGCGCGAGGTGTTCGCGCTCCGGCGCTTCGCCGAGCACGCCCGGGCGGTGCGCCTGGCGGTGATCCCGCGCCTCACGCATTACGGCCACGTCGAGGCCCACAACGAGCGGCTCGCGAGCCTGATGGCGGCCGCGATGAGGGATTACTTTCCGGGGAAATGAAAACGCCGCTGAAAATCCTGCTTTCCCTGACCGCGCTCGCCGCGCTCGCTCTCGCGCCGGCCCCGGCCGGCGCCGAGCCGCTCCGCATCGCCTATACCTCGATCGCGATGATCTTCGCGCCGCTCTGGACCACCAAGGAGGCGGGGATTTTCAAAAAGCACGGCCTCGACGTCGAGCTGCTTTACATCGGCGGCGGCCCGCCCTCGACGCAGGCGCTGCTCGCCGGCGACGTGAAGATCTCTTTCACCGCCGCCGGCGCGGTGGTCGCGGCCAACCTGGCGGGCTCGGACGTCGTGCTGCTCGGCACCACCTCCGACACCCTGCCGTTCGAGCTCTGGGCCGCGCCGTCGATCCGCCAGCCGGCCGACTTGAAGGGCACCAAAATGGGCGTGACGCGCATCGGCGCCACCTCGGACTTCGTCGGGCGCTACGTGCTCAAGAAATGGGGGCTCAGGCCGGGCGCGGACGTGACGATCTTCCAGACCGGCGCCGGGACGGAGGTCTGGGCCGCGCTGAAAAACGGCGCGATTCAAAGCGGCGTGATGAGCGCCGGGCCCTATACGACCGAGGCGGAAAAGGAAGGCTTCGTCCGGCTCGCCGACGTTTCGACCATGGGCCTCGCCTACCCCTACGGGCCGTTCGCCGCGCTCCGGTCGTTCATCCGCGCCCAGCCGGACACGGTGAGCCGCTTCATGCGCGCCTATGTGGAGGGGATTCACCGCTTCAAGACCGACCGGCGCTTCGCGCTGGCGACGCTGGAGAAGCACGCGCGCATCAAGACCACGCCGGCGACCGAGCGGACCTACGACGTTTACATCCAGCGCTACATCAAGCGGGTGCCCGAGGCGACCGCCGAGGACGTCCAGACGATCCTGGAGGAGGTCGGCGCGAGCCGGCCGCTGCCGCCGGGCACCGCGCCGCAAAGGTTCGTCGAGCCGCGCTTTTTGAACGAGATCGTGTCGAGCGGCTTCGCCGACGCGCTCTACCAGGGGCGCTAGCTAGCGCTTCTGCACCTGGAGGTCGTTGACGACCCGCCTCACGCCGCCGACCTGCGAGGCGATCTGCTCGGCCCGGGCCCGGTCCTGATCGGTGGTGACGACCCCGCCCAGGTGCACGACGCCGCGCACCGTGTCGACGTCGATCCGCGTCAGCGTCGAGGCCTTCTCGCCCGCGAGCTTTGCCTTCACCGCCGCCGTGATGTTAGTATCGTCGATGTTCTGCCCCAGCGTCTCTCCGGTGAGCGACTGGCACCCGGAAACGGCCATGAGAAACAACATGCAAGCCGCCAGCATCTTGATTCCTCTCATGCGACCTCCCTATGTTTAAGGACCAAAAATAGAGGGATTAATCTCATAACGGATATACCCTTGCAATCAGGTCAATACCCTACAACGAAAAGGAGAAGCAGCCGTGAAAAAGCTAAAAGAACATCACCTGCCCTATAACACCGGGTGGGCCGGGGAGCTTAAAAAAGGACAGGTGATCCGCATTACGGCGACCACCACGGTCGATTTCGTCTGCCTGCGCCTGGAAAACTTGAAGGAGCGCTTCGACCAGGCCCGGACCAAGGTTTATAACGGGAAGATTTTCATCTCCACCGGCGACAAGCTGATGGGGCGCAACAACCAGCACATGATGACGATCACCGACAATACCAACGACCAGGGCACGCACGATCTGCAAAAAGGCATGTGCAGCGGCTACCGCTTCCAGCTGGCGAAAAAAGAAGGCCGCCTCAGGGAGTACTACCATAGAGATTACAAAGAAGAAGACATCCCGGACCACGGCTGCTACGAGAACCTCTCGCGCGCCCTGGCGCCCTACGGCATCGAGCCGGTCGACATCCCGAACCCCTGGAACCTGAACCAACACATGACCATCGACGGCAAGACCGGCAAGATGGAGCACACGACGGTGCGCGCCAAGCCGGGGAGCTACGTCGATCTGAGGGCGGAGATGGACCTCTTGGTCGCCATGAGCGCCTGCCCCGACATGCCGGTCGGGGGGGAGCCGGTCGACGTGTTGATATACGAGCCTTGAAACAATGTTGAATTTTGAGTGTTGAATTGAAGATGGGAGACGACACTGTCCAGCTACAGACTTCTAAGCTCGTGGACGTTGATGTATCTTCTGAAATAGCCGGAGCAGAAGGGTTTATTCGCATCCTGACGGCAATTGTCAAAACGACGGGCCAAAAACCGAGACGATTATTCCTTAATTCAAAATTCATCATTCAAAACTCAAAATTATCGTTTGAGGTGACCCATGAAAGCCTCGGACAAAGCGAGATATGACGTCGGTGGCGTTCTCTTAGACCGGCCGTTCAAGATCCGGCGCCTGGGCCATTTCGGGTTCAATCTCACGAACATGGAGGAGGGCGTCCCCTTCTACACCGACCTCCTGGGCTTCCGGATCTCCGACGTGATGGACTACTCCAGGCGCGCCACGAGCCCCGAACAGCTCGCCGGCCTGGGCGACGCGAACGGCTACTTCACGCGCTACGGCGGCGATCACCACGCCATGGTGCTCTTCCCCAAGCGCGTGCGCGACGCGCTCGGGCGGAGCGAGAAGCCCGGCGTCACGATCAACCAGATCACCTGGCAGGTGGGGAGCCTCCGGGAAGTGGGCGGCGCGATCCGCTGGCTCCAGGAAAAAAACATCAGGATCCAGCGCTCCGGGCGCGACATGCCGGGCTCGAACTGGCACACCTATCTCTTCGATCCCGACGGCCACCAGAACGAGCTTTACTACGGCATGGAGCAGATCGGCTGAAACGGCCACAGCAAGCCCCGGGCGATGTACGACCGGGAGTTTCATCAGGCGCCCGCGCTGCCGCAGATATCGGAGCTTGACGAGGTCGAGCAGGCGCTGAAAAAGGGCGTCGACATCCTTTCGGGCCACCGCCACGTCGACCGCCTGCCCGCGGCTTACGACGTCGACGGCGTGCTCCTGCCGCGGCCGTTCAAGATCGTCCGCCTGGGGCCGGTGGAGCTTTTCGTCGCGGATATGCAAACGGCCGCGGCTTTTTATCGCAACACGCTGGGCTTCGCGCCGACGGAGGAAGTGGAATGGCGCGGCCGCCGCTGTTTGTATCTCCGCGCCGGCACCGAGCACCATTCTGTTTCACTTTATCCAATGGAGCTGCGGCAAGAGCTCGGCTTGAGCCCGCATACGACTTCGATGTCGCTCGGCCTCCAGCTCGCCAACTACCGCCAGCTCCGCGACGCCGTGACTTTTTTCAAAAAGCGCGGCGCGCGCCTGATCGACCTGCCGCCGGAGCTTTCCCCCGGCATCGACTACGCGGCGCACGTTCTCGACCCGGACGGCCACTGCATTAAATTATATTATTATATGGAGCAGATCGGCTGGGACGGGAAGCCGCGCCCCCGAAAGCCGGGGAAAAAAGTCGCCTACGAAGACTGGCCCGAGACGGTCGAGCCGCCGGCCGACGCCTACGCCGGCGAGCCGTTCCTCGGGCCGTGGGGATAGCCGAAACGAGTCGTCATGCAGTCCACGGTCGCATTGCAGTCGCACGGTCTCGACTTATCGGGCATCGTGCATACCCCGGAGGGCCTCCGGGCGGACGAGCGGCGGCCCGCTTTCCTGGTCCTCCACGGCTTCGGCGGCAATAAAGAGGGGCGCGGCCAGACCGTCATCGCCGAACAGCTGGCCGCGTGGGGCTACGTCGCGCTGCGCTTCGATTTTCGCGGCTGCGGCGGGAGCGGCGGCGAGCGCGGCCGCATTCTCTGCCTCGACCAGGTGGCGGACACTTCCAGCGCGCCCTCATCGGCAGCAGCTTCGGCGCGGCCGTCGCGATCTACACCGGCGGGGCCGACGCGCGCGTCGCCGCCGTGATCTCCTCGGGCGGCTGGGGCGACGGCGAGCGCAAGTTCCGCCGCCAGCACCCGACGCCGGAGGCGTGGGACCGATTCACGCGCATGCTGGAGGAAGGGCGCAGCCATCGCGCGCGCACGGGGAAATCGCTGATGGTGCCGCGCTACGACATCGTGCCGATCCCGGAGCGGCTGCGCGCGAGCGTGAGCCGCGGGTCGATCGCGGAGTTCCCGGCCGAGACGGCCCAAAGCATGTACGATTTTCGCGCCGACGACATGGTCGGAAAAATCGCGCCGCGGCCGCTCTTGCTGCTGCACAGCGCCGACGACTCGGTGACGCCGACCGAAGAATCGATCGAGCTTTTCAAGCGGGCGAACCAGCCGGCGGAGCTGCATTTGCTCTCCGAAGTCGATCACTTCATGTTCGGGGAGGAAAACCCGCGCGTCGCGCGCATCGTGTCGGACTGGCTCAAGCGGTACTTTCCGCTCGAGAAAAAATAAACCGGAGAACCCCGAGTGCCGAAAATTCAACACGCTCAGCTCGCGGAGTTCGGCGCGCGCCTGTTTCATGCGGGCGGCGTGCCGGAAGAGGACGCGCGCCTGCTGGCGGCGCTCCTCGCCAAAGCGGATCTCCGCGGCTATTCGGGCCACGGCATCACGCGCGTCCCTTCTTACCTCGCCTGGACCAAAGACGGCACGACCGACCTCGAGCGCAAGCCCAAAGTCGTCCGCCAGGGCAAGGCCACCGCCGTGATCGACGGCAACCGCTACATCGGCCAGGTGGTCGCGCACGACGGCATGAAGCTCGCCATCGAAAAAGCCAAGGAGCACGGCGTCGGCACCGTCTGCCTCCTGCACGCCGGCCATATCGGGCGGCTGGCGGACTATATGGAGATGGCGGCGGACGAGGGCATGATCGGCGTCGGCGCGGTCAGCGTGGGCGCGGGCAGCGTGACCCTTTACGGCGGCATGGAGCGCATCACCGGCACCAATCCCATGTCCTTCGGCATTCCGGCGCGCGGCGGCCGCCACATCGTGCTCGATTTCGCCACCTCGTCGATGAGCATGGGCGAGATCCAAAAGCGGGCGGCGCGGAGCGAAGACGGCCACGGCCGGCCGACGAGCAATGTTCATACCTTTCGCGGCCCGCCGCGCGGCGTGCTGCTGCCCTTCGGCGGCTACAAGGGCTCGGGGCTCAACGTCGTCGCGGAGATTCTGGGCGGCATTCTTTCGGGCAACGGCCCGGGACGGGACTGGTGGGAAAGGGGCGCCCACGCGGTCAACGGCGTCTTCCTTCAGGCGCTCGACGTCGAGGAGTTCCAGCCGCGGGAGCGATTCTTCGATCAGGTGGAGGAATTCGCCGCCCACGCGAAGGCGCTCAAGCCGGCGCCGGGGTTCGGCGAAGTCCTGCTGCCGGGGGACCGGGCGCGGAAGATCGAAGAGAGGCAATTGAAAGAAGGCGTGGAGATCGACGAGGCGACGTGGGCGGAATTAACGCACCTTGCGGCAGAGTTAGGGATCAAAGAATTACCTGATAGGGAATAAAGAGTTCGTTAGGGCACAACTGGAGGTATACTATCCTGAAACGTCTCTTTCGTCGACTTGATGGAAGCCTTTCGCTTTGATGACGCAATCAG
>WNFL01381566.1_pt1 | contig 10312 bp, 12 predicted proteins | sample 5400361 | NCBI WGS metagenome assembly WNFL01 (sample SAMN13153351, study PRJNA577476) | soil metagenome | isolation source: 40 cm soil on Douglas fir-dominated hillslope | place: USA:California | collected 2013-09-17
GCACTGGTGCCGCGAGGGCACGAAGCAGAAGTCGCGCATCCTGTACGTCTTTCGCACGCCCGGCGGCGTCCGCGTCGGCCGCGAGGCGCTCGAGTCGGACGTCCTGAAGCGAATCGAGGCGGAACACCCCGACATCGAGTTCGACTGGAACGCGGTCTTTCACAATCAGCAGGTGATTGAGACCGCGACCGAGCCGCGGCGTACGCGCAAGAAGCCGTCGGCCGAGACGCCGCCGGAGGCCGCGCCCGTGCCGCCGCCTCCGCCGCCGAGATTCACGGTGCCGTCCGTCATCGAAGGCGCCACACCCGACGAGCAGATCGCGTTTCTCGGGCGGTGGTACGTCGCGGTCCGGGAAAAGATTCCGCAGCGCGTGCAGGACCCGGCACGGCAGGAGGTGCTCTATGCGTTGGCGGAGCGCCTCAATCCGGCGGCGTGGACCGACGCCGATCAGATCACCACGGGGTTGCAGGATGCGGCCGAGGCGATGCAGCGCCTCTCGCACGTCTTCGCGAAGCGGCGCCGCCGGTCGAAGAAAAAGAGCGCCGCGGTCGGGGTTGAACCCTCTGAACCCTCTGAACCCTCTGAACCCTGATGTCCTGGCTCGCGGCCTTGTTGCTCCGGGTCGGGGAGCTTGGACCGTGGGGACTGATTCTCTTCGCGCTCCTCTACGTGGCCGCCGCGGTGACGATGGCGCCGGCGTTTGTCCTGAGCGTGGCAGCCGGCGCGCTGTTCGGCGTGTGGAAGGGATCGCTGCTCGTCTTCGTCAGCGCGACGCTCGGCGCGACCGCCGCGTACGGCGTGGCGCGGATGCTCGCGGGCACGCGCGTCGTCGCGTGGATCATGCGCGACCGGCGGGTGGCGGTCGTGCGCCGCGCCGTGGCGCACGAGGGCGCGTGGGTGCAGTTCCTCCTCCGCCTCTCGCCGCTCGTCCCCTACGTGCTGCTGAACTACGCGTTGGGCCTGAGCCGCGTGCGGGTGCGCGATTTCCTGGTCGCCTGCTTCGGCATGATTCCGACGATCGTCATGTACACGTACTACGGACGGGTCGTCGGCGACGTGGCGAAGATCGCCGCCGGCATCGCGCCGCCTCGCGGCCGCGAGTACTACGTCCTGCTGGTGGTCGGCCTGATCGCAACGGTCGTCGCGACCATGGCGATCACGCGCGCGGCGCGGCGCGCAATCGAGCAGCAGCGGCTGAATCGATGATCCATTCGACGCGCTCGCCGGGTTCGACTTCGCGAAGGAGCTGCGCGGGGTAGCGCGGCACGTCGAGCGGTCCGTCGATCGCCGCCGCCACCGCATCGGCCTTCGACCCGTCCGCGGCGATCATGACGATCGCCGCGGAGTCGAGCAGCGCGGTCGGGGTCATGGTGATTCGCCAGGTGCCGAGCTCGGGAACGAAGACGCCGGCCGCGAGCAGCCGTTCCTGCGGACCTGAAAGGTCCGCGCCGCCGAGCAGCAGGGGACTCTCCGGAAAGATCGACGCGATGTGCGCGTTCTCGCCGATGCCGAGCAGCATGACGTCGAACAGGGGACCCGCCGTCTGATCGCGCCGGGCCCGCAGCACCGCGTCGTACAGGCGGCCCGCATCCGAGGCCGGCAGCTCGCCGCGCATCCGATGGATCTGGGTGTCCGGGATCATCACGTGCTGCAGGAGCAGCCGGTGCGCGAGGCCGTAATTGCTCTCGGGATGATCCGGCGGCACCTCGCGTTCGTCGCCCCAGAACAGGTGCAGCCGCTCCCAGTCGATCCGCTGCCGCCACGGCCGCCGCGGATCCGCGAGCAGCTGATACAGCAGGTCCGGTGTCGAGCCACCGGTCAACGAGACCGCCGCCATGCCGCGAGACGCGACCGCCGCCTCGATCAGCGTGGTGATGCGCCCGGCCGCGGCCTCCGACATCGCGGCCTTGTTCTCGACGACGGTCAGTCGCGCCATTCCCGCCCGTCGCGCTCGATCAGCAGGTCCGCTTCCGGCGGACCCGGCGACCCGGCGTCGTAGGTCGGCACGCGCGACCGCGTGTCCTTCTTCCATTCGTCGAGGATCGGCGCGACCACCTGCCAGCCGGCTTCGACCATGTCCATCCGGTGGAACAGCGTCTGGTCGCCGATCATCGCGTCGAACAGCAGCGTCTCGTAGCCGGTGGTCGGCTCGGCCTTGAAATGTTCCGCGTAGCTGAAATCCATCGTCACAGTGTCGAGGCGCTCGAACGGTCCCGGTTCCTTCGCGTCGAAGCAGAGCGAAATGCCCTCCTCCGGCTGGATGCGCAGCACGATGGCGTTCGAGCTCAGCGCGTTGACGGGCGTGTCCCTGAACAGCATCAGCGGCGCGCGCTTGAACTGCACGGCGACCTCGGTGACGCGGCGCGGCAGCCGCTTGCCGGTGCGCAGGTAGAAGGGAACGCCGGCCCAGCGCCAGTTGTCGATGAAGAGCCGCATCGCGACGAAGGTTTCGGTGCGCGACGCCGGATCGACATTCGGCTCCTTCGTGTACCCGGCATACTGCGCGCGGACGACGTGACGGGTGACCTCGTCCCGGGTCAGCGGCGGCAGCGCGTGGAGCACGCGCACCTTTTCGTCGCGCACGTCCTCGCCGCCGAACGAGATGGGCGGCTCCATCGCGACGAGCGTCATCACCTGGAACATGTGGTTCTGCACGATGTCGCGCAGCGCGCCGGCCTTGTCGTAGTAGGCGCCGCGCTTGCCGACGCCGGCGTCTTCGGCCACGGTCATCTGCACGTGATCGACGTAGCGCCGGTTCCAGATCGGCTCGAAGATGCCGTTGGCGAACCGGAACGCCATGATGTTCTGGACGGTTTCCTTCCCCAGGTAGTGATCGATGCGGTAGATCTGCGACTCGCGCAGCCCCTTCCGCAGGTCCGCGTTCAGGGCGCGTGCGCTCCCGAGGTCGTAGCCGAACGGCTTCTCGACGATGACGCGCCGCCAGCCGTCGGCTTCGCCGGCGAGTCCGGCCGCGGCGAGGCCGTCCACGACCGTGCCGAACAGATCGGGCGGCACCGCGAGATAGAAGAGGTAATTCGGCGCGGTGTGATGGCGTGCTCCCAGCTCCGCGAGGCGTGTCTTCAACCGTTCGAACAGCGCGGGATCGTTGAACTCGCCGTTCACGTAGTACAGCCGGTCCTCGATGCGCTGCCACTTCTCCGGCTCGAGCGGCTCGCCCTCCACCTGGCGAACCTGCTCGCGCATCTGCTTGCGGTACTCCGCCTGGTCGATCGGCGGACGCGCGACGCCGAGAATGGCGAACTCCTCCGGCAGGTGGCCGCTCTCCGCGAGGTTGAAGATCGCCGGCAGCAGCTTGCCGCGTGTCAGATCCCCGGACGCGCCGAAGATGACGAAGATGCAGGGATCGGCGCGGTTAGGAACGCTCGACATGGCCGCCGAACTGCGCGCGCAGCGCGGAGAGCAGCTTCTCGCCGAAAGTGTGATCGCGGCGGGAGCGGAACCGCGCGTAGAGCGATGCGGTGAGCACGTCGGCGGAGACCTCTTCCGCGATCGCCGCGTCCACCGTCCACCGTCCTTCGCCGGAGTCGGCAACGCTGCCGACAAACGCCTGCAGCTGCGGATCGGCGGCGAGCGCGAGCGCCGCGAGGTCGAGCAGCCAGGAGCTGACGACGCTGCCGCGCCGCCAGAGCTCCGCGATCTCCGCGAGCGGCAGCTCGTAGCGCTGGTTGTCGGGCAGCGTCTTCGCGGACGCGTTGCGCAGGATGTCGAACCCTTCCGCGTACGACTGCATCAGGCCGTACTCGATGCCGTTGTGAATCATCTTCACGAAGTGGCCGGCGCCCGAGGGACCGCAGTAGAGGAACCCTTCGTGCGCGGTCGTCTTCGCGGTGTCGAGCCCGCGTGACGGCGGCTGCGACCCCTGGCCGGGCGCGAGTGTTCGAAAGACGGGCGTCAGCCGCGCGGCCGCGTGCTGCGGGCCGCCGATCATCAGGCAGTAGCCGCGCTCCGCGCCCCACACGCCGCCGCTCGTGCCGACGTCGAGGTAATGAATGCCGCGCGTCGCCAGCGCCGCCGCGCGGCGCACGTCGTCCTTGAAATAGCTGTTGCCGCCGTCGATGACGGTGTCGCCCTGCTGGAGATGCTCGGCGAGCGCGGTGACGGTCTGTTCGATCGCGTCGCCGGCGGGGACCATGATCCAGATCGCGCGTGGCGAGGCGAGCCGTGCGACGAGATCCGCGAGCGATCCCGCGCCGGAGGCGCCGCCGCGCGCCAGCGTCTGCACGGCATCGGCACTGCGATCCCACACCACGACCTCGTGGCCGCCGGCCACGAGACGGCGTGCCATGTTGCCACCCATTCGACCGAGGCCGACCAGACCTAGCTGCATGTCATGTACATCCTTCGTCGATCTTGCGAATGCGGGCGACGTGCCGGCCCCCTTCGAACGGCGTCGCCAGCCACACGCGGACGATGGCGAGCGCCTCGGATTCCGTGATGGTGCGCTGGCCGAGCGACAGCATGTTCGCGTCGTTGTGCGAGCGGTTCCAGATGGCCACCTGCTCGCTCCAGCAGACGCCGCACCGGATGCCGCAGATGCGGTTGGCCACCATCGCTTCGCCGTTGCCGGATCCGCCGAGGACGATGCCCCGCTCGAACTCGCCGCGCGCCACGGCCTCGGCGACCGGGCGGACGAAGTCGGGGTAATCGACGGTCGCCTGGGATGAGGTCCCGAAGTCCCGCACGGAGTGGCCGGAGGCCGCCAGCATGACCTTGATCGCTTCCTTGTAGGCAAATCCGGCGTGGTCCGACCCGATCGCGAGTTTCATCGTCAAGACACCAGGGTTGATTTTGTCCCTATTGCCGCAAAATCACATCCGGTGTCTTATACTGTGCCCATGCGAAACACCGCTAAGTTCTTGCTGGCGGGCGCCTTTGCGCTCGCGATGGTCCAGGTGCCGGCCGCTCAGCAGCCGGCGCAGCAGCAACCGCAGACGCCGATCTTCAGATCGCAGGCCGACCTCGTCACGACAGACGTGATCGTCCGCGACTCGAAGACCGATCAGTTCATGGCGGACCTGAAGCCGACCGACTTCGACATCATGGAAGACGGCGTGAGGCAGGATCTCGCGTCGATGGTGCTGATCCACGGCGGGCGCGCGTACAACACGCTCGCGCCGCCGCCGGCGCCGATGCAGGAAGGCATCATCCTTCCGGTCGCGCGCCCGACCAACGACGCCGCGGGCCGCGTGTTCCTGCTGTTCGTGGACGACCTCCACATGGACTTCCAGCAGACGCCGCGCATCCGCGAGATCTTCCGCAAGATGCTGAAGAACCTGATCCACGACGGCGACATGTGGGGCATGGTCAGCACCGGCACCTCGTCGATCTCGATCGATCTCACCTATGACCGCGCGCTGCTCGACGACGCGATCAACCGCATCAGCGGCGGCGGGCTGAAGCCGAGTGAAATCATCAAGGGGCAGGAAGGCGCGGATGGTCCGGTCGAGCTCCGCTACCGCGCGCACGTCGCGTTCACGACCGCGAACCAGTTGATGACGAACCTCGAGAAGCTGCACAACCGCCGCAAGGCCGTCATCTGGGTGAGCAGCGGCTACGACTTCAACCCGTTCGAGAAGTCGCGCCTGAAGGAACAGCTCGGGCCGTGCGACAACGGCACCGACGCGTCGGGGAACAGCGACAGCAGCGCGAGCAACTGTGTCAGCGCCAACGGCCGCGTGGATCCGAACCTCGTGCCACAGGGCTCGCAGTTCGCCGACGCCGAGCTCGTGCGCGACATGGCGGACGTGACGCGCGCCGCGAACCGCGCGAACGCGACGCTCTACACGATCGACCCGCGCGGCCTCGTCGCCGGCGGCGACATCGGCGAGAACGTGGATCCGGTCGAGTGGGAAACCTACGTGTCGAAGACGGTGGACAGCCTCCGCACGATCGCGGACCTGACCGGCGGCTTTGCGGTGGTGAACCAGAACGACTTCGACAAGGCGCTGAAGCGGATCGACGCGGAGACGAGCGACTACTACGTGCTGGGGTTCTACTCGAGCAACCCCGACCCGCTTCGCCGGACGCGGCGGATCGAGGTCGTCACCAGGCGTGATGGCGTGAAGGTGTGGTCGCGGACGTCCTACTCGCTCCGGCCGACGCCCGTCGATAGCACGGCTAAGAAATAAATCCCAAGTCCCAGGACCGCAAATCCCAACTCACGCAGTTGGGATTTGGGGTTTGGGATTTGGGCTTTGGGATTTGTTGATCGCCTCCCGGATCCGCTCCCTCAGCCAGTCAACAGGCTTCGGCGTGCTCGCCAGGAACGCCTGCCACTCCGCTTCCGACAACGGAATATGAATGACCCGATCGACGCTGTTCGAGACGGGGAGTTGATGGTCCATGTCAGCGCGATTGTATCCGGCAGCAGCCGGCGCCTGACCATACAATCTTCCGATTCCGACCATCCGCCCGGGTCATAAGCTTTTCGGCGCCTGCGCCGCCGCCGTCAGCCGCGGGCGGACCGTCTCGAAGACCCGCAGGACCTCCGACACCGATCGCGGCAGCCGCGTCATCTTCGGGTAGAGCCAGCCGAACTGCCGCACCAGCGAATGTCCCGCGATCCGGCTGACAAAAAGCTGCTTGGCGCGGACATCTCCGGCCACCGCCTGCCACGGGACGATGCCGATGCCGAGGCCGCTGCGGACCATCGCCTTGATGATCTCGACGTTCTCGGTCTCCATCACGATTTCCGCCTCGATGCGCTCGCGGGTGAAGAATTCGTCCACCAGGCGGCGGGTAATCGAGCCGGTCTCGAACAGGATGAACGGCTGCCTGTTCAAGTCGGCCGGCGAGACGCGGCGCTTCATCGCCAGCGGGTGGTTCGGGTAGGTGGCGACGAGCAGCTCCTCCTCGAGCACGGGCACCGACACCATGTCGGTCGCGTCGATCGGCAGCGTCAGCAGGCCGAGGTCGCCGGAGCCCGAACGCAGCATCTGGATCGATCGCTCGGTGCTGCCGACGGTCACCTTCAGGTCGAGGTTCGGGTGCACGCGCCGCACTTCAGACAGCAGGGTGGGGAAGACATAGAGGCACACGGTCATGCCGCCGACCAGGCGCAGCGCGCCGCGCAGCGACTCCTGCTTCTCGCTGATGCCCGTGACGGTGTCCTGGAGATCCTGGAAGACGCGATGGCTCAGCTGCAGCAGCGCTTCGCCGGCCGCCGTGATCCGGATGCGGCGGCCGATGCGATGGAAGACCGACTCGCCGAGCTCTTCTTCGAGCAGCAGGATCTGGCGGCTGATGGCCGACTGCGAGACGTGCAGCTTGTCGCCGGCCGCGGTGAACGAGCCGGTATCCGCAATCGCGCGGATGATTTCGAGCTGCCGCAGGTCCATCGTTCGAAGCTTACATAACTCGTACGCATCGAACAACAGAATCCTATGAGAAAAGTGGGTGGGCGTCGCCGACTGCTTTCACCCGTGCGATCGCTTCGTTCAAGTAGCCCTCGTCCATCTCGACGCCGATGCAGTTGAGGCCGAGGTGGGCGCAGGCAACGGCTGTCGATCCCAGGCCGAGGAACGGATCCGCGACGGTCCGGATGCGATCGACCCCGTGCAGCCGCAGGCACATCTCGGGAAGCCGCGGCGGAAACGTCGCTGGATGCGGCCGCTCCTTGTCGCGGCTCTGGATGGTGTCGTACGGAATGAACCACGTGTTGCCGCGGCAGCGGAGGTCGTCCGCGGCCGTGCGCCACCGCGCGACGTTCGACTTGTCCTGGTATCGCACACCAATCGCCTGGCGGCGGAGCGGCGTATCGCCGCCGGGCGTGAAATGGAACACGAACTCGTGGCAGTCGTGGAGGAAGCGCTCGCTGTTGATCGGCTTGTAATGGCCGACGGCGAGGGCGTCCTCGAGCCCGGCGCGCGCGCCGGCGAGCGCCTTCTCGATCTGCGGACGCGCGGCCTGCGCGACGTCCAGCGCCGTCCATGGGTCGGTCGGCTTGCCGCCGACGTTCAGGAAGAGCGAACCGTCCTCCGCCAGCGATCGCGCCGCGAGCTTCACCCAATTGCCCGTCCATTCCAGATAGCTCGAGCGCGGCATCGTGTCGTCGTAGCTGCGATACCGGATGCCGAGATTGTAGGGAGGCGAGGTGACGATGGCGTCGATCGAGGCTTCGGGGAACCGCGAGAGGATGTCGAGCGAGTCGCCGAGATAGAACCGGAACGTCGCGCCGTGCCGCTTGAAGGTGGTGTGGGGCTGCGGGAAGCGAGTCACCACACCGGATTGTAAACGGGGGGAGTCGATCGGTGCCGGGTCGGCTGGGGGACCCGGCGCGAACTTTTTCAGCTGGCGCGGACCGCAGCGAGCGGTTCGGGCGCGATCGAGGCACGGTCGGCCGCAATGGTGTGATTGCGGCGATGGCCGTACGTCTCGCAGGCCTGTCCCTTTTCCTCGATGTAGGTCAGCTCGCGGTTCGTCGCAAGCTCACGATACCGGCCGATGACACACCCGCAGGTGAGTGTCCGAAACCCTAGGAGCCGCACCAGACTCATGGCTCGATCCTCCGCGCGCCTGCGATGTCGATCGCAGGGAATCCTAGAAAATGCGAAGCGCGCGAGCGCACACCCCGTTCGAGTAGGAGCGGTCGCGTGTGCTATCGCGGGACTCGCCGTGTCGCATTGTGGGAACGCTCCAAAATCCCAAATTCAAGGATCCAATCCCGATGCGCGGGTCTTCCGTGTTCGTCCTGGTTCGGTGGCGTCGTTTAACTATTGGGATTCGGGTTTTGGGTTTTGGGATTTGGGATTTGCGAATGAATGGCGCGGAACGACTCGAGTTCGACGGCGCGCTGCCGCGCCGCCGCCCCGCGGGCGCGAACAATTCTGATCACGACCGCGAGGTGCAGCACGCCGATGACGCCCATCTCCATCGAGGTCGGGCGCGGCTGGAGCGCAAGTGCCGGGATCATGTTGACGAAAGTCGCGCTGGCGAAGACCAACGTGAAGAGCGGGTCGATGCCGCCGCCCGGGAGCGCCGGGCCGACGGCCATCGCGGTGGTCTCCCAGCGCGGCCCGGCCTCCGCCCCTTCGTAATAGACCTGGAGGTACCGGCCGATGCGCTCGACGCCGGCGTGCAGCGCGTGAATCGCCTCGAAGCCGCCGACCAGCACCGCCAGCGGGTAGAGGGAGGCCACCGGCGCCTCGGCAAACGTCAGCTCGATCAGCGCGAGCGCCGCCCACCCGAGCATCGTGAGAGGGAAGAGGATCATTCGCGCCGTGCCGCGCGCCGCGATGGTCTGCCGCAGAACCGCGTATTCAGTCTCGGTCAGGTTCATCTCGTGGCACCCTTCTTGGAACGGCCGAGCACGTGGGCGGCAGAGTTGATGGGAAAGAGTACGACGTTGCCGGTAGTGGGCACATCAGTTCCGCCACAGAAGAGGCTTGAACCCTACAGATTGTCTGCTACAATGCCGAAACTATCCGTAACAATCTGCTCCACAAAGGTTTGCACGTGATTCGAACCCGGCTTTTCCGTACGTCGAGACTCTTCTGTTTCGTGGCGATCGTCGCCACGATGGGCGTTCCTGCGCAGTCCAGCGCAGCGACTCGGGTGTCGGCCCAGAAGAAGACAGTGTCAACGGCGAAGCAGCCGGCTGTCAGGAAACCGGCCACGACGGCCCGCCGAGCGAGCAGCGCCCGCGTCCGTGCCGCCCGCGTCAGGGCAGCCCAGCAGGCAGCCGCGCTGCGGGACGCCATCGAGCCGCGCTTCAAGTTCGACGACCTCGGCAACGTCGTGCCCGACATTCGCGCCGAAGCCGCCATCATCTACGACCCGGAGAGCGGCAAGGTCCTCTGGGAGAGCAACTCCACGAGCCGTCGATCGATCGCGAGCATCACGAAGGTGATGACCGCAGTCGTGTTCCTCGAGAATTCGCCCGACCTCACGCGTGAGGTCGTCGTCGAGCGTGCCGATGTGCGCAACGCGTCGACCACGTACCTGCGCGTCGGCTACAACCTCACGACCGGCGACCTGCTCCACCTCCTGCTGATTGGCTCCGACAACGCGGCGGCCCGCGTGCTCGCGCGCGTCTCGTCGTACGGCTCGGCGGGGTTCATCGAGCGCATGAACGCGAAGGCGCAGGAGCTCGGGCTCACGAGCACGTCGTACGCCGACCCGTCGGGTCTGCTCGCGGATAACGAATCGTCCGCCTACGACCTCGCGCGGCTCATCACGTATGTCTCCGGCGACGATCGGATTGCGAGCATCATGCGGACGCCGTACTACACGGTGAACGCGGGCCGCCACCAGATCACGATTCACAGCACGAACCAGCTCGTCATGAAGGGCG
>WNFL01261152.1_pt1 | contig 10309 bp, 8 predicted proteins | sample 5400361 | NCBI WGS metagenome assembly WNFL01 (sample SAMN13153351, study PRJNA577476) | soil metagenome | isolation source: 40 cm soil on Douglas fir-dominated hillslope | place: USA:California | collected 2013-09-17
TGAGCGTCTCCGAGGCGAGGATCTGGCCGAAGCCGATGATCGCGTTGAGCGGCGTGCGCAGCTCGTGGCTCATGCTCGACAGGAAATCGGACTTGGCCTGGTTCGCGCTTTCCGCCTCCTTCCGGGCGAGCGCCAGGTTCTCGATGCTCGCCTCGAGCTGCGCGGTGCGATCGCGCACGCGGTCTTCGAGCTCGGCGTTGAGGCGGACGACCTCTTCCTCGGTGCGCCTGCGCTCGGCGACCTCCCCGGCGAGCTCGTGCCGCGCCGCTTCGCTCGCCTGGTCGCGCTGCTCGATCTGCGCCAGCATATCGTTGAACGATTCGACCAGGGATCCTACCTCGTCGTCGCTCGTCTTCTGCGCCCGGCGCGAATAGTTGCGCTGCGCGATGACCTGCTGCGCCACTTCTCCGATCGCGAGGATCGGGCGCGTCACGATGTCCTGCAGCCACGAAGACATGAAGTACGCGATCAGCAGGGCGGCCGCCGCCGCGACCGCTGCGATCCCGACGTGGCTGAGGATCCTTTCGCGCAGCCGGTAGTCGCCTCGCAGGTACACCGTGCCGAGGATCTCGCCGTTTCCGACGACGCGCTTGAACGCGACCAGGTGGCGCCCGTCGACATGCGTGCCGTCCGCCTCGGGAAGGCCCGGCAACTCGCCCTCCTCGGCCCTTGCCGCATAGGATGCGAACAGCTTGCCGCGATTGTTGTAGATCCCCGCCGCCCCGATTCCGGGCCGGAAGCGAAGCAGGGCGAGGTTTTCCTGCGCCACCTTCGGATCGTTGAATTCCAGCGCCGGGGCGGTGGTGCGGCCGAGGAATTCCGCTTGCGTCTCCATGTCGGAGACCCACGTCTGGTGATAGAGCCGCAGGTCGTAGGCGGTCATCGCGAGGAGTGCCACGATCAATCCCACCAGCGTCGTGAGCAGGATCACGCCGCGCAGCTTCGTTCTCAGGGATTTGTGGGAGCGAAAGATCATGGCGTGCTCGAAATAACCTTTCGAGCGACCGAAAGCAGCCGCGCGCTCACCTTCAGGTTTCCCGACTCGGCCTGGGAAAGCGCCACGTCGAAGCGGATCTTGTCGTCGAGGACGACAAGGTTGATCACGCTGCCCAGCGCGAAGCCGTCCTCCGATTCCGTTACCGTCAGCACCGCCTTGCCCTTCGCCGCGGCGAGGGCCTCGGCGATCCGCCCGCCGCCCTCCGAGTTGCCGATGAACAGCATGTGCAGGCCTGCAACCGGCTCGCCACGGCGCAGTTTGCGTATCGCCACGGGATGGCCACCGATCGTGCGGTCGGCGACGGTATGGACGAGTTCCTCGGCGAGCGCGTCAGCGCCCATCACGCCGATGACGAGCGGATCGGCCGGGCTGGCGAGCGCGCGCGCGGGCCATTCGACATAGCTCGCGAACCGGTAGAGGAATGCCGCCTTCACCTTGTACTCGGCGGCCCTGGCATCGGATTGCGCCCAGCACGGGGTCCATGCGCCTGCCGCGAGCAGCAGCCCGAGCGCGCCCGCCCGAAGGAGCGTCTTGGTCAAAAGCGACTGACGATCTTGAAAACCACGCTGCGCGCGATTTCACTCCGGCTCGCCGCGTCGCCGAATTCGCCATGCCCGTTTCCTGCGAGATTCTGTCCCGTAACCGACAGCTCCACGTCGCTGGTAAGGCGCCAACCCCAGCGAATGTCCACGGCGACATAGGACGCAACCTCCGGATTCGACAGCGCGGAGACCTGTCGCACCGTGAGATCGAGTTCACCGCGTGGGTTGAGGTCCAGCGACGACCGAAACATCCCGGTCCGCGCGGGATCGCGGCCCTGCTGCGCCCGGGCCGCCGTCGCGTCGTTGCTTCCCGGCTTGAGCCGCAGCTTCTCCCTCAGCGCGCTGAATCCGCCTGCGAGTCGCCACGCCCGCGAAATCTGATAAGTGCCCCACATCTCGACGCCGTCGGATTTCCCCTCCATTTCGCTGGCGAACACGATGAAAGTGCGGCTGGGCGAGATTTCCTGGGTACGCAAGTGATCGTAGTCGGTATGGAATAGCGTCGCCGAGTACGAGAATCGGTTTGCGGCCTGTCGTCGGTATCCGAGCTCGTACACGTTCGCGACCTCGGAGCGTACGGTGGGCCCGCCGCGCACCAGGAAGGGTGGCTGTGCCGGCACGAACGTATCGCGATCGAGCCGGGACGGCGCGCGGATCGCGCGTGATGCGGCCGTCCACAGCAAATGATCGGGTGCGAACTTCCACGCGAGGCGCGCCGTGGGCAGGAACTCGTTGCCCGTATAGTCGTTGCGCTCGAGCCTCGCGCCAACGGTCAGACGCAACTCCTTGCGCAGGGCGATCTCGTCCTGGGCGAATATGCTGGCCCATTTCTGATTGACTCTGGCCGGGAGGAACGCGAGGACGTTGCTGTTGGCCACGCGATCCCAGCCATAGCGATATGCCGTGCCCCAGGTCACCGCATGGATGCCCGCGGTCTGCAGCGAGTGCTGGACCTGCACGTCGACGATATCGAGCGTTTCGGCGAACGTCGGCGGGATCGTCCGCTCGGCACGGTCGTAATAGGCTTGCACCGAGATGCTCGATCCGCCCCCGAGGACACGTGCCCAGCGAGTGACCAGATTCACCCCGGACAACGATGCTGGGGGCGGCGCGGAATTGTTTCCCGTGAAAGGCTGCGCCTCGGAGGCGCTGTATGCATTGCCCTGGGCCATGAGCTGGTCGCCCCCGTGGTCCCAATCGGCACGGAACCCGATCTGGCTCTTGTACCAGGCGTCGTTCTTCGCGCTGCCGTTCGCCGTAAAAGTGTGGTCGCGGTCGAAGTATTCGCCGTAGAAGCGATAGCTGCCGTCCGCGCCGATCGTGGCGCCATGGCGCAGGGCCAACTCTGACTCACGGTTGCCGGTCCCGGCTGCGGCGAGCGTGCCCTGCGTCCTCTTCGCCGTACGCGTAATGATGTTGATGACCCCGTTGACCGCGTTCGCACCCCAGAGCGTCCCGCCCGGGCCGCTGATGACCTCGATCCGCTCGACATCCTCGAGCATGACGTCCTGCGCATCCCAGAACACCCCGGAGAACAAGGGTGTGTACACGGAGCGGCCGTCGATCATGACCAGCAGCTTGTTGGCAGTGCTGTTGTTGAAGCCGCGGGCGCTGATCGCGTAGCTGCTCGCGCTCGACTGGGCGACCTGCAGGTTGGGCGCGAGGCGCAGCGCATCGGTGAGCCTCGTCACCCCCGAACAGCGGATGTCTTCGGCTGTGATGACGTACACGGACGCGGCAGCATCGGAGAGGCGCTCGGCGCGTTTCGAGACCGAGGTGATCTCGACGTTGCCGAGCTCTTCGAGGCTGAGGTCCGCCAGGTCCCCCGGCACGCGATCCGCCGCGAGCACGCCGCACGGCATTTGCAGCGCAGCCACCAACGCCATCGCGCCGTTCCTGCTCGCGCTCACGGCCCTTTCTCCGGCTTGGGGGCCGGTATCCAGTGACTTCTGCCACGGGCCCAATTCAGGAAGGCCCCGGCCTCCATGGGCGCGGCGACAAAATAACCGAGCGCGAACTTGCAGCCCGTGTCGACCAGCACGTCCCAGTCGAGTTGCGTTTCCGCGCCGATCCCGACCAAGGCGATACCGCGTGTCCGCGCCGTTTCGAGCGCCTTGAAGAGCAGATCCTTGCTCGATTCGTCCGTCGACATGTGCCTCACGTAGGCCTGATCGACCTTGATCTCCGTGAAGTCGGCGCGCGTAAGCTGTTGCACCGGTGAGCCGCCCGTGCCGTAATCGCCGATCGACAAGCCGAAGCCCATCATGCGCAGACGGGCGAGATTCTCCATGGCGTTGGCCGCGAGAGTCGCCACCGCGGCATCGGTCACTTCCAGAACCATGTGCTGCGGATCGAGATCCCTGCCGTACACGAGCTCCGTCAGGCGATCGGCGAGGCCGATACCGGCAAGCGACCCGACCGCCAGCCGCACGGAAATGGTGAAGTCCAGGCCTGCGGCACGCCACACGCTGCAACATGCCGCCGCTTTCCTCACCATTTCCCACGTGAGCTCGTCGATCCGCCCGCTGTCTTCCAGCGGCTTGATGAACACATCCGGTTCGACCTTTCCCATTTCCGGATGGCGCCAACGCGCGAGCGCCCTGGCGCCGACGATCCTGCGGGTCGAGACTTCCACCATGGGTTGAAAGAAGGGCTCGAATTCCCCGCTCTTCAGCCCGTTCGTGATTTCCTCCAGGTTGAAGATCGGTTTCGACCCGGTCATTTCCACGAGGCTAAGGGGACGGGCTTCCCTGGGCTGCAGCTTGGCGGGAGGGCGCGGCTGGAATGCCGATTCGAGTTTTTGCGCCGTGACCGGCTTTTCGATCACGCCGAGGAGCTTGACGCCGTATGCCATCGTCATCGCCTCGACCGCCTCGATGAGCGAGCGATGCAGCGCGCTGGCGACGATCATCGACCCGGGAACGCTGCGTTCGCCGACATGGCGAATGAATTCCATTCCGTCCATGCCGGGCATGTCGAGGTCGCTGACGATGACATCGACGCGCGAGTCGACGGTGCCGAGAATCTCCAGCGCCGCCTGGCCGTCGGCGGCCTCGTAAACCCGCTTCGCGCCGAGGCCCGCGAGGAGCTGGCCGAGGCTCTTGCGATGCGCCTCCCGGTCCTCCACCACCAGAAAGCAAAGGTCGGCGAACCGCTGTGCTTCGATCGGTGTCGTGGGCGCGACATCGGCCAAGTCAATCTCCTCCGTTGACTTCATCGCTGCGGCATCAGGGTCACGGTGCCCTGCGTGCTGTCAGTCTCCCTGCCACGTCGTGGGCGGTCTGTAGGGTTTTCTCAACTTCAAGGCGGCGACACAGTCGATCGACGCCTGCGCAGCCGATCAGAACGTAACGGTGACGGTGATGATGTCGCTGTACGTTCCCACGTGGGCGTTCTGGCGCGCGGGGATGCGGCCGTAGACGGTGTGGTTTGCGCTGGAGCCGTTCCCGCTTACGGTCCCGGTGCTGCCGGTTCCATCGCCCCACACGCCCGTGCGGGTGCCGTCGGTGAAAAGATTGTAGGTGAGGGTGTGAGCGCCGCTCAGCATCGTGCGCGACGCGTAGGGACCATTCCCTGGGCTCAAGCCAATCGTATAGGGCGCGCTCACGTCGCAGGTCACCGCAATGTTGCCGGTGCCGTCGAGGCCGAGGCTGCTGAACGGATCGTAACCGCCGAAGCTCACGCCTCCCGCATTCACGGTGCACGCCACGGCCCAGCATTGCGGCGCGCCCATTGCGAAAAGCATCGCCGCCAACCAGCAGATCGTTTTCATCGGACGACTCCCTTGCATACGTAGGTTCCCAGGTGCGGCAGCGGATCGGCGGTTTGCGGGAAAGCGACTTCGATCTCGCAGCTCTTCCCGCGCCAGCTCGCACGCAAACGATTTGACACGCCGAGACCGGTCACATAAACCTCGCCTTTGTATCCCACTGGGAACTCTTCGGCTTCGCCGGCCATGCTTACGAGCGCGCCCGCGGGCAGCGGATCGCCGCTCTCGAGGACGAGGGTGAGCAACGCGCCGCGCGAGCGCTTGATGGGAAAGGGCAGGCGCATGCCGCTGCGGAAAAATGGCACGGCATCGACCTGCACCGAGTCGATCTGGGCATCCATCGGCAGGTCGGCCTGCTCGATGCGCACGGGATTCTTCTGGTAGGCGAGGAGGCGCGGGACGAGCGCCACACCGCCGCTGTCGGTGCGTGCCACGAGCTGGTTCGCGGAGTAGACACGCACGTCCGGGTAACCCGGCACCTCGACGACTGCGAAGCTCTCGTCGATGCGCCGGCTCGCGAACGGACGGCCGGCGACGAACGCCACGCCGCCACTCGCGCTCGCGCGATAGGCGTTCTCTCCATGCGTTCGCGCGGCTTCGAGCCCATAGGTGCCGTAATCGTTTTGCGCGCTCACGCCGGCTTCGATCCGGTCCGTATCGCCCGCAGCCCCGAGCACCCGGTAACCGTAACCCGTACCGGGCGGAAGATTGCGGTGGAGCTGCAGTTGACCCTGCTGGCTGCCGCGCTCGCCGGTGGCGGCTGCGCTGATGCTGGTTTGGCTATCGAGGGGCAGGGTGTAGTTCACCCCGAATACGGTCTTCGCGTCTGCACCGAGAAAGCGCAGAGCCGAGAAACTGATGAAACCGATGGACCCGAGCGAAATGCTGTAGCTCGCGCTCACCAGCTCCACGTCCTCGCGATCGCGATTGTCCTGGTGCGCGTAGCTCACTCCGACCGAGCCGTTGCGCGGCGTGGAAATCGACACGAACGCGCGGCTCACCTGGCGCGGCGCCCGCTCGCCGGGCAGCAGCCCCACCTGGACGAAGCGTTCGCTCGCGACCTGGGTGTTCGCCCCGATGCTCCAGCGCAGCGCCTGGCGCTCGAAGCCGAGCGCCGCGAGCCCTCCGTGGCCGTCGCGGCCATGGCTCCCCGCCAACGCCGCGGTGAAGACACCGATGTCGCGCCACAGCGCCGCGCCGCCCACGCCCGCGGTCTGCTGGTCGCGCAGGATTTCACCATGGGCTTCGCCCGTGAAACGATCGTTGAATCCGAAGCGATGCGTTCCTACGGCGAGCGCTCGGCCGTATTCGTTGGAAGCGAGGGCGAAGTCCTCGCGCACGAAGCCCGCTTCGTACGAGTAGTCGCGTAGCCCGCTCTGCAGAAGGCGCGAGGTCGCGTAGAAAGGCTGGACGATGACGCGCTCGCGGCCGAGGAGATCGCGCACGACGAGGCGCATCTGGCCGCTGCCCGTCACGACCGGCAGGTCCTGGATGCTGAACGGTCCCGTCGGCACCTCACGGCGAAGGCGCAGCGCATCGTTCACATAGAGATCGACGGTCGAGGGCACGACCGCTTCACCGGCGAGACCGGGAAGCGGGAAGGTGATGAAAGTCGGTTGCGTCGCGAAGTTGGTCGCGTATTGAAGGCCACCGAAACGCACCGCGCGCCCCCAGCCACCGGTCGAGCTGATCGCATCGCCCAATCTCAGCGACGCGAGGCTCGCGGGCATGTCGTGGGTCCACGTCGTTTCCAGCCGTAACCAGTGCGCCGTGGGCCCCGAAGTGCGGCCGAGGAAGGTGCCGACGCCCACGCCCCACGCGTTGAATGCGGCGACCTCGAGCTGGCCGTTGGTGATCGTCTTGCCATCGGCGTGGTTGGCAACGACGTCGTAGTTGGCGAAACCTCCGGCCGGTGCCGGCGGTGGCACGGCGAAGCAGTTCGTGATCCCGGCAAGCGTGGTGGCGGCGAAAAGAGCGGGCGGCGCTTCCACGAAGAGCGTCTGACTCGCATCGTCCACGCGATATGCGAGTCCCGGGAGCGCGTCGAGCGCGTAGTAACCTTCGCTCCCACGCTGGAGTGCCGGCGTCTCCGACACGCGAAAGCGCCATCGCCGCAGTTCTTCGGTGGGAACGAGGAGCCGCCCGCCGGAGCGTCGCAGCGCGAGGATGGTTTGATCGACGGGTTGCTTGTTGATCTGCACCGCGAGCAGCACTTCTTCCTCGTCGCGGCGGGCCTGGACGGGTGCCATCGTTGAGGGCGCGAGCGGATGCACGTCGAGCGTCAGCCGGTGGCCGCGTCCGTCTTCGGTCTTCGACGCGAAGATGCGCGGCTCGACTTCGGCCATGAGGTCGATCTCGATCCGCGTGTTCGCCCCGTTCGCGCGCGCGATGCGCGGCGGGGCCATGTAGGGATGCCGGCTATCCATCCTGCCGGCCAGGGCCTTGGAGGCCGACTCGGAATCGATCCCCTCGAGGTCCAGGAGGAGCCGCTCGGGATTGCGCAGCGCGAAGAGGCTGAAACGGATCGGCGCATCCGATTCGAAGACGATGCGCGTGTGGTCCGCGGCGAGGACGACTCTTGCCGCGGCGATCTGTGCTGCACGCGTGCTCGTCGTGGCTGCGAGCAGGACCGCGATGCATGCGGCGGCCCCGAGGTTCACTCGACGACGAGGTCGACCTTCACCTCTCCCGCATCCGTTTGCGCGACGAGGCGCAGCGCGGCACCGGACGGCAACGGCGAAACCTTGATGCCCCACTCGCGACTCTGTCCCGGAAGCACGTAGCCCACCGCCGGCTGCGAAGCGAGCGTCTCGCCGCGCGCGGAGGAGACCTTGAGCTCCGAGACCTGCACATGCACATAGCCGCTATTGGCGAGACCGATCTTGAGCTCGGCGCCCGCGCCGCGGCGCGCGCTCCACTTCAACGCCGGCGCCACCGCCGCGCGAGGGTTCACGAACACGGGCACGCCCAGGCGCAGCGCCACCTGCAGTCCCTGGAATCCGGCACCCGGAGCGGGCGGAACTTCCTGCAGATAAAGGCGGTACGCGAGCTCGCGCTGGGGGTCGGGCGCGCGGCGCAAGCCGACGCGCACGACCTGCGTGCCGCCGGGCGGAACCGTGAAGATCGGCGGCGTGGCGATGATCTCCTTGGTCGCCACGTAGACGTCCTTGCCTTCGTGCTGCGACCAGGTCACGACCTCGAGCTGCACCACGGCCGGCTCCGCGCCGTGGTTCTTCACGGTGAGCGCGGCAATCGATCGCGACGTCGAAAGCGTCGCGCGGACCGGACTCACCTGGAACGTGCCGCCCCATGCCGGGATACCTGCGGCGAGAATCGAAAGAACAAAAGCGCAGCGCCCCGCGCTGCGCTTCGTCGAGGGCGATGCCGAGCCACCCGCTGGGCGGGTATGTTCGCTCACCGAGCAACTCGGCACCGTCCCTCCCGGAAGATCCGGTGGTTGAAGATGAAGGCTAGAAGTCGATCGTCGCGGTGATCGTGTCGCTATAGCCACCGACAATCGGCGACGTCTGGCCGGTCGGCACGCGTCCGAAGACGGTGATCGACTGGCCTGTGCCGCTACCCGTGCCGCTCGCGACCGTCGTGCCGCCGACGTCATCCCAGTTGGTGCCGCCCGAGGAGAGCGTGGAAAGGCTGTAGTTGAGGGTGTTGACCGTGTTCGTGTGCGTCATCTTGCGAGTGGTCACCGTGGCGCCGGAGCCCAGGCCCGCGTTGAGGCCCACGGTATAGGCGCTGACGTTGGTGCAAGTGGCGGTGAGCGTGCTCGTGCTGTCGACGTTCGAGCCGGAGAGCACGTTGAAGTTGCCGAAGCCGAGCGTGGTGCCGGAAATCGTGCAGGCGGCGTCGACGGTTGCCGTGACGGCGAATGTGCCCGTGCTCTGCGCGGCGAAGCTGTTTGCACCGAGGCCCGCGGCTGCGATGGCGAAAACCGCCATCAAAGCTCTTGCGAGTCGCTTCGAGTTCAGCTGCTTGAAGTTGATGTTCATCGTTGTTCCCCTCAGGTAAGTCGAGCAGTGGGAGAAGTACCGCAACCCATCATTTGCTCGCCCGGAAAATTCCGTCTGTAGGGCTTGTATGACATCGACGAACGACCATTGCGGTCGCTGCGGGGCCCGTCGAACCGCCCTCGCGTGAGGCCGATCGACGATCGTGCCGGCGCCTATTGCAGATCGATCAAGCCGTGCTGAATGGCGAACTTCACGACGCCGGGAACGTGGCCAACGCCGATTTTCTGCATCAGGCGGCTGCGGTAGGTGTCGACGGTCTTCCGGGACAATGACAGCATGTACCCCACCTCCGCGCTGGTCTTTCCCTCCGCGATGAGCTGAAGGATCTCGCGCTCGCGATGGCTGAGCGCCTCCAGCGGGCTCGAGGCCTTTCCCTCGCGCACGTAGTCGCCGAGCAGGGCCTCGGCCACCCGCGGGCTGAGGTAGCGCTTGCCGGCGTGCACGGACCGCGCCGCGAGCACCACCTCCGTGCCGGCCGATTGCTTGAGCACATAGCCGCTCGCTCCGGCGTGCAGCGCCCGGAAGATGTGTTCGAAGGTCGAGTGCATGGAAAGGATGATCACCTTTGTCGACGGCGAATCGGCGCGCAGCAGTTGCGTCGACTCGATGCCATTGCGGTTCGGCATGCAGATGTCCATGAGCACGATGTCCGGGCGCAGTCGAATGGCTTCCGCCACCGCCAGGCGACCATCGCACGCTTCGCCGACCACCTCGATGTCACCGCGCAATTCCAGCAGCGCCCGCAGGCCGTCGCGAACGACGGCGTGGTCGTCGGCCAGCAAAACGCGAATGGTCATCGACTCTGCACTTCAACCGTGACCCGCCTCGCCTGCGACTCCGCTTTCTCAGCTTGCATCGCACCCCCCCTGTCATGGCCAACCTACTGGCCGGAAAATGAGGGTGCTAGCGGGTAACCTTGACACTTCACGTCAGGAATTGCCCGACACCACGTGGTCAGCCGTGGGCCTTGGCGCCG
>WNFL01072641.1_pt1 | contig 10308 bp, 9 predicted proteins | sample 5400361 | NCBI WGS metagenome assembly WNFL01 (sample SAMN13153351, study PRJNA577476) | soil metagenome | isolation source: 40 cm soil on Douglas fir-dominated hillslope | place: USA:California | collected 2013-09-17
GAATCGGTGCTGCCGGCCTGCGGGCGTTGCAACGCGCCCGGTTCGATGTTGAGCCGGGATCCTGTCATTTCCCGCGAGCGGTACGCATCTGAAACACGATCAACGATGAGCAACCCAACGAAAGGCATTTTCCACAGGGCAGTGCGCGACCGGCTGCCGTGGCGGCAATGGCGTCGGACTTCGCTGCGCTTCGCGGCGGCGGCCGTGGCCGCGATCGTCAGCGTCGCCACGCCGGCCGCGCTCACTTCATCGAGCGCGCCCGACTTCACGCTGCATAGCGTGGCCGGCCCCAACCTGCGGCTGCAGGAGCAGCGCGGCCAGGTGGTGATGCTCAATTTCTGGGCCACCTGGTGCGGGCCGTGCCGGCAGGAGCTGCCGCTGCTGAATCGGCTGTACGAGAAGTATCACGCCTCCGGTTTCCAGCTGCTGGGCGTCAATGTCGACGAAGACACGCGCAACGCGATCGGCGTCTCGTCGCGTCTGGGCCTGCGCTTTCCGGTGCTGCTCGACACCGACAAGAAGGTGAGCGGCCTGTATCAGTTGAAGACGATGCCGTCGACCGTGTTGATCGATCGCGACGGCCGCGTGCGCTACGTGCATCTGGGATACCGGGATGGTTTCGAAGACACCTACGAAAAACAGATCCGGGAGTTGCTGCGGGAATGAACGCCGACGCGAATCGCCGCTTCACCGCCGGCCTGGCCGGCGTCGTTTTTGCTGCCTGTTCACTGGCCGGGTGCGGCAGCATCGAGCCCTGGGTCAAGCCCTACGAGCGCGAACGGCTGGCCGACCCGATGATGAAATTTTCGCGCAACGCGCTGGCCGACAAACATCGCGAACATGTGCTGATCGTGCGCGAGGGCGCGCGCGGCGCCACCGGCGCACAGGGGGGTGGTTGTGGCTGTAACTAGCCGGCCGGCCAGACTCCCGACTGAGCTCCTAACGGAGCTCCCAACCGGGCTCCCGACTGGGCTCCCGACCGGGCTCCTGACTAGGCTCCCAACTGAGCTCCCAACTGAGCTCCCGGGTGGACTCCCGGGTGGACTCCCAATTGGGCCTCCGATCGGGCTCGCAGTCTGGCTCGCAGCCTGGCTCCCAACCGGGCTTCTGGCGGGCCGGCGGCGCCTCGCGGCAGCGCTTGCGCGCCGACGCCGTGGCCTCGCCCAATGGGCGACCAGGCAGGCGGCCAGGCAGGCGGCAAGGCAGGCCGAACTTCAGGCGCAGGCCAGGCTCGAAGCGAATAGGGGTGCCGCGCCTGGATCCCGCGCGCGAGCGATATTCGCATTGGCCGGGCGCATCGCGGGAATGTTGGGCGGCGCGCTCGCGGCGGCCGCTGCCAAGGGCGCGGATCTTCCCGAAGACCGGGCCGACACGATGTATCACATGTACAGCGGCGGCGGCGTCACGGCGCAGGGGCCGGCGCTGCTGATCCGCAAGAGTCTGGCCGACAAAGTATCGTTGTTGGGCTCCTACTATGTCGACATGGTGAGCAACGCTTCGATCGATGTCGTGACCACCGCGAGCCCCTATCGCGAGCGGCGCGTCGAATACGGCTTTGGCGTCGACTACGCCTACCGCGACGCCTTGGTCACGTTGGCGGCCACCCGCAGCCGTGAGCCGGACTATGCCGCCAACGGCGCCAGCCTGGACGTGACGCAGGATGTCTTCGGCGGCTTGTCAACGATCAGCCTGGGCTTCTCGCGTGGCTGGGACAGGGTGGGCGAACACAACACGCCCGGTTTTTTCGACTCGGCGCGGCACTACCAGTACCGGACCGGTCTGACCCAGATCCTGACGCCGCGCTGGATTGCCAGCGCGAATCTGGAGGTGGTTTCCGACGATGGTTATCTCGGCAGTCCATACCGAAGAGCTTTCGTGAACTCGTCTTCAGTCAAGGAAAACGATCCCCGCACGCGCACCAGCCGCGCGGTCAAGTTACGCGCGATCGGCGATATCGGATCGGGCAGCTCGGTGCGCGCCGAATACCGCTACTTCTGGGACACTTGGGACATTCACGCGCACACGGCGGAGGTGGGCTACAGCCGGCACGTCGGCGAGCAATGGCTGATCGATGGTTTCGTCCGCTACTACACGCAGCGGCGGGCGCTGTTCTATAGCGACAACGCCACCGATCAGACGGTCTACATCTCGCGCAATCGCCAGTTGGCGGCGTTTCACGATACGGGCCTGGGCGCCAATCTGTCCTACACCGTGCGCCGCGTCCCCGGCCGCTACGAGATCAAGGCTAATGGCTCTTACGAGTTGCTTCGCTTCCAGTATTCGGACTTCACCGATATCCGCACCGGCCGGCCCTATTCGTTCAATGCCAGCGTCGTGCAGGTGTTTGTTTCGGCAACGTTTTGAGGCGCGGCAAGCGAGATGGGACTCGATTGCCTGGTCGGAGCGCTATCTGTTCGAAGCGGCGGCGCGGCCGCCGCGGCCCGCGGTCTGCGCCGATGGTCCGATCCATTTGACATAGTGCTTTTAGGAGGTACTGCGTAATGTTCAATTCTTTCCGCGCCGACCTCGCGCTGCTCGGTGTCAGGATCGCGGTCGCGACGGTGACGGTGTTCGCCGCGACGATCGTGCTGGCCGCCGATGCCAACGCGCCCGCTCCGCCCGCCGCACCCGCGACTGCCAACTCGCCGGCAACTAACGTACAGGCGGCACCGGCGGCACCGGTGGCACCCGCGGCAACCGCGGTGCCCACGGCCCCGGCCAGCAACCTGGACGATCGGATCCAGGACTTGAAGGGCGATGTGATTCGCCTGAATCGCGATTTGATGGTGCTGGAAGAGGAGTTGCTGTTTCCGGCCAACACGCAGGTGGCCGTGTTCCTGTCGATGGACGTCGGTGAGTTGTTCGGCCTGAACTCGGTGCAGGTCAAGTTCGACGACAAGGAGGTTGCGAACTACCTCTACACGCCGGCGGAGGTGCAGGCGCTGCATCGCGGTGGCGTACAGCGAATTTACCTCGGCAATTTGCGCGCGGGCGAACACCAGCTGGTGGCTTTTTTCACCGGCCAGGGACCGCATGATCGCGACTACCGGCGCGGCGCCACGGTGAAGTTCGACAAGAGCGTCGATCCCAAATACATCGAGCTGCAGATCAAGGATTCCACCGGCCGTCTACAGCCCGAGTTCGAAGTCAAGATCTGGCAATAGACCACCGATGCGGTTGCGGCTCAACTCGAGGATCCTGGTGCGCGGCCCGGCGCGGCGGCTGTTCGCCGCGCCCGGTCAACGCGCGCCGAACGCAGGGAGTTCGGCCGCCCGATCCACTGCGGTTGCTGCCGCATTTACAGCCGCAATCACTGCGGCAATCAGCGCGGCAATCACCGCCGCGCTGCTGCTCGCCGCCGGCGCCGCCGCCGCGGCCGAGGTGCCGGCGCATGTGGTCAAGGATCCGTATTACGGCGACAGCCTGTTCTATTTTTATCAGGGACGCTTTTTCACCTCCGTCACCAACCTGATGGTGTCGCAGCAGTTCGGGCGGATGCCGCACCACACCGATGAAGCCGAAGTCCTGCGTGGTGGCTTGTTCCTGTCCTACGGCATGCATCGCGAGGCGGGCGATATTTTCACGCGCCTGATTGCGCAGGGTGCGCCGCCGCCGATCCGCGACCGCGCCTGGTTCTATCTCGCCAAGATCCGCTATCAACGGGGTCTGTTCGCCGAAGCAGAGGATGCGATCGGCCGCGTTGAACGCGACCTGCCGCCGGAGCTCGATGAAGAGCGCTGGATGCTGTTGGCGCAACTGCTGATGGCGCGCGGCGACTACGCGCGCGCCGCCGGAGTCCTGAACGTGATTGCAATCGGACCCGGGTCGCGGCTCTATGCGCGCTACAACCTCGGTGTGGCGTTGATCAAGAGCGGCGAAGTGGCGCGCGGCACCGCTGAACTGGACGACATCGGCCAGCAATCGTTCGCGAGCGAGGAGTTCCGCAGCTTGCGCGACAAGGCCAATGTCGCGCTCGGGTTCTCGGCGCTGCAGGAGAACGACGCCGAGGTGGCGCGCAGTTATCTCGAGCGTGTGCGCCTGTCGGGCATGCTTTCCAACAAGGCACTGCTCGGCTTCGGCTGGGCCGCCGATTCGCTGAAGCAGCCGAACAAGGCGCTGGTGCCGTGGACCGAACTCGCGCAGCGCGATGCCAGCGACGCCGCGGTGCTCGAGGCCAAGCTGGCGGTGCCGTATGCGCTCGCCGAACTGGGCGCCTACGCGCAGTCGCTGGACAAATACAACGACGCGATCGACGCCTTCGACCGCGAAAGCGCGAAGCTCGATGAATCGGTGGCCGCGATCCGCGCCGGCAAGCTGCTCGATGGCCTGCTCGCGCGCAATCCGGGCGACGAGATGGGCTGGTTCTGGAACATCACGGATCTGCCGCAAATGCCGCACGGCGCGCATCTGGCCGCGGTGCTGGCGCAGCACGACTTTCAGGAAGCATTCAAAAACTATCGCGATCTGAAGTTTCTCGGCGGCAACCTGGACCACTGGGAGTCCAGTCTTGCGGTGCTGGGCGACATGTTGGCCAACCGGCGCCAGGCCTTCACCGAGCGCCTGCCGCGGGTGCGCGCCACGGAACTGGCGCTGGGCATCGATCAGTTTGTGGCGCGGCGCGACGTCCTGGCCAATGAAGTCGCACGCGTCGAAGCGCAGCTCGACGGCATGGCGATCGCCGATGACAAGGAACGCGATCTCGCGGTTCGCCTCAATCGCGTGCGCGATTTGTTGGCTCATTCCGGCGCGGCGCCCGAAATCGTGGCGGCGCGCGAGCGCTACCGGCGCGTCGCCGGGGCCATGACCTGGCAGGTCACGCGCGAGTTTCCGGCGCGCCTGTGGGATGCGAAAAAAGATCTCAAGCAGCTCGATGCATCGCTCGCCGAAACGCGCCTGCGCGACATCGGCGTGGCACAGGCGCAACTCGATGAGCCGGCGCGCTTCGAGCAGTTTGCCGCGCGCATCGCCGAGCTGGACCGGCGCCTGCATGCCTTGTTGCCGCGCGTGGCTTCGCTCACCGAGGAGCAGCAGAACGTGATCCAGGAGGTGGCGGTGGCCGAGCTCGAGCGGCAGAAGGAGCGCTTGCAGGTCTACAAGACGACCGCGCGCTTTGCCGTGGCGCAGATCTACGATCGCGCCACTCTCGGCAAGGATCCGGGCCGTGCAACGCCGTAGCCTCACCTCGCGTGCGCACCCGGCGCCGAGCCCGAGCCCCGCGCGGCGCGCGCTGTGTGTACTGGGCGCGATCGTCGCCCTGGGCGCGGTCAGCGCTTGCGTCAGCTCGCCGCCCGCGCCGCCGACGGTGAAGAGCCTCGAGGGCCGCGAGGTCAAGGTCGATCCCGATCGCAATATCGTGGTCAGCGAAGAGAAGACGATCACCGCCTATCGCGACTATCTGAAGATCGCACCGCGCGATCCGCAGCGGACCGAGGCGCTGCGCCGGCTGGGCGATCTCGAGATGGATCGCGCCGACAGCAAGCTGGGCGGCGACAGTGCGGCCAGCAGCGCGCCCGGCGGCAGTGTCGCGAATCTGCCGCCGAAAGCCAGCGACTCGGACAGCGCCGGTGTCGCGGCCGCAGCGGCAGCGAGCAGCGCGGCCAGCAAGAGCGCGCTGGCCAAGAGCGGTGTCGGCCACAGCACGGTCGGCAAAGGCGATGCCGACGTGAGCACGCGCGGCCCGATCAGTGACCAGACCGCCAGCAGCGTTGCTGGCACTGACGGCGCCGGCGTCGGTGCCGGCATCGGTGCCGGCAATAGCGCGGGCGATTATCGCGAGGCGATCGCGCGCTACCTGGAATTTCTCAAGGCCTATCCCAACGACAAGGGCAACGATCGCGTCTACTACCAGATGGCGCGCGCCTACGAATTGAGCGGCGACCTGGACACGGCGCTCAAGACTCTCAATCGCCTGGTGCAGGAGTATCCGCAGACCAGCTATCGCGACGAAGCGCAGTTCCGGCGCGGTGAGCTGCTGTTCACGATGCGCGACTACGGTCAGGCGGAAGAGGCGTACGCGACCACCGTGCGCAGCGGCGCGCGCACGCAGTACTACGAGCGCTCGGTCTACATGCGCGGTTGGAGCCTGTTCAAGCAGGGGCGGCTGGAAGACTCGCTGCAGTCGTTCTACGCGGTCCTCGATCTGAAACTGGCCGGCCGCGGCGACGAGCTGCACCTGGATGCGATTCCCGGGCTCACGCGCGCCGATCGGGAACTGGTCGAGGACACGTTCCGCGTGTCCAGCCTGTGCCTGGAAAATCTCAAAGGTGCGGATTCGATTCCGCCGTTCATCACCACGCCGCTGCGGCGTGAATATGAATTCCGTCTCTATCAGCAACTGGACGCCGCCGATACCTTCGGCGCGTTCACCCAGCGCCAGCCGCTGCACGCGCAAGCGCCGGCGATGCAGGCGCAGGTGATCGACATCTATCAGCGGGGCGGCTTCGATACGTCGGCGCTGGACGCCAAGAAAAAATACGTCGCGCTGTATGGGGCGCGTAGCGAATTCCGGCGCGCCAATCCGGCCGCCTGGGAACGCGCCAGTCCGCTGGTGAAGGCGTTTCTCGCCGAACTTGCGCGCCGCTATCACGCCGGCGCGCAGAAGAGCAAGAAGAGCGAGGACTATCAGCAGGCGGTGCGCTGGTATCGCGAGTACCTCGACTCCTTTCCCAATGAGCCGGAGGCGGCGCAGAGCAACTTCCTGCTGGCCGAACTCCTGTTCGAGGACAACCACTTTGCCGAAGCCGCCGTCGAGTACGAGAAGTCGGCCTACCAGTATCCGCGCCACGCCAAGAGTACCGACGCCGGCTATGCGGCGCTGCTCGCCTATGCGCAGGAGGAAAAGCGCAGCGCCGCGGCCGATCTGCCGAAAATCCAACTGACCGGCGTCGACAGCGCGTTGCGTTTTGCACGCGCGTTTCCGGAGGATCCGCGCGACGGCGCGGTGTTGAGCAACGCCGCGGAAAAACTCTACGCCTTGCACGATCCCGAGCGCGCGTTGCAGGTCGCGCAGCAGGTCGTTGTGCTCAAGCCGCCGGCGGCGCCGGCGCAGCGGCGGGTGGCGTGGACCGTGATTGCGCATACGTCGTTTGAGCGCGGCAGCTTTGATCAGGCCGAGCGCGCCTACACCGAAGTCCTGGCGCTGACGCCGGAGAGGGACCCGGGTCGCAACGAATTCACCGAGCGGATCGCGGCGTCGATCTACAAGCAGGGCGAGCAGGCGCGCGCGCAGGGCGATCTGCGCGCAGCGGTCGCGCATTTCACCCGGGTGGCGACCGCGGCGCCCTTGTCGCCGGTGCGTGCGACCGCGCAATACGACGCCGCGGCGGCGTTGCTCGCGCTCAAGGATTGGCCCGCCGCCACCCGCACGCTGGAAGATTTCCGCGAGCGCTACCCCAAGAACCCATTGCAGGACGAGGTTAGCGGCAAACTGGCCGCCGCCTATGTGGAGCAGGGCAACTGGTTGCAGGCGGCGCCGGAATTCGAGCGGCTGGCGGCGGCCAATAACGATCCGCAGTTGGCACGCGCCCAGCTCTGGCAGTCGGCCGAGTTCTATGAGAAGGCGCAGGCGCGGCGACTGGCCGCGCGCGTCTATGACCGCTACGTCAAGCAGTATCCGCAGCCGCTCGAGGCGGCGGTGGAGGCGCGCTACCGCCTGTCGCTGATCGCCAGGGAAGAGGGCAATTCGGCCAACGAGCTGGCGTGGTTGAAGGATCTGCAGCAGGCCGATCAGGCCGGCGGCGGCACGCGCACTGATCGCACGCGATATCTGGGCGCCACCGCGACGCTCGCGCTGGCCAAGCCCGGGCTCGAGGAGTATCGCCGGATCGCATTGGTGGAACCGCTGCAGCAGCAGCTCAAACTCAAGAAGGCGAAAATGGAAGACGTGCTGCGGTCCTATGCCGTCGCCGCCGACTACGGAGTCGCCGACGTCGCCACCGCGGCCACCTATCAGATCGCGGAGGTCTATCAGGACTTTGGTGCCGCGTTGCTGGCGTCGCAACGGCCCAAGGGTCTGTCCAAGGAGGAGCTGGAGCAGTACAACGTGCTGCTCGAGGAGCAGGCCTTCCCGTTCGAAGAAAAGGCGATCGAGCTGCATGAGATCAACGCGCATCGCACGGCGGACGGTATTTACGACCAATGGATAAAGGACAGCTTTGCCGCGCTCGCGCGCCTGCGTCCCGTGCGCTATGGCAAGGCCGAACGCAGCGAAGGAGTGATCGATGCGATTCGCTGAATTGATTCGAGGCGCGCTGCGCGTTGCGCCGCGCGGTGTATTACGCGGTGGATTGCGTGGTGAATCGCGTGGGCGTGGTGTATTACGTGGTGTATTGGTATTGCGCGGCGAGCCAGGGCTCGCCCTGCGCGCGCTGACCACTCTGGTGGTTGCCGGTCTGCCGGCGTGCGCGTCGATCGACCTGTCGCCGCAACGCGCGGCGCCAGCGCCTGCTGCCGCGACCGCCGCGGCGGCAGCGGCAGCGAAGGCTGCGGTGCCGCCCAATGCCGAAACGATCGTCAATCCGGCCACCCAGCTCGCGTTCGACCAGGCGCGGGCAGCGCTCGCCGCCGGCCGCACCGAAGAGGCCGAGCGCGCGTTTCTGGCGCTCACCCGCTCCAGTCCCGAGCTTGCCGGACCGCATGCGAACCTGGCGCTGATTCATCGCCAGCAAGGCAAGCTCGCCGACGCCGTGGCGGAACTCGAACAGGCCGTACACACGAGCCCTAATCAGCCGGTGTATTACAACCAGCTCGGCATCACGTATCGCGAGCTGGGACAATTCGTCAAGGCACGCGAAGCCTACGACAAAGCGATTAGTCTGGATCCCAATTACGCGTCGGCCTATCTGAATCTGGGCATCCTTTATGACGTTTATTTCTGGGACAGTAAGCGGGCGCTGGAACTCTACGATCATTACATGGCTCTGACTCCGGCGGGCGACGACAAGGTCAAGAAGTGGATTGCCGACATCAAGAACCGCGCCCAGAAAGTGGGCGTGCTGAGCCGAAAGGAGCAGCCATGAAGGAAATCCTGAATTGGGCGTTGCTGGCAGTGACGGCAATCGGGTTGATGCTGATCGGCGTGGCGCAGGCCGAAGACCGCGCGGCGATCGACAAGACGCAGATCATCGGCAACAAGGAGTTGCCGAAAGTCCTGTACATCGTGCCGTGGAAAAAGCCGCCGCCGGGCGAGCTTTCCAGCCGGCCGCTCGAAAGCGTGCTGGACGAGGCGCTGGCGCCGGTGGATCGCGAGGTGTTTCGCCGGCAGGTGCGCTACAGCGCCCAGGTGCAGCCGGGCGGCGCGGCCAGTGCGCCCGCGTCACAGAGCAAGTGAGCGTGCGGGAAAATCATTCTTGGTCGCCAAGTGCGGGTGATTGTCGCTGTTGAATGAATTTGAGTAGAACCTATCGCAAAATTCGCGCGCAGGCACAAACGGTTATCGATCGTGCGTTGAATTGAAATTGGAGAGTCGGCAATGAACGCGTTGAATTCTTTCGTCAAATTTTTCCAGGACAGCGGGCTGTTCATTTATCCCAGCATCCTGATCATGGCTCTCGGAGTCTCGGTTGCGATTGAACGCTTCATCTTTCTCAATCGCGCCCGCGCCGACAACCGCCGGGTGTGGGACCGTGTGCTGCCGCTGCTGCAGGGCGGCAAGTTCGAAAAGGTCCAGACGATGACCTCGAAGTCGGACATCGCGATCAGCAAGATCGTGCACAACGGCCTGACCCGCATGCCCAGCGCGCGCGGGCGCGAGGACATCGACGCGGCGATGGAAGAAGGAATGATGGAGATCGTGCCGCGGCTGGAGAAGCGCACGCACTACATCGCCACCTTCGCCAATGTGATCACGCTGGTCGGACTGCTAGGCACGATCATCGGCCTGATCAAGGCATTCACCGCCGTGTCCCAGGTGAATCCCGCGGAAAAGGCGGAAATGCTGTCGGCCAGTATTTCGATTGCGATGAACAACACCGCATTTGCGCTGATGGTGGCGATTCCGTTCCTGCTGATCCACGCGTTCCTGCAGGCACGTACGACCGAGATTGTCGACAGCCTGGAGGCGGCCAAGATCAGTTTCCTGAATCTTGTGCAAAAGGCGGCGCACGAAGCGCCGGAAGCACGCTAGATCCGGGCGCGAAACGAGGCCGCGCCTGGAGCCGCCGCGCCAACGGCGCGCGGCACCGCCCGCCCACTGGACACAAGCATGAGCCATTCACGTATCCGTCGCCTGCAAAAGCGGCCGGTGCAAGTCGAGATCACCGCGTTCCTGAACCTGATCGTGGTGCTGGTGCCGTTCCTGCTGTCGACCGC
>WNFL01090924.1_pt2 | contig 10308 bp, 16 predicted proteins | sample 5400361 | NCBI WGS metagenome assembly WNFL01 (sample SAMN13153351, study PRJNA577476) | soil metagenome | isolation source: 40 cm soil on Douglas fir-dominated hillslope | place: USA:California | collected 2013-09-17
GTACGCACAAATATGGTGAGTGATCGAAGTGGTGGTGTCGCAAATGTCGAACCGCCTCCTCCATGCTCCGTGTTGAATAGGCACGGCACGGCTCATATTTGCATCCGTAGACATCGACATCTTGGTTTTTAATGAATGCCGTGTACACCGATAGTCCGCGGGTACCACATGGATCCGCCTCTGCGGGGCAATTGCGGTCCCCGATCCAAGGTTCCAGTTCATTGTCTCGGAGCCAAGCCGACGTGTTGATAATCTTTTCGAGCTTCTGGAGATTTACGTCCATATTCGCGAGATTTACCTCGTGTTCGATGGCAGAGGGAAGAGATTCGTTGTCGGTAAAGGAGAGGGGACGCTACTTGACAATAACTTGGCGTCTGAAAGGCTGAGTAGTGCTACTGCGTATGCCTGCTTGTCGATAAGAAGGACTCGTCTGAGGACTGCAACAAGAACACCCTTCACCTTTTATCCTAGCCACCCACCGTCATGAGCACGGCAGACGAGCACGGCATGGCTCCACACTGTAGCTGTAGGCAGTCTCGATGGCGTGGCATGCATAGACATGGAGACTGTAAAGTGTTCTCCAAGGATTTCTTCCAGGAAACAAGGCGAGTGGAAGAGTTATTGCCTACCGATTCCTGGATCATCCGTGAGAGTATATAGGCCATGTATATACAGTCCACGGAATTGGAATTCATTTTCCATGATCCTCCCATCGGCATGAGGAGCGCTTTCATTAGCCGAGCTCGCGTGATTTATTGTGACGACGCGGTTGTGAGTCGACAGAAGGTCGATCGATGGATGGAAACTTGATTGAGAAGAGGGAGATGGTATGTGCCTACCATCGGCACGCCGCGGAACAGATTGCATTGATCAATGAGGATGGCTTTGATCCGCATTTGTTCAAGGGTGTGCAACTCCTGGCACACTTGCGTTTCTAGTCCGAAAAGTAGAGAACGGACACGAAGAGAGTGTACGCCCGTATCCTTCCTGTTTCTACCGCCCTGAGACCGGCAAATTGACGTAGCCATGCAACGCGGGTCGGCCGAATGGCAGAGGTACGCTTATGAAACCCATCGATGGTTTGAGAAGTGGCTTCAACACTACTTGAGGCACAAGGTAGCTGTCAGTCGAAGGAGCCCCCATGTGGAGAATTGCGAGAGTGGCAAACGGAAGCGGCTTCGCATGGGAAACGGGCTTGCGTCTCCTGCAGGGAGGAATAAATCGATGACGCTTGTGTTCTTTGAATTACAAAGCTACCTAGGCTCGGGTGCTTGTGGATAAAATCGCCTGATGTGCTGGCAGCCTGCAGACCGGCAATGGGTCAGGGACTGGAAAGCACAGAGTGCCGAGAACGGAATGTGGGGCATTTAAACCCGTTGCTTTGTGTGGTCTCGGATTGACAGATTAAACAGACAACCGTCAAGGTTTGGGCTAAATCACCATAAACCGTTCCTCAAATCCAACAGTCCCTTTGTGGAAGGGAGTGGGTACTCGTGAGCCCATTGGTTATCTTACACCCACTCGAAGCTTGTCCCCTCTGGCTTGTTGCCGCTCCTTACTTCGGGTCAGTCGCGAGGCCGAGATTGGAAAATAAGGAAATCTACCCACTTCATTCGCGCAATTATTCGGTGTAACGGCTAAGCATTGCCGGCAGGGTGGATTCTCCATAGGTGGCCGAACTGTGCCCTATCACAGATACGTAGCGCATATGGCGTCATACGATTGCGCATCGACTCGCTGGTATGCATATGGATCACCATCTGCCCGGAAGGTCGTTAAATCTTTCAGGCAGAACAGAACGAAAATTTCAAACCTTGGCTGTTCAATTCGATGGGCCATGGTGACTCCACATGGTGAACCCGAATCCCCTACTGTATATCGATAGAGTGGCAGGTCCTCGTGTAGGAAATTTGGAATGCAAGTGCCAACCTCAGCGCTCCGATTGTGACGCTGGGTCATACACCCGAGGCACCACATGGCTACGTCTCGGGTATATAAGGCTTCCATCTTTGTGAATTTTGTATCGTTTGTAGCGGGCCCCAACAAACACGAATCGTTTCGCAGTATTCCCAGTCGGGCGGAAATTCCAACTCCTTGCCCAGTTGGTCGCCACCCGAGCACCAAGCAGCTTACAAGCCCGCGTAGGATGTACTCCCAGGGGGGCTGTATTACTAGGCGACCCTCCTCGACGAGGAAAGGTCTCGGTCGATGGCACGGTCGGCGATGAGTTATGGCTTGCTTTATAGAACCTTTCGGCTTCGATGATATTGTGACCTTAGGGTTCAGAAAGAATCTCCGCACGGAGATCACTAATCTTGCCACAGGGAGAGAGAGCGACCTTCTACAACGCTCTGGGCGCGCTGGGCGCGCTTGACGCTATGAAGTTGGCATGACTTTGCGTATTCGGTCGCAAAAGCTCGGTGATGATGGAAACTCGCGGTACAATTCATGGGGTAATGTTCAGTAGGTTGGGTCTACTTCTTTTACACCTAGCTTACGTGCCAGAGTTGCATTTGGCGTTGGACAGACGAATGGAGGTCCAATGCGCAAGTCAACTAGAACAGCTATCACCTTTTCAGTATTATTAATACCTATGGGCACAGAAGCGTGATAGAATATGATTGTCGCAAGATAAATCAGAACTCAATGCCTTTTTCCTGAAAGTGATGACAAGTTGCGTCGGTGCCTATTGGAAAGACCAATTCTCGTACTCTTCACTTGACCTCACCTGTGCTACTTCCAATTTGTTTGGTTGGATCTCTCTGGTCGGTCGAACGAATGGCAGAGGCTCATTAAGGCGAAACTGGAGCCTCCGTCAAGCGTGTCAAACGAACAATTGTATGAACCAATGGTACTATTGAAGTTTAGTCTTAGGCCACGCAAATCCGTGATCGGTTCGGCCGAACTGGAAACGGATAGGACCACTGGAAGAGTGGGCAGTATATGCGACGCCTCAGCTGGTGAATTGAAATTGCAATATCCAACGGAAGGTCAGCCGCTCGTTCAAGTTGGTAGTACACCCACCTCGCGCAGTCAGTCGACGTGTTCGACATGTCCCCTCGCGGCGATTTACACTCTGATGCAGGTGTTCGTGGCCGCCATTCCGGATGTAAACATGAACATTTGGACAGGAGGGGAGCAATAATCATACCATTGCTTTCAGCGTTTCCCAAAGAGTCTAAAGAGAGCCAGGGGTTCCATAACACCAGCGCAGAACTGCGTACCATGCACGTTTACAACACCTCCCAGTGTAAACAGATCTCCTGTTATCAAAGGGTCGCGTACGATGGGGCACCACATCTCACGGAAACTTTTGCCGACCTGGACTCGGAAATTGGGATGATCGCTCCATCCATGGACGGTCGGGCTGCCTCTCATATCCGTGGGTTCAGGTGCGCTACGGAGGGCCCAGGAGAACGCGAGCACACGAGCCAGTCGCGTCCCAACCACGACATGTCGGAGGGTGGAACTGGAACATGCGCCAGTATTACCGAATATGTCTTCAAGAATTTGGTGACGTTCCTCCACTTCGCCGTGAATGGAATCGCGACTGCCGCCGAAACACAAAGACGGAACGGCGCGACCGAACATGCCGGGTCCAACAAATTCACATGAACCACTGTAATGGATAGCCTGGTAATGGTATGTGCCCATAGTTGAGAGGATCTGCTCGTGGCTCATGGTGATTAGGAATAAATTCGCAAAAGAGTTGGCCTGACACAAATACCAGGGATTAAAGACAGTTTTACATAGTGGAGAGTTGGGTACAGCGGGATTTAGGCAAATAGCACCCTGAATGATAATATTGGGTGGAGGGAGGGGTACGAAGGTGATGCCTGAACATTATTATTATTGGAATATAGCAAGCGTGCTGGGACACTTACGCTCGCCTGGGGCATCCTGGGGCAGTTATGGTACGTCTTGGCTCTGATCCCCGCTCCTGGACTCACGAACAGGACGCTCGCAGTGAAGGACTGGAAGAGAAGACTACGTGGATCAGTTTTTACAACAACGGCTCATATTTCTAGGAAGCTGTATGCCAGCTGGCAGGCGCGAGTCGAGAGACACAAGGCGGCGTGCGCGTGTCTTGTGGGATGGGTGCTCTTTGCTCGTTGCTCGTTGCTCTTTGCTCTTTGCTCTTTGCGATTCAGAACAAGATAAGCAATGTGGCTCATTACTATGGAGGCGAACTCTCCCTGGCGCTCGATCGGATACCGAAATTCAAGCTTGAACCTGGTCCGCGATCTACTGGAGGTGATGGTGAACGCTGGACACCCAGCTTATACGACGTTCGGGGATCTTCCCGCCCTCCAACAAACCCTTCGAGGTAGTATCGCCCCCCAGGGCCACCGAACACCGCCAAGGACCGATCATGCCGGGCGATAGTGCGCGAGGCGATAGTGCCTTCCAACAGTCGTTTGTGTTACTTCATGAGTATGTACCACTTCGATTGGCGCTGCGAACACTATATTCCTGATTCTTTTTTAGCGTTCGAGCCCAAGGACTGCCGACGCAAGGCAGCAGGGCAGCGCAGGACAGCAACAGCAATCAGGAATCTCTGTCCCTTGTCTTCGTCGGCCAGACACGTGGTCCACTTCTTTGCAAATCAGCAGACGCTCGTTCCAGTCTCCGACAGCGACAGCTCTGGGTATCTTCGCATGATGCGTGAACACCGCAAACCGCCCTCTATGTAATAAATGGGGGCGGTGGTAGAATCGTGGAATATTGCTGCTCAAGGCCCCGCACCATCACCGTGCGCTTTCCAGCGCTCTCCACAAAACGACGAGTCACGCCTTACGAAATACTGTCTGCCTTTGCAGCGTCACCACGGCGCTTACACAAGGAGTGATCGCGTGTGTGGCGCAATGTCACACCATAAATCGTGAAAGATGGCACACCTTCCATATCGAGGAGATCGTTCAAGATCTGGAGCTCCCCGTGTTCGTGGTTAGGGCGGGGATTGAAGGCAAGTGGGTTAGAGGCGTTTACGGTACCCACCTTCCTGCTTACTTGCACGAGCAGCCGACAGCCTCATTAGCCCGGGTATTTCCGCTCGGAAACGAACTCACGAGGTGCGTGGCCAGGCGAGATACCAGCCTCGAGCGCAACGTCGAAACAGTTGTCGATTGACTCAGTATACATGCTCCAGACATGTCACGTATTCGAGGCAGTCATGACGGTGTCTGGCTATGCGCTTTGAACAAGGCTGCGCCTCAAAGCGGTCTAAATCCGATGAGATCCGTTCCAAATCCCCCGATGGGCGCAAGCACCCACAGTGGGAAATTTACCTTCCTCTATCTCGTGTTGACCTTGCGTTTGCTGACCGCTACCTCGCCGTCTACAGGAGGAGAACTGCAGCCTAACGGCAGCGTGGGGATGTCCCGACTCATAGGCTATATAGCTCACAAGCACAATCCTCCGTCGACATCATCTGGTAAACCACCATGGATTCATCGTATGAACCGCCGTATCCGCCGATGTCTGCATCCTCGGTACCGTCCCATGTTTCCCTTATTGTAGCATTGACCTCACAGTCATCTCACAGGAGTACATCCACCGTTGGGAGGACTTCAACGTCCACCTTCCCGCGTCAACTAACGCTCAACTCATCAGCAACGGATATGAGTTCACTGAGGTTCCCTGGTACCCCCAGTATGACTTCACTCGCGTAGGGCCTACCTCAGCTGGCCCCACCCCATCGGTCTGTGTCTCCACCCAAGCCGATGTCGCTGCCGAGCGGGTCGACCCTCTCGGCGGGTCAATCATTGCGCAGGAGCGTCAGGAGGTGACTCCAGAATTGCTCTTCCTCCACCAGCCCTCCCCTCAACCTTTCCATGCACTTCCTTGCCCATATTTTTGTCTACCGTCCCCGTCACATACCGTCCAGGCTGCGTCTCCTTTGCCCTCCATCGCCATTGGTCCGCCTACTCGAATGTCAAGCCCCTCCCTCTCCGATGATGAAGCGAGGCGGATCCTTGATACCTGGATCATGAACTCCGATTGGCTTCGCCAGGACAAGATGGAACCATTGGTAGGCAGTCCTGGAGTCCCAACCTGTGCTCTCCAGCTAGCACCGAATGGCCAGTCCATCTACTGCTGCTTCCTCATCCCCGTAATGGCCAGAAGGGGCAAGATCTTAGGATGGAAATCCGCGACCGATCCGACAAGCACGCCGGACCGGCATCAAAGGGCGATTGGAAAGGAGCGTGCCAAGCGCGGCCACTGTCCTTTCAAGTGCCCAAGAGACCACGATCCTGACTGGTTCGTATCTTCCATAATCGTTATTGATCAAGTTCTGACCTCGATACTGTAGTGACTTTCAAGGGTGTAGCAGGGAGAATCTCAGCGACCACCGTGCTAGAAGGAATAACCCTATCAAGTGCCCGCAATGGTCCGTTCTTCTTGCTCTGAACGCCTAGTCCGTGCTAAGTCACTTCTCAGCCCTAAATCCATTGCTACCAAGAACATGCATCGTCATCTTCAAGCCTTGCACCACCAATAATTTACATCCGGCCTTTTGTCTCGTTGAGGCAAGACGTTACTGATGATCCTTCTCTTGTTCTCGCTTGTTTCGATTATGCCGCTACCTATGTCTCAGGACTCGGACATGGCTGGTCCGTCATATGCATACCATTCATGATACCCAACCTTTTGACTTTTGATGCATGCCCGCACTCTCGAGCTTTCCAAATCCTTCATCGCATGTTTGTACGAGATACGAATCGTACGACGTTTATTGACCTCTCACCCAATCGATAATCAACCCAAGCCAGGCAGTCGACTTGACGTTCACTGCTTTGTAGCAAAGCTTTCTGTATAGTACCTGTAATACTAATTTACTGTATCATAATTAGTGTCCGTCCTGCTCTGCATTCAGTGCTATCAAACGTTGAATGCGTTGAATGCATATTTGGTATTGCATGGTGATCCAGTCTCCATGTAACATATGGGGGGGCTAGAGACGAATAAAGGGAGGGAAACTTCTAGCGAGAAAGAAGAAAAAAACGAAGACAAGGTAAAGAATGGGCGGACAGGGATCGGGTGTAAAGGTGGTCTCAGCAATATCAAGGGGATGGCCAGACGAGCCCATCGGGGATTGAATAGTTATGGACAAAGACAGAGAATGGGGCACTGTTGAAGGTCCGACTAGTGGGCTCTATTTTGGTGGTTCGTCAGGTCATTCTGGCAAGGGAAGCGACAATGGCTATACGTGGGAACCAGGTTAATCTTCGCCGAGTACAAGGAAATGAATAGGGTAAGGAACAGTGTGGTACATACCATTGATCACCGTTGGGCGGAATGCAAGGATAGGGGCGTTGACTGAAATGATGCCAGCGGATGTGTCGAATTGCGTCCTCTAAGCTGTGAGTGGAATAGGCGAGGCACCTTTCAAATTCACATTTATAGACATCGCCTTGCTTCGTAATGAAAGCCGTGAATAAGGACTGGCCGCGGGTACCGTACCCCTCAGCCACCTGAGGGCACCCAACATCTCCAATATTCGGTTCAGGATCATCCCTGGCGAGCCAGTCTGATTCGTTGATGAGACTTTCAAGTGTCTGCAGGTCTTCATCCATCCTTTATGTTCTATACGTGCGTCGACGGGGATGTAAGGCTGTCCTCAAAACGTATTGCACGGTTTTAGGGGCCTATTGGGGCGTTTTTGTGCTCCTGGTGAGTTTGAGATACCTCGTCTGAGGACTGTCCATCCCCGCTTTATTTAAACGACGACCGGGGTGAGCCCGTCAGATGAGCATGACGAGTTCTTCTCTGTACCCATGTGCGATCTCGTGCTAGCCAGGTAGGGGAGCGGGATGCCACGGACCGTTAGTTCGTAGGCGGGTAGAGTGTGAACGAGTCTTTGTATGCACGCGTCTGTGGTAACTGTCAACAGATACTGGCCAGGTATGCCTAGTAGACAGGTTTTGAGTTTCTATGTCAATGTTCACGACATGCAGTTCTGGGCAGCGTGAACAGGGAACGAGGAATGTAAATTTCCATGACAAATCGATGGCCACCAAAGGAAGAACAGAATGAGAACGGGAAAGAAACGACCTGGCCAGAGACGGGCAACTGGGGGAGGAAGAAAGAGGGAGCGGCTTTGTCGGAGCAAGTGGGGGGAATGGATTCGGCCGATGTGTCTTTCGCGTACGCGTACAGTCGCTCCTGGCGTACTCATCGCTCGTTCTTGACAGGGCCGGAGGAAGTAGACTGGACGCACGCGACGAATATTCCTAGTCATTCGGTGACACACCTTGGTTCGCTTGGTTCGCAATTCAAGCGACGTGGCTTCATTTTCATTTTCGTTGAGAATGGCAGATGCGCATCCGCGTATGCAGTTAGGGCTGCCATTGGAACCTGCTCCGGGATCAAAAATTGCACTGCCACGAGACGAAAAACCTGTGCAGGCTCCTACTCATGTTCAAGCTTTGTTTTGGGCTGTCTCCGATCATTGAAGCGTTCTTCCGGTCGACACCCACACGCGACTAACTCGCGGCTCGCGGCACAAGGCTGGTCTGCAACTAGACAGTACGGTCAAGGCTGGTGAAGGCGCCTATTTGCGAGGACAGTATGACAATGAATTCGTTCGAACAGTCCGATGGTCCCATTCTTTGGACGAGAATGAGTCGTGCCGTGTTGATGAGGTGAGTGAGGCAGGGGGAGCTGAGTTCCGCCAACTCACAGAAGTGGTTTGGAAAGGCCCATCAATCAGCCATCGGCGCCAACGAGAACGGTCGGAAACGACAGTCTCGTTTCCATGGACGACTCCAGATGCCTATAGGGTCACATCCAATCGACGACCACATAATGCTTCCTTCTCATCTCAGGGGGATTTGCTCAAGGGGCTTGTGTGGGGCTCCATCGTATCGGCAGGGATGGAACAGGCACCGAATAAGTAACACCGGACGGGCTTCTACTCATTCCGTGACGTTGCCAATCCAGCGTTGAATTGTGCAGCTTGGTCCGTACACAGGTTTTATAGGCTGAGTGTGAGAATCTGAGGAATGAACGGGACCATGGAGGCTGGATTGATGGACGTGCGAGACGTGATGATGGACCAATTCCTAAGTGAAACAGGCAGAAACTCGAAAGGAGGGAGACTTGTCAATCAAGAGACAGTCAGATTTCGCGACTGGGGAAACCAGGCCATGGCGGGCAGGCATCTTTCTCGTGGGTTACAGCGTATGACACGATGGAATCCCGTCTGACTCTGGTTCAGAGTCAGACAGCACAAGAGGCCGGCCGCGCGACAAGGTTTCCGCGTGTTAGGGGTCTGGATGTCAAAAGGGGGCATCGAGGTGCAATCTCACTCTACCAGTCGGCAACTAAGCATAAGCGAATCTCCATCACGGAAAGCGAGGGCTGGTCGTAGATCGACCTTATGTACACTGTTGGGGTTGGGATACAAGAATGCATAATGTACACGCATGAGACAGACATTCTATGTCTGGACTAAGTACAGGAACAGGCTGTAGCGAGCTGTGGTAGGTCGGTATAAATGACGGTCATAATCATAACGTCACACAAGAAGGAACGAAGGATGTGGGATGATGCTAATACTATAACATGTGCATATCACGGAGATGACGTTGCATATTCTTGGATGCAATGGGTCTAGAACTAGCGACGAAATGAGTACAAACGAGCATTCAAGATTGGAGTGCACGAACCACACGTGACACGGCACCGAAATATTCCTGGCAGAGAGGTGATCACTGAGACTCTCCTGACTGGGTCCTTTGAAGGAGCTAAAATGAACAGGGAAATTGATTAGAGTATGATAGACGGGATTGGGGGCGAACAAACCAGTTGCCATGTCTTTGAGGGCATGTAAAAGGACGGTGCCCACGCCTACTACGCTCCTTTGCAATCGCCCTGTGGAGTCGATCCAAACCGCTAGGATCGGTTGCAGATTTCCAGCCTATGACCTTCCCCCCTCGGCCCTTTGCTACAATAAGGAAGCAGCAATAGATAGACTGCCCTTTCTCGGCCAGCTGGAGGGCGCAAGTTGGGACGCCGGGTGCACCAACTACAGGCTCCACCTCGTCATTTTGAAACCATTCCGAACTTTCGATCCACGTTTCGAGGGTCTGCCGAGCTTGCTCATCGGTGAGAGAGGTATTCGATATTCGAGTCGATATAGAAGAGAGTGTGGATGAGCGAGTCAATACAGGAGAGAGTGTGAGTGTGGATGGGCGAGGGGTTTTCCGAGTGATCGGGGGAGTGGATGGTCGACCAGAGGACGCGCGAGAGGACGCGCGAGAGGGTCGGTGAGAAGATTGGCGCGAGGACTGTGGTGAGGAAGAT
>WNFL01107200.1_pt1 | contig 10308 bp, 8 predicted proteins | sample 5400361 | NCBI WGS metagenome assembly WNFL01 (sample SAMN13153351, study PRJNA577476) | soil metagenome | isolation source: 40 cm soil on Douglas fir-dominated hillslope | place: USA:California | collected 2013-09-17
AAAAGGCGACGGTAGAAAAGGCGACGGTACCGTCGCTTCACCTACCGTCGCCTTATCTACCGTCGCTTTACCTACCGTCGGCCTGTTGGCCGAAAGTTGATCAGCTCCGCCAACGACGGCGGAATCCGCTGCCCCCAAACGTCCCGGGTCGGCACCGTGACGATCTGCGGGCGGCTCCCCGGCAATCCTTCGCGGCCGTCCTGACCCTTCGCACCCGGCGGGCCTGCGGCACCGGCTTGGCCCACAACACAGCGTGGGTCGTTGGCCGGCTGAGCGGCGCCGCCTTTTCCTCCCGCACCGCCTTTACCTCCAGTCCCGCCGTCGCCGCCCTCGCCGCCCGGAGTCTGGGCATCCACCAGCCCGGCGAGGAACGGCTCCTCAGCAGGCGCGATGATCGTGATCTGCCCGCCGCGTCCCCCCGGCCCTCCGGCGCTGCCACTGCCACCCGCGCCTCCGGGACCGCCCGCGCCGCCCGGACACCCCGGTTGCCCGTTGGTGCCCGCAATACCTGCGGCGCCCTCGGCCCCGCGCGAACCACGCGAGCCGCGTGCTTCGATGACGAGCCAATCCGACGGCGGCACGGCGCGCGCATCCGCCAGCACGTAGTCGGGCGGTGCATCCTCGACCTCTATCCCTGCGACCAATAGCCGATCGTAAAACGGCGAGCGCAGGATGCCGAGCCGCACCGTGACCTGCGTTCCGCTCGCCCCGGCTCCGGCGCCGCGGAAGCCAAACGTATGCTGCAGGCAGCTGTACTCGGGTGTGACGACGGTCGACGTCGTGATATTGGGCTTCGCTTTGAGTGAGACCGTGAGCCGGAAGCCGGTGATCGCCGTCGCGAGCGGATCGCGCGATGCGGCCCAGCCGCCGCCTTCGAGCGGCGTCGCCTCGTTGCTCCAGCGGGTCAAGAACACGACGTGCAACCGCGGGGGACTGTCCTTGTCGTAGCGGGTCTCGAACGGCACGAGCGACCCATCGTTCAAGACCGCGGTGTAGACCGCGCCGAACCCTTCCCCCGGACAGGCGCTGGTACTGGTCGACATGCGGATCTCGCGTATCTGTTCTACGAGACCGGGATCGGGGGCAAACGACGGCGGCGGACGCTTCGGTCCGCAGGCCGCAAGGACGAGTGCCGTGGCGACGAATGCCCGCCTCATGGATTCTCCTCCCGCAGCAGCAGACTGGATTCGATATCGAAGACCCGGATTCTGATTACGGCGCCGGCGCGGCGCGAATCGACTTCGCGCACATGGACGACCGATACCGGCGCACGGCCTGGACTTGGGTTTCGGCTGGCGACCCGGAGGTGTCCCGGGAATCCAGATCCGGCACTCGCCCGGCTTGGGCAAATGACCGGGCGGGACGCCGAGGGTCGCGGCGGTGCTCGGGCCGCGATTCACCTCGGGCCCCCGCACATCCCGATTGGGAGGGGGAGGGGGGTCGAGGATGACGGTTCTCACGGTGTGCGTGCAGGCACCGGCAACGAAGAGACCGACAACAATGGATGCGACCGCGCGGCTACCCAAAGGACTTCCTCCGAAATGGTCGGCCCAAATGTAGTATTCGGCCTGATGCCGGACCAAATCGGTCTGATCGAAACCATTCGGGTCAGGGAGGGTCGGGTTCCCTGGCTCGGCCGCCATCTCGCGCGACTGCGGGCCTCGCTCGCCGCGCTAGGTGAGCCGGAACCTCCTGACGACCTCGCCGACCGGGTGCGCCTCGCAGCGGGCAGCGCTGACCGGGTCGTGCGCCTCGAGCTGGGCGCTCCCGGCCAGGTCGAGATCTCGACTCGCGACGTGAACCGAGAACGGGCGATCGGCGTCGTCGTGTCACACGAAACCTATCGGCCCTACCCACACAAGACGACCGCGCGCGCGCAGTTCGAGCGTGCGCTCGCGGCGGCGCAGCGCGGGGGGGAGGGGGGCACCGCTGACGCGCTGCTCGTCACCGGAGAAGGCTTCGTCGCCGAAGGCACGGCGTGGAATCTGTTCTGGTGGGAGAATGGGACTCTGTGCACGCCGGCCGCTGCACTCGAGATCCTGCCCGGGGTGGGACGCCGGCGCGTGCTGGAGCTGGCGGATGTCACGGAGCAGCAGGTAAGCGTGGCGGCAATCGCCGGCCGCAGTCTCTTTCTCGTGAATGCGGTGCGGGGGATCGTGGAGATCGCGGCGTTCCAAGGGAAGCCCGTGCCCGCCGATCCGAGGACAGCGGAGCTGGCGGCAAGTTTTTGGCCCGTCGGCGATCAGGATTGAGGTGAGCTTTCATTCATCTATGTAGCCGATTAGTTTCGTCTACCTTGGCGTCTTGGCGCCTTAGCGTCTTCTTGGCGTCTGGCACGGTGGCTGTAGCTCAATTGGTTAGAGCGCCGGACTGTGGCTCCGGAGGTTGCGGGTTCAATCCCCGTCAGCCACCCCTAAAGGACACGTGAACAACTCCTGGTGGTGCCTTCCAGTCTGCATCTGTGCCCTCGGTGCGACGCCCGTCGCCGCGCAGGGCGCGCGCCCGCAGTTCGGCTTCGGTATTGGTGCCAGCATCCCCACAGGAGCTTTTCGCTCAGACACGACGGGTGAGGGTTTTGCTGGAGGCTGGCTGTTCACCGGCCACGTGACGCTACGGGCGCCGCTGCGGCTGCAGCGCCTGCGGCTGCGCATCGACGCGGGCGTAGCGCGGCACGATGCCAACGACCGGCTCAAGGCCGATCTCACGACCGCGTTCGGCCAGCCGGCCGATGAGCACATGACGTTGCTCGGCGCGGACGCGAACGTCGTGTACCCGTCCAGCGTCAGCGTCAGCGTGGGCGGCGCGTCGACCAACACCAGCGCCACAAAGCTCGGGTGGCAGCTGGGCAGCGAAGTTACGAGCGGGCCGATCTTTCTCGAGCTGCGCTACGTGATGATCGCCGCGGCCAAAGGCTATCCGCGGGTTTCCTTCTTCCCCGTGACTCTCGGCGCTCGGTTCGGCAAACGGGGGACGACGCCATGACCCGGCTCAGCGTCCGGAGCGGCCCTGGAGTCGATACCGGTTTCCGATCGCACCGGCCACTCCGACGTAATACGTGCCCGGATTGAGATTCAGGGTCAGACGCGAACAGTAGTTGTAGTGCGGCGGGTCGATGTAGCCCGTGAACGTCAGCAGATTGCCCGCGGTGTCGAACAATCCGATGGCGGTCGCCTCCTCGAGCGCGACGCCGCACGCGCCCACCCACCCTGACGTCTCGAACGTGTAGGTCCCGACCTGCGGGATGCCAACCCTGTAGACATCAGTCGAATCCGGATTGACAATCTTGCCCTGCATGTAACCGCCGACCACGAGTTGCGCGGCCGATTGCAGGGAGCGATTCGCCTGGACCGTCGGGAAGCCGATGGTGAATGACACGGGCGTTTTCACGCGGCCGAGTACCGCGATCGTCATCGGATGAACCAGTCCACCGTAGGCGCCCCACATCGTGCCTGGACTGCCAAGCGCCTGGTCCGCGCCGAGGTCCGTTCCGGCGTACACGTGATAGGTGCCGTCTTGCACGTCGGGGATCGTGAACGAGCCGTCCGGCCCGGCTTCGACCGTTCGCGCAGGTGCCCAGTTGTTCGCGTAGAGTCGCGCGTGCAGTGTGCTCGGTGGACCGTTCGTCGCCGTGAGGCTGTTGTAGGCATTCACGAGACCGGCGCCGTATGACGTTGCCGGACCCACAACGTAACTGATGAGCCGCGCCCGCAGCTGCGCCGCATCGAGGCCGGGCGACTGTGACAGCACGAGGGCCGCGACGCCCGCTACATGCGGCGCGGCCATCGAGGTGCCGGTGGCCCACGCATACGCGGGCGAGCTTGTGCCGAAGTCCCAGATCGCCGACATCACGCCATCGGTGACGTCGCCCAGCGCGAAGTTCCCGCCCGGCGCGCGAATGCCGACATAGGAGCCGTAATTCGAATAAGGCGCCGGAGCGCCGTCGGGGCCAACAGCGGCGACCGCGAGGACTTGCGGATAGGCGGCTGGATAGAACAGCTGCGAAGTGTTCGCGTTGCCGGCAGCGGCTACGACCAGCGCGCCTGCCTGCGTCGCGCTGGCGACGGCGCGCCGCAGCGTCGTGTCGTCGCCCGCGCTGCCGAGGCTGAGATTGATGATCCGGGCGCCGGTGCTCGCCTGGACGGTGCCGCCCGCGCCGTTGTCGGCCGGGAGCCCGGCGGCGTAGAGCACACCCTGTGCGACGTCGTAGCTCGAGCCGAACCCACCGACACCCAGCACTCGCACCGGCCTGATGCGCACGTGCCAATTCACGCCGGTCACGCCGATGCCGGTGTTCCCCACGGCTCCGATCGTGCCGGCGACGTGCAGTCCGTGGTTGCCTATGTCAGCGGCGACAAAACAGGTACCGGTGGAATCGGGGAAGTAGGATGCCGGGATCGTCGGATCGGGATCGTAACCTTCGCCATCGTCGGCGTTGGTGATTGTGCCGCCGGCACAGAGCGGCAACGTGTCCGCGTCGCTGACGAAGTCATAACCGTCATTCGCGAGATTCGGCGCGATCCCCGGATGGTCGAATCGTATGCCATCATCCACGACCGCGACCAGGACGCTGGCGCTTCCGGTGCTCACGCTCCAGGCGCGCGGCAGATCGATCAACCCGTAATGCCAGCTTTGGAACACATACAGCGGGTTGTTCGGCGTGACGCCGGCGGCGGCGGCGGCGGCGGCGGTCGCCGCGCCCGCGGCTCGATAGTAGGGCGTCTGGTCCAGCCACAGCAGCTGATTCGTCGTCACGCTCGCGACGTCGGGATCGCGGCCCAGCTCCGCGGCCATCGCAGCTCGGCGCGCTGGGTCCGCGACGCGTACGCGCGCGGCGAGAATCGCCGGAGACACGCCCAGCACCGCGGCATCGCTGGAGAGCACGAGAGCCAAATGGCTCCGGATCGCGCGCGCCACGGGGGCGGCGGATCGCGCCGCCCGGAGCGCCGCTGATCCCACCGGCGGCGCGCCGAGTGCGTCGGGCCGGAACGTGATGACGAGCTCAGTGGAGGCCATGGACGGGCGGGGCCGCCGAGCCACCCCAAGGGGCGTCATGGCGAGCCGGCGCGCGCGGAACGCGTCGAGCCCTGTCGGCAACGGTACGGCGAGCGGGACGGCCGGGACGGTGGCGTCCAGCGCGGCACTCAGCGGCGCGGCTGGCAGCGCGGAGCTTACTGCGACGGTCCCCGTGACCGACCCGTTGCGTGGAATCCATCCGGTGGGATCCGAGTCGCCTTTGCAGCGTACAACCATGAGCGCGAGCAGAGCGGCGAGCGGCGCGAGTGCTGCAGTGTTGGGACGTGTCATGGTTGTGACATCCTCACCTTGTCTATTCCGCGGCGGCTGTCGAAATATAGAGGGCCGGCATTCGCATGCACGATTCTCGAAATCGCCGTTTCGCCGCGTTGGGAATCCTGGGCGTGGCTGCCAGCATGAGCTGTGGCGAGTCGCCCACGGCCGTGCCGCGGTTTGGCCCCCCCGCTTCGCTCAACATCGTGACCGGCAACCGCCAGACGGGCCCCGCGGGTCAGGCCTTGCCCGAGCCGCTCACGGTCCAGGTGCTGGACGCGGCGGGTCATCCCTTATGGGGCCAGACGGTGAATTGGACCGTGCTGGCGGGCAATGGCACATTGTTCGCGCGCGCCGTTCCCACGGAAACCGATAGCGCCGGCCTTGTGCTGGTGGTGTGGCAACTGGGCGCCGGCGTCGGCCCCCAGGGGGTGCTCGCGCAGGCCGGGCAGGGGCTCACCGTGGCGTTCTCGGCGACGGCGGCGATCCCAGCATCGCAACAGGTCTCACTCGTCAGCGGGGGCGGGCAGCAGGATACGGTGGGCGCGACGCTCGCACAGCCGCTAATCATTCGCGTTGTCAATCCAGACGGCACGCCTGACACCGGAGCGGCGGTCTCGTGGCGCGCGATTAGCCGCGGCAGCACGTACGCTCCGCCCAATACCAGGACCGACGCCCAGGGTCGGGCGAGCACCTCCTGGACATTGGGCACCGTCGCGGAAATCGAATCGACCGCCGTCTTCATCGCGGGATTCTCGCCCAGGCTCATCGTCGCGATCGCCCGTCCCGGCAACCCTGTCCGCATCGCGATGACTCCTACTGCGTTGCCTGTGATGGGTGTTAGCGGCGACACCGTTTGGGCGAGCGCATACACGTGGGATCGGTACAACAATTCGACGAATCGATTCCCAATCGTCCATGTCGCCGACACGACGATCGCGGATACCTCCGGCGGTTCCGGCGCGTATTACGCCATCCGGGCCCGGCATCACGGCACCACCTTCGTGATCGCTCAGGTCGATGCGGTGCGCGACAGCCTGCCACTGACCGTGCTGGGTTTCAGCGGCGTCAGCGCCGGCGGCGGCCAATGCGCTGTGAGTCTCGCCGGTGACACGTACTGCTGGGGCGAGAACTCGCAAGGCACGATCGGGGACGGAACCAGAACCTACCGCCGGCATCCCGTCTTGATCGGCGCGGGTCTCGGCCTGCAACTCCCCAGCACCGGTACACATACGTGCGCGCTCGATCCAGGTGGCCACGCGTTTTGCTGGGGGCCGGACCCGAGCGGTGAGCTGGGCGATGGCTCGCCCGATTATGCGAACGAGCTCCGCCAAACGCTTCCGGTTGCGGTCGCGGGGGGACACGTGTTTACGAGCATTCGCACCGGCCGGAGTCACACCTGCGCGGTCGACACGAGCGGTAACGCATACTGTTGGGGCGACAATGGGATCGGACAGCTTGGGCGCGACACGCTGACGAATACCTGTTACCTCAACGCACTCAATCGCTGCAGCAACCAGCCCATTCTCGTCGCCGGCGGCCTGACATTCGCGCAGATCAGTCCGAGCCCTTGGGAGCACAGCTGCGGCGTCACGACCGGCGGCGCGGCGTATTGCTGGGGTTCGAATGGCACTGGGCAACTCGGCACCGATTCGCCGACCGATCTATGCGGGTACCCGACGCCATGGGTCTGCAGCCGCGTTCCAGTCGCGGTGCAGGGAGGGATCGTCTTCAAGTCTGTCTCGACCGGTGACGTCTTCACGTGCGGCGTCAGCACCACCGGCGATGGCTACTGCTGGGGCTACGGCTACTACGGCCAGCTTGGCAACGGTGCGTTCGACAACAGCACCGTGCCGGTGAAGGTGGCCGGCGGATTGTCATTCGCTGATGTGCAGGCCGCGTCCAACTACGCGTGTGGTCTCACCACTACCGGCGAGATGTACTGTTGGGGAGGCCACCAGGCCACGCCGGGACGCGTAGACTTCTCTCACTCGTTCATTTCGCTGGCGCTCGGCAGCCAGGGCGGATCCACACGCGTCTGCGCGCTGACGACCGACAACGACCTCCGCTGCTGATGAGGATTGAAGCGTCCTCAGTCATCCGAATGATCACGATAGCCGCTCTTTTTCATCCAGCTCGGCACCGACGGCGCCGGCACGCGCGTCGGCTTGGGAGCGACTCGCTGGGCCGGAGTCGAGGCCGGAATCGAGGTAGGGAACTGGAAGCTCGGCAGATTTGTGAGAACGAAATCGAGATTGCCGACCTTCATCGGATGCTCTTGCACCATGCCCGCCAGGGCAGCGGCGAGTCGATCGATTTGCCCCGATCCGATACGGCGTAAGTGTTCCCAAATCGCCGATCGACCCAACTGCTGAAAATCCTGGCGCACGAAGATCAGATTGTCGCCGGTATGAAAACGTTCCCACAGGGTGACATCCCGCTCCAGCGCCGCCAGCGATAGATAAATGACGAGAGCTGAAAAACGATCGATCTCTTGGCCGTAGTCTTCCCCGCTCCGTTCGGGATGTTGGTAGGCACGGTGGCCGATTTCCGTGGCGTGGCGGCCGCGTAACGCCGGCACCCACATGCCGTCGTAGTCGACCAGGTGGATCGATCCGCCGCGCACCATGATATTACCGTGCTGTAGATCGCCGTGCGCAACCCGGGCAGCTTCGAGGTGGCGAACGAGTATCAGCCATTTTTCCCGCAATGCCGCGAGTGTGACCGGATCGCCTAGATGTTTCTCAATGTGACTGTGCAGCAGGTCGCCCTTGGCCCATTGCATTTTGACGATAGGGAACCAATTGGAGCGAATTTGAATGCCCCGCTTGAGAAACTGAAAATTGACATCATAGGGCAGGCGCACCGTGCGAAGATGTTTGGAGATCGCCTCATAGCGTTCGGCATGGTCGCTGATCGGGCGCAGGAAGCAGCGAATTGCCCAGGTCTTCTTGAATCTCAAAAACCCGCCCGGTTCGGTGGCCTTGTAGACCACGGCGTTGCCGCCGGTGGCCGGCTTGGGCATACCGAACCGATCGAGCTCGAGGGTGACCGCTTGTAACCCAGGGTCGGCAAAAGCCTTTGGCGGGTGCTGAACCGCCTCATGGTATTCAGTCAGGTCTGGCCAGGCACCCATCGCTAGCTCTCCTTCGCTTCAACCCGTGAATCGTGATGAATGACACGGACCAGGGTGAAGTCGTCGTTGCGCAATCCATTTTTGCGGCCGTAGGCGACGATCGCGGCAAAGCTCTCAGGCGTACCGAGCTTCCGGTAAAGCCAATTCCATAATGGTCGCCCCGCTTCATGCCGTTTAAGCAGCCAGGCGGCCATCGCATCCGTGGCGAGCAGCAGCATGTCTCCATCGCGCAGGCTGCCCTTGCTGATTTGTATCCGTTCGTTCAGTGATTCCCCATTCGACCTGGAGCCGATGAGATACGGGCTCATGGTGAATTGCGAAGATTTCTGTAAGGGAAACGTTTCGACCACCCGCATCCTTTTCCCGACGTTATCGACCTGCATCAGACAACAGTCGCCCATGGCCAGCGCCGTCCAACGGTTCGTGTGAGCGTCAATCTGGACACCGAGGAAAGCCGCAAAGGCCCCCTGCTCGGCCTTTTCGCTGGCGAACCAGGGGAGAGGTCGGCCCGCTAATCTTCGCCGCCAGAGGCGGCGCGCCGGGTTCAACCGCGCAAAAAACTCTGCCCCGGTGACCTCACTTCGCACATAGCTTTCGGCCAAAAGCACGGCCCACAACTTGGCGAAACTGCTTTCGGTGGCGCCGTCAGCCACCGCCACGCGGATGCCGGCTGGGGTGCGAGTTTGCCGCTGCGCCCAGGCATCCTCGTACTCCTCAGGGCTGTTGCCCAGCTTTGGGCAGCAGAAGACCTGTATGTCGCACTCGTTGGCCGCGTGCATTGCAGTCGTAGTCAGCGCAGGTGCACATTCGCCGGTCGCGTGCCGATATCGAGAAAATGGATTACGTGCAACGGTTGCGCGTTAAAGATGAATCCTCGCGAGTTTTCCTCGGCCGGCATACCCAGCTCTGTCGCGCGTGCAACCATGAACGGTGTGAGCGTCGATGAGGCTTCAAAGAGCTGTTTGGCATGTTGATCCGGCAGTTTGTTGCCGTTGCCCGGTAATTCGATCGATGGTCCGGCCGTCGACGAAAGATGGATGTTGAAGAGCAACACCGAACCGTCTTCGCCGCTGACCGCCGCTAGTTTCCGCGCCTCGGCAACAAGATCTCCATCCGTTGCCTCGCCGTCGGTGATGTTAATGACGATCGGCGGAAAGCCGGTCGGATGCTCCTGAGACCACGTCTGGGTAATCTTGGTGGCCTCTTTGAGCGCGGCGCACATCGGAGTGCCGCCTTTTCCATATGGATCGAACCAGACTGGAAATTTGACGGTTTGGTCCATCACTCCGCCCGCGCCATCGTCCGATTTCTTTACCCTGTCTTCGATGCGCAACGGCTTATTGGCCAATTCACTGATCGGTACCAAAGCGCGCCCGCTCAGTTCACCGCCGAGCGCTGGTTTACAGCTGTCTTCGCTGTAGCCCAGCACACCGACATGAAAGTAGTCGTAAATAGAGTCCGACTTGGAGCAACGGATGCAGAGATTATGAATAAGCTTGTTGAGTATCGTGGCGAGCTCCTCGGCCTTCCGTCTGCCAGCTTCTCCGCCGCCAAACGGGTCTTCCATCGACTCTGACTGGTCCACCAAGAACACGAAACAACCCGGGTTCTTACGACTGATTTCGGCCTGGTATGCCATGGTTTTCCTCTACTTTTTTTGGCATCACGAGAACTACGACTTGAATACGGCACGATCACTGCTTGATAGCACCCAGGGGGCGAACGCGTCGTGATCCCGATCACCACCTCACGGATTCACGTCGAGGCGCAGCGGAATCAAGAGCGGCAACCGCATCGTCCCGTTTGGGTTGGCTCCATCGCTGAAGACGCTATTGCAAAAAACGGTGAGCCGAGCGGGACGAGCTGTATGTATTGCATCGCGAAGC
>WNFL01261263.1_pt1 | contig 10308 bp, 7 predicted proteins | sample 5400361 | NCBI WGS metagenome assembly WNFL01 (sample SAMN13153351, study PRJNA577476) | soil metagenome | isolation source: 40 cm soil on Douglas fir-dominated hillslope | place: USA:California | collected 2013-09-17
GGAGTCCCGCCCACTAAGGTAAATGTGACCTCGAGCCTGAACCCGGGGGCCCCAAGATAGCGGACGAAGGCCGTGTCAGGATTACCGTCGAAATTTGCATCCGTCAGGCCAGTTGTGGTTCGGGTCAAGGTATCGATGGATCGCTCAGGGTTGCCGCCGACGCGGTACCAGAACCATTGCCTGTAGTCAGAAATCCCGCCACCAAAGACGGGGGCAAAATTTACACCGTCCACTTTCCAATCAAACAGGCCGTGCTGGCTATCAACGTCGATAGCAACGCTTGAGTTGCCATCCAGTAAGCCGAGAGTTGCGGCAGGAGCCATCCCACGAAAACCAATCAGAAGAAGCGCCCCAAGCCAAATTATCCGACCCCGGGTAAACATCTGTTTCATAAAAGCTGCGAGTTTCGGCTAGTTTTTCAGGTTCTGAGGCACATTTGAAACCCATTTGGACATGAAGTCAAGCCTTCTTTCACTTTTTTATGGTTTTTTTCCACCGCCCCATTTTCAAGTTCAAACCACCGCCATCAAGGCTTTCACGGGCCGGAAACGAGGCGGAGAGATCGGACATCTGTCCGGTATTTCAGGCCGGTCGCGGTCTTCACCACCGCATAGAACGGGTGGAGACCAACGCCGAGGGTAGGACCGTCCACGCTAAAGGTGGCGGTTGATTGATTGGTGACCGAGTTCCACAGGCCGCCCGTGCTGAACAAACTGATGGTGCTGATGTTCCCTGCATTGGCCGCAACCTGAATGTGATAGGTCCCTTGCACAGGAGCCGAGTCGGCGAAATCCAGGGGAGTCAACGTCGCGGTCAATGATGAGTTGCGAATGGTGACGGGCAAAGTGAACGGGCTTTGGGTTTGCACATGGGTGCCTTCGTAAGCCACCGCAGTCAATTCGTGCGAGCCATCAGCAATGGCGGTGGTATCCAAGGAAAACGTGATTGGAAGTTGGGCCATGCCGGCGCTGACGTAAAGATGGCCGGGTGGCTGGAGATCGGAAATGTTTTGGGTGAGGGCGGCCTGGGCGGAGGGAGAGGTCGAGAGATCGCCGGAGCCGCTAAGCAGGCCTGTGACTGCGGCAGCGTCGTACCCGGAAAAGCGCGCGCGCAAATTGAAGGAAGCCGTCCCGGGCATATTTGTCATCAGATCCTCCGCCACAACGCCGTCTAAGCCTCGCAACAAGGAGTTGGAGTTAATCAGAGTACAGAGCTGCCGGGCCATCTCAGCTGCAGTGCCGCCGGAATAATTGGTAACACCAAGTGAAACCGACATGCCAGTGGTCTTGGTGACGGAGAGCTGAATCCAGGAGGCAGCATCCGGAGAGCCACCCACGCTAAATTGTCTGAGCCCGCACGCATCTGAATTCAAAAGAGAGTCATGGCTCGCTGTCAGAAAGGTACTCAGCATATCAGAGCTGCCAATGGAGCTGCTGACGCCGACTTGAACTTTTCCGAGTCCAAGGTTGGTAAGCAAGGACGACCATTGGCTGCCGTTCGTGGAGACCTCTATCACGTAAGGGCGCGCGGCGCCATCGACTCGGACCAAAGCACCGCCAGGAGCCGTGGGATCGACCACTACCACAGCAGGAGTAGGGAGTTGCGGCATGAGCAAAGCGCGGTAGAGGCCAAGCGAATTGGTGGGCTGTGGATAGGTTAAATCCATCGAACCTCCTGTCAGATTGGTAGAGATGGATGTCCAATCTGTGAAGTTGCTGCAAAACTGGAGTGCATAAGGCACCGTCCCGGTGGCGTCCACGTGGACTGTAAACCCGAGGTTGGGATTCGCCAGGGCCGTTAACCTGGGCCTTTGTTCGGGGAACATTCCAACAATTCGATAGAACCGCACCGGGTAATTGGAGGAGGCAGGATCGACAAAATCCAGGGAACTGCCGAACAGATTAGTGAAGATAGGGAGCCAGCCCACTAAATCGGTTGAGGCCAGAATGATACACGGCATTGCGGTCGGCGTATCAATGTGCAACGTTGAGTTGCCGTTTCTGTTTATTCCTAACAGGGTCAACTGCGGCGGAACCGGCACCGGCAAATAAGAAATCCGGTACGAACGGCTGGGCACATTAGTGGCGGCGCTATCCGTGAAGTAAAAAGAGTCAGCGAATCGGTTCGTAGAGAGAGATTGCAATTCAATCCGATCGCCGTGAGCAGTGGCCTTGACTTTGGTGGCGTTGGAGGTGGCCGGGTTATTCAGCAACGCCGCCAGGCCGGATGTTACCGAGGCGATGGTTGAGTTTGCGGGAACGGTATAAGTGATGGGAAAGCCATTCAGCATTACCTTAAAGAGGTTGCCTGGACGCGGCGGCAGGTTGGTCAGCGTTTGAAAGTATTTGCCGTCGAGAAACAAATCGACCTGCTGAAGTGGGTATTGAGCGCCGGAGGCGGACCAGGAAAGTTGGGAGTTGCCGCTCAAAAGAGGGTGGGAGTTGGTACCGAGCCATTTGCCCAGGGCATTTACGCGACAAGGAGCTGCCAGGGGTTCGGCTACAATCAACCCCAAATAGGGGACGTTAATGCTTTGATAATAACATTCCGCCAGGCTGAACCCGCGAGATTGATAGAAGTAGGCCTGCGGGTCGGGAAATTTTGACGGATCGGCCATGGGCTCAGTGACGGTGCCATAACTGCCGGAAGCGCCCCCATTGATGAAAGCCAGCAATGAAGTTTGGCCGCTGTCGCCAAAAATGATACCGCCAAAGGAAGTCAGGCTGTCAGCCATCGCCCCAGGGACGAAAGTGGAAGGCGCAACGCTGAAATTGGCCAAGCCTGTTTCATAGCCCATCGCGGTGGTGTAGCACCAATTGATATTAGTGCGCAGAATCGTGGAATTGTGACGAAGGCGCGTATTGAAAATGGCGTTATCGAAGGCCGTGTAGCGAATATTGCGGGCCGGATCGGAACTCTTGGCAAGGATGACTGGTTGATTGGGAAAAACTCCATCACTGGCAACCCCTTGATCCACCAACTGCTTTGCATGGGCGAGCGAATCTCCGGTAATCATGACTGTGAGGAAGGAATAGCCAGGGGCGCTGGAAGGTTTAGCCAAACGGAAAATTGCCTCGCTGGAGAAATAGCTGCTGGGGACACCCTTATAACTGGATCCAACGGGCTTTAGGCCGTAGAACAATGCCGAAGTCGTCCCGTTGATCGTGATCCCGTTCGAGTTGACGGTCTGGAACGGGATATCCATGGATAGTACGACATAATCAATTTGATTGGTCAATTGCCGATCCACCAGCATGTTAAGGAGCGGGTTGAGCAGATTGGTCTGAAAATCGTAACTGGTCCAGGAAGTATTGCCTCCCCCCCAGGCGATCCGCAATACGTTCTCCGGAGGCACCGCGCGACGCTCGCAAAAATAATTGGCCAATTCGAGCGAATTAGAGCTGCTCCGATTGGCAATAACGACCGTATTAAGCCCGCTGCCACCGGCCGAGGCATTGAAAGCCACCATGCAACCCCACCCGAGGATAACGGTACAGATCCACGCGCCAGCCCGCCAGCAGCGCACACTCGAAGACTTTGCAACACTCCCTATGCCCCTTTTGAAGTAGTGTGGAGTCGATAACCATGTTCCGGTCATAGTGGCAGACCACTTGAGACAAGCAAAAAGGCCGGTCACTGACCGGCCCGCTGATCGGCCCGAAGGCCCAAACCTAAGTGACAAACTTATCCTATCACGCTTGCGCGCGACGGCGCAAGGCTAAAGCAGCCAAACCCAATGCGCCCAGGACCAGCGTCGAAGGCTCGGGGACAGGGTCAATGGCCAAAATCTTGTCTTTCAAGATATCTTGTTCCATTCCGCCGCCGATCAGGAAATTCCATTGGTAAGCCCAGGTAACGTCCCCGGGGCCAGCGCTCGTAACATTGTTAAGGTTATAGCCGGGAGTGATGATGAGGCTGTTAAATGTGTTGGGAGCGTAATTTGCCTCGGTACGGTCTGCAGGAGGAGTGATGATGGTTTCGGAAATCTGCGTAAGCAGTTTATTTTGAGTTGCCTTATCGTATTGGCCGCTGCCGTTGCTGTGAATGGTGACGGAATCACCGCTTGGATTTTGTGCCAGGTCGAAATCGGAATATTGGAAAAAGGTGAACGTCAACGGCGTGGCTGTTTTATTGCTGATGCTGATAGACTCCGATATATCGGCATTTCCGGCGGTGGCGCCGCTCAAAAAGTACGCAATCTTCAGGTCAAACGTCGCGTTGCCATAAATGACTGTTAAATCCTGGGCACTGCCCTGTGTCGCATTAGGTGCGCTGATGGAGTCGATGCTTTGCTGCAAACCGCCCGCGGAAGTGCGATACCAAAACCATTGCTTGCTAAGTTGGTTGACACCGCTAACACTCCAATCGGTCATTCCACCGCCCGCGTTCTGAGTCACATCAACATGGGCAACGGAGTTTAAGTCGCTTAAAGTATAGACTTGGGCCTGGCTCACCGAAGCCACAAGGGCGGAGGCAGCAACTGCGATGAGAAGCTTTTCAGCAAAAGGGTTAGTTAGGCGATTCATATTTTATTCACTAACAGGTTCCACTCAATAGTCGTGTTCAGCTTCGCAATTAAGTTTCAGTTCCCTCAGGGAGTCAAGCGTTTTTATCTGTTTTTACGTTCGTTCGCGGTGCGCTGACGTTTCCGCAGCGGATCAGTTCTGGCGTCTGCGGCGCACACCCCAGATTCCCAAGCCAAGGCCAATCAATGCCAGAGCGGAAGGCTCGGGAACAATCGCTTTTAGGATGCTGATTTGTTTGGATCCGCCAGGAGCAAGGGTGAACATCCATTCATAAGCGAAAGTAACGTCTCCCGAGGCAGAGGAATTAGGAGTGAGATGTGTGAAAGTGGGCAATAACATCGCGTTATAAGTCAGATGGTCTGTCGAAGCCTGGAATATGTCAGCCCCGCCCGGGCTCGTTATGCCAACATTGACATAGGCGCCAAGACTGTTCGTTTGCCACGCATTGAACGGTTTTCCATCACTGCCACTCTCGATCGAAACCTTTTCATTCCCGCTCGAATCGTTCAAAGTGAAGCGTTGATACTGGATGAAATCAATGTCCATGGAACTGGTCGAGCCGTTGGTAACCGTAATGGTCTCGTTCATGCCGGATATACCCGATCCAGCAGTGTTCCCGGTAAGCTGGAATAAAGTTCGAAGGTACAAGGATGAAGACCCGTTAAAGTAGCTAACCTGGAGCCTGCCGCTTGGTGTGCTCACCAATGGACTAGCACTTATAGTCTCGACACCCGAAAATGCGCCCGAATTAGTGTTCATCCGATAATAGAACCACTGCTTTTCGAGCTGATTATTCCCATCAACGTTCCAGGCAGTCATGCCCCCGCCATTTAGATAATCTACCGTCGCGCTCGAATTCCCACCGCTCCACGTGTAAGGATTAGCAGCCTGCGTTTGACATAGGAAACCTTGAAGCGCGAGTACAAAAAGTGAGGAGGAAATTGAGCGTAGTTTATCGCGCATAAAAAGGCATTTTATGCGGTTCACCTTTGCATATTTTTCTTCCATCTTCCCTAGTTACGACTTAATCGGTCCCGAGAGTCAAGCCTTTTTTTGTTTTTTTCGATTTTATTTAAAGCTTTCTCCGGGAACCGTTGCAGTCTCGGCCAGGTTAAGAACTGGTAAAAGTAAACCTATGAAAAAAGGCCGATCGAAGATCGGCCTTTTCAGAATGCCTGTGGGTCAGGCCCAACAAAGTGTGTGCTCAGGCTGAATGCCGCCGCCGGTGGAAAGTCCAGACCAGCAGCCCCGTGAAAAGCACAGCCACAACAGAAGGCTCAGGGACTCCCTGGAGCTGCAGATACTTGTCCTTGGTGATTCCGACCGAACCGCCCGCAGCGATGGTAAAGTCCCATTGCAACGCCCAGGTGACGTCGCCTGGCCCGGTCGGACCTGAATTGTCATTGAGGTTATCCGGGTTCGCATCGTTCAACTTGTTCAGAGTTGAGCTGAAAAGGGCAGCCTCACCATGGTTCGCCCCGGGCGTGACCACCGTTTCGGTTAGCGCAATGCCCGGTTTACTTTGATCGGCCTCGTTAAAACGCCCGCTTAAGTTCTTGCCAAGTTGAACGGTGTCGCCTGCCGGATCGCCTCCCAAATCAAAATCTGAATACTGGAAAAAATGAAACACCAGCGGCGCCGCCGTATGATTGGCCAGCGTAATGGATTCCGAAATATCCGAACTCGCGTTCGTCCCCGGCGCCGAACCGGTCAGCAAGTAATCAACCTCGACGCTATACAGTCCATTGTCATAACGGGCATACAAGGTTCTCGCGTTGGGGGTGGTGACTATGGGCGCGCTGATCGTGTTGATCGCCTGCTCAGGTCCAGCCGACCCGACTCGGTACCAGAACCATTGCTGGCTGAGTTGATTTATGCCGTTTACGGTCCAATTGAACATGCCAGCCTGGCTGCCAACATTCACTTGTGCCGTTGAGCTCTTGTCGGTAAGAGTAATAATCTGCCCTTCGCTCTGCAAAACGAACCCTTGGACGACCAGCCCAAAGACAATCGAGCATAGTCTCTCTCGTATCCCGCTGAGACGGTTCTTCAATCCCCTCACAAATTGCCTTTTTGCATTATACCTTTTACAGCATCACTTCAAACGATCTTATTCATAAGGTCAAGCCTTTTCTCGCATTTTCATGCCAGAGCGGAATTACCTCGGCTGGACTGCCTGCGCCGGTGGAGTGCGCAAGCAATGGCGCCAAAAGAAATCAGGGCAAAAGTGGATGGTTCCGGCACCTGCAGGAACTTCTGCTTGCTGATGAGAGCATCACTTCCTGGAGCGATGTTCAGGTCCCATTGCAGCGCCCAGGTTGCATCGCCTGTTACCGGCCCGGCATTGTCATTCAGATTATCCGGATTCGCATCGTTCAGCTTGGCCAGAGTTGCGTTGAAAAGTGCTGCTTCGCCGTGGTTTGCTCCAGGAGTGACAGCCGTTTCGCTCATAAGGGCGGGAGCCTTGGTCTGAAGGGCCTCATTGAATTTTCCACTAATGTCCTTGCCAAGTTGAACGGTATCGCCGCCGGGAGTGCCTCCGAGATCAAAATCCGAATACTGGAAGAAGTGAAAATCCAGCGCAGCGCCGGTGAAGTTGTGAACGCGGACTGACTCCCGAACATCGGCTTGGCCGCTGCCCGGTGTTTGGCCGGTCAGAACATAATCCACTTCGACGCTATAGGCCGCGTTGCTGTAAGTGACATATAAGGTCCTGGCATCCGGGGTGGTGATTGACGGTGCGCTGATGGTGTTAATCGCATGCTCAGCCGTGAGTCCTACCCGGTACCAAAACCATTGTTGAGCGAGCTGATTTTGGCCGTCGACGGACCAATTGAACATGCCGGCTGAACTGGCAGTATTGACCTGTGCTACCGAATTTTGATCGGCCAGGGTGATAATTTGAGCTTGTGTCTGCAGAACAAGGGACAGGTAAGCGAACGCGAGAATCACTAACCGCAGCAACGGCATTTTCGCGAGGAGCGCGCTTTTGGTTCCCTTCATAAATATAGGTGCGAGGCTTTTACTATTACTAAGTCCATATGTTGACAATTCTCCTCGAAGAAGTCAAGCTATTTTTTCAGTTTTTTACGGTGTGCAGCCGGTAGAAAAGGGCTCCGGCCCCCACGTTGTTGGTTCGAACCAAATCATCACCGGACACAGCCAGCACCCCGTTAGTCTGGGGGCTCCAGGAGGCACTTGGGCCAAGGGCGGCGCTGCTCTCCAGCACGAAGTTCGTTGCCGCCAATGGCCAGGAGATAACCACTCGATTACCTACGAGGCTGATTTGCAATAAGATAGCCAGGTGGCCGCGGCGAATGGTTCGATTGACGTTGTCGGCTACGTAGAGATTCCGGGGGCTGTCCACTGCTATACCGGCAGGGCTATTGAACTTCGCGGCGCTTCCTGTGCCATCGCTGCTGCCGCTGACTCCAGCCATTCCGGCGAGGGTGGTGACGATCCAGTTTGTCCCGGCGGGCCTGAGCTTACGGATGGTATTATTGCCACTATCGGTTACATAAAGATTGGTGGCGGTGTCCACCGCAACTCCTTGCGGCTGGCTGAACCGAGCGCTGCTGTTTGTCCCGTCGGCGCTGCCGCTGGCTCCAGCCAGGCCGGCCAGGGTGGTTACTACTGAGTTTGTTCCCGCCATGGTGATCTTCCGGACGGTCTGATTATTGAAATCCGCTACGTAGAGATTGGTGGCGCCGTCCGCTACAATCGCGGCGGGGCTGTTGAAACGCGCGACACTATTCGTGCCGTCGGCAATGCCGCTGGTTCCGGCCATTCCCGCCAACGTGCTGACGATCCAATTGGTCCCCACTGGCGCGATTTTCCGAATCGTGTTGTTGTAAGTATCGGCAACATAGAGATTGCCTGCACTGTCCACTGCGACACCATAAGGATCCTTAAACCGTGCGCTGCTGTTCGTCCCGTCGGCGCTTCCGCTGAAGGAAGCCAACCCAGCCACGGTGCTTACCACCCAATTTGTCCCCACCGGTGTGACCTTCCGAATCGTGTGATTGAAAGTGTCTGCGACGTAGAGATTGCCCAATAGGTCTGCCGCGACGCCGTTCGGAAAGTTAAAACGGGCGTCGCTGTTCGTGCCGTCGGTGCCGGCGTGCTGATCGGCGACGCCGGCAATAGTCGTGACCACCCAATTTGTTCCGATGGCGGTGATTCTGCGGATCGCGTTGCCATCCGCCACATAAAGATTTGTCGCGCTATCCAAAGCAGCCCCAAAAGAACCGTAAAACCGGGCATTGCCGTTGGTGCCGTCAACGCTGGCAGGAAGGGAAGACGCCGACCCCGCTATGGTGTCGAAAGTGAATGACTCGGAACGAAGGTAGCCAGGCAATGCCCACAAAAATCCGCAAACTACCATGATCCATAGCAAAACTCTTTTCATGGGACACAAAGCAGGCACGACTCAGTCCCATAGTAGAACAGGAATTGGGAGCATATGTCAAGCGAAGTTAATGGCAGACATTTACGCTTTAACCCGAAAACTGGCAGAAAACTCAGAGCCTCAGAGCAGATTATTATCAATCAATTCGGATTGCCTTTGCAGCAATTGATTCTTTTCGGCAATGAGTTTGCTCTTCTCTTGAATGAACCTGCCCTGCTCCTCGATGAGTCTTTTTTGTTCCTCGATCAAGTTTTTCTGATTGGAAATCAGTTCTGAATTGGAGTTCAGAGCGATTCCCTGGTCGGGCATCATCGGTTCGGGGCGATTCTGGTCAAACGCATGGCTGTAGTTTTCCACTCCCATCGCAGGCGCCGGGCCTTGCAGAACCATGTCCGTATAGAACTTGTGGTAATTGAAGATTTTTCTACGGCGCGTTCCGTTGCGGTCATTTAGAGCTTTGCTCAACGGCGCTTTCTTTTTGGCCAGTGCGGCGGCAGAAAGGCCCGGCTTTGCTCCCGCCCTGACTGGCTTGAAACCATTCGCTGCGGGCCTGGAAGTTGCGCTTCGCGTGCCGTGGCTTGAAATTGCCGGTATCGGGTTTGTCCCGGCTGAAATCGGCGCTTCGCCCGAAGTTTCTTCCACGAACTGGTCGAGCTTGCGAAAGAATTGCGGCATTTGAGAAGCAGCTTTGAACTGTCGCAGCTTCTTCACGATCAACATCCCTCCAACCGTCGAACCACAAGCAACGAGAATCAGCACAATCCAGAAAGTGTTCCCCCCGCCGGCATCGGCTGAGTGCGCGCTTAAAGTCGAGTCCGTCTCCGGGGCTAAAGCGCCATCAACTGTGATCAGCTCAACCAATCCCGAGGCAGCCAGCTTTTCTCCAGGCCGATAGTCAGCATAGCCCTCCTCCGGTTTGAAGGACACATCCTTGAGCAAATTTTTCAGTGCGGCCACATCGGGAGCATCCCGATGCGGACCCACAGTCGTGGCGCTCAACACGCCGTGCCTGCCAAGCAAACGTAAGGTATGACTGGCCGAGCTTTCTGCTGGCCCGGCTCCGCCAAAAATAGCCCATTCCAGCGTATGGCTGCTGGGGTCATAAACAGGTTTCAACTCCCAACCGAGAGGGGCAGCAGGCGTGGGCACTGGCCCGGCCACATCTTTGCTCTGACCTCCCGTCCTGGCCGAGACGACTGCAAGGATCGCTTCCGCATCATCCAGCCGGTCTTTGTAATCCTCCTTCACATACCCGATGTCCCCGAACTCAAAAACCACCCATGACCCGCCGGACTCGGGGGCCAGCAGCCCGATCAGGTTTTTGGGAACCGGATTCTTTGCGCGCTCAAGAAAAGCGGACGCGCCGGTGGCATC
>WNFL01319648.1_pt3 | contig 10308 bp, 7 predicted proteins | sample 5400361 | NCBI WGS metagenome assembly WNFL01 (sample SAMN13153351, study PRJNA577476) | soil metagenome | isolation source: 40 cm soil on Douglas fir-dominated hillslope | place: USA:California | collected 2013-09-17
AATGAAGATCTGGGCTTCCTGCGGCCGCGTCGATGAGGGCTGCTTCGCCAGACTAACCGGGAAGGTCGCGACGCCGTTGGCGTCGGCCTCGGGCAGGTTTTCAATCGGCGTGCGCTCGTTGCTGGCGGTCTCCTCGTCGGCGACGCCGAATTGATAGCCGGCAAAGCCCGGCCGTTCCGACGCCGGCGCCACCAGCATATCGCCTTCCAGCTGCAGGCCCGAAGCCGGTGCGCCGTAAAGGAAATGGCCGTCGACTTTAAGCTCCACCGGAGCTTCAGCTTTGATCTGTTTGTCCCTGGTCGAGACGTCGAATTCGATGCGTTCGGGGACGTAGTCCTCGACCATGAAGGTGGTTTCCCCCACGGAGGAACCCTTGGGATCGGTGAACGCCCGCACCCGCCAGGTTCCGGTGGGGACGGCGGAGTTGAGCGCAACGCTCATGCTTCGCCCGCCCGCGCCCTGGTCCGGCAGCACCGCGCGGCGGAATTCGACGCCGTCGGGGCGCTCGATTACAAGCGTCAGCGGCCCGCGGGTCACGGCATTGCCCTGGCCGTCGCGCAGGAGTGCTGTGAGGTACACGGTCTCGTTGGAGCGATAGACACCGCGCTCGGCATAGACGAACGCATCCGCGCCGGCCGGCACGGCCCGGCCGGAAACGCCGCGATCGCTGAGGTCGAAGGCATTGGTTTTCAGGCTGAGGAAAGCGTAGTCGGCTTTGTCGCTGGTCACCGTCAGCATCGCCGGAGACAGACCGCCCTCGCCGCGCGCTAACCCTGCCTCGAACAGCACGTGGCCTGACTCGTCGGTCTTGCGGGTAGCCAATATCTCGTTGTTGCGCGCCACCAGCCGCACGTCTGCTTTGGCGATTGCATCGGTCGAGGCCAGCGAATTGACGAAAACATGGATGCCGTCATTGCCGGAGAAGGCAGTCAGGCCCAAATCAGAAACGATAAACCACTGCGTCGCCAGCGAGCCGTCGTCGTCGCTAGCAGGGCCTTTGGCGGCGGCGGTCATGACATAGACGCCCGGCTGCAGATCGCCGAGGGCTTGGTCGACCGGAAATGCCGTGGTGACGTCCTGGTTGAGCGTGGTCGCGGTGGCCAGTTCGCCCGACCAGACTTTTACGCCCCGCTCATCGCCAAGGCTGGAAAGCTCGTACTTTTAAGGCGCGCTGGAAATCGCTGTCGATCACCGTATTGATCAGGTTACGATCGCCGATCCGAAACACATCGACCGACACCGCCGGCGTATTGACGCTGACCAGGGGGATGCCGCGCTGGCCGGTGCGCGGCAGCACATAGGCCTTACCCGTGAAGCGCACGAACGGCTTGCGGTCGCGCACGTAGATATTGAACTCAGCCGATTTCGGTAAGGTCTCCTTGACGGTGGACGGCAATCCGGCGCGCAGATTGATGTTGTAGCGCTCGCCGTGCTTCAGGCCATCGACGCAAAGCTGTTTGCCTTCCGACGTCAGTGCCGGCTTGTCGCTGCCCGCCAACGCCAGGAACGGCGCGAAATCGGTGCGCTTGGCGAGATCCTCGGAGAACTGGAAACAGGCGCGCGGCGACGCTGAATCGGAATCGACGGTATAGTCCAGCAGCCGGAAGCCATACTCGTCGCGCATCTTTTCATATTGCCCGCGCACGTCGGCGACTTCGCGCAGGTCGAGCGAGAGCCGAAACGCATCGAGCGCCGGACGCCACAGCTTGCGCTCGGACATTGCGCGGCCGAGCGCGTCGGCCTCTTCTCCGCTGTTGCCGGCGCGCTGATAGGCAATGTAGGCCGCGGTCGAGGCGCGCTCCAGCAGAAAGGTCTGTTCGCTGCTGTTGGAGGGGCGAATCTGGAAAATGGTGCGAGCCAGCCGCAGCCAGTTGGCGCTGTCGTCAGGCGTCGTGGCGGCGATCTGCCCGAGGATTTGCAGGCCGGTGCGGAAGTCGCTGCGCTTGAAGGCGGCGTCGGCGTCGGTTCGCAGGCTTGCCCCAGACTTTGCCACCGGTCCGGCTTCGCTCTTGATCTGGGCTTCCAGTTTGATCGCGGAATCCGCCAGATCGTCGCGCTTGAAGGCCTTATCGGCCGCCTGTGCGGTGGCCAGCCCAAGCGCCAGCGTAGCGCAAAGCGTTACGGCGCGAACCAAACCAATCATGAGGGAACTCCTTAAGCGCGGACAAACGCCGCGTCTCGACCAGAAATGCGCTAAAAGGTGACGGACTCGTGACGCTGGAACGGGTTAGCCAAGGAACCGAGTGGCGAAAAAGTCGCATGCGGCATTGCCGAAAAGCCCTTGCTGCACCGGCGGCAGCCAACCGGCAGCAGCATTGCGTTGCGGGCGGACCGTAGGCAACCGTCCACCGCCTATGCTTTGTCGTCGGGACACGGAAAAGGGTTCGGATGGGGCTTGGCCCGAAAGCGGATTTTTCATATTGGCAATGTTATAAACGCCAAGTGTCCTCAAGTTACGGTCCCATAGCTCAACTGGATAGAGTAACGGATTTCTACTCCGTGGGTTGCAGGTTCGAATCCTGCTGGGATCGCCATCCACTTTGTCGTCCTCCGTGATTTCAACTGCTTACGAGCGGTTTTGACAAACTGGATTTCTGGTTTGCCAATTTCTGTTCATGACATGAGCTTTTTGCCGGCTCTGGCCGCGGCACTCTTTCGATCAGCGTTGCGGGTGTAACGTTCCGCCTCGCTATCCGTCTTCCAGCCGAACCACGCCTTGAGTTCTGTCGTGGTGGCACCGCGATCGGCCAGTCGCGTTGCAGCGGCCTTGCGGAGACCGTGGGAGAGACCGTGGGATGTGCATCGCTTCGGTAGACCCGCCGCATCGCAAATTTCCCGAAACCAGTTCCCAAAACCTGCCGCGCTGAACGGCTTGCCTTGTGCTGTCACCAAGAAAGTAAGGTGATCACTCGCGGGCATCGCGTCGATCGCCTGTTGCAGTGTGGGCATTACCGGTACGTCGAACAGCACACCGGTCTTTTGGCGCTGGAGGGAGAGCGTTCCGCTGCGAACGTGCTGCCTGCCCATCCTTACGACGTCGCAGCGCGACTGGCCAACTTGCAACAGAAGTTCATAGGCCAACCGCGCGCGCGTGCCGACAGCGTGGTATTTCTCGAACTTGCCGCATTCCTCCAGTTCCCAAGGATGATGCCCGTCCGATTTGATCGCGACCAACTTCACGCCAGCAAGCGGATCCACCACGAGCATGTCCAGCGACAGGCAATGGTCGACGAAACCGCGAAGCGCCTTGCGCCAGTTCGATGCCGCCGCCGGCGATTTCTTGTTCAAGATGATTTGGAGTGCCTTTTTGTGCATTTCCGCGATCCGCTTGTCGCCATGCGCTTCCCTGAAGCGTTCCAAGATCGCTCGACGCATCTGCCGCGTGCTTTGAGCCAAGCCATCCCGGAAGGCGCTGGACTGGTAATAGGATACAATTGCAGCATTTACGGTGCCGGGTCGCGTGCGGCTGGCGCCGAGTTCGGGGACCGCCCAATCGCCTTTGAGGGCCTTTTCTCGGGCCTCCATGAATTCTGGGGACCAAGGCAACCCGGGCAGCGGCACGCGCTTGCGGCCGGGCGCGCGCAGGTAGAAGCGGGGCTTGCCATCATGATCAACAAAACCATGGGTATATTTGGGATTTTTGCGTTTCACCGCACGTCGTCCCACTCATTCGTCAAGCGGTCTTCCGGTCGCCGGTCGGGCCTCCCGGCGAAAACCACGATCTTGCCTGCTTCAATTTCTACGCGCTGAACCTCAAGCCCAGCGTTCTGAGCACCCTTCAGTGCTTTCGTGACATCTCCCTGCCGAAAGGTGTGAGTTCCCCGCGACATCAGCACCCGGCTTTCTGCTCACCGTCCATGCGCGCACGGATGGTCCTGACGATTTCGCTGTTCTGGCTGGCGCCGTTGCGAGCAGCCTCCATTTCGAGCCAGATCTTCATCGCCACCGGCAAACGGACCAAGATCGGGACAGTTGTCTGCATCTGTCTCATTTCGACTCCACATTATAATATCACCGTGATATCGATAGCGCCGTGATACTAATAGCACCGTGATACAGGCGCTGTCCCCGGCATTCCGAGGAAAACTTTTGTGTCGAAGAAGTCTATACGGCCAGCAGGACGCGGATCCGATCAGTTCGTCATTCGATTTCCAGAAGGAATGCGCGATCGGATCGCCAAGCTAGCTGCGGCAAGTGGTCGATCAATGAATGCTGAAATAATCGACCGTCTAGAAAAATCGATGGCTGAAATTACTATTGAAACTGGGTTGAAAAATTTTGAAGACCTCCTCGCCCAAATGTCGGACAGGATGGATAGTGTTCAGGAAAACCTCGACAGGATTCTTAGCAAGGACAAATAGAGGGGTATTAGCATCGCGTGGGAATCGCCGTTTCCCGCCACTCTTGGCTCTAGTAAACTGGGAGTACGGCCGAGTGGTTTAAGGCACCGGTCTTGAAAACCCCATTCGCTCGTTTGGGATAGGCCGGTCTCGTACCGATTTGCCCAGTTATATTGAGCTTCTGCGGGCTTCGCCCCTCGCCTTTTCCTGTCTAGTCCATGCTTATACTCACCCGTCCGGTGGCAATAGCGGTGGCAAAATTAGGTCTTCGGCCCTTTGATCTCATTCTCGACGATCGCGGTAGAAGCCGACCGTCTCGGATAACCGCCCCAGCTCACTGCCGTTTGCCCGATGAAGGACTACCGACGGTCGAAGCTTATAGCCGCCCCAAAAGGATCGAATCGCCCCCAAACGTCACAGAACTGTGAGCGCAAAGCAAAGTGTGACGTGGATCATATTGTGATTACTGGGTCCTATGCTAACGTTGGAACTACTACTAGTTGAGCGAAGGAGATTTCCATGAAACGCGCTCGGATATTTACTTTAGCAATTGGATTGTTGGCCTTGACCGGTTTGGCGACCGGTGCCTGCTTGATCGCAGCCCCAACCGCGGCAGTCGCTGGTTGCAGCGGAAGGTGTTAATCTTACTGAGTCAGAAGGTCGCGGGCCACGGGTTTCGAGAATCAATTATTTTGCGGATTCACGATTAGCGCGCGAGGTGCTGATATGAATCTGAGGAGCGAAAGCGACGCCGACGCACGGTTTGCGGCGTATGTAGAGGGACTTGCGAGCGTTGTCGGGCATGCAGACCGGAGTGGCCCACTGCGCGATTATTGTACCGGCCTGATCCTGCCGGGCGAACGCAAGAGCGTGGAACCGATGGCGGCGAAGACGGCTCCGGCACGGACGGCGGCCCAGCACCAGTCGTTGCTGCATTTTGTCGGTGTCGCGGCCTGGCCAGATGAGAAGGTGTTGGCGAAGGTGCGCGAGATGGTGCTGCCGGCGATGCAGCAGCGTGGGCCGATCGAGGCGTGGATCATCGACGACACGGCTTTCCCCAAACAGGGGAAGCATTCGGTGGGCGTGCACCATCAATATTGCGGGCAGCTTGGCAAGCAAGCCAATTGTCAGGTGGCGGTGTCGCTGTCGATTGCAAACCACGCGGCCAGCCTGCCGGTGGCCTATCGGCTGTATCTGCCGAAGGACTGGGTCGACGACGACGCGCGCCGGAGCAAGGCTGGCGTGCCGTCGGACATCAGCTTCAAGACCAAACCGGAGATCGCGCTCGAGCAGATACGATGGGCGTGCGAGGCCGGCTTGCCGCGCGGAGTCGCATTGATGGACGGCGCCTATGGCAGTGACTCGCGGCTGCGCGCCGGCATGACGGCGTTGGGGGTGACCTATGTGGCCGGCGTTCAGCCGAAGGCCCTGGTGTGGCCATCCGGTTCCGCACCAAGGCGCAAAGGCAAACTGAACAATACGGGGCGTCGCGACGAACCCGGCCTGGTGTCCATCAAGGAGGTGGCGCTTGGTCTGCCCAAGCGGGCCTGGCGCACGATCCGGTGGCGGGAAGGTTCGGCCGATTGGCTGTCTTCGCGCTTTGCGCGCGTGCGCGTTCGGGTCGGACACAGTCAGACGGTCTCGGAATTGATATCGCAGGAGTGGCTGCTGATCGAATGGCCCGAGGGCGAAGCCGAGCCGACCAAGTATTGGTTATCGACGCTGCCAGCCAATACCAGCTTCCGCCAACTCGTCGATTTTGCCAAGCTGCGCTGGCGTATCGAACGAGACTATCAGGAACTCAAGCAGGAGGTCGGGCTTGGCCACTATGAAGGGCGCGGATGGCGCGGCTTCCATCATCACGCCACGATGTGCATCGCAGCCTACGGATTCCTGATCTCCGAGAGGGAGACGATTCCCCCCTCAGGACCTCGTTCCACTACGATCTTCCCGACGCCTGTCCTACCCGACGGTTATCGACCCAGGGGATCCTCCCTTGCGGCCTGAACGCCACATTGCGAACTCGATCGCGACCATGCGCGTGCTTGTTGTGGAGCGAATGCTGCGAGACACAGCCGACAAAAAATTATGACGCAGTAAGATTAATCCAGGCTACGAACCCGCCAAGACTCTGTTGATTGTGGTCAATTTGCCTCCTTGCTCAGTTTCGCCTTGAATTCATCCGTTATGTAGCGACGTAGAAGATAGAGTTCGTGGCTAGGCACGTAGTTGCGATTCCGAAGTGATTTTTCCAGGTAAGCTTGTGCCTTCTGCTCGAGCCGTCCCTTCTCGTCGCCCTCTTTTTCCAGCGCAAGCGCGTGCAACGCGAACGCATACCTGAATATCAAGTCACCGTCTGAATTGGTCTCAATGATCCCGGGCTTCTCCAACAATTCTACGGCCCCTGCAGGGTCGCCTTCCTGCAGCAAAATATAAGCCTTCGTATCTGTAAAATTCATGCGTGTTTTGGCGATCCAAGTTTCCGACTTTCCCTTGATTGTCTTGATCTCGCTGAATTCTTCTAAGGCCTTTTGCGCGTATTGCTTGGCGATCTTCAGATCAGCCCCGTATATGGCGTACGTCCAAGCAAGTTCGTTCAACGCCCGCACGCGATCTTCGGGGGAGAGTGCATTATCGACTTCTTTCTTTCTTGAGATGATATCTTTGTCGAAGATTTTGGCTTTCTTGATATTGAGGTCACTATATTGAGCAGCGAATTTTTCGATCTGCGGAAGGGTCCACCCGAAGGCAAGCCACCACGCCGTGCCGGTGAAAATGAGATCACCATTCATCGCGACGTATCGAAACGACGCGGACCGAAGGTCGGTGTTTGAGAAATCATTGACGTCGTTGAATTGCGCATGGTCGAGGAGAAATTCGTTTTGGTGATGACCGCTTCGTCAAATCGTGCCGATGACAATTCCGCGCCCGGAAATTGAACATCATATATCTTACATTGAGAAAATGATGCATATGGAAGGATCGCGCCAGCAAGATTGACTCTAAAAACTGCCGATTTGAAAAACTCCGCGATCGCAGGCGACTTGGCGCCATCATATATTTTTTTCAGATCAAGATCCTCTAGAGGTTGCGATTGGAAATTGAGCGGCTTGCCAAATCGAGCCAGCTTCCGAATGCTTTCCTCCTTGAGTCGGATATCATCGGTCGAAATTGCAGTTAGTATCGCCCTCGCCGCCTCGGCTTCCTGCTTCGCAGCCGCCCAGCGGTCATAGAGATATTTCGAAACGATCGCAAAAAATGGGAGCGCAACAGCGCAGACGATCGACAAGACAATCATCTTGCGGCGGCTGTGTGACGAACTGGCTGCGATGAATACCCGCTCCAGCTCGTTAAGGTCGGCATAGTCTGCCAGTGCCTTGTTGGCTTGTCCGGCGGATGCAAGCGCGCGGTTGGCGCCTCCCCGTTGCCTCCAAGATACCACCGTATCGCGAAAATCAACGCGCTCAGCGATCAAGGCCCGAAGCGTTTTCCAGTCTTGCGTCAGCGTCTCGTACCGCAGCGAGACTAGCGCTCCCGACTCCTTGGGTTCCTCGCGCAGAACACCCGATGCGATAAGGGCATCTAGCACCTCGTTGGTCCGGCGGGGATCACCGAGCAAAAGCAGGTCATTGTGCTCGACTGCCACTGGCTCGCACGTGCGATCACCGTCCGAAATAGGAATTGTCCGCAGCAGCATCCGTCGTGCGAGGTCCTGGTAGCTGGCGCCATGATCGCCAAGCGAAGGAGCGACCCGCAACAGAATTTGGCGCAGGACGCTCTTGTTTTTATCGTCATCTTTCCGGCTGAGCGAAGCCAGCACCTTGTCGCCCTCAGCGATCGCGGTCGTCATCGCCGCGCGATCAAAGGGTCTCAGCAGGGTGTTGGCTCTTTCCGACGGCCGTTGCTTTGTGTGAGTTTCGCAGGGGATCGCGTATCTCTTCGCCAGCCAAAAGTCGACGAGTGCCTGCGCGGCCTTTCGATCGTCCGGTGCGTCCAGCACGGTACCGGTCATTGTGGCTCGATCGATGAAAAGCGCTATCCGCCCGGCAATCGCATCGCGCTCCGAGTCGGAAACTGAAAGCTCATCCTCGGGAAGGCTTGCGATCAAAGCATCGCTTGCGTGCTCAAGGGCCTGCAGCGATGCGTAGGGCTGAGATTCATCCGCTGTCATGGTCATTGCGGTCGGATCCGGTTATGCGCTCAGGAGAGCGTCAAGCGGTGTCTGAAACGACGTGATCTTCTTGCAAAGCTCGTTCAGCTCATCGTCGACTCTAATGAAGCGATCGACGCATTGTTTGTAGAAAGCGTGGAAGTCCTCGTTGAGTTTCCTGATATTGGCCGGTATTTGCGGCTCGGGCGGCGGGTCGTTTGCGGCCAGCCACGGCTTCATCATTTCCTTCAATTCGATAGACCACTCTTCTTGCGGGAACGCATCGCACAACCCGACAAGCTTGGCTTTGAACTGCGGCCACGACGAAAATCTGGTTTGCGGCTGAATTTTCTTTTGGGTCTTGGTATATTCGAGATCGGTATTGAGTGACTGCCACTCGTCATGCTCGGCGACCAGCCCTGCAAGGCGCGACCGCAATCTGCCGACGGCAAGCGAGCCTTGGGTCAGCCATTTCAAGGAATCCTCGCTCGACCAGGCGCATGGTTTCGGAAAAATTATTGAGGCCGACATCCTTTGCGGTGGCGACCAACTCTTTGTTGATGTGCGATGCATTGGGTAAAAGGTGCGCAAGGCGCTCGGGAACAAGCAGAACATTTTCGTTGATGACAGACACTGCCATACTCGCGGCCTTCATATCGTCGGCACAGGATTGAAGCTGATCGATCCAGTCCTGCTCTTCGTCCGCCGTCGGAAGACCTCCGAGTTGGTTTCGAGCCTTTCTGGCAAAATTGCTCAGGAAAGAAGCGTCCTCCTTCAGGTAGGGCTGAACGTGATCGTTCGATTTGAGGCGTTCGACGTTGTTGGTAATCGCGTTGAGCCGTTTTTGGATCTCATGCAGGCAATTATGCAGTTCCTTGTACTTGGCGAGGATGATGATCTGCTGCCGTGTCCTTTCGAAGTCGGGCCGGTAGCTTGCCATGATGTGATGGAGGTCCCGCGCCTGCCTCATGCGGTTCAGGTCTCCCAGCGCGAAAGTGATCTTGGTTACCAACTCACGATCATGGGCTTCCTGAACGTCCGGATCGTCACTCAGCGGCTCCAGCGCGTAAGGCGAAACCTGCTTCGCGAAGGCGCGCAGATCCTGGTCCGCCGGATGTGCTGCAATGGATCCGCGCAACAGCACGCTGATCATGCCGGGGGTTTGTTGGGCCAGCGTTGGCAGCAGCGTGGACACGAATTCGTCGACGTCTTTGGCTCGCGTCACACTGCGCTCCGCCTCGGCACCGAGCGAAAACCTCACGGTGCGGCGCAGACCATTGAGATTGCCCGCAAAGGCCGCGACCAAGAATCTCACCAATTGCGCCATCTGCTCCCGTGTCAGGAGGACGGTTGGCGCGAGCGGCGGGCGCAAGCTCAGCTTGTCGGGGTCGAGCGTAACAATGTCCCTGGCGCTGCAGCCATAGAGCGTGGCGGCGACTGCACGACCGTCCTGCATCAGGGCGAAGCGCATCAATCCGATGGCCGCGGTGCCGACAATGATCGGAGCGCCGGAGAGTCCCTTCGGCGGGGCACCGGTGCCGGCACCAGCCTCCTCGCAGAAGAGTTGCAGGACCGGCTCGTATGCAGATCGCCGCGTCGCGTAGAAGTTGGTCAATTGCGCCGCGTAATCCCTGACCTTGCCAGCCCAGGTCATACCATCGATCGGCTGCGCGTCGGGATAGCCGCGCGTTTTGAACAAATCGTCGGAATGATTCAATTCGCGCAGTGGGATCGTCGGATAGGCGGCCAACGGCCCCGGATCAAGGCATCGAAGCAGAACGCAGTCCGCGTCTTGATTCCATCTATTGGGTATCACCT
>WNFL01372114.1_pt2 | contig 10308 bp, 9 predicted proteins | sample 5400361 | NCBI WGS metagenome assembly WNFL01 (sample SAMN13153351, study PRJNA577476) | soil metagenome | isolation source: 40 cm soil on Douglas fir-dominated hillslope | place: USA:California | collected 2013-09-17
TCTCAGACAAACTTTTCGTCGCAATCGATCAGTGCACCGCAAAAACCGGTACCCATTGCGCCCTTGAGCGTTGCGCCGTCCACAAGTTCAAGCAGTCAGCCAGTCGCATCTCAAAACAACAAGCCGTCGGCTGGCCTTGGAAGCAGTCCAACGATTCCGGCCAGCACTAGCCCTGAGGCGGAAGTTAAGAAAACGACGGGATCCGCGGCCATCGTAGTGAAGTCCTACAAAGCGGGAAAGAGTCAGGCGCAAGGCGACGACTCAGCGCCTCAGCTACCGAACCCTCTGGCGGTTGCGTCTGCCAGTGACAAGAACCTGAGCGGCCTCATTTCTTCAGTGCCGGCGGCCCTGCCCAAGCCGACGATGGCCACACTGAAAATTTCTCAGGGCGTGTCGCAGGGACTTCTGATCCGACGAGTGCAACCGCGATATCCGCAGAATGCCCTATCCATGCGCGTTCAAGGTGCTGTGCAACTCGAAGCGACCATCAACAGAGAGGGCAACATTTCCAACCTGAAAGTGCTGAGCGGAGATGCGGTGCTTGCGCAGGCTGCCACCGAAGCCGTCAAGCAGTGGCGCTACAAACCCTACTATTTGAATGGCGAGCCGGTAGAAATTCAGACGCAGATCACCGTCAATTTTCGACTACCCAACTAGTTGAGTTGCTCGTCCTCCGGGCGACGGCGCGGACGGCCCGGATGGGCGCTGATGCTGCGGAATTTATGGTAGAGGCCGTGCAGGTCTTCACTGAGCAGCCGCACCACTTGCATGCAGAAGTCACCATGGTCCCGCAGGAAATCCACGAAACTATCGCGCGGGATAAATGCGACTGTCGTATGGTCGCCAGCTTCGGCAGTGACCCGATATTTTTCGCCCGACATGCTCTCACTCAAACCCAGAATCGTTCCAGGACCGGCAATTTCCAAAAGCTGAAGACGACTCTGCGCGGTGGGCAAGAGAACCCGAACCTCTCCGGATTCGATCACAAAGGCCCCACTGACCGCCGTTCCCTGCTGGAACAATCTGGCACCCTTGGGATAAATTCGGACCGACTTGATCTCGTGGAGAGCCTCCCATAGATCGGGGCTCAACTTCGATGGTGACGGCTGCGTCGACACACTGTTCACTCCACACCCAGTTTAGACTGCTCCAGATCAAGAGGCCAATCTGTGACATCCATCACAAAGCTCGGTGATGGCTGAACTTTAGTGTTCGGACTGCCGCGACAGGCCATGGGTTAAAGATCACAAGATCGTTAGTCAGATGGCTGCTCGGGGAAACCGGGCGAAGCCGAGGAATGTTGCGCACCAGATTAGGATTTAGGATTTAAGAGTACTGTGCGGAGAGTGTCTTCCGCGGTACCTACTGCCGCTCCAGGATTTCGTCGACCGCTACCTTACCGCCCTTTTCGACGGTGACGACCTTGTGGACGGGCTTAAAACCGGTCAGGGTGATGTCCAATACGTAGTTGCCCGGCCCCACCATGAACTCCGTTGGAGATGTCTTCTCCAGCAATCGTTGATTGACCGCGATCTGCGCGCCCTTGGGCTGGGTGCGAACGCCGATCGTACCCATGCCGGCGACGCTGTCACCACCACTGCCGCCGAACATCTTCTTGAATTTCCCTACGTTGCGAATGTCATCGGCATTGCCGAGAGCGCGTAGCGAGGGCGCGAATTGAAAATTCTGCCCCGCGCTAAGGTCCGCGGTGGCGGTTTCATCGAGATATCCCTGCTTGCGAAGAACCAGGGTGTGCGCGCCCTTTTCCACCGCAAACTGAACCGGCGTCACCCGACCTGTAGTCTTGCCATCGAGGATCACGTCGGCTCCCGCCGGTGTGCTATTCACAACCATCAGGGCGTTGATGGAAGTGAGGTGCAAGGCCACGGCTGTTCTGCTCCCCGACGCAATCTCCACGGTACGGGCATCGCCTGAGAAGCCGGACTTGCTGACCGAGATGGTGTGTTGTCCCGGACTGAGGCCGCTCAGGCTGAAGGGCGTGATCCAGCTCGGATCGCTTCTGCCATCCAATTGAATTTGTGCGCCAGGCGGAGTGGAATCGATCTGCACCGAACCGGGAACTGTAACTGGTACAGGAGCTACGACCCTCTTCCGGCTGTTAGCGGGACGTTTGTCGAGCTGGCGCACCGTCACCTCAGGCTCCGGCTCGGCCGAAGCAGGCTCGGGTTGAGCCACGGGCGCAACTGGCTCCCGTGGAGTGGGTTTGCTGACCGCCTTGGTCGGACGCGGAGTGGCGGGCGCAACGATCAAGATCACAATGATCGCGCCCAGGATCGAATACATGACCAGCTGGGGCGGAACGGTCTTGATCTCCTTCATCGCCTTTTCCGCAACTTCCCGCGGCTGAATCTTCGGCTTCTCGTCTTTTTTACCGCGCAGCTGAGCTAGGGGCGACGGCTCGAACGCTTCCGGAATCGGCAGCGGAGGCGGAGGCGGCGCAAAGACTGGCTCCTTCATTGGCGGTAGTTCGTCCATATCGGAAAAGCTTTTGCCCCCCGAGGTAGCCGCCGCGGGCGCGGACATCATCGGATCGAATGCCTTGGACGCCTGCTCTTCAATCTCTGGCTCTGCGGTTGCGGCGGACATGACCTGGCTCGGCACAGACAGAGCTGAGGCCTGAGGCACGGCAGGGGCATCCATCATTCGTGCACCGGAATCGGAAGAGATGCGGGCCTGTGACCCTGCACCCATGCCTGCTGCGGCAGCGCGGGTTGGAGGTGGCGGTGCGACACGCGGCGCCGGTTGTTGCGGTGTCCAATCGTCGGACAAGTCCGGCTTGGAGGTCTCAGGAACTGGAGCGATAAACTTGCTCGCCGCCGCGGCCCGTGCGGCGGGCGCTACGGGCGCGACGGGCGCCTTGACAGCCGGTCTCTTGGCGTCCGTACTCGATTTCTTACCGTTTTCCTTGCACTTCTCCAAATCATCAACTAGTTCGCGAGCTGTCTGATATCGCTCTTGGGGATCCTTGGCGAGCGCTTTCATGATCAGCGCGTTGACCCCCATTTGAATCTTAGGATTCAACGACGACGGGCTAGGTGGCATTTCATCGGCAATCTGGGTCGCCAACGCCGCGGGGTCTTCAGCGTCAAATGCCTTGCGATCGGTGACCATTTCATACAGCACCGCGCCCCACGTAAAAACATTCGAGCGCAGATCGATGCTATCGCCTCGCACCTGTTCAGGGGAAGCATACGGCAGCAAACGACCCAAACCGTTGCCTGACTCTGCACTGATCAGACTCATGTTGGAAATGCCGTAGCCGAGAATCTTTACCAGGCCGTCCCACTGCACCATGATCTTTGCGGGCTCCAGCGAGTGGTGGACGACTCCGTTCGACGCGGCAGCATCCAGGCCGGTGCAGACTTGGCGGGTAATGTCGAGGAGGTCCCAGATCGAGAAGCCTTCGTTGCGGGTGAGCATGGTCGCAATGCTGTTGCCCTGCACGTATTCCATCGCCGCGCAGAACTGTCCTTCAATTTCTCCCGCGCCATAGAGCGCAGCGATGTTGTTGGTCGCCAGCTCACGCGTGCTCTCGCCCTCGGCGATCAGCGCGTCCACGAACGCGGACGCGCGCTCACCCAGTGGCTCCAGGTTTTGGGTCTTGAGCGCTACGGTCTGGTTGGTTTCCGTATCCGTGGCCTTGTAAATCAATGCCGTGTCGGACTTGGAAAGCTCACTCTGAATTTCGAACCGGCCAAAAATCATCGCCATTGCAGTCGCCTCGCGGTGACAGCCGCAGTACTCCTAGGATCGGATTTGGCCAATACTGGGGGAGAGACACAACTAGGATATCGCGCTGACCTCCGAGGCGAGAGTTACGAAGGTACTTGCATTCCAGGTTTCAGGAAGGGATTGAATTCCCCGCGTCCGAACCCAGCCACTCTTCGATCAGACGCCGGACTTTAGCCCCCTCCGGCCGCCTGCGGACAGCATCGAGAACCGCCAGATGGATTCGTTCATTCGTCCCTCGGAAACAGACCCAATAGGGGACACAAATTTCGCCGGGAATCGGAAGAGCCTCGATTTTTAGGTCACGAACACGGAAGAAGCCTTGCGTGAAGATCATCCGGCGCACTTTGGCAATCAACCGTTCTTCGGCCTGTGCGGCTTCCAGGTCCGCGGGAATGACGTTGCGCGTCTGAAGGGTTAGAAATTGATGGTCGTCTGTAAGAGCGGGCAGTTTGTACAGGTCGAGAACGCCGCGGACCGCGTCCAGAGCAAAGGTTTGATTCTGCTCGCGGCCGGCGCTGCTAATCGTCACCCGAAACAGGCGATAGGGAATGTAAAGCTCCGCCAGGGAGCGGACCGGCCCGCGAATGAGCTTGGCTGCCCCATTAACCATTCCATTAGAGAAGTGGCGGATCGCCTCTTCCCGGGTCACGTTCGGCTTAAGACTGCGAATCCGGTGCATGGGCTCGGCGTGCTTAACTGCTTGGTACTATTGATGTTCACTGAAACGCCGGATAATGTCCAGTTGTCCGTCGGCGTCCGGTGCATTATTCTGGAACCGTCAATCTACAAGATTCGTAAATACTCTGAGTGTTCAGTGTTTTGTCTCGTTACCTGTTCAACTTCCCGGAGTCTAAAGCGGCCATGACCCTAACCAGGTTCGTCACCAAAAGTGCCTTTCGCAATAAGCGTCGCAGCTTCCTGACCGTGCTGAGCATTACGTTCTCGCTGGTGCTGCTGACACTCATGATGACGGTATGGCAAAGCTGGTATATCGATAAGGGAACCGCCCAATCTGCTCAGCGGCTCATCACTCGGCATCGCGTCTCGCTCACTCAGTCTCTTCCGATCTACTATGCGGCGAAAATGCGCGCAGTACCTGGTGTCGTGGCCGTGGCTCCCACGCAGTGGTTTGGTGGTACCTACAAAGATGACAAGCCGGAGAATATGTTTATGCAGTTCTCCACCGACCCAAATGAATTGTTCAAGGTAGAAACGGACTTCAAGATTCCAGAAGATCAATTGGCGGCGTGGCAGAAAGATCAGGCCGGCAGCGTCGTCGACAGCGGACTAGCAAAGAAGTTTGGCTGGAAGATTGGCGATCGTATTTTCATCAAGGGACGCGACTTCCCCGCAAACTTGGAACTGACGATTCGCGGAATTTTCACCGCGCCTGATCCGACCATCACCATCTATTTTCATCACAAGTACCTTGAAGAAACAATTTCCTTCTTCAAGGACCGCTCGGGCACATTCAATATACTGGCGGACTCTCCGGACAACGTCACCAAAGTCGCCACGACTATCGATGCCATGTTCCGCAATTCGCCCGAGCCGACAAAAACAGAAACCGAAAAGGGTTTCATGTTGAGTTTCATCAACAGCATCGGCAACGCGAAAGCCTTCATCCTGAGTATCTGCCTTGCGGTCGTCTTCGCAACTCTGCTCGTGTCCGCAAATACGATGGCGATGTCGATCCGCGAGCGGACCCGCGAAGTCGCGGTTCTGAAGACTCTTGGATTTACGCGACAGTCAATTCTCGGCCTCTATGTTGGTGAAGCAGTAACCGTGGCCTTGATCGGCGGTGTTTTAGGCTGTCTGTTGGCAGTTGGTTTGGTGCCAGCGATGGCGCACGCTCCGGGCATGGGCTTTTTCTTCACGGGAATGAAAGTGACCCTTTCCACTCTGGCGCTCGCAATTTTGGTCTCGGCTATGGTGGGGCTGATTAGCGCAATCGTTCCCTCCTATCACGCTGCCAAAATCTCCATCGTGGAGGGCTTGCGCCACATCGGGTAAGGCAAATACAACATGGCAATCCCCATCAGCTACAACATCCGCAATCTGAAGCTCCGCAAGGGTCTCACGATCATGACCGCGCTCGGCATCGCACTCACGGTGACCACGGCGGTCTTTCTGATGGCGCTTCTGGCCGGACTTCAGAAAGCGTTTGTCGCGAGCGGAGATTCTCTTAACGTTCTCGTGATGCGCAAGGGATCGGCTGCGGAGCTCTCTGGCGGCTTTGATGCTGCCCTGTTTCCGATACTGAAGACCCTGCCGGGCATCGCCACGGACAAGGACGGACAACCTCTGGCATCCGGGGAATGGGTTGTGGTCGCAGTGCTGCCGAGAAAGGATCGTACTGGCGAGGTGAATGTTTCGGTTCGCGGCCTTATGCCTGCGGGTCTCGCTCTCCGAGCTGCCGAGTTGGATAAACGCGGACAACCGAAACTGAAATTGGTCGATGGACGCTGGTTTGAGACCGGTCAGCGGGAAGTTGTAGTGGGAAAGTCTATTCACGAAGGGTTTTCCGGCACGAAGATAGGCGACACCCTAGATTTTGCCAAAGGGCAATGGAAAGTTGTCGGCATCTTCGATTCAGGCGGAACCGCGTATGACTCCGAAATCTGGGGTGATTTCAACCAGGTTGCCGCTGACTTTGACCGCCAGGGCGGCATGGGTTCGGCCTATCTTAGAGCCACCGATGCGGTTGCCGCCGACGCTCTCAAGAACCGTGTCAGCGATGACCAGCGCCTGAAACTGGAAGGCCACCTCGAAACTGAATATTACGAGAAGCAAACCAGTTCTGGCGGACCGATCAAGTACATCGGCTTCGTGGTGGCCATCATCATGGCAGTTGGCTCCAGCTTTGCGGCCATGAACACCATGTATGCGGCCGTGGCATATCGCTCACGCGAGATTGCGACCTTGCGCGTCATCGGATTCTCGCGCCCGAGCATCCTGACTTCGTTTGTGCTCGAGGCGCTCCTACTATCACTGCTTGGGGCAGTTGTAGGCATTATGCTGATGTTGCCCTTCAACGGCATGAGTACTCACGTGGGCAACCAGGTCACATTTAGCGAAATGGTTTTCAGCCTGCAGATGACCTGGACGGTTGTGATGACCGCAATCGCTTTTTCGCTCGTCATGGGATTGCTGGGAGGGTTTTTCCCGGCCTGGCACGCAGCGAGGCAGGAAATCCTGGCATCACTGCGCGGCTAGAGCGCCGCGCCGCCATCTTGCCGGCTGTCCCGAGGGCGTCTCGCCCTCGGCGCGGCGAGCCAAGGATGGCGGCGCTACGTTCGCAGCACACAGTACTGGTTTTGCGGAATTTTGAATCGATGAATAGCGACTGATTGACTTTAATGCCCGCTGACGACAAACACGACGACCTCCAGAACCTGCGCATCGATCATTCCCTGCGCGACGGAGGGGGAGAACCGCCCGCATGGTCTCGCCGTTTTATTCTGGGCGGGATTGCCATGATCGTGCTGCTGGGAATGATCGTGCTCACCTATCGGGTGCTCGCGTCCGACTCTCCCGAAGTAGAAGTCGTTCGCGCGACTGCGGAGGGCAGCGACGTCGCGGGCGCCACAGTACTCTCTGCCACCGGATACGTCGTCGCCCACCACAAGATCAACGTAAACTCCAAGGTCACGGGCCGCGTTGCATGGATTGGCGTGGAGAAGGGCGACAAAGTAAAAGAAGGACAAGTTGTAGTACGCCTCGAAGACCAGGAATTTCGTGCCTTATACGAACAAGCTCGCGGCGGCTATGAAAGCGCCAAAGCGCGGCTGGCGGAGATGGAACACGGTTCCCGTCCGGAAGAAATTCAGCAATCGGAACACAATCTTTCCGAGGCCCGTGCGACCGCGGCCAATGACAAGATCAATCTCGAGCGGATGCGCAATCTGTTCGCGCAGGGAGTCATCTCCAAACAGGCGCTCGATGACGCCACCGCCCGCAACGACTCCTCACAGCAGCGCGCGAATTCTCTCGAACAGATGTTTCGAATGTCGAAAATCGGCCCGCGCGCCGAGCAAATTCAGCGCGCCCGCGCTGACATGTTGCAGGCGCAAGGGCAGATGGATTATGCCAAGGCTCAACTCGACGCGACGACAATCAAGGCGCCCGTCAGCGGCACGATTCTCGAGCGCACCGCAGAAAAGGGTGAACTGGTCACCGCGCAATTTGCCAGCGGCGCCGAAGGCGGCCCTCGCGGATCGGTGGTCGCACTTGCCGATCTGAATGACATTCAGGTGGAGCTCGATATCGCTCAGGATGACTTTGCAAAACTCGGATCCAAACAGGCGGGCATCGTGACGCTGGATGCTTTCAAGGACCGTCATTACAAAGGCGTCATCGCGGAAATCTCACCCGAGGCCAACCGGCAAAAGGCGACTGTTCAGGTCAAGGTACAGATCCTGAACCCCGATGAATTCCTCCGGCCCGAGATGAATGCCAGCGTTGAGTTTCAGGCTGCCCAGAACGAGAACAAGAGCGCCGCCGCACCCAGGCAAGCAGGCGCGTTTGTTCCCACTCAGGCATTACGGGACAAAGAGGGAACAAAGTTCGTGTTCATCGTTCTCAACGGACGGACCCTCCACCGCGATGTCCATGTTCTCGGCCCGCGCTCCGGCGGCTTTTTGGTGGACTCGCTGGTGGGCGGCGAAAGCGTAGTCACCGCCGCGCCTGCCGATTTGAAAGACGGACAGAAAATTCGTATCAAGGGGCAATCATGAGTCTAGCGACGCAAACGCCAGCGAGCGTGGGTACTAAGGTAGTCGAGGCCCGCGGAGTCAATAAAGTCTTCAAGCGCGATGCTTTTCAAGTGACCGCTCTCGACAACGTGACGATCGAGATCGCGACCGGAGAGTTTCTCGCGCTCATGGGTCCGTCCGGATCGGGCAAGACCACCTTGCTGAATATGATCGCCGCCATCGACCGGCCTACCTCGGGCGAATTGAAGGTGCTGGGCGCAAACATCTTCAATCTCAGCGACGGTGATTCGGCCCGCTGGCGCAATACGCACGTCGGCTATGTATTCCAGACGTTCAATCTGATTCCCGTCCTAACGGCCTTTGAGAATGTCGAACTGCCGCTGCTGCTGACCAAGATGACAACTCAGCAACGCCGCGACCACGTCTTGACGGCGCTCAAACTGGTCGGCCTCGAAGACCGGGTGAATCATCTCCCAAAGCAACTCTCTGGCGGGCAAGAGCAGCGCGTCGCGATTGCCCGCGCCATCGTCAGCGATCCTACCTTGATCCTCGCCGACGAGCCGACTGGCGATCTCGATAGCAATTCAGCCACGGAAATTTTGGAGATCCTGAAGCGGCTCAACGAGGGTTTCAAGAAGACGATCGTGATGGTGACTCATGACCCGCACGCTGCCGGGTACGCGCACGTTACCCGGCATTTGGAAAAAGGTAAGCTCCTGCCGGTGTAGCCGCCTTCACTTCAAGCTGTCAGAATGGGGTACGAGCGCGCAGGTGACGCGCTCAAACGCCAACGCTAGCCGGCTCTCACGCGGTGATTTGCGAGGCCATCGCATTCGTCGGCGATTCGCTTTCACTGACCCATTCCCAAACTCGGCGTCCCCGGTCGTTGGTTAGGCTGCGCGCCTCTCCGTAGTCCACTAGACGATTCAGCACGGTTGTGACGGAAGCCATCGGATCCTTGTGGCGCGCGAGAATGTCCCCCGCCCGCCGTTCCAGTTCCTGACAGACATCGCGAGCTCCGAGCGGGTTCCGCGCCTCCATCAGCACAATCCGGCAGGCTTTGGTAAAGCCGGGCTGCCGGCCATTGGGTTTGCGATCGATCAATTCAAGAAGATCTTCGCCCAGCACATCGTCGCCGAACAGATTGGCTAGTCCGGAGATTGTCTGTTTCACCGTGCCGATGCGCTTCATGAGATCTGCGCGTTGACGCATCAGTTGACGAAGTTCATCGTGCGCCGCTCTAACCACTTGCTGCACGGGAACACCGCTTTCGCGGAGGTCCATTGCGCCGGCGCCATCCCGGTCGTATTTCGCCACATCCATAACTGCCTCCGAGCCCGGAACCTGCCCCCTCAACCCCGCGCCATGCGGAGTCCCGCCTAGGTCTTTAATACGGCAGAAGATTCGCGAAAGTTCCCGGATAGGGAACTCCCCCTTAAAGCGGGGAATCCTTTGCAAAGTTGGACTCGCAAGGAGAAGAAAGGTCATCAGTGGTTTGGAGAGGGTTGCAGCGGTTAGCGACGAAAAAGCGCGGGCCAATGCCCGCGCTCCTTATTCCTGAATTCTACTATTTCTTGGATGGTTTCGCCGGAGCTGCCTTCTTCGGAGCCTTCTTCAACGCTTCCTCGGGCGATAGTTCCTTTCCACTGTTATCGACATAGTGGATGTCGAACTTGTCGTCGGGAATAAGGACCATCAACACAGCAGTCTTCGCGCTGAACTGATGAACGTTCTTGGCTGGAAAATACGCGTAGTCCCCCGGATGCACGCTAGAGGGCTTGCCATCCTTCATTTCCGCGGTCCCAATCCCACTCACCAGAACCAGTTGTTCCCCTGCCGT
>WNFL01157285.1_pt1 | contig 10305 bp, 10 predicted proteins | sample 5400361 | NCBI WGS metagenome assembly WNFL01 (sample SAMN13153351, study PRJNA577476) | soil metagenome | isolation source: 40 cm soil on Douglas fir-dominated hillslope | place: USA:California | collected 2013-09-17
TGTCCCCCTCGGCCGCCATGTAGTAGGTACCCTCGGCGTTCCCCACCACCGTGGCCTTCCTGGCGCGTCCTTTGTCGAACTCCACGATGATGGAGTCCCCGCTCGAGACGTTCCGTCCTCCCTGCGCGCTGTCCGCGCTGCTGGGCCAGTAGGAGCTCCTGGCATGGCCCACCACCACGGCGCGCCGCGTCTCCTCGTCGGGGTTGTAGAGGGTGGCCGTGTCGCCCACGGCTTCGTTCCGCTCCCCGCGCCCCTTCTCGAGCTTGGCCTGGTACTTCACGACCGCGTGAGGCCTCACCTGGACCGACGCGACCTTGTGCTGGACGAAGTGGATCTCCAGGGTGTCCCCCTGCACCTCGCCCTCTTCGTCCCACGCGTGCGGGTGGCCGATCAGGAGCGCCCGGTTGTCGTTCCCGTAGAATTCCCCGCGGTCCCCTCTCGCCTTCAGCTGGTCCCGGTCCACCTGTACGTTCCCCAGCGCGACAACGGCCCGCTTCGCGTTGTCGAACTCCATGGTGAGCCCGCGCACCTGGGTGGACCTCCCGCCCGACTCATCGATGGTCAGGACCGGCGACTGGCTGGCCCAGGCGTAGTTCTGCTTCCGGTCGTAGCGCACGCGGCCGGCGCGCACGGTGGTGCTCTCGGCCCGGTCCGTAGCCACCACGCTCCCCAGCGCCAGGACCTCGTCGTTCGCCCGGTCGTAGTCGATCTCGTTGGCGGTCAGGGTGCGCGTGGAATCCTGCATCTGCGGGCTCCCCACGATCACCGAGCGGTTCTCTTTGCGGTAGAAGCGCGCCTCGCGGCCCGTGATGCGCGCGGCTCCGTCCTGGATGCGCACGTTGCCGCGCAGGATGGCGACGCGGGTCTTGCGGTCGTAGGTGGCCTGGTCGCCCCACATGTGGGTCGTTCCATCCACGATGGTCACGTTCCCCATGACCTCGAGCTGCTCGCGCTGCCGGTAGACGCGCGCGGAATCGCCGGTCACGGTCGTGGTGCCGTGCTCCACGGTGACCTTGATGGCCGTGTAGACGTCGTCGTTCAGCCCGGCGGATCCGCTGAGCCTATCCGCCTTCATGTGGTACGTGTCGTTCGTGGGACGCGCCGGCGGCGCCGCCGCGAGGAGGATCGGGATGGCCAGAATCAGCGACGCGAGCGCGGCGCGCCGGCCGTTAGAGGGCATGAGGAACGGAGGCCCCCAGATGCGGCAAGGCACGGGCGAGTAGGAAGAAGGAGCCGGCCACCACCACCACGCCGCCCGAGGCTTTGGCCCACGCCTGGGCGCGGTCGAGCGCCTCGGGAATCGCGGGGATCGCCTCGCACGCGAGATGCCCGCAGGGGGCGGAAGCCAGGAGCTCCGAGGCCGTGGTGGCGCGCTCGCCCTCGAACTCGGTGAGGTAGAAGCGCGCGGCCACGCGGCCCAGTCGACGCAGGAAGTCGGCGTGGGCCTTGTCGCGGGAGAGCGCGACCACGAACGCCACCTTCCGGTCGGGGAAGAGGGCGCCCACGGTCTCCGCCAGGGCGCCCGCCCCCTCGGCGTTGTGGGCCACGTCCACGAGCACCGGCGGGTCGCGGCGAACCAGCTCCGCCCGCGCCGGCCAGCGCGCGCTCCGGATCCCCTGCTCGATGGCCTGAGCGATCTCGGGCGCGGGGCGGCCGTGAAGCCACGTCTCGGCCGCCAGCGCGGCGAGCGCGGCGTTCCTTGCCTGATGCTTCCCCAAGAGCGTCGTGGTGAGCCTCCCTCGAAAGGAGGATGTTTCGAGCGTGAGCTCGGTTCCCTGAAGACTCACGCCGCGGGTCACGTACCGCGCGTCGGCGCCGATCCAGCGCACCGCGGAGCCGCGTTCCCGGGCCGCTTCCTCGATCGCCTCCCGCGCTTCCTTCACGCGCACGCCGCACACCAGGGTCCCGCCCGGCTTCACGATCCCCGCCTTCTCGGCCGCGATTCTCCGGAGGGTGGTGCCCAGGATCTCGGCGTGATCGCTGCTGATCGTGGTGATGACCGAGAGCCGGGGCGTCAGGATGTTCGTGGCGTCCAGACGACCCCCGATTCCGACCTCGACCACGGCAACGTCGAGGCGGGACGCGGCGAAGTGATCGAAGCCGAGCGCGGTCGTGGCCTCGAAGAAGGACGGCTGCTGCTCCTCGAACCGCGGCCACCAGCGCGTGAGAAGCTCCTCCAGCGCCTCGTCCCCGATCTCGAGGCCGTCGACGCGGATCCGCTCCTGAAACCGTAACAGGTGGGGCGACGTGTAGAGGCCCACGCGCAGTCCGGCCGCGCGAAGGATGGACTGGAGGAAGGCCGCGGTGGAGCCTTTTCCGTTGGTCCCGGCGATGAGGATGGACGGGAACGCGCGATCGGGCCGTCCCGCCGCCTCGAGCAGACGCTCGATGCCGGCGAGGCCGGGACGCATGCCGCTCCGCTCGAAGCGGAACATCTCCTCGAGGCGGCGGCTCCACACGGCGCTCGCGGGCGCCTTCATTCGCGGATGGGAATCTCCTGATCGGCGGGGAACGCGGCGGAGCCTCCCGGTCTCGGCTCGGAGATCTCGCCGGGGGCTTCCGCGGGCTTCTCTTCGGGCACGTCGGGGACACCGTTCGGGCCAGGTGCTACGGCCGGCGGAGCCGGCGCCTGGGCGATCGGGCCGCCCACCGCGCGGAACCGCGCCATGGTCTCGCCCGCCCGGCGGCGCGGCCGTTGTGGGAGCTGGGCCGCGGCCGCGAAGAACTGGAGCAGCCACCCCAGCGTCTTCCGGAGCTCATTTCGGTGCACGATGCGGTCGATCATCCCCTTCGCGAGGAGGAACTCCGAGCGCTGGAAGCCCTCGGGCAACTCCTGGTTGATCGTCTGCTTGATGACGCGCGGGCCCGCAAACCCGATCAGCGCCTTGGGCTCGGCCAGGATCACGTCGCCCACCGAGGCAAAGCTGGCCGTGACGCCGCCCGTGGTCGGGTGGGTCATGATGGAGATGTACGGCACGCCCGCGTCGCTGAGCCGTGAGAGGAGCGCGTTGGCCTTGGCCATCTGCATGAGGGAGAGGATCCCCTCGAACATCCGCGCGCCGCCCGAGGAGGAGATGATCACGAGCGGCCAGCGCCGGTCGATCGCGAGGAGGATGCCGCGCGCCATGCGCTCGCCCGCCGCCGACGCGAAGCTGCCGCCCAGGAACGAGAAGTCCATCACGCCGATCACCAGCGGACGCCCTTCGATCGTTCCCTCGCCCATGAGGATGGCCTCGGAGAGGCCGGTCTCCTCGCGCGCCCGGCGGAGACGGTCGGAATAGCGCTTGGTGTCGCGGAATTTCAGCGGGTCGGTGGAGACGACCTCGGAGAAATGCTCCTGGAAGGAGCCCTCATCGAGCAGGATCTGGACGTAGGTCCTGGCGGAAATACGGAAATGGTAGGAGCACTTCGTGCAGGTCCAGAGATTCCGCTCGAGCTCCTTCTGATACAGGATCTCGCCGCACTCCTCGCACTTCGTCCAGAGGCCGTCCGGAAGCTCCCGCTTCCGGTGCGTCGTCTTGAGCCCTTCTTTGGACTTCTTGAGCCAGCTCATACGCTGGGATCCTCCGGGAGGACGCGAAACATCACGATAGCATCCTCGACCGGGCTCCGGTAGTAGTTCTTTCGCATGGCGATGTCGATGAAGTGGTTCTTGTAATAGAAGTTACGCGCGCTGTGGTTGGACGCGCGGACCTCCAGCGTGACCCGCTTCACCCCCGGCTCCACGGCATCCTTGACCAGCTGATCCAGGAGCTCCTGGGCTACCCCATGCCGCCGGTCCTCGGGGTCCACGGCCAGGTTTCCGATGTGCGCCTCGTCGGGGATCAGGATCGCGAAGAGGTACCCCACCAGGTGCAGGTGGCGCATGGCGCCGCGGGCGTACCCCCGCGCCTCGATGTCCAGCTCGGACTCGAACATCCCGCGGGTCCAGGGATCGGTGAACGAGGCGCGCTCGATACGCAGAATCTGGTCCAGGTGCTCGCGCTCGAGCGGCACGATGCGAAGGGCCTCGGTCTCGGTCATGACACGGGTTTCCGCGCGTTCGGGGAGCGGCCGTAGGCGGGTGCGGACGACGCAAGATCGGCCGACTCGCCCGCGAGGAGCTTCGCATCCCCCAGCTCGGCAACGGCTGCGGCGCCCGGCTGGACCTTCCCCGCGACGAGCCGGACCACCTCGCCCCGCTCCCCCTGCAGCACCGTTGCAACCAATCCCCCCTCTCCTCGATGTGCGTGGGCCGCGGCCTCATGACCGGATACGAGGACCAGCTTGATGCCGGATCCCAGGCACAATCCCTTCGCCCAGGCGAGGGATTCCGCCGCACTCGAGAGGCCGTTCGAGTGTCCACCGGGTGCGAGCGGCTCCGAGTCGAGCGTCGTTCCGTTCGCCGCGAGCGCAATCGATCCAAGTCGCGCGGCGGTGTCGATGCCCAGCACGTAGCGCTCTCGGGTCATGCGATTTGGAATCCCTCCCAGCGCGGGCCCCTTGGGTCCATCCGGATCGAGCGGGCCTCCTCGCCCGCGTACTCCAGAGCGATATCCAGGCGCTCTTCCGGAAGCCGACCCGGCGCTTTGTCCGCCCACTCCACCAGCACGATCGCGTCGCGGGCCATGTCCTCCACCCCCAGGGTATCCCATTCTTCCGGCGATTCGAGGCGGTAGAGATCGGCATGCACGATCGCGGGCGAGGCGCCGTAGATCTCCACCCGCACGTACGTGGGGCTCCGACTCCTGAGTCCGGGGTGGACCCCCTCCACGATGCCCGAGACCAGGGTCGTCTTACCCGCCCCCAGATCGCCGCGCAGCGCCACCCAGTCCCCGGGCCGGAGCAGGCGTCCCAGCTTCTCCCCCAGGGAGCGCGTCTCGCCCGCCCCCGTGAGGAGCGATGACCGGACCGGATCCACGAATCAGCCGCGCGGGGTCAGGGTCGCAGTGGACAGGATCATCTCCTCGAGCGAGATGCCCCCGTGCTGCAGGCTTCCACGGTACTTGTTCTCGTACTCGTGGAATTTGGTGGGATACACGAAATAGAAGTCTTCCTTGGCGATGATGTAGCTCTTGTTCATCCCGTCGGCCGGCAGGCGGAAGCGGGTCGGATCCTTCACCTGGGCCGCGAACTTGGAGTCGCACGTCAGATTGGACCCGAACTTGAAGCGCAGGTTGGTCGAGGTCTCGCGATTCCCGTACACCAGCGCCGAGCGCCGGCTCAGGATCGCTCCGTGGTCGGTGGTCAGGACCACCACGCAATCCTGCTTCGACATCCACTTCAGCGCGTCGAAGAGCGAGGAATGCAGGAACCACGAGCGCATCACCGACCGGAACGCCGACTCGTCCGGCGCCAGCTCGCGCAGGAGATCCGATTCCGAGCGGCCGTGCGTGAGCATGTCGAGGAAGTTGAAGACCAGCGCCACGAACGGGATGCTCTGGTAGGTGACCACGTTCCGCCGCACGTTGTTCGCCTCGTCGGCGTTGTAGATCTTCACGTACTTGGGCGGCGAGCTGAGCTCGATCCCCATTCGTTTCAGGTTCTGCTCGAGGAGAGGCTTCTCGAAGCGGTTCTTGCTCCGCTCGTCGCCGGGCCCCTCGTTCCAGAATTCCGGGTGCTGCTTCATGATCGCGTCGGGATAGAGCCCCGCGAAGATCGCGTTCCGGGAATAGGGCGTGGCGGTGGGCAGGATCGAGATGTGGTGGTCCACGGTCACGTCGAAGAGCTCGCGCAGCAACGGCTCGATGGTGAGCCACTGGTCGAGCCGCATGCAGTCCACCAGGATGAAATAGACGCGGCGCTTTTCCCGGAGGTGCGGCGCGACCCAACGCTCCAGAACGTCCGTACGCCGATTCCACGTACTGGCTGAATTCCACGTTCAGCTCCCGCCGCTGATCTTGGTGCGCCTGCTTCAGCCCGTCGTCCTCGACCTTGTCCAGCTCCACGTCCCACTGCGCGCTCCGCGCGTAGAGGTCGACCCAGCCGCGCCAGTCGAGCCCACCCGTGGATTCGGCGCGGAGCCGCGACAGCTCGGCCACGTAGTCCCGGGCCCTCTGCCCATCTTGGAGTCGGTCCGCCTCGAGGAGGCGCTTCAGCGCGAGAAAGATCTGCGTGGGACGGACCGGCTTGATCAGGTAGTCGTCGATCCGCTTCCCGATCGCCTCGTCCATCAGGGACTCGGCCTCGTTCTTCGTCACCAGCACGATGGGCACGAGCGGATCGTGCTCCTTGATCGCCTCGAGCGTGGCCAGCCCGCCGAGCCCGGGCATCGACTCATCCAGGAGCACGACGTCGAATTTCTCCCGCGTCGCGCACGCCACCGCGTCGGTGCCGTTGGACACGGACGTCACTCGGTATCCCTTGGATTCCAGGAGTAGGATGTGCGGCTTCAGGAGGTCGATCTCGTCGTCGGCCCAGAGAATCTTTCGATCTTGGGAAGCCATGGCGGTCAGGCGGATCCGGAGCGTGGGGAGGGTGCGACGGGCAGCGCCACGGCGACGGTGGTTCCGCGGCCGGGGGTGGATTCCACGATGGAGATCCGGCCCCGATGATACTCGCGCACCACGCGTCTCGCAAGCGCGAGGCCCAGCCCCCAGCCGCGGCGCTTCGTGGTGAACCCGGGCGTGAACGCCTTCCGCCGCTCCCGCGGCGACATCCCGCGGCCGTTGTCCTTCACGAGGATCTCCACCTCGCGACGCTCGGGCTTCCACCGCACCGCGATCTCGATCTCGGAGTGCGGCTTGTCGCTCGCGTCGATGGCGTTCCGGAGCAGGTTCTCCACCACCCACTCCAACAGCTCCTGGTGGAATCGCACGCGCGGGATCGCCTCGTAGCGCTCGACCATCGTGACCTCGTGCCCCAGATGCGGGAGGCGGTGGCGGAAGTAGCCCACCACGCCCGCCACGGCCGCGGTCAGGTCCCCCTCCTTGAGCGCGGGCACGGAGCCGACCTGCCCGAAGCGCGAGGCGATCTTCATCAGCCGCTCGAGATCCAGATCGATCTCGGCCGCCACCGCCTCCACCCGCTCGGGCGCCGTCTCGCCGCTGACGGCAGCCTCGCGCAGGTGCGCGGACCACCCCAGGAGCGAGGAGAGGGGCGTGCCGAGCTGATGCGCGGTCTCCTTGGCCAGCGCCGCCCAGAGGGAGCGCTGCTCCGCCGCCATGATGGCGCGGTATCCCACGAATCCGAAGAGGAGCAGGAGCAGGATGACCCCGAATTCGAGGTACGGCACCCAGCGGAGCTGCGCGACCAGGGGCGGCTCGCCGTAGTGCACGTAGCCCAGCACCCCGGGATTTCCCAGCCGCTCCACGGGGACCGGACGGTGCCGCCGGTCCAGCCGGTCCACGATGTCCTGGATCCGATTCACGTCGGGAGGGATCACGCCGGTCTCCCACGCGCGCTGCAGCACGCTGTCGGGAACCGCCGCCGACGGGATGCCGATCTGCTTCCACGCGCGCGGGATCCCTTTCGTGTCCGTGAGCACGATCGGGAAATTGATGTTCCCCACCACGTCGCGGAAGATGGACTGCAGCGCCGGATCCTCCGCGGCCTGGAAGGTGGAGACCGCGAAGAAGCGGGCGAGCACGCGGCAGAGCGTCTCGGTCTCCGTGTTGAGGCGGGCGATCACGACGTTGGAATGGACCATCAGCGCCGCCATCATGGCGACGACAGCGAGGAAGAGGTAGACCTTGTAGGAGAGCGGCTGGGCCGTGCGCGGCGCGCGCGCGCCGGCGTCGGATTCGGACATGGTGACCTCTAGGGAGGTCCGATCTCCCGATCGCCGTCCCAGTAGGGCAGGAGGGCCTCGGGCAATCGCACCGATCCGCGCTCCGTCTGGTGGTATTCGAGCAGCGTGGCGTACGTGCGCGGCAGCGCCAATCCCGACGAGTTCAGGGTGTGCACGTATTCGACCTTCGCCCCGGCCTCGGGGCGGAAGCGGATGCCCGCACGCCGCGCCTGGAAGTCCTCGAAGTTCGAGCAGGAGCTGACCTCGAGCCACCGGCCGCCTTCGCCGGGCGCCCACGTCTCGAGGTCGTAGCACTTCGCCGCGGCGAAGCTGAGATCCCCCGACGCGAGCAGGGCCACGCGGTGCGGCAGCTCCAGGGCTTCCAGCACCGCCACCGCGTCTTGGAGAAGCTTCTCGTGCTCCTCGTAGGAGGTCTCGGGCCGCACGATCTTCACCAGCTCCACTTTGTCGAACTGGTGGACGCGGATCATGCCGCGGGTCTCACGGCCGTAGCTGCCCGCCTCCTTCCGGTAGCTCGCGCAGTAGCCCACGTGGCGGATCGGAAGCTTCGCTCCGTCCAGGATCTCCTCGCGGTAGATGTTCGTGATCGGGACCTCGGCGGTGGGGTTGAGAAAGAGCTCCTCCCCCTGGATCTTGTACATGTCCTCTTCCAGCTTCGGGAGCTGCCCCGTCGGTGTAGCCCCGCTTCACCGCGAGCTCGATCATGAACCGGATCAGCGCGCGCTGCAGGCGCGCGCCGCGTCCGGTGAAGAGGAGGAATCCCGCGCCCGCGATCTTCCCGGCGCGCTCGAAGTCCAGGAGCCCCAGCGATTCCGCCAGCTCCCAGTGCGTCTTGGGCGTGAAATCGAACTTCCGAATGGCTCCGGCCTCGCGCACGATCACGTTCCCCGTGGCGTCCTCGGCCTTCGGGACCGAGGAATGGGGCACGTTCGGGATCCAGTGGAGGATCTTCTCCAGATCCGCTTCCAGCGCGGCGATGCGCGCGTCGAGGCCCTTGATCCGGTCCCCGACCTCCTTCATGGCCAGGACCTTGTCCTGTGCGTCCTTCCCCGCCTTCTTCAGGCGGCCGATCTCCTCGGAGACCGCGTTCCGCTCGTGCTTCAGCGTCTCGGCCTCGGTAAGGAGCCCGCGGCGCTCCTCGTCCAGGGCGAGATAGCGGTCCAGGTCCGCGTTCGTTTTCTTGAATGCGATCGCTTCCCGCACGCGATCGGTCTCGGTGCGGATCCGCTTCAGATCGAGCATCGGTTAGTGGGAGCTTTCGGCGTTTTGCGATACGAGCGCGCGGGCGCCGTCGAGCAGGAGCCGGCGCGCGAGACGCGCCCCGATCTGCTCCTCGTCGCCGGATTTTCCCTCTTCTTCGTCGCGGTAGATCTTGACGCCCTCGCGGTCGGCGATCACGCCCTCGAGGTGGAGGCTCGTCCCGTCCAGCTTGGCCAGCGCGCCCACGGGCACGGAGGGATCCGAGGTGATCTCGCGCTGGAAGGCGCGCTCGGCCTCGATCTCCACGCGCGCGATGGGATCGTCGAGGTGCTTCACCGCCTTCACGAGATCCTTGGAGGTCCGCGCCACCTGGATGCCCAGGGAGCCCTGGCCCGGCGCCGGCAGCACGACCTCGGTCGTGAAGACCTCGGTGACCCGGTCCTGATAACCCAGGTGCTCCACCGCCGAGGCCGAGACGACGAGACCATCCACCTCGCCCATCTCGAGCTTCTTCATCCGCTCCTCCAGACTGCCCGAGAAATCCAGGATCGAAAGATCGTCCCGATAGTGGAGGAGCTGCGCGCGGCGGAGTGGCGTGTGCGCGCTGATGGCGGAGCCCTCGGGAAGCTCGTCCACGATGGTCCCGTCGCGCGCGATGAGCACGTCGAAGGGCGTGAATCGCGCGGTGATGGCCGCGAGGACGATCGCGGAGGGAAGATCGGGGGACACGTCCTTCATGTTCTGGACGGCGATGTCGATCTCGCCCTCGGCCAGCGCCCGCTCGAGCGGTGCGCCCGGCCAGCGGGGGGCGGCACCGCGTCCGGAGGAGCTCCCGACCGGCGTGATCACGAAGGACGCCCCGGTGAGATGCTCGTTCAGGATGCGGCCGAGCCGGTTGTCACGAACGCCGATCTTGATCTTGAGCTTGTTCATGAGACGACGACGCTAGCACACTTGGCGCAGTGCTTCCACGCTTCGGCGTTCACGCCGTGATGCCCCGCTCCTCACGCACCTCGCGAACGGCCGCCACCATCACGGCCAGTTTTTCCCTCGCCTCTTCCACGGTGCGCGTCTTGAGGCCGCAGTCGGGATCGATGTACATCTGCTCGGGCTTCAAGTGCTCGAGGCCGCGGAGGATGCCCTGCTTGATCTCCTCCTTGGTCTCGATGCGGTGGCTGTGCACGTCCAGAACGCCGTACCCGATCTCCTTCGTGAACCGGTGCTGCTTGAAGCGGTCGAGGAGGTCGTAGCGGCTGTTCGCCATCTCGAGATCGATCATGTCGACGGGAAGGTCCAGGAGCGCCGGATAGATCAGGTCGAAGTCGCCGTAGCAGATGTGCGTGATGGTCTTGGCCTTCACGCCCTCCACGGCGCGG
>WNFL01334625.1_pt1 | contig 10305 bp, 12 predicted proteins | sample 5400361 | NCBI WGS metagenome assembly WNFL01 (sample SAMN13153351, study PRJNA577476) | soil metagenome | isolation source: 40 cm soil on Douglas fir-dominated hillslope | place: USA:California | collected 2013-09-17
AGCGTGCCGTCGCGAATCCCTTGCGTTCGCTTCTCCGGATGATACACGAGCATGTCGGAGATGAGTGCCCGCGCCAGGCGTCGCGCTTTCTGTTTGGGATCCTGCACCATGAACGGATTTACAGGGCGCAGTGGTCCCGTGGACCGCTTCCCCGGCGTGCTGACGCCCGGAGAGGGCGGTGCTGGAGCCGGCCGCGGCGCTGGCTGCGGCGGGGGTGGCTGCACGGCCGGCCTGGGCACCGTCAGCGACGGCGCCGGAGCGGTCGGAGGAGCGATCGGACTCGCCGGCCGTGCCGGTGCGAAAGGCGGCCGGGCAAGCGGCGGCGCCGTCGGCATGGCCGGACGGCTCAGCGGGGGTGGCGGCGCTGACGGCGGCGCCATCGCCGGACGGGGCGGCGGCGGCGCGGGTGGCGCAGGCGCCGCTCGCGGGGGTGCTGGTGCTGGTGCGGGCGGCGGTGCAGCGGACGCGGCGGGCGCGGCGGGCGCGGCGGCAGTGGCACGGGCGCCGTCGGGGCTCACCGCGAAGACGTTGCTGCACACGCTGCAACGCGCGCGCAAGCCTCCGGCGGGGACCTTGGTGGGGTCCACCCGGTACACCGTTTCGCACGACGGACACGTTACGTTCACGCCTCGTTGTCTCCGCTTCCTTCGTCACCGTGATCCCGGTCGTGGCGCCGATCCACCACGAAGACCGACCCCGCCTGTGTTTTCGCGTAGCTCTTCATTTCCGTCGCCAGCTCGCTGACCTGCGCCGGGTGCGCAAACCGCCGGTGCTGATTCGTCACCACGCCGATCGAGAGCGTCATCAACGGCACGCGGTGCAGCTGGCCGCGGCGGTCCTTCCCGAAATAGTAGCCCGCCCGCCGGTCCTGCTCGTTGTACTGGTAGGGCACCAGCGTGTCGAACACATCGAGGATCTCACTGCACACTCGAGGATCTCACTGCACACCAGCCCGATGTTTTCGATCGGCAGGACGAAAATGAAATCGTCCCCGCCGATGTGCCCGACGAAGCCCTGCTTCCCGAGCATGCCCCGCACGACATCATGCAGGATGCGGGAAAGCAGGTAGATGACGCGATCGCCGTCGTAATAACTGTAGCGATCGTTGTATTCTTTGAAGTGATCGAGGTCGGCGTAGCAGACGGCGAAGAATTCGCCGAGCTCCATCCGCCGCTTGATCTCCCGCTCGATCTCCGTCGTGCCGGGCAGCCGCGTCGAGGGATTCACGGCCACATCGCGCTCGGCCCGCGTCACCAGGGCGTCGAGCCGTCCCGCCTGCTCGCCCGGCTCAAAGAGCGGCGTAATCACCTCGTCCGCGCCCGCCCCGAACCACTTCCGCACCGCGTCCGTCGCATGGCGATTGGTCACGACGGCGAGTGGTACGATCGCCGTATACGCATCACCCTTCAGACGGGCGCAGAGCTGCATTCCCTCATCGCCCGCGCTGTCCGCATCGATCACGACCAGCGTCGGCAGCGCGCGCAGCACCCGCTCTTCCACCCCTGCCGCCTGCGGAAGGGAGATGACGGGCAGCCCCTTCCCGTTGACCCATGCGGTCACGAACTCAGGTACGGAACGTCCAGCCGGCGAGAAGAAGAGAATGGCTTGGCGCGACCGCACCTTACTCCTCTCGTAAGGGTAGAATCCGCCGAAACTTAGGCCTCGTCGCCTCCCGTGTCAAATTAACTGCGCGGTGCCGGCATCTCGACGGTGTACGCCTCCCTGAGCTCCACCGGCTTCGTGCGCGCGCGCACCCGGATGTTGAGCATCTCGACGAAGACCGAGAAGCCCATCGCGAAATAAATGTAGCCCTTGGCGATGTGCTGCCCCAACCCGTCGGCGATGAGCGAGACGCCGATCATGAGCAAAAAGCTCAGCGCGAGCATTTTCACCGTCGGATGGCGATGCACGAAGTCGCTGATCGGGGCAGCCGCGAACATCATCACGCCGACCGCCAGCACCACCGCGGCAATCATCACCGGCAGGTGCCGCGCCATGCCGACCGCGGTGATCACGGAGTCGAGCGAGAACACGATGTCGAGCAGCATGATCTGACCGACGACACCGGCGAACGTGGAACGCACGCTCGTCCCCGCATGTCCCGCGTCGCCCTCCAGGCCCTCGTGGATCTCGCGTGTGCTCTTGAACAGCAGGAAGAGACCGCCCGCGATGAGAATCAGGTCGCGCCCCGACAGCGGATGCCCCAGCACGTGAAACCACGGCGCCGTCAGGCGGATGATCCACGCGAGTGCGGCGAGGAGCGCGATCCGGGTGAGCATCGCGCCCGCGAGCCCGACGCGCCGGGCCCGGCCCTGCTGCTCCCGGGGGAGTTTCCCCGCCAGGATGGAGATGAAGATGATGTTGTCGATGCCGAGGACGATCTCCAGCACCGTCAACGTGAGCAGGCCGAGCCACGCTTCCGGACTCAGGAGCACATTCATGATTGGATCCTGCGTGGAGGTGACTGGCTAGAAGCTGAATGAGAATCGCAACTCGCTGCGGCTGGGACTCAGGGACGTGCGCATCTCCGCCGCCCGTCCCGCAGCGGCGCTCATGCGGGCGGAAATCAGCGCATCCACCGCGCTCAGCACATGATTGGCGAGCAGCAGCCCGACCTGATTCTGGGCGCGCCGGAATGCCGTGTCGCTGCGCTTGATGTAGTCGCGGAACACCTCGTGCTCGAGCGAATGATCGCGCCAGCTCCATTGGAAGTTCAGTACTCGGGGGAGGTCGGATCGGGCGCGAGGTAGGGATTCTCCCAGAACGTCCGCCGCGCCAGGAGCCACACCGCGCCGTTGTAGGTCTGCGGATCGGCCTCAGGAACGAACGCGGGACCGGGATCGCCGTCGTAGCTGCCGCTTTCGGCGAAGCGCTCCATCTGCTCGTAGTACTCGAAGATGGTGTCGCGCCGCACCGGGAGGTATGACCGCCGGGCGACGTCGAAGGCGAGACTCTGAAACCGCCGGGCTTCCAGCATCGCTTCGTGGTCGAGCTGCAGGAACCGCGAGACGAGATACACCTCCGCCGCCAGGTATACGGCGCCGCGGTCCTGGTGCGCGAGCAGCTGCCCCGTCCCGGGCACCAGCAGCGACGCGAGCGGCCGGACCAACCTGCTCGGCGAGGGCTCCTCCCGTTGCGCCACGACCGAACCGGCGGCGACGATCGACGCGATGCCCGCCAGTGCCGCCGTCCGCTTCATTAGAATGTGACCCGGAAGGAAAAGAAGGTGGGGCTGTCCGCCTGCAGATCGGAGCCGGTGAGGAACGCCCGCGCCAGATCGACGCCGAGCGAGCCGCTTTCGATCCCGAGTCCCACACTCGGTCCACTCAATCCGTCCTGCACGAACGCGTAGCCTGCGCGTACCCGCACCAGTTGCTGGTAGCCGACGTCGACGCCGACGCGCGTCTCCGACTGCCCCACCTGTCCCCAGGGGCTGTCGACATCGGCGGCGAGCTTCACGTCAAAGGCCTGATCGAGTCCGCGTCCCGTAGCGGGACGCAGTCGGACCTCGTATTGCGCGCCGACGGCGAGCCGCGTGGGCAGCGGATCGGCCTGCGCCTGATTCTGCACCTGCAGCCGGAACCCGATGTTGCGGAGCGCCACGCCAATGCGCAGTGGACCGCCTGGGCCCACGCGGAACTGTCCGCCCAGGTCGAGGGCGTGCGTCGCGCCCGTCCCCGCCGGAAAGTCGCGGCAGTCGCCGCTGCAGTCGACGCGAAACTGGACGAGCTTGTAGCTGATCCCGAACGCGACCGCGCCCGTGAGACTCAGCGCGTACGACGCGAGGAATTCGAAGTTGCGCGGTGCGATGCGCGCGATGGTGTTGCCGTTGGCGTCGGTGCGTTCGAGATCACCGTAGTCGACCAGGTACACCGCGCCGCCGATGACGCCGATGCCGCGCGAGGGAAAATACGCCCCCAATACATTGCTGCGGCCGGCGACCAGCGACGCGCTGTGCAGCGCGAACTCATCGTCCGTCAGCGTGGCGAGTCCCGCGGGATTCCAAAATGCCGCTTCCCCCCGCCCTGCCGCGGCGGTCGCCGTCTGGCCCATCCCGACGGCCTGCGCACCCACGGGAAACACCAGGAACAGCGCGCCGGCGTTGAGGGGCGGTTCCTGCGCGTCTAGGCGGTTGGGTGGTTCGACGGTTAGAAGGACGATGGCGATTGGGAGCACCCAACCGCCAAATCGCTCAACCGCCCAACCGTCAAAAACTTTTCGCCTCATCGATCAACATGATGGGGATGTCGTCTTCGACCGCGTAGACGAGCCGGCAGGCGTTGCACGCGAGCGCCTCGGGGGGAGGATTGGTCCGATGCTCGAGGGGGCCTTTGCATTTCGGACAGACGAGAATCTCGAGGAGGTCGGGGGCGAGGCTCATGAGCCGGCATACCCCAGTCGCTTCAGGGATGGTTCGTCGCGGCGCCATTTGGGCAGGACCTTCACGTGCAGGTCGAGGAACACGCGCCGGCCTCCCAGCAGCGTTTCGATCTTGGCGCGCGCCGCGGCGCCGAGGGCCTTGATGGTGCGGCCACCCTCGCCGATGACGATCCCTTTTTGACTTTCGCGTTCCACGTACACCACCGCCCGAATATATACCGGCTCGGCGCCCTCCCGGAACTCGTCGATTTCGGTCGCCACACTATAGGGCAACTCTTCATGCAGCTGCTCGAAGGCCGCCTCCCGAATGAATTCCGCTGCGAAAAAGCGCATCGGCTGGGTCGCGAGCTCGTCGGGATCATAATGAAAGGGACCCTCCGGCAGTCGCTCACGTAACGTGGCGAGCAAGGCGTCGATGCCATCACCAGTGACGGCGGAGAGAAGAATGTCGGACGGTTGGACGCTGGGACGGTTGGACGGACTCACAAGATCGGACTTCGTGTAGACATTGACGATTGGCGCGCGCGGGGCGCGCTCGAGGCGAGCGACCGTGGCGAGCGGCGGGGCCGGATACTCGCCGAGGGGGTGCAGATAGGCGATCACCTCCGAGTCGTCGATCGCACGCAACGCGGCGGCACGCCGTGCAGCCGGTATTCGGGCTCGAGCAGACCGGGCGAGTCGGTGAAGATGTACTGCGTGTCGTCCTTGGTGAGCAGCCCGACCACCGGCAGACGCGTGGATTGTGGCTTGGGGGACACGATGGCGAGGTGTTCGCCTACCAGCGCATTCAACAGCGTCGACTTGCCGACGTTCGGCCGGCCGGCCAGGACGATGGTGCCGCAGCGGGTCATGTCCAAAGTGTAGAGCACAGAGGCAGCTTGCGCGAGTAACGCACCGCGCGTACGCTCCCGTCAGTCTGCCACGAGAGGTCCTTATGCGGATTCCGTCCGTCTCCGTGCTCGTGCCGCTGCTGGCAGCCGCTGGTTGCGCGCGACACGCGATTCGTCCGGTCGAACTCGCACCACAGACACGCGTCGGACCGGCCGCGAATTTTGGTCCCGGCATTGTCGATGTCACGCCTAGCGACGTTGACTTGCGACTCGATGTCCCTGCCTACGTCATTGCCCTGCGGGTAACGCACGAGCTCGGGGTCCAGGTGGTGGCACCTGTGTCCGGCACTCCGAGGTCCAAACCCGGCACGCATTATTTTCGGGGCGGTGAAAAGGCACCGGCCGACTCCTCGATGCGCACCGTCAGCAGCAAGCCGTGCACGATTCGCCCCGACACCCGAGAGTCGTGCGCGGGCGCTCCGGTGGAGTACCGGATCAGCCAGCTCATCCAAGGGGGGGCTCGGGCCGATGCTGCCGGGTACTGGCTCCTCGTTGTTTCGGATGCACCGACACCTCCCCTCGACGTCATGCGGCGCCTTTCGCTCATGAAACTGGTGGACACGTCCCTCGTGGCCCTCGTCCAGAGCATCCCCGAGCCGCTCGTTGCCTCGCGCACCTCGCATTGGGCGGCGTATTACGCGCCATTCGGCGCTCCGAGAGATCCTTAGCGTTCTCGCGCTGATGGCGGTGACACTCGCGGCTGCGCGCTCCCCGCCACCGCTGCTGACAGCGTAGCCGGCGCGACGTACATTCCTGCCCGATGAAGGGCAAGAAGATCCTTCTCGCGGATGACGATTCCGTGACGCTCGAGACCCTCGGCGCCCAGCTCCGCGGGGTCGGGTATCAGGTCGTCACCGCGATGGATGCCATGCAGGCGTTCATGGTGGCGCAGCGGAGCGCGCCCGATGCCGTGCTCCTCGATATCCAGATGCCCGGCGGCACGGGCCTCGACACGCTCAAGCGCCTGCGCACGTCGACCAAGACGCAAGCCATTCCCGTCATCGCGATCAGCGGCCTCAGGGATCCCGAGATGGGCAAGCGCGCCCTGGCGCTTGGCGCGGTGGAGTTCTTTCCGAAGCCGGTGGATTTCGAGCGGCTGCGAGCGACGTTGAACCGGCTCGTGACGTCGCTCGATGACGACGAAGCCGAGCCGGCGAAAGACTAATTACGCGGACCGAGGCGCGGATTGCGAACCGCGTCGGGCAGCCGGTTCCATTGCTCTGCCGTTAACGCGGCGCGGACCGCATCCAGGGCGCGCGCCACAGCCTCGCGGGCCAGGCCGAACTGGGCGCGCATGCGGGTGACGGTCGCGGCTCGATCACCGGACCCGTCCAGCGTAGCGGCGGCGCTGCGGATCGAATCGGCGATCACGCCCAGCTCCCTCGAGAGCGAGTCGCGCGCCGCCTCGAGAGTCGTGACTTGCTCCGCCGTCAGCGCTATCGAATCGCGCAGCGCGAGCACCTGCGCCGGCGGGTTCGGGAGTATGGAATCCAGGCGCGCGGCCATGCCGAGGCGTCCTTGCCGCCCCCCCAACCCCGCTCCGCCAGGTCCCCCTCCCCCTCCCCCTCCCCCTCGCCTGCCGCCGCCGAAGCCGCGCATGGCATCGAGCGCCGCTTGCTGCCGATCGGGGCCGATGGTCACGTGCGCCTGGATGCCGATTTGGAAGGGCGCGCGGAAGGCGTTGGCGCCACGCCCCGTCGCGCCGAAGCGCTCGTTGACGGCGTAGCGGAATTGCCGCGCCGACGAGTCGAACCCGGTGACGTACGACAGGGTCGGATCGGGTTGCAGGGTCAGACCCCAGCCGTGCGCGCCGTTCACACCGTGCAGCATCTCGTCGAGGCCGCGCAACAGGTTGATGGTCGAGACCGATATCGTGAGACGCCGCTGCAAACGGAGGATCGACGGCCGATAGTTGACCTGCAGATCGAACGTGGCTTGCCAGGGTCCGCGGCAGCTGTTGCGCGCCGCGACCGCTCCGATTTGCCGGCGCAGGCAGTCGGCGATGCGCGGATCCGCCGCGGCGAGCAAGCGGGCCATCGCCGCCGACTCCGAGGTCGCGCCCGACGGGTCGAACACGAACGCGCGGTCGTTCCGGGCCCCGTCGCCGTTGATGTCGCCGCCGACGAGCGGCGTGAACGGCGCGCCAGAGGTCAGGCGGCCGACTCCGGTGATTTCGAGCGATGTCCCGAACGGATACGTCACGACGCCCAGCAGCGCGTGGCGACGATCGAAGTCACTCGGCGCCCACTCGCGGACGTTGGGATTACCCGCGGTCGTGGCCGCGGCGAACCCCGCCGCGCCGACCCGCGACGCCGACAGCTGATCGCGTGACCGACTCCAGGTATACGAGGCCTGCAGCACGACGCCGCGGCGCGTGACGCCGCCCAGCGAGACCGTCAGCTGTTTCGCTTCGGCTCCCAGATCCGACCCGACTTCCAGGACCTGCCCGAATACCGTGTCGCGGCGCGAGGCGGCCAGCGACACGGCGCCGCTTGCCGGCACGATGTCTGAGGGTGCGACATAGACCGGCCGGTTGTGCTCGTTGCCGAGGACGAACCGCGGCGTCCCCACAAGGTTGAGATCCGCGAAACCGTATATATGCACGCCGCGCGTGTACCCGGCGTCGACGGAGAGATGCAGCAGGCGCGTGAGATTGCGTTGCACGCCCAGCGTCGCGCGCCAGGCGCGCGGTGCCTGGTAGTGGTCGGCGAACACCACGACCGGCCGAATCTCCGGCGCGAACGGTGGACCACCGGAGGCGCAGGTGTCGGGAATCGCGGTGGTGTCGGCGCCATACGCCGACCAATTGGGCACGGGCACGCCGCTGCCGATGCAGATCAGCTCCGTCGCAGACCCGGCTAGGCCCGTGGCGCTCTGCGCCGACGCGACCAGTCCGCCCGGGATCGGGCTGCGGAATTCGCCGGCGCCGCCGCGGATGATGAGCGCCGGTTGTGAGCCGATGGAAGGCCCGCCGAACCCGCCACGCGCCGGCCGTCCACCGGCGCCAGCCGCGCTCGTGTCCGCGCGCATGCCGCCCCCCCCGATCGTCCAGGTAAAGCCGGCACGCGGGCTGAGGTGCCACTCGCGTGGCAGCTGCGACGTGTTGTGCCCGAACTGCACGAGGATATCGGTATTCAGCGGCGGCGGATGCCCGAGCCGCGAGGCTTCGACGCGCAGGCCGTAGGTGAGCTGAAGCGCAGGCGACGCGCGCCACACATCGGCCGCGTACGCCGCATAGTCCTGACTGCGCGCGGCGCGCGGGGCAACGACCAGCGCGCGGCTGAACGACGCCGGCTGATTCGAGTCCAGATCCGCGAGCGAGTTATAGGTGAAGGTGCCGAGGCGATTGGCGGCGGGCTGGGTTGTGGACCGAGTGGTTTGCGCTGAGACACCCAGCTTGAGCCGATGCGAACCCGATCCCGGCAGGAACGAGACCTCGTCCGACGCTGCGAGTCCCGCGCTGCGCGATCCGGTTGGGAGACTCGCGTTCCCGCCGAACACCAACGTGCCGACGCCGACGCCGGGGGCCGCGGTGCCCGACAGGTCCGACGCGAGCAACACGCGACCGGACGGCAGCGCGGTGAACCGCTCGCCGTCCTGGCGACTCACGGTCGGGTAGAGCTTGGCTTCATTGATGATGTGCGTGCCGAAGCGCGACGTCAGCGCCGCCATGACGCCGCCGCCGGAGTTGTTCGTCGAGCCTCCGACCTGCGGCAGGGAGAGCGGTTGAATGCGACTGGGGTCCTGGCTGGCCCAGCGCCAGTCGCCGCGCAGTGTAAGCGTGTGAGAGTTACTCACGATGTAATCGAGGCGCACGAGCGAGGTGAGATTGTCGGTGGTGCGGGTGTCGCTCGGTTGCACGCTCGTCGGCGAGAGTCCCATCCCCTGCAACGCCGCCAGGAAGCGCGCCACCGAGTCCGGCCGGACACCGAGCCGCTCGAGGTCGGTGGGCGTGGCATCGAGCAGCGACACTTGCGCGTCGTCGCGCAGCCGCGCTTGTCCCGAGGCGAAGATGAACAGGCGGTCGCGCACGAGCGGCCCGCCGAGCCCGCCGCTCAGCTGGTTTTGGGTGTACCCCTGCGTGAAGGGGGAGCTTTCGTCTTCGTTCACCGCAAGCGACTCGACGACGATCCCTGGATCATGTTCGCGCCGCCGCGCGTCGTCGCGGCCACGAGCCCGCCGCTGAACGCACCGCGCGACACGTCGTACGTACTCGTCACGACGCGCGTCGTGCGCAACCCTTCCTGCGGCACGGAGCTCGTCCCGATGTTCAGGCCGTCGAGCGTGACGGCGTTCGCGTCGGAGCGGAGTCCCGCGACCGAGAACGCCGCGGTCGTCGAGTCCGTCGCGGCGAGGCCGAGGACACCCGGCACGAGGGTGGCGAGCAGGTTGAGATCGTTGTCCTCGAGCGGCAGCCGGCCCACCAGCTCCGGAGTGAGAGCGCGTTCCGTCGATCCGGGTGTGGGCACGTCGGGCGCGCGGACGGCGCGCGGCGCGGGATGCACCGTGACGGGGGCGAGGGTGATGGCGAGGGGCGGCAGTTGCGGGTTCCAGGAGAACCGGTCTTCGTCGGCGTAGCGTTGCAGCGTCGTCTGCTGTGGCTGCCGGCCCAGGTAGCGCGCGGTCATTTCGTACTGACCGCCGCCGTCCGGAAACAGGATGGTGTAACGCCCGCGCGCGTCGGTGGTGGTCCGGCGTGTGATCTGCGTTTCGAGCGACAGCGCTTCGACGATCGCGCCGGCGATAGGGGTGCCGTTCTCGTCGGTGACGGTGCCGGTCAGGATGTCGGTGGTGGAACCGACCTGGCCGTGCAGGAAGCCGGTGAGGATAAGGAAGAGGAAGCCCAGGGCGGCGGCCGCGCGGCGCATTATAGAGATACGGTGCGACGGGAGGTGTCGTTAAGGCATGCGACGCGGGATGCAACGAGCGCGCAAAGCCAAAAGCCCGCTCCGGTGGATTGGAGCGGGCTTCGGATGAGACGCTGGCGGCGGTCTACTCTCCCACCCCCTCGCAGGGGCAGTACCATCGACGCTGA
>WNFL01055355.1_pt1 | contig 10303 bp, 14 predicted proteins | sample 5400361 | NCBI WGS metagenome assembly WNFL01 (sample SAMN13153351, study PRJNA577476) | soil metagenome | isolation source: 40 cm soil on Douglas fir-dominated hillslope | place: USA:California | collected 2013-09-17
CGAGCTACCGCGGCGCGATCGCGATCGCCGTCGTAGCGTCGGTCCTGCAGGGCGTGCTCGGGTTGTCCGTCCTGGTGTTCAGCGGCGCTCCGCGTGAGAGCGTGCACATCCTGTACGGGCTCGCGCTCGTCGTCGCGATGCCGCTCGCCGCGACGCTCGTGCGCGACCGGACCCCCCGCGGTCAGTCGGTCGCGCTGGGTCTCGCCGCGCTGTTCACCGCCGGCCTCGCGATCCGCGGGATAACGACGGCCTAGCTGGGCATATCGTTGCCGTGTTGAACGACGCTCCCGAGATCGATCCCGCGCCAGACGTTTCGCGCGAAGCGCTGCAGGCCCTGCGCGGAGACTTCCTGTACTTCCAGGTCGCCGGCTCGGGCCCCACATTCCCGGTCGCGCATCGCGCCGCCGACGCCTACCGCGCGTGGCTCACGTCGGTCGGCATGTTCTCGCACGTCGGCTACGACGCGTACAACGCGGGGCTCGATCAGGTGCGAGCTGACTTCGCGGCCGCGATCGGCGACGAGGGGGGCGCGACTCGCATCGCGCTCGCGCAGTCCGCGACCGACGGTCTCAACGCGGTCTGCGCCTCCGGCCGCGTATGCCGCGAAAGGGCGGCTCGCTGATCGTCACGACGGCGGAGGAGCACGGCAGCGCGCTGCTACCGGTCTTCGCGCGCCGGATGCGCGGCGATCGCGTGCAGGTGATCGCGCACCGCGACGATGCGAGCTTCCTCGACGACGTGCGCACCGCGTTCGCGGGCGGGGCCGAGGCGCTCGTCATGTCCCTCGTCGGCTGCAAGAGCGGCAAGGTGCTTCCGGTCACTGATGCCACGCGCATCGCGCACGACGCTGGCGCGACGGTGATCGTCGACTGCGCGCAGGCGCTCGGCCAGATCCCTGTCGACGTCCGCGCCCTGGGCGCCGACGCCTACGCGTTCCTGGGGTACAAGTGGCTGCACGGACCGCTCGGCGTGGGTGCGTTCTGGGTGAACGACCCCGACCGGTTCGAGAGCACGCGGCTGGGCTGGCGCTCGCAGAGCGCGATGGATCTCGAGGGCCACGTGACCCTCAAGCCCGAGGCGTCGCGCTTCGAGATCGGCACCGTGGACGCCGGCGCCTTCCAGGGATTGCGGCAGACCCTCGCCGTGCACCGCCGTCTCGGCGCGACCGTGGGTCAGCGCATCCGCACGCTGCGCGCTCGTCTGCTCGAGCGCCTCGCCGACCTTCCGTTCGACGTCCTCTCGCGTCCGACCGACCCGACGGGCATCGTCATCGTCGCGCCGCGTGGCGCGCCCGCCCTCGAGGTCGTCGATCGGATGTGGCGCGAACAGCGCATCGTCATCAAGCACCTCTCGGAGCCGGGTCTCGAGGCGATCCGCCTCTCCTTCTGGGCGCTGCACCAGGAGGGAGACATCGACCGCCTCGCCGACGCGTTCGCGCGCACGCTCGCCAGCCCCGTTCGCTGAGCGAATAGACCCCTTCGGTATCGTTGCGGCCGTGGCACCTCTCAGCGGGCAAGTCGCCATCGTCACCGGCGCGGGCCGTGGGCTTGGGCGTGCCGTGGCGGAGACCCTCGCCGGGCTGGGGGCGTCGGTCGTGCTCGCGTCCCGAAATGCGCCGGAGCTCGATGAGGTGGTGAAGGTCATCAAACGTGCTGGCGGTCACGCCCTCGCGCAGACCGCCGACGTCGCCGACGAGCGTCAGGTGCAGGACCTCGGACTCGCGACCGCGCGCTGGGTCGGCCCGGCATCGATCCTCGTGAACTGCGCGGGCATGGTCGACCCGATGGCGCCGCTCGCGCGGTCGGATCCCGCGCTGTGGCTGCGCAACATCGCGATCAACGTCGGCGGCACCTATCTCCCGCTCCGAGTCGTGCTTCCGGGGATGCTCGACCGCGGTTTCGGTCGGATCGTGAACATCTCCTCGGGCTCCGCGACACGACCGAGCGCGGGCTGGACCGCGTACTCCGCCGCGAAGGCCGCAGTCGTGCAGCTCACGCGCAGCCTCGCTCTCGAGCTTGAGGGCACCGGTGTGACAGCTTGCGCGTTCAATCCGGGCGGGATGGACACCGAGATGCAGGAGCGCATCCGGCGCGCGCCGAGCTCCGACTTTCCGCGTGCCGACGAGTACCGCGCGCTCGCCAAGGAGGGGCGCCTCGTCGATCCGAAGGCGCCGGCCCGCGCGATCGCCTACCTCGCGCTGCCCAGCACGCAGAAGAACGGACAAGCGCTCCAGTACGAGGACGAGGAGCTGCGCCGTGCCGTGGAGAGCGCCCTCCCTGGCTAGACCTTGATGCTCGCCGACGAACGGCGCGAAGAGCTCGTGCGCTTCGAGCGCACCTTCAATCTCGCGCGGCTCGGCGGTGCGGGCCTGGCGTTCTTCCTTGGCCCGTTCTTCCCGAACCTGGGCGCGTGGTCGCTCGCGCTTCTCGGCGTCGGTCTGCTGATCGAAGCCGCGGCCATCGAGATGGCGCTCCGTCGCGTGCGCTCGCGCGACGGACTCGAGCGTCTCGCGCGCACCGTATTCGCGCTCGACTGCGTCGTGGTGGCGTTCGGCATCTTCACCTTCGCGGCCGATCCGCGGTGGACGACCTACATCGTTGGCGTGCTGCTCATCATCGCCGGCGGTTTTCGCTTCGGTCCGCGCGGGGCGCTGGCCGGCGCGACCGCGATGTCGCTCGCGACGGTCGCGATCGCCTTCTTCCGTGCGAACGCCTATGGCTACGCCCTCGAGCCGGAACGCGTCTTCTTCACCGTCACCGTGAATCTGCTGGCGGCGTTCCTCATGTCGGGGCTGGTCCGTGAGCTGCGCGGCCTGCGCGGTCAGCGCGAGGCATTCCTGAAGCAGAGCGCGGAGACGGAGGCGCTTCGCGCAGTCGACCAGATGAAGAGCGACTTCCTCGCGGCGATGTCGCACGACTTCCGGAGTCCGCTCACCGTGGTGCGCGGCGCCATGGAGCTGCTTCTCGGCGAGAGGCCGGGCACGTTGACGGCAGGACAGCGCGAGCTCGCCGAGAGCGCGGAGCGCAATGTGCGGCGTCTCGAGGAGTTCACCGAGGACCTGCTCGAGATGGCGCGTCTCGAGCAGGGCGCCGTGGCGCTCGAGCCCGAGGAGCTGGACGTTCGCATGCTCCTCACGGAGATCGTCGCCGACCATCAGCTCCTCGCCAAGCAGCGCCGCCAATGGTTCGCCGTCGATGCCCCCGCCGACACGATGAAGGTCTCAGCGGATCGCGGCCGGCTGCGGCAGGCGCTCAGCAACCTCGTGGGCAACGCCATCAAGTACGCACCGTCCGGCACCCCGATCGGCGTGCGTGCCGAACGACAGAACGGCCTCTTCCGCATCGCGGTGAGCGATCACGGCCCCGGCATCCCGCCCGATGAGCGCGGGCACATGTTCGAGAAGTTCTTTCGCGGCCGCGGTGTCGGCTCGACGCCCGGCGCGGGCCTGGGCCTCTCGATCGCGCGGTCGCTCGTCGTGCTGCACGGGGGCACGCTCGACTATGAGGACACACCGGGCGGGGGATCGACGTTCGTCGTGCGCATCCCGGCGGACAGCGCATGAAGGTCCTCATCGTCGATGACGAGCCCGACGTCCGATCGCTCGTGCGAAGCGCGCTTCAATACGCGCGCGTGCCGCTCGAAGCGATCGAGGCGGCCGATGCCGAGGAAGCGCTCGCCGCGGTCGCTTCCGCGAAGCCCGACATCATGGTGCTCGACCTCGCGCTGCCCGCGCGCGACGGGTTCTCGGTCCTCGAGGAGCTCCGCCGCACCAGCGACCTGCCCGTGATCGTGCTGACCGCGCGCGGGCTCGAGCACGACAAGATCCGTGGGCTCGAGCTCGGCGCGGACGATTACATGACCAAGCCCTTCAGCCCGCGCGAGCTGCTCGCGCGCATCGAGACCGTGCTGCGCCGAACGACGAAGACCGGCGCCGAGGCGCGACGCGGGGTGATCGAGGCAGGGAACCTACGGATCGACATCGGCGGACGCCGCGTGTTCCTCGGTGGCGAGGAGGTGCGCCTCACGCGCACGGAGTTCGATCTCCTCGCGGAGCTCGCCGCGCACCGCGGTGAAGCGCTACCGCACGAGACGCTCCTTGAAAAGGTGTGGGGTCCGGAGTATCGCAGCGAGAACCACTACCTGAAGGTCTACATCGGGCGCCTGCGCGACAAGCTCGAGGACGACGCAGCGCAGCCGCGTCTCATCGTGAACGTACGCGGTGTCGGTTATCGACTGAACGCTCCCTAGTCCTCACTGCTGTCGATCAGGCGAGCGCTTGCGGCCCACCTCGGGTCGCTCGCGGTCAGCGCTCGGCGGATTTCTCCCTGCCCGCGGGCCGGTAGTTCTTGCGCTTCTGGATCGCGGCCGAGATGAGCTTGCTCACACCGGCGGGATCGGTCTGCGCGCGCCGCTCGAGCTCAGCTGGACCGCGTCCGATGAGACCGCAGGTCGGGCAGTCGCCGCGCCCGTCGAGGCGGCCGTGGCAATTCGAGCAGTGCACCTCGAACGCGGCCTGCGGCCGGAAGAGGCCCAGCTCAATCGCCTCGGTGATGAGCGCCTGCGCATCGGTGGTCATCCCGCGAGGACCACCGACTTCTTCTCGGTGTAGCTCTCGATCGCCTCCATACCGTGCTCCTTGCCGAAGCCGGATTGCTTCGCGCCGCCGAACGGAAGCTGGTCGTACGCGACCTGGATGTCGTTGACCCAGGTGTACCCCGCATCGAGCAGCTCCGCTGCCTTGCGCGCCTTCGCCATGTCCTTGGTGAAGATCGACGAGCCGAGGCCGTAGATCGACGAGTTCGCCTTCGCGATGGCCTCGTCGATGTCCTTCACGATGAACAGCGGGACCGCCGGGCCGAAGACTTCCTCTGTCGCCATGCGTGAGTCCTCAGGAACGTCCGTCAGCACCGTCGCGGGATAGAACCAGCCCTTCGCGTACTCCCCGCCATCGGGCCGCTTCCCGCCGGCGACCGCGCGCTGCTGCTCGGAGTGGAGCGGGCCCATCTTCGTGTCGGCGGCAAACTGCTCGCCGATCTTCCATTCCTTCTGCGCGCGCTCGGTGAACTTGGTCATGAACTCCTCGGCGATCTTCTCGAACAGGAAGATGCGCTTGACCGCGAGGCACGCCTGACCGGCGTTGAAGAAGCGGCCGATCGCGGCGGCCGCGGTCGCGCGGCGGATGTCGGCGTCGTCCGCGACGATGAGGGCGTCGCTGCCGCCGAGCTCGAGCGTCACGCGGGTCACGTTCTTCGCGGCGAGCTGCATGATCCGCTTGCCCGTCGCGGTCTGTCCCGTGAACGCGATCTTGTTGATCTTCGGGTGGCTCACCAGCGCGTCGCCGATCTCGCTGCCCGAGCCGTGCACGACGTTGATCACGCCGGGCGGGAAGCCGGCCGAGTTGATCGCCTCGATCGCGCGCTGCGTCGCGAGCGGTGTCGTCGAAGCCGGCTTGAGGATGATCGTGCAGCCGGTCGCGAGCGCCGGGCAGAGCTTGTTCGCGAAGAGGGTCAGCGGGAAGTTCCATGGGGTGATCGCGACGACGACACCGACGGGTCGGCGGATCGTGATGCCGAACTTCGATGGATCGTCGAGCGGGATGTAGTCGCCGCGGATCTTGTCCGCGAGCCCGGCGAAGTACTCGAGGTTCTCGGCCACCCGCTGGGCCTCGATCTTCGCGTGAGCGAGCGGCTTGCCCTGCTCCATCGCGAGGAGCTTCGCGACCTCGTCGACGACCTCGTGCATCTTCACTGCCGCTTGGTGCATGAGCTTCGCGCGCTTGCTGCCGGGCGTCGCCGCCCAACCTGGGAAGGCCTTGCGGGCCGCGTCCACGGCGGCATCTACCTCGGCCTGCGCACCGCGCGGGATCTGGCCGACCACCTCGCCGTTCGCGGGATTGCGGACCTCGATCGTCCCAGCGCCCTGGGCATCGACGAGCTCTCCGCCGATAAGCATCTTGGCCATTCTCAGGACCTCCCCGTGATCAACAAGGAGATTAAGGTATGACGCGCATCACAGCAGGGGAGGTCAGCGAATGGCCGTGCGACTCGAGAAGCAGGACGCCATCGGACACATCGTCCTCGACCGACCGCCGGCCAACTCGTACGACCAAGCGTTCATGGAAGAGCTCGATGCCGCGATCGAGGACGCGCGCAAAGACGACAACGTCAAGGCGATCGTCGTGCGCAGCGCGTCCGAGAAGTTCTTCTCGGCCGGCGCCGACGTCTCGGTGTTCGCGAAGAGCGACCTCGAGGCGCAGACCGCGTTCGTGGTGTGCGCGAACGCGGCAATGAGCAAGTTCGAGAGCACGCCGAAGGTCGTCATCGCCGCGATCAACGGGCACTGCCTCGGCGGCGGTCTCGAGATCGCGCTGTGTTGCGACTTCCGCATCGCGGCGGAGGGCACGTACAAGATCGGACTGCCCGAGGTCACGCTCGGGCTGCTGCCGGGTACCGGCGGCACGCAGCGCCTGCCGCGGCTCATCGGCCGGCAGCGGGCGCTCGAGCTGATGCTGCGCGGCACGACGCTGTCGCCGCAGGCGGCGAAAGGCGCTGGCATAGTCGATGAGCTCGTGCCAGCTGCGGACCTGCAGACGGTCGCGGTCGATCGCGCGCGCGCGTACGCCGAAGGCCCGACGTTCGCGATCGGCCAGATCAAGCTCGCGACGGTGCAGGGCTACGGGCGCTCGCTCAAGGAGGGACTCGCGATCGAACGGGAGGCGCTCATCCGCCTGCTGGGGAGCGAGGACGCGCGTGAGGGCGTGACGGCCTTCGTCGAGAAGCGGAAGCCCGAGTACAAAGGAAGGTGAGCGACGAGGGGCTCTGCCCGGAGGCGCGAATCCGAAGACGCATTACGCGATGCGCTGCCCGAAGGGCGAGCAGCAGCGGAATGCTTGAGCAGGGCCGATAACAACGGACAAGCGCGTCAGCCTCGCGGAGGCCGTCACGCGCTTCGTCCCCGACGGCGCGTCCGTCGCGCTCGGCTGCGCTCTCGAGCCGGCGATCCCGTTCGCCTTCGCGCATGAGCTGATCCGACAGCGCAGGCGCGAGCTCGAGCTCATCGGTCCGATCTCCGACATCGCGTTCGATCAGCTCATCGGCGCCGGCTGCGTTCGGCGCGTGACCGCCGCATGGGTCGGCAACGTCTCGGCCGGCCTGGCGCATGCCTACCGGCGTGCGATGGAGCAGGGGATCCCGCGCCGCATCGAGGTGCGCGATCACAGCAACTTCACGATCGCGCAGGCCCTCATGGCCGGTGCGCTCGGCGCTCCGTACATCCCGACCAGGACGCTGCTCGGAAGTGACATCCCGCGGGCGAACGGCACGTTCGTCGCGGCGACGTCGCCGTTCGACGGGTCCCCGATCCTCCTCATCCCGGCGATCACGCCCGACGTCACCGTCATCGCTGTGCAGCAGGCCGACGCCGATGGCAACGCGCAGCTCCTCGGACCGTGGGGCGTGACGCAGGAGGCCGCGCTGGCGGCAAAGGCCGTCATCGTCCTCGCCGAGGAGATCGTCTCTGCTGAGGTGATCGGCGCGGACCCGAATCGCACCATCGTTCCGGCGATGAAGGTCGTCGCCGTCGTCGAGGAGCCGGGGGCCTGCCATCCTTCGCCGCTTCAAGGCCGCTACGGCCGCGACCACGAGTTCTTCCACGACTACCATCGCGCCACGCGGACGGCTGAGGGATTCGACGCGTGGATCAGCGAGTGGGTCACCGGCGTTCGTGACCGTCACGAGTACCTGAGAAAGCTCGGTGCGCGGTGGCGGAAGCTGCGGACGTCCGACGGAGGTGGGAACTGATGGCTGGATCGATCACGGACCGGATGCTCGGCGCGCTCCGGCTCAATACCGCGACGTACGAAGAGATCGAGGCTGACGAAAAGGCGACCGGCGAGGCGGCGTTCATCATCGTGGCGACGAGCCTGGTCAGCGGCGCGGTGAATGGCGTGCTCACGGGCGCGTCCGGCGGTTTCTTCGGAGCCCTCGGCTCGTTCCTCGGCTGGGCGTTCTACGCGTGGATCGCGTACATCGTCGGAGTGAAGCTGTTCCCTGGAAAAGACACGAAGTCGAGCTGGGGAGAGATCGCGCGCACGCTCGGATACGCCAACACGCCGCGCTTCTTCCTGATCTTCGAGCTCATCCCGGGCTTCGCGGCGATCACCCGGACCGTCGTCGGCCTCTGGGTGCTCGTGGCGACGATCGTCGCGCTGCGCTCGGCGCTGGACATCTCGACGGGCCGCGCGATCTGGATCGCGATCGCCAGCGCGATCGGCCAGGTCATCGTCATCGCGGTCGCGCTCGCGATCGCCGCCAGCCTGCTCCCGTCCTAGTGGATGTCTCGCCGGGCGAGCTCATGGTCGCGCAGGCCGCGCGCGAGATACGGGACGGCGAGCGCGTCTTCGTCGGCATGCGCCTTCCTCTCATCGCATTCGTTCTCGCGAAGCGCACGCACGCTCCGAATGCCGTCGGCCTCTTCGAGCTTGGGATCGTGCGAGACCAGCCGTCTCCCGAGCTCCTCTACACGATGGGCGATCCGCCGAACGTCACTGGCGCCGTGTGGTGCGCACGCACGATCGACCTCATGGGCCTGTTGCAGCGCGGGGAGATCGAGGCCGGCTTCATCGGCGGCGCCGAGGTCGATCGACACGGGAATCTCAACACCACCGCGATCGGTGACGACCGCGACCGTCCGAAAGTGCAGCTCCCAGGGTCCGGTGGAGGCGCGGACATCGCGAGCCTCGCCCACCGGCTCATCGTGATCATGGCGCATGACAAGCGCCGTCTTCGCGAGCGCGTCGACTTCGTGACGTCGCCGGGCTATGGCGAGGGCGGCGCGTGGCGCACGCGGGTCGGGCTGCTGCGCGGCGGACCCTCTGTGTTGATCACGACGCTGGGCGTGTTCCGTTTCGCGAACGGCGAAGCGGTGCTCGTCTCGTATCACCCCGGGAGCTCGGTCGAAGGGATCGCCGCGAACACAGGCTGGACACTCACTGTGGCGGACGACGTGCGCGAGACGCAGCCGCCGAGCACCGACGAGCTCCGCATCATCCGCGAGTACGACCCGCAAGGATTCTGGACCCGTCGCGGGGCGGACTGATGTCGGACGGCACTACGCGCGCGATCATCGCGGCGTTCGCGGGCAACCTGGCGATCGCGATCACCAAGGGCGTGGCCGCGGCGATGACCGGCTCGGGCGCGCTGCTCGCCGAGACCGCCCACTCGATCGCCGACTCGCTCAACCAGATCCTCCTGTACATCGGTCTTCGTCGAAGCGAGCAGCCCGCGACGCAGCGCCATCCGCTGGGCCATGGCAAGGAGGGTTACTTCTGGGCGCTCGTGGTCGCGTTGTTCCTGTTCTTCGGTGGCGGTGTGTTCTCGATCTACCAGGCCTACGACCGCCTCGCGCATCCGCACGAGATCGAACAGGCGACGGTCGGGTTCATCGTGCTCGGCCTGTCGATGGTGTTCGAGATGTTCTCGCTCAGCGTGGCCGTCCGCGAGCTCCGCCACGCCGCGCGCGAGGCGGGCGTTCCGGTGCGCTCCTTCCTCCGGCAGCTCCAGGACCCCGCGCTCCGAACGGTGCTCTACGAGGACAGCGCTGCGATCACCGGGCTCACTGTGGCGATCATCGGGCTCGCCCTCACCGTCGCGACGGGCGACCATCTCTTCGACGCCGTCGCGAGCGGCGTCATCGGCGTCGTCCTTATCTACGTCGCGTACCAGCTCGCATGGGGCGCGCGCGGCCTCATCGTGGGCCAGGCGCCACCCGAACGCGTGCGCGCCGCGCTCGAGGCAACGATCGCGAGCGAGCCGTACATCGACCGGATCGTCGAGCTCGTCGCGGTGCAGATCGGCACGGATCAGCTCCTGGTGATGGCGCGCGTCTCGGTGCGCGACGAGCTCCCAGCCGGCGAGGTCGAGCGGCTCATGGCCCGCCTCCGCGATCGGCTCCGCCGCGAGCATCCCGAGGTGACGGACTCCTTCATCGAGCTCGCTCCCGCGGCGTGATCCTGTACCACCGCATCGGCGACCCTGATTCGGCCGCGGTCCGCCGCCGCGTCGTGGAGCTCGGGGTCAAAACGCAGATCGATTTCCAGAACGTCGATAACGAGGGTGCCGAGGCGTTCGCCGCGCATGGCGGGCGCAGCATCCCCGCAGTGTGGGACGGAAAGCGCCTTCACGAGGGCCGCGTCGCCGCGCTGGCCGTCCTCGAAACCCTGCGGCGATAATCCGCGGGTGGGCGAGCTGCGACTGCCGGAGCTTGGCGACCGGTACAACGCGGCGGAGACATACGTTGACGCGAA
>WNFL01261707.1_pt2 | contig 10303 bp, 9 predicted proteins | sample 5400361 | NCBI WGS metagenome assembly WNFL01 (sample SAMN13153351, study PRJNA577476) | soil metagenome | isolation source: 40 cm soil on Douglas fir-dominated hillslope | place: USA:California | collected 2013-09-17
AGGAAACCGTCGAAGAAGACTCACTTTTGCTCTATACCAATCTGTGGGTGGATGATGCGAGAGGAAATCAAATCGCTGAACCGCTCACTCTCTGCTACGGAGAGATATATCACTTTTACGCAGCAATTGAACCTTGGCCCATGTCGGAAAGAAGCAAACCCTTTTTGGAGATGGGTATTCTCAAGCAGAGCGAGAAAACAATGCTTACAGTGGAGGTTATTTGTCCCTTTCTAAAAGAAGGTGATCTGTTTGGATATGCCCGCAGGGCCGTCGACTACTATCCAGGCTATGGCTTCGATTCAGAATCATTTCTTCTTCAACCTTGGACTACGGGAGAATTCTATTTGACAGTTCGGTTCCTACTCGATCGAGAAACGCTCTATCGTGAGATTCTTGCCATCGAAGTTGCCAATGCGCAGCTCCCGAACACTCGTGTGGAGAATGACGAATCCATTCGTTCTATCGCCGGAGCTTTGGTGAAGTGAGATGGATAAGAAAGCAATTACTGATAAGCCAGCTGATCTCGGAATCGGGCTGAGTCAAGAAGAGAAGGGCGGCGCCATCAGCGTGACCATTGACAACGGCGAAGGCAACCGCGCGCTGATCAAGCATCCTTGGCTAAGCTCGGAATATCTTGGCGGCCGTCTGATAGCGGCGCGAAAGTTATTGTCCACTTGGGCTTCGCGATACAGGGAATTGCTAGTAAAGCCAGAGAATAACAGTCTCCTTTGCGGGGGTGAGCTAACCCATGAGATGTGGCGAGACCTGGCGGCGTGGGGCTGGAGCCTGTATCGGGATCTATTCGATTTGCAGGGAGAGGGTGAACCTAAGTTGATTAGTTGGGCAGAGGAAATAAGGAACAATCTCCCATTCGGTTCGCGCATAGTTATTGACAGTCTGGTTGGTGATCTTCCTTGGGGCCTAGTCTATGATCGGGAACCACCCGGACAAGACAATCAGAACTTTTTACAAGATCTCTCAAGAGACTTTTGGGGACTCAAATATCAGCTAGAATCGGTAAAGTTTTTTGTTCCCGAAATCGCGGTCATGCCAAAGCATACTCTCAATAATGCCGACGGCACTCGCTTGTCGGTGACAATTAATAAGCAAATGGACGACGAATACGGAACTGAACACATGGCATTCTTCGAAGGTCTCGCGAAGAAGTCTCGCGTCATTTCAGAGGTTTCCGGTCCACACACTGTGGTAGCGAAAGACAACATCAGAATAAGCACGGCGAAGGATCAAGTAATCAATAGTCTAATCGAGCGTCAAGAGCCGCAACACCTCTACTATTACTTCTGTCATCATAGCAAGGGCGACGGCACATATACCTTCCGTGGCTATCGCCAGTTTGAAGAATCAAAGATGGTAGTCACAGGGAAGCTACAGTCTCCCGAGACTACCGTTGGCTTTATCGAGCTGAAGGACAATGGACGTATCAAGAAGTTTGAGTATCCTCCGGTCGTCTTTATGAATGCTTGTGAATCGGCTCAGGGCGATTCAGGCAACCCATCAGGCTTTTTGTTTTATTTCACGTACATGCTGTCCGCCCGTGTCTTCATTGGAACGGAAGCGCCAATTCCAGCGTCGTTTGCCGATGAATTCGGCCGCAGTTTTGTAAGGAGTTTTCTGAAGGGAGAATCTGTAGGTCAGATTCTGTTCGACTTGAATTGTTCCTCTGCTAGAGAGAATGGAAATCCCTTTGGGCTTTACTACACTCTGTACGGGAATGGAAATACTCGGCTTAATCAAGCCTTAGGGGAGGACACTTGATGTCTCGTCATTACGTAATTAGTGACTTACATCTCGGGATGGGACATAGAGGTGATGGTACCTTGCATCCTCTGGAGGATTTTACCTCAGACGCAACCTTCAGACAGCTTCTTGATTTGATCGAGCGGGAGAGCGGAGACGAATTGGTCATAAATGGAGATTGGCTTGACTTTCTCCAACTGGAACCGCTTGAGGCCTACCCCCAAGACAAGCTCTTTTCAGCGGACGGTCATCGCCTTGGATGGACTGAAAAAGATTCTCTGAAGAAATTTGAGAGCTGCAAATCGGCAAATGCTCATCGTGGCTTCTTCGATGATCTTTCCTCATTTCTTAAGAGCGGCAGGAAATTGACTGTGCTCATGGGGAACCACGATCCCGACCTATTTTGGGACGCGGTTCAGTCTGAGGTATTTCAGCTTCTTAAGCCCCCAGAGCGCCAACAGCTAGAATTTGTCCAAACTTTCATCAGACGAGGTACTGCTCACATTGAACACGGGAATCAGTATTCGACTCCGGAGAATAAGTTCTACAATCCAGCTAATGTTTTCCACCAGTGTACCCAGGATCAGGAAACGCGCCTTGAGATGGTGTGGGGTAGCATTTTCATGATGGAGTTCTTCAATAAGTTAGAAGAGGAATATCCTTTTGCCGATAACGTCAAGACCCAGCTACGAGCAACCTTCTTAGGTATTAAAAATCATTGGCTTGGCGGACGCGAGCTCGCCAAAATGATAAAGCTATTGTGGCGTGCGGGGATCCCATGGGGAAGCCTAGCAGAGACTATGGAGGCTCAGACTCCCGACCGACTAATCCAGAACTTGGACGATCAGGAATTAGCGGTTGAACTTCTCGCTCTCTACGACAGCGACCCGAAAATCCGCCGAGAGTTTGATGATGAGATAACTAACCATACTTCTCGTGAGGAGTGGCGAGCTATTGATTCAGTAGATCCACTGACGTCAGCTACACAATTAGAAGTCAGGCTCAGCGAGTTGGCTCCTCAAATTGACGAAGTGTCACCTACCGCTAACATTCTTAGGGAGGACCCGGAGCTTCGGGCCGCGCGCGACTTCATGCTCAAGCCCGACATTAAGCAAGTGATCTTCGGGCATACCCACATGGAGATAGACGGCGCTCACCCAAATGCGCCAGTAGCTAATTATTTCAACACTGGAAGCTGGGTCGGGAGCTTGGATCTAAGCAAGAAGGAGAATCGGAGGCGGCTCGAGAGCCTCGCGAAGGAGGACCTACGAGACGGCAGTTTATACGATTTGCGTGTGCGCTACGCCTTGATTGAGATGGGCGAGAATGGGGAAACATCGGTTAGCTTGGAATCCTTACCGACTCTGGAAAGAAACAACTTGGTCGCTTGATCCACTAATGAGAATTGACGTTGGTATCTATGGTCTTGAGACCCCGTTCTCGACAATTGTCGAGGATGCCTTTGATTCCTCCGCAGATGTAACGTACTTGCGAGGAGCAGAAGAAATCGAAACCTTCGTCTCTGATCGTACGTTTCCGAATATCAAGATTCTGGTTGTTACGTCACGATCGCTCTCAGGTTTCAAGAACCTCTGGCCCTTATTTAGAGTTTCTCTGGCAGTCCCTACATTCCATCTTGTGATATTGAAAACAGAGGAATTGCCAAGCACCCTACAACTAGAAATCAGCAATGAAAGAATCCACATTGTTGATGCGACAGGAGAAACTGCGGGGGATGATCTGCTTCACCACCTTAAGACCATCAGAACTACATCCGAAGTGTTTGGCCTTAAGTACAACGTCCTTGACATCTTTGTGCATGAGGAAATCTTCGCTGAAGAGTACGATTTCAAAACCGAGTTCATCCGATTCATTCAGGAACTAGGCCTCTCAATTCAGGCAAGTTCCGTTCAGATTTTTCTCCTTCAAAGCCACGCCACAGGTTTCTTCCCTCTGTATCAATGGGGAGAACCCATTCATGAGACCTTTCCATTTGAGCCGGTCGAGAAGTTCTGTACCTTTAAGAAAAAGTGTCAGACTTATAGGGTTTCGTTTTCACAGCTTGAAAAGCTGAGTGGAAAGGTAACTCCGGAACATGCTTTTGATTTCGCTGTACTATCAAGCTTCACGCTTGATGCGGTTCCGCTCTTCATCGTGTACACGTTCGGCGGCCCACAAAGCGAAGATCTTCTCTGGGAAACTTGTAATATTAGTTCTTGGGAAATACTGCATTTGCTGTACACACACCTTTATCTAGCTCGGTACAGAACCTTAACACTCCTAAACGAGATACAGCAGTTTAACCTTGAGAGAAGAGATGTCTTAAATCATATCTTGGACTGTTTGCAGAAGCACTTCGGGGCAGATGGGGCTTCGATAGTAGAGTATAAGGGAGTAATCGACGCGAACCATAAATTTGAAAAATTTCATAAGCATTACGGAAATTATGATCACCGAGTCTTCTCGACCGACCACGGCTTTGCATACAGGTCTGTAGTAGAAAACAAGGCCTTCTTTATCAAGGAAACGTTGTATGACAAAGAGGCCCTAGAATCAGCTAAGTCAAGACAAAAGCCTAAAGCTGGAAAATCGATATTTGATGAAGCTGAGAACTCTCCCAAGCCCATAGGACATGGCCACGGTGTTCAGTTTGACCCTCAAGCTCTAGAGTTAAAGGGAGGGGAGCCAATTGAGATACCACTGTACAGGTCAGAAGGTACGGTCGAAGATGAAGTAAGCGTTATGTATTATCCGCTCTTTAAGGCGGGTGAGATTATTGGCGCGATTAAGATCGCAGATTTCAAGAGACCCAATGCTTATGGTGTGTTGCAGCTGAGAGGATTAAGTGTATTTTCGGACCCTATCGTAATCATCTTAGAAAGTGCCCAGAACTTAAGTAGATTGAAAATATCTAAGGACCAGGTACCTGCTGCCTTGGAGCAACTTGCGACCCTACTTAGCTACAGAAATCTGATCAGAGATATATTCCATCAAGTAAGCCAATACCTTAGCGATATTGGAACGGATTTATTGACGTTGGGTCAACTAGTCAAAAGTAGCACCCAAAGTTCGGAAGCAGACAAAACAGAATTGATTGCCAATATAAGAAGCTATGCGAACTTTGGTTTAGACCTTATCAATAAAGCAAAAAAGCGCGGCGAAGACCTTCAGCCAATCGCTAAGGACTGCATGCTGCTTGAGGATGTTGTCCGACCCGTGCTTAAGTACGCGAAGAAGAAAACTGATACATACAAGATCAGCCTTACCACAACCTTGACCAGTAGGGACTATCCCGTCCGTCTTGACCCAGATTTTGCGCAAGAGAGTCTGAAGAACATTCTCAATAACGCGATTTGGGCTGTCCGAGAGCACAAGGGCGGGGGACGGAAAAGCATAAGTATCGCGGTTAGAGAATCCAGCGACAACTCCGTCTATATCGAAGTGGCTGACTCGGGAATAGGAATCGACCCACAAATACGTTCTAGTGTTGGCTCACTGTTTTTTAGTACGAGGCTAGGCGGTTCGGGCGTCGGAGTGTATTCGGCCAGGCGCCACGCCGAACATTTCGGAGGATCTCTACGGATTGAGCATTCGATGCCAGGTAAGGGCACAACGATCAAGATATTTTTCCCGTTACGAGAGGAGAATAGATGAGCAGATCAGCAACGCAGGCAGTCAAGGCGATCAGTGTTTTGTGGATGGACGACAAGCCCGATTCAATTAAGAAGTTGCAACGGGCGCTGCGTCTAGGACAAAACCGAATTGAGATTGAGATTGTCAGCTCAATTGAAGAGACACGCTTTAGGCTAGAGAAGGACTTGTCGGCGTATGACGTGCTTATTGTCGACTGTAAGATGGATGATGACGATGACTCTGTTAACGGCGCCGAGTTCCTAGTCGAGGTTAATCAAAACTACAAGGCTCTCCCAACTTTTGTTTATAGCGCATTTTGGTCCGATATCCCATTTAAGAAGTATGTGGAAAGCAGCTACGCTATTATGGTCGAAGGACGGAAGGTATATAGCCCGCCGCTGGAGGAAAACGAGTTTTTCGCTAAGATTCGTGAGACTGGCGAGCGGTACCTAAGCGTAAAACACCTAAGACCCGAGGAAATTCAATTTGATGAGTTTGTGAACAACCCTTCCAAGTATGATCAGGCGGTGAGGGCTCACCGGATCAAACATTCAAATTGGGTGAGAATAGAGATGCGGAGGAAAAGCTGGGTGTGGAGTGTTGTGTGCGGAGAAAGCATGGTCGGAGGTGACCCTGATCTCTTCAAACTTCCAAATAGCGAGGCACTTCGAGCAATCGGTCGTGAGCAGAATCGAGTTCCTTTCGTTTATAGCGACCCACTCCCGATAGAGAGCATTATGCCCTCAGCGTCGAGCGACATCGTCTGGAACACTACAAGGTTTGCTAATGATTTCTACCCGACTATTAGGGCTAGCTTCGGTTCGGACTTCGTAACTGATGACTTTGATACGGGCGCGACTCAAACAATTATTTCTAACAGGTTAGTGAAGACTGACGAGTTCGACATTTGGGAAGAACACTCTCATTTTGGCTTCAAGTATCGCTACGTACAGAAAAAGATCACTCTAGTCCTCGTGGACTCCGAAGGAAAAGAACAGGCTGGCGAGTTACCGGTGAGGGTCGTACGGGATTGGGAAACAAGTCCGTTTAAGAAAGTAAACGGCAGCCGAGAGATTCTCTTCGGTCGCGATGTTCTTCGGGCATTTAAGATCGAGGTGTGCTTAGATTCTGAGAAGCGCATTACACGGCTTCGTTTCATATGACTTGACCGGTTTTTGAATGTTATCCAAGCTAAACAGAAACGAGCGCTACTATGCGGGGATGCGATTGATAATTCATTACCTCGAAATCTTCGTACTGATAATTAAAGATTGTTTCCGGCCGGCGCTTAATCGAGAGTTGAGGTAGCGGAAACGGATCACGGGTCAGTTGCAACTTTGCTTGGTCCATGTGGTTCGAGTAAAGATGGCAGTCCCCGCCTGTCCAAATGAAATCACCGACGGCTAAATCGCACTGCTGAGCTACCATGTGAGTCAGCAAAGCGTAGCTTGCAATGTTAAATGGTAGCCCCAAAAAAACATCAGCGCTTCTCTGATACAGTTGGCATGAGAGTGTTCCACGTGCGACGTAGAACTGGAACAGAGCGTGGCATGGCGGTAGGGCCATACTATCCAAGTCGGCTGGATTCCATGCGGTCACAATGTGCCGGCGACTATCAGGATTGGTTTTGATTTGGTCGATCACTTGGCTGATTTGATCGATGGTTCCACCGTTACGGGTGGGCCAGGCTCTCCATTGGACGGGGTAGACCTCGCCAAGGTTCCCCTCTTCATCCGCCCATTCGTCCCAGATGGTCACTTTGTTCTCTTTGAGATAAGCAATGTTACCCGAACCCTTTAGGAACCAGAGCAGCTCGTGAATAATAGAACGAAGGTGCACCTTCTTAGTCGTTACTAATGGGAAGCCTGCTCTCAAATCAAACCGCGTTTGGTAACCGAAAATACTCTGTGTTCCCGTACCAGTTCGGTCGCACTTTTCAACGCCTTGATCCAAGATCTCTTGAAGTAACTTTAAGTATTGGCGCATCTGACGCTCTACCTTTGCTGGGGACTCAATGTTAACGGCTTACATGCTCTTAGATTAGACTAAGCTATCGCTGTTTCCAACGGGCCGCAAACAATTGCACTCGAGTATGGGGGTAAACAGATGTCTGACAGCAAGGATGTTCATATCGAGATCGATGCAGCAAGTTGGACCGTCGCCGGAAAGACGGTTCCTTCTCAACTAACCGGAATTCACACACCGCGGAAGATGTCCGTTGGTGTAGCTCTTCTTCATACTGCTCTACGAACCCGACCACCTCACTCTACCGGAATGTCCTTGTCAGACTATTGGGCTTGGTTGCGATACGGTCCAGCCATTAGCGATTCATCTGACTTGCGACTACGATCTGAATGGCAGGATATTGATCCGCACCAGAAAACAGTTCTGAGCGACGATTTAGGAATGGGCTTTACCACCTACCTACTCGCCAGGGTACTAAAGTTTAAGTCCTTTGCAGATACCTTACATTTTGTAAACGTCGCGAACCCTGGAAACTACAAGTTCCTTCACGTCAGCAAGAACGGCAAATACAAGGCCCCTGATTTCGTCGCTTTTGACAGCGCCGGGAGCTCAAGCAGCGTGAATGTAGTGGAATGTAAGGGCACTCAATCATCGCGAAAGGCATTGCTCAAAGCCGTAGGAGGTGGAATACCGCAAAAACGAAACCTCGAAACCATCGGGGGCTCTAGTATCAACCACGCTCTGGTTGCAGGACTATTTATTCCGGCGCACAACTCAAAAGAGACAGCTCTGATTCATATTAGCGATCCTGACCACAGAGAACTTGTGAATGTCCTCGCTAGCATTGCGCTGACGCGAGTACAGACTGCTATCATTCAGATCGACTTAGCTCAGCATTTTGCTCTTATGGGACTCTATTCGATCGCTAACGCATTGGCTTCGACCGACACTTCGCAGGTGGACTCGAGTGAGTTGAACCTTCTCCATCCCAGTGATGACAGGATTTCGCGACAATTTGAGATTGCGTTCCCGCTTCCTGCTGCAGCTTCTACCTTCGGTAAAGAACGGATCAGACGGGTCAGGTTTTCCATGGCCTGTCCTGCGCGGATTTACAACGATTTGGTTGAAAGTTCGAGCCTTGAGGACGCACTAAGCAAGCTTGTTGCGACTGCAAACTCAAATGAGTGGGAAGAGAAATCTGGTGAGTCTGAAGTGACGTTGGTGACTCCTTTAGGTTTCAGACTCAGTCTCGCCTATCTGTCCCAATAGGGAAGTACGACAAGCCAGAAATGTCTAGCCCTGGTTATGCCTAGCCGATAAAGAAATGGAGATTGAATCAGCTTGTTGCGGGTTTGTGGACATGCTGGGATTGAAGTCCCTTCACGCTCTTCCGTTTGAGATTGGTCTCAAGACCTATCAGCAAGTTGTGGAATCAAAGTTTCCTTTCTTTCCCCAGCACTTCATAGACCTGAACGACTTTCTGGCTTCGACCTCTGAGGAGAAGCACGATCGTTCATTAAGGTACTCTGTCCTTTCAGATTGCCTAGTAGTGCGAGGAGCGACTATCCGTTGGCCAATCAGTTTAACTATTTGGATGGCGAGTCATTGCTTGCAAATGGGTATTGCCGTAAGAGGCGGTCTTGCAACCGGTCGACACTACGAAAGAATCGATGGGCAGCACCTTTTTCTGTTTAGCGAGGCATATACCCGCGTTGTGAGTCTTGAATCAATGGCTAGAGTGCCGCGAATCATTCTCGATCCTGAAGGGTTAGTTCAGCTTAGTGAACCTTTCTTACCGGCATCCAAACAGCCCGTGCCAACCTGCGTGCAATGCGAGGACGGCCTTTGGGCCCTGAATCTGTTGCCGCAGGATTATGACTATGCCGTACTGGCCCGAATCGTAGAGCGAGTGAAGGAACACCTTGCTGTTTCAGTGTTGGGTGACGTTCGAAGAAAATGGGTGTGGTTGGGAGATTATTTCAACGCTCTTGTCTGGGGCCGAAACGGCCGTTACGAAGCACAAAGTGGCTCGTTCCGCCAGTACGCGCAGCACCTTGACGGCCGCGGACCAGTTGGAGTAGTTGCACCCACTTGGGAAGTAGAAGATATCCCGGAATTCAAGTTCTTCCTGTTACGAGAACCCTGCGCAGAGGCAAATCCATTTGAGAAAACGTTTGTTGAGAACATTGGCAGTTGAAGACTCACGGATAACGGCTTTTGCAAGTGCGATTCTCTTATTCTCAGTTTGATCTGGAAGTACCTTAGCGAACGCTCCAAGTTCCATCCTTATCGTAGTTCAGACAACGCGGCCAAGCTGCTGCATTCCACACCGCATCGAAAACCGGACGCAGCACATCAGCCGGGGCGCTTCCCAAGTCTTCTATCATTAGTTCGGGAACCTCCAATTCTTCGCGGTCAATAGGAATTTGGCTGTAACTTCGGCGCCGCAAACCGTCCTTAACGCCAAGAACGTAACCAGATACGCCCAGCAAAGTGAGCATCAGAAAGATTGGCGGTTGTACGCCAATGTCTTGTTGCGCGCGAAGATAGATTGGTAACACCTCGATGAGCTTCTCTTCCAACCAATCCGTTGCGAAGACTTTCTTGCTGGGCTCGTCGTTGTTCAAATCCGCTAAGGTTGCTTCGACTATGCCGCTGCGGAAGAGTTGTACATAAGAACTTGCCGCTCCTTGAGGAAGATCATTTGCAAGCAGACCGTCAAAGTTATAGCGCGGAGCATGGTAACTGCCGGAAGCTACCATTGGCCGCAGGCGGTCGGCTTGACCTAGGAGCGGAGCAAGGTCGAGCGTGGAACCAGCATCAAAAGCGCTTGCGGGAATTAAATGAAGTACGGCTGTTGGTAGTCCTTGCAGCGTCACAGGTGTTTCGCGAGCTGCCAGCCTTGCTAGGCGGTCGATCCTAAAATTTCTGGCGCGTTCGGCGAAGG
>WNFL01261818.1_pt1 | contig 10303 bp, 9 predicted proteins | sample 5400361 | NCBI WGS metagenome assembly WNFL01 (sample SAMN13153351, study PRJNA577476) | soil metagenome | isolation source: 40 cm soil on Douglas fir-dominated hillslope | place: USA:California | collected 2013-09-17
AATCCGAGCACATTGTTGATCTGGTTCGGGTAGTCGGACCGCCCAGTCGCCATGATGGCATCGTCGCGAACCTCCTCGACCTCCTCGACGGTGATTTCCGGATCCGGATTGGCCATGGCGAAGATGACCGGCTTCGCCGCCATCGATCTGACCATGTCCTTGGTGACGGAGCCCTTCGCCGACAGGCCATAAAAAACGTCAGCGCCCTCCATCGCGTCGGCGAGCGTGCGCGCTTTGGTTTTGACCGCGAAGGCGGATTTCCACTGGTTCATGCCGTCGGTGCGGCCCTCGTAGATGACTCCTTTGGTGTCGCACAAAGTCAGGTTCTCGGGCCGAAACCCGATCGCGCGCAGAAGCTCCAGGGAGGCAATGCCGGCGGCCCCCGCGCCGTTGCAGACGAGCCTGGTGTTGGAGATATCGCGAGCGGTGAGATCGAGGGCATTGAGCAAGCCGGCGGACGCGATGATGGCGGTCCCGTGCTGGTCGTCGTGGAACACCGGGATATCGAGCAATTCGCGCAACCGCTGCTCGATGATAAAGCACTCGGGCGCCTTGATGTCCTCGAGATTGATGCCGCCCCAGCTCTTGCCCAAGAGCTTGACGCAGTTGATGATCTCGTCGGGGTCCTCCGACGACACTTCGAGGTCGATCGAGTCGATGTCGGCAAAGCGCTTGAACAGCACGGCCTTGCCTTCCATCACCGGCTTGGCGGCGATGGCGCCCAGATTGCCGAGCCCGAGAATGGCGGTGCCATTGGTGATGACGGCGACGAAATTGCCCTTGGTGGTGTAGTCGTATGCCACCGCCTCGTTTTGGGCGATCGCGAGCACCGGCACGGCGACGCCGGGAGAATAGGCGAGCGACAGATCGCGCTGCGTCGCCATCGGCTTGGTTGCCACCACTTCCAGCTTGCCGGGACGGCCCTGACTGTGGAAGAGCAAAGCTTCTTGATCGGTAAACGTCGGCCGATTGCTGCGGCCGCGGAATTTTCCAGCCATTGTATCTCCCAAATGCCAGCCTTAACGGCAGCGGCGGAACTTAGCGGAAGCTCCCATGTCTGCTCAAGGCGTATCGATTCGATATTGCATGGAATCGCCACAGTTGCGCGAGTCGGCGCCCGATGACCCCACCTCGGCGAAGCGGCAAATCCTCAGCGATTGACGTTGCCGGACCAATCGTCGGAGCGCGCCGGCTGGGCCTCTCGCACCTTTGATCCGCCATGAGTTGAACCTTGCCGATTTGGCATGAGTTGAACGTTGGGTCGGCGCGGGGTAATCGGAGGGCGGAATTGAAGACTGCATTCACACCCAAAAGATGATGGCCTGCCATGATCCGCTTCCTGTTACGGACGCTCGGCCTGCTGTTCCTCGCTGCGGCCTTTATTTTCCTCGTTTACGACGGCACCAGATCGATCGCCGCCAATGTGCTTCTGTACTCCAAAGTGGATGAAATCTGGTCGCTTGTGCATACGGCAAGCCTGCAACAGCTCCAGCCGTCGATCGAGAAGAATGCCCCGCCCTGGCTGTGGGACCCGGTGGTCACGACAGTTCTCGATGCGCCCGCCGTGGTGGTTTTGGGCATAATTGGGGCAATCTTGATACTATTGGGCCGCCGGAAAAAGCCGCTGATCGGCTACGGTCGCTAAGCCGGAGCGCGGGCGTCCGGCCCGCTGTCCCCAGCCAGAATCGTAGCCCGGATGGAGCGCAGCGTAATCCGGGGCCGCCGGTTTCACCGGCAAGACCGTTCCCGGATTACGCTGCGCTCCATCCGGGCTACCCGTCTTGCGGCGAACGGTCGGATGGAGCCGCCGGGACGCCGGCGTTCCCCGGCTGCGGTCTGTGATCCCGAAGGCATGCGAAACCGCCCTCCGGAGCTTATATGTGGCATACCGATCCGTCGCGAGATCGACGAGGAGATCAAGATGTTCACGTTCAAGAAAAAGCTTGAGATGCCAAGCGCCGCCACGGCGCTGCCGGGCCGCAAGGAACCGATCCCCACGGCGTCGCGCCATTTCGTCAACGGCCGCCCGCTCAAGGGGCCATATCCGCAGGGCTTTGAGACCGCGATTTTCGGCTTGGGATGCTTCTGGGGCGCCGAACGCAAGTTCTGGGAGCTGGGCGACGGGATTCACATCACCGCGGTCGGCTATGCGGGCGGGCTCACGCCAAATCCCACCTATCAGGAAGTCTGCACGGGCCAGACCGGCCACAATGAGGTGGTGCTGGTGGTGTTCGACCCAGAAAAGATTTCCTACGAGACGTTGCTGAAGACCTTCTGGGAGAGTCATGACCCTACCCAGGGCATGCGGCAAGGCAATGATGTGGGCACCCAATACCGATCCGGCATCTACGTGAACTCGCCGGCGCAGCGTGCCGCCGCCGGGGCCTCGAAGGCGATGTATGAAAGGGCGATTGCGGCGCGGGGCTACGGCGCGATCACGACCGAGATTGTTACCGCCCCCGAATTCTATTTTGCCGAGGACTATCATCAGCAGTATCTTGCCAAAAACCCATCCGGCTATTGCGGCCTCGGCGGCACCGGCGTCAGCTGTCCAGTGGGCACCGGGGTCGGCGCCGCAACGGTGTGAGGAGAGCGGCTGCCACGGGCCTCCGGCATTTTCCGGCTAAGCCTTTTCCTGCTAAAAATAGGGTTGTCGCCGCAGGGCCGGCAAAAAGGACAAAAGGGGCTAAATGATCGACGAACCCGCTGCTTTGAGCAGACAAGAGTTCGAGCGCTGGATGCGCACGCTGGAAAGCGAGACGGAGGGAGAGAAGACCGTCACGCGCCACATCCTGACGAAGACGGGCCGGAACAGCGGCGACCTCGCCACCATGAAAGCGCAGATCACCCATCTGGCGGGCGACTCCTGGTCAACGCCGCGCTCAACAATCACGGCACGCGTCTGAACGCGCTGACGCAGGACGTGCGGGAGATTCGCACGAGGCTCGACGGCATGGACGCGAAGCTCGACGCCGCCTTGACGGCGATCGGTGCGATCACCCCACACAATCCGCCTACGGAATGACCCGCCACAGAGGCGAGATCGATAGCGCCCGCCTGCGCTGGGAATGGCCGCACAACGTCGCGCTCTCGGCCGACAAGGCGCAGGGCTTGCTGGTGGAATACGCCTTGCGTACAAGCAAGCCCCCTCCCTCCCCCTGCTTGCGGGGGCATGGGCGAGGCCATCCCCCGTAGGATTAGGACAAGACGCCCGCCCCAAATCACCCCACGTACTTGGTCAGCCAGGCGAGCGTGCGCCCGAGCGCCTCCTTGTGGGCGGCTTCGTTGTAGCTGCCGCGCTCGTCGCAGGAGAAGCCGTGGCCGGCATGGTAGACATGAACTTCTACATCCGGACGCTTCTCTTTGACGATCGCGACATCGCTCAGCGGGATCGAATGATCCTGGTCGCCGAAATGCAGGAGCGTCGGAACCTTCGGCTTTTTATCGGCATTCCTCGCGATGGCGCCGCCGTAGTAACCGATCGCGCAGGACAAACCGTCAAGATCGCAGGCCGCCAAAAACGCGACGCTGCCGCCCATGCAATAGCCCACGATGGCGACCGGGCCTGCGCCTTTGACCGCATCGATCGCGACCGCCGTATCGCGCATCATGGCGGCCCAGTCGATCTTCGCAATGAAGGTGCGGGCGTTTTCAACCTCGGCAGGTGAATAACCGCATTCGAAATCGGGCGACATGCGGTCGAACACTGCCGGGGCTACGGAAGCGTAACCCAGCGCCGCAAAACGATCGCAGACACTGCGGATGTGATGATTGACGCCGAAGATCTCCTGGATCACCACCAGCCCGCCCTTCGGACTGCCGGGCGGATCGGCGCGATAACCGCCAAGCTTGAAACCGTCGGAAGCGGTCAGCGAAATTTGCGTACCCAACTTGGACCTCCACCAATCTGAAAAAGCCGGCATGCCGCCGGGCGCGCCAATATTCGGGGGCGGACCCGCAAAAGCAACAGTGCTGACAAAGTGGCGCCTCTTGACAAACAGCCCGACGCCGCCTTCATTTATGTTTGCACTCTGGAACGGAGGTAACACATGATTCCACCGGGTCAGAATGCCGCGACAATTGCCGTCGCAACCGCTCGGGCGCCGGCATAGCGGCCAAACACGAACGGCACGCCGAGAGCGGCCTCGTGGGTCGCATCAGTGAGGCAAGACCCCGATTGGCCGCTCTCGACGCGCACGGTGGGACGCGTGTGCTCGCAGCCCCTGTTAGACTATAACCACGCCGATCAATGAAGCGGCGACGAACGCCCCGACATAGATGTTGACCCTGCGCCGACGGTATTCCTCGTCAGCGTGATCGGCCGCGTCCTTGAGATGCCGATACATCCGCACATCGAGCATTCCGAATCCAGCCGATACGATGAGTGCGGCAGCGATTGCGGAGAACCAGGCGGCGCCGACGCCCGAGGATGACGGCCAGAAATGGTACACGATAAAAATGCAGGGCACATGACAGAGGTAGAGCGCGTAGCTCCAATCCCCCAATTTGGGTAAGCCGAGCATCGCGCGCTGCGGCATCTTCATTCGCACCGCATCCAGCACCAGCAAAGTCGCCACGGCCCCGGCAGCCCAGCGGGCGACCATCGGATTTGCGGGCACAGCGACCATGAGAACGCACAGGGCGAGGAGTCCTGTGCCGAGCGGGATTCGCATCCTGCTGGCGATCCACGGGATAAGCAGCCCGCCGGCGAAGGCGGCGTTAGCGGGAGAGAGCCAGATCGAATAAAAAGGATAAAAGACGTTGTCGCTCCACCCGATGAAGAGCGGCGCGGCCAGGATCACCGCGATCCAGACGAACGCAATCCTGTTCAGGTGGCGCCGCCAGCCGATCAGCGCAATCAAGAACAGCGCGACGTAGTATGTGCACTCAAAGACGAGGGTCCACTCGACGCCCAAGTAGTATGTGCGATGGCCGACCGGGACGAGCATCAGCGAGAACACGTGTGGCCCAAACTTTTGGATGCCCAGGAACCCGATGATTGGCACCGACACCGAAACGGCGAGCAGGTAGGCCGGATAAATCCGCACGATCCGATGTGAGAGGAATCGCCACGGGTCGGTTCGCTGGATGAGATCCGCCATGAGCAGGCCGGAAATCGCAAAAAAGACAGCGACGCCGATGAGACCGAAACGACCATCGAAAGCCGCCGCCCAGCCGGAATCGCCGAAATGGTTGGCGGCGAGGGTCGAAGCGTGAAAGAGTGCAACGAACAGGGCAGCCATGCCGCGCAGGCATTGAATCGAGAGATTCTTGTGAGTCACCGCGCTGGCGTCGGTCGGCCCGCCCTTGGCCTCCGAGCGCCGGACCTCGCCTGCGAGCGGTTCGTTGCGGCGCTCCGCAACCTGCTTGTCGGCTTGCAGCAAGTCTTCGGCCAACATTCTCGCTCCCGATAAATCCTGTGATCGAGGTTAAGAGCCCAGCGAGTCTTCGCCTCGGACCGACGAGGCATGTTCGGGCAAAACCATTGCCCGGTCATTCCGGGGCCCGGCCGCAGGCCGAGAGCCCGGAATCCATAACCACAGGTCAGGGAGTATGGATTCCGGGCTCGCCTTCGCTGCGCTACGGCGCCCCGGAATGACGCGCTTGACTAAAGTTGACACGTTGGCACCAACAGTCCTCACTCAAGCAAGGCTCGATCCTCCCGATCGCCTACCATGATTTCCTCTCTTGAGGTGTCACCTGCCCGACTCTAGTGAGCGCCCGTACCATGGATCTCCACACCGCCGGACATCGGCGCGGCGTCGTTGCCGCTCCTCATCACGCTGCCGCCGAGGCCGGGCGCGCGATTCTGGCCGAAGGCGGCAACGCGTTGGAAGCCATGATCGCCATGGCGGCCGCGATCGCGGCCGTCTACCCGCACATGAATCACATCGGCGGCGACGGATTCTGGTTGGTGCGGCAGCCCAATGGCCGCCTCCACGCCCTGATGGGGGCCGGCCGCGCCGGCGCCAATGCCCGCATCGATCTCTATCGCGATGACGGCCATGACGAAATCCCGACGCGCGGGCCGTTGGCGGCGTTGACGGCGCCGGGCGCCGTCGCGGCCTGGACGTTGGCGCTTGACGTCGCCAAGGCGCTCGGCGGGCGCCTGCCGCTCGCGGTGCTCTTCTATGCTGCGATCCGCCATGCCCACGACGGCTATGCGGTGACCCCGAGCCAGGCTCACCTCACCGCCGAGAAACTTGCCGAACTCAAGGACGTGCCGGGCTTCGCGGCGACTTTTCTCGTCGACGGCAAGCCGCCCGCTGCCGGCGCGATCTGTCGCCAACCGGCCCTCGCCGCCACTCTCGATCATCTCGCCACCGCGGGCCTTGAGGATTTCTATCGCGGCGACGTCGGACGCGAGATCGCGGCCGATTTGCAGCGGATCAGCAGCCCGGTCACGAGGGCCGACCTCGAACGCACCCGCGCGGTGCTGGCGGAGCCGTTGAGCCTCACCATCGATGCCGGCACGCTTTACAATACGCCGCCGCCGACCCAGGGACTTGCCTCGCTTATCATCCTCGCCCTGTTCGCCCGCCTGCGGGTCGCCGATGCCGAGGGCTTCGATCATGTCCACGGCCTGATCGAAGCGACGAAGCGCGCGTTCCGGGTGCGCGACCGCCTGATTACCGATCCCGACCGGCTGCCGGCGCCACCGGAACATTATCTCGACAGCAAGTTCCTCGACGCCGAGGTCGCGAAGATCGACCGGCGCCAGGCCGCCAAATGGCCGCCGTCCGGGAACGCCGGCGACACCGTGTGGATGGGCGCAGCCGACGCCAGCGGTCTCGTGGTGTCCTACATCCAGTCGAACTACTGGGAATTCGGGTCGGGCTGCGTGCTGCCGGCGACGGGCGTGTTGATGCAGAACCGCGGCGCGAGCTTTTCGCTCGAGGCGAAGGCGCTCAATGCGCTGGCGCCGGGCCGCCAGCCTTTTCACACCCTCAATCCGGCCCTTGCGGTCCTGCGCGACGGCCGCGTCATGGCCTATGGCGCCATGGGCGGCGGCGGCCAGCCGCAGACGCAAGGAGCGGTATTCACCCGCCATGTGCTCTACCGCGCGCCGCTCGCAGACGCGCTCGGGAGGCCGCGCTGGCTCAATGGCCGCACCTGGGGCTCGCCCGTCACCAGCCTGCGCATGGAGGATGGCTTCGACGGCAACGTGATCGACCGCCTGCTGGACGCCGGACATGATGTCGAGGTGCTCGCCGAGCGCTACTCCGACACGATGGGCCACGCGGGCGCCGTCATCCTCCATCCGGGCGGCGAGTTGGAAGGCGGCCACGATCCCCGCGCCGACGGCGGCGCCGCGGGGGTATGATGGATCGCCGCGGCTCGCAAAGGTAAGTCATTCGGCCTGCCGGCGTCCGGCGGCGCGATCGCATTGGCCACGGCCCTCACCTCTCCCCGCTTGCGGGGAGAGGTCGGAATTTGCGCGCTCTTCGCGCAAATTCCGGGTGAGGGGGCCTCTCCACGAGTCTGAGCTTCGCGTCTGAGCTTGTGGAGGGGCCCCCTCACCCCGACCCTCTCCCCGCAAGCGGGGAGAGGGAGCAGCCGCGCCACATGCGATTGCCCGACCGCCGTCCAAGCAGGGGAACGTCCAAAGCTTCAATCGCGTTGGAGGGTCACATGGGCGCAAACACACTCACCACGAAGTGTTGCATCGTCGGCGGCGGGCCGGCCGGCATGATGCTGGGGTACCTGCTGGCGCGCGCTGGCGTCGATGTGGTCGTGCTGGAGAAACACGCGGATTTCCTGCGCGATTTCCGCGGCGACACCATCCATCCCTCGACTCTGGAACTGATGCAGGAATTGGGATTGCTCGATGCGTTCCTGCGCTTGCCGCACCGCAAGGTCGAGCGCCTCGTCGGCGAGATCGGCAATGTCCAGGTTACGATCGCGGAATTCACCAGGCTGTCGAGCGCCTGCAAATTCATTGCCTTCATGCCGCAATGGGATTTCCTCGATTTTCTCGCCGACCGCGGCCGGCGCTACGCGGGCTTCCATCTCATGATGAAGGCGGAGGCGACCGATCTCATCGAGCAAGGCGGACGGATCGTCGGCGTGCGGGCCAACACCGAAATCCGCGAGGCGGAAATCCGCGCCGACCTGGTGATCGGCGCCGACGGCAGGCACTCGACCATACGCGAGCGCGCCGGCCTGAAGGTCGACGACCTCGGCGCCCCGATGGACGTGCTGTGGACGCGACTGTCGCGCCGGCCCGACGATTGTGCCGACGCGTTCGGCCGCTTCGATGCGGGGCGCATTTTCATCATGTTGAACCGCGGCGATTACTGGCAATGCGCCTACGTCATCGCCAAGGGTTCGGCCGACGACATGATGAAACGCGACATCGGGGATTTTCGCCGCATGATCCTCGCCATGTCGCCGTGGCTCGGGGAGCGGGTCAACGAGGTGAAAAGCTGGGATGACGTGAGGCTCCTCACCGTCGCGCTCGACCGCCTGCCGCAGTGGTACCGGCCGGGTCTCTTGTGCATCGGCGACGCCGCCCACGCGATGTCGCCGATCGGCGGCGTCGGCATCAATCTCGCGGTCCAGGACGCCGTCGCGGCCGCGAACATTCTGGCCGAGCCGCTGCGCGCCGGCGCCGTGACTCTCGATCATCTCGCGAAGGTGCAGAGGAGGCGCGAGTGGCCGACGCGGGTGACGCAGGCGATCCAGCGCACGATCCAGAACCGCGTGATCCGGCCGGTGCTCGCCGGCACCGCCCAACCAAAGCCGCCGCTCGTCCTGAAGCTGCTCGACTGGTTCCCGGCTCTGCGCGGCATCCCGGCCCGGTTCATCGGGATCGGCGTGCGGCCGGAGCACATCCACACGAAGGAGGCGGCGGGGGCGTGAGGCGCGGCTCGGCCACCGTAACGAACGAGGGCGAGAAGCCGCCTGCATTTCCCTGAGAGCAGGGAAAATAACAGGGAAATGTTGAAAATCTCCGGCCATTTCGGCGCTTCCTGCCAGGTTACGCGTCCATTTACGCTGCAATTCCAGTGGGCTGCGGACAATCCCTGTTCCGCATCGAACAGGGAATCTCCCCGCCCCGAACAGGGAATCTTTTCGCCACGATAGGGAATTTCCTACGGGATGATTCGGTTTCATGGCATCGCCTCGATGAAGCCGGCAGCGCCTCAAGCCTTTTCTCCGCGAATGCATTTTTCGACGACGTTGACCTACCTTTGTGCTGTCTTCCCGACTTGATCGGGGGATTGATAGAGGCAATCTAGTACCACCGGCCGGGGATACTGGATTGCTTGGTCGGGCCGGGCAATGCCCCGGGAGGATCAACCCAGCATGAGCGGCAAACCTACATAGGCGCATTATAGGACTATTTGGCGGTTTGTCAACCGCCGTGACTCTCTGTGCCCGATCCGGAGCGCGCCGCGGCCCAGGCCGCACGCAGTTGCTCGGCGAACTCGGAGGGCAATTCGGCAAGCGCACCCTCATCGAGCGCGCCGGTCTTCCCGGCCGCATCGAGGATTGCATCGATCTTTGCCTTCAGGGTCTCGACCGCGGCCTCATCGGCTTGTCTCCGCCGCCGAGCGCCCGCGCGACGCGTTCGAGCAGCACGATGTCGGGCGCGGTCCCCGCCTTCTCACACGCGGCGACGTGCTCTCGGCGGAGGGCGTCTGCCAGACCGCCGAAGGCCTCTGCGTGCCGTTCGACGAACGGCACGATGACCGACAATCCTTCACGGAATGCACCGGCCGCGTCGGCGTATCGTTCCGCTTGCGCAAGCGCCTGGCCCTGCGCTCCGAGGCTCGTCGCCAGATCGGGCAGGAAGGCGTCGGGGCGGGTTTGGGCGAGGCGCCTTCTGATGTCGACGGCCTCCTGGCTTGCGGCCAGCGCCTCCTCGCGGCGGCCGAGGTTGGAGAGGTCTCCGCCGAGGTTGTTCAGGCTCATCGCCAGATCGGGCAGGAAGGCGTCGGGGCGGGTTTGGGCGAGGCGCCGATTGATGTCGACTGCCTCCTGGCTTGCGGCCAGCCCCTCCTCGCGGCGGCCGAGGTTGGAGAGCATGACCCCGACGTTGCTCAGGCTCATCGCCAGATCGGGCAGGAAGGCGTCGGGGCGGGTTTGGGCGAGGCGCCGATAGATGTCGATCGCCTCTTGGATTGCGGCCAACGCCTCCTTGCGGCGCCCGAGGTTGGAGAGGCGGATGCTGAGGTTGTTCAGGCTCCTCGCCAGACCGGGCAGGAAGGCGTCGGGGCGGGTTTGGGCGAGGCGCCGATGGATGTCGGCGGCCTCCTGGCTTCTTGCCAGCGCCTCCTCGCGGCGGCCGAGGTTGGAG
>WNFL01431413.1_pt1 | contig 10302 bp, 9 predicted proteins | sample 5400361 | NCBI WGS metagenome assembly WNFL01 (sample SAMN13153351, study PRJNA577476) | soil metagenome | isolation source: 40 cm soil on Douglas fir-dominated hillslope | place: USA:California | collected 2013-09-17
TCAGGGCACTGAACTTGGGCGCAGGTTAACTCATCCCTGAGGAGCAGCCAGAAGCGGCGTCTCGAAGGCTGCTACGCAGTAACGCACGCGCTAAATCGCGACCGCAAGCTTTCGATCCGCCGCAGATTTCGGACGAACAAAAGCGCTATACTCTTCCATCAGAGTTTTTGTGATCTGGCCCACGGTGAACCTATATTCGCCGATCTCCGAGACGGGCGTTACTTCAGCCGCGGAACCCGTCAGGAAACACTGTTCGAAACCGGCTAGTTCTTCTGGCCGAATTTGACGCTCCACGATCTCAAGCCCGTGGTTTTTGGCAAGCCCGATCACGGTCCTCCGCGTGATGCCATCGAGGAAGCAATCGGGAATGGGTGTGTGAAGCGTGTTGCCTTTTATAAAAAACACGTTCGCCCCTGTTGCCTCGGCAACAAGCCCGCGCCAATCGAGCATCAGCGCGTCATTATAGCCCTCATCCATCGAACGGTGCTTTTCGACCGTACAAATCATGTAAAGGCCAGTCGCCTTGGATTTGCACGGCGCTGTCATAGGATCGGGCCTGCGATACTGCGCCCAACACAGGCGAATCCCTTTAAGCCGCTCTTCCATCGGGAAGTAAGAGCCCCAATCCCAGCATGCCACCGCAAGATTGATTTTCGTGGCCTTCGCCGCAACTCCCATCTCTTCCGAGCCGCGCCATGCGATCGGGCGTATGTAGCCCTCGACGAGACCTTGCGCCTTGATGACATCGCGGCAAGCCTGATCGATCTGAGCAACGCTGAATGGGATCTGGAATCCAAGGATGCGAGCGGACGCATGGAGCCGTTCGGAATGCTGGGTGAGCGCACTCGAACACGCCGCTTCCGTAGTGGAGACCGTGTGTAAGCACGTGCACCTTGGCATCGGCCCACGGCACAAGCCCACCATTCATCCAAATGAATCCGTCTCTCTGGTCATATGGAATAGGTGACATGGCCGTCTCCGATGTTCTGAACTTTGCGTTTTGAATGATATAGGAAGCCGCAAGGGGCTTGGGCACTCTTTGGCCCTTAAAAGGCTAGAGAGTGGAATAAAGCGTGTCAATAACGCTTGCGTCCAGTCAAAAGTTGTTTTGAGGTAACGGATGCACACAAGCAGGAGGCCCCACATTCGCTCATGACCGCAATGCCAGCCCTCGATATTGAAAAATCAAATTTGCCAGACGATGCGCCTCATATCCTCGTCGTCGATGACGATGAGCGCATCCGCGATCTCCTTGGAGGCTATTTGCGCCAAAACGGTTTCCGGATTACTCAGGCTGAAAATGGCGCCGCCGCCCACGCCCGGCTTGCGGGGCTCGCATTCGATTGCATCATCCTCGACGTGATGATGCCAGGCGAGAACGGCTTTGATGTTGCGGAGGCCTTGCGGAAAAACTCCGACGTGCCGATCCTGATGCTCACGGCAAGGTCCGAGGCCGAACATCGGGTTAGAGGCCTGGAGCTTGGCGTAGATGATTATGTGCCCAAGCCCTTCGAGCCCCGCGAGCTTCTTCTCAGGATTCAAAATATCTTACGCAGGCGCGCGTCCCCCAAGGCAAAGGACGGGGAGGTGCGCTTTGGCCCGTTCATCTTCGATCTGCGCCGCAACGAGCTGAAGCGTGGCGACGAAGCGATCCGGTTGACGGATAAAGAGCGTGAGGTTCTACGGGAGTTCGCTCTCGCGGGCGGCGAGCTTGTTTCTCGTGAAGATCTCGCCAGCCTCGGCGACTATGACAATGAGCGGGCCGTGGACGTCCAGATCAACAGGCTGCGTCAGAAGATCGAGACCGATCCGGCAAACCCCGCCTATTTGCACACGGTTCGGGGCAAAGGCTATGTCCTTTATCTCGACTGATTAGGGGAGACTTTCACCATTTCCCTGGAGTTTACAGACGGTGCACCGGGCGTTCCGAAGACCGGGAAGGACGGAAAACCGGTTGCTCTAACCGGCAAAGCACTACTTCCGGCTTCGGAGACCTATGCCTGGCAAAGCGGGCTACCGAGGCGATTGTCCCGGTGGCTTTCGTTTATCGGCGCGTGGGCGCCCAAAGGGCTTTATACTCGCGCCCTCATCATCATCATCGCCCCGATCGTGATCTTGCAGTCGATCCTGACGTTCGTCTTTCTGGACCGTCATTGGGAAGTGGTGACGCGCCGCCTTTCTACGGCCACGGCGCAGGATATCGCGATGCTGGCCGCGACCTACGACTTGACCAAGAACAGAGGGCCGGCCGAGCTTGAGCGTTTCAGCGATCTCGCGCGCGAGCAGCTTAATCTTGTGGTGAGGTTCGTCCCGGATGAAGAGCTTCCCATCACAAGGTCAAAACCATTCTTTGACTTCTTAGATCGCTATCTATCGGGCGAGATCAGACGCCGTATTAAACGCCCCTATTGGATAGACACGGTTGGCTCGTCGCGTCATATCGAGATCCGGGTGAAGCTTGACGGCGCCGTGATGCGTGTTCTCGCCCAACGCGCGCAACTCATTCCATCCAACACGCACATCTTCCTCGTATGGATGGTGGCGTCGGCAACGATCCTTCTTATCGTTGCCGTTCTGTTCCTGCGTAATCAGATCAGGCCCATTCTCTCCTTGGCCGACGCTGCGGACCGCTTTGGCAGGGGACGGCCCGCACCTTCAGATTTCAAGATTCGAGGTGCCCGGGAGGTGCGGCTTGCGGCGCAGGCATTCCTAGACATGCGAGACCGCATCGAGCGCCACGTCGAACAGCGTACGATCATGCTCGCGGGTGTCAGCCATGATCTTAGGACGATTCTGACCCGCTTCCGGCTGCAACTCGCGATGATGCGCGCGCCTCAGGTCGAGGACTTGAAGCGCGATGTCGATGAAATGCAGCAGATGCTCGAAGACTATCTCGCATTTGCAAAAGGTGATTCGGGGGAGAAAACCCGGCGGGTCAATGTGCTGCGCGTTTTGGAGGAAGTTCAAGCCGGCACCGAAGCTCCAGGAAAATCAATCAAGCTCGATGTCCGGCAAGATCCGCTTGTCGTGGCGCTGAGGCGAAATGGGTTCAAGCGCGCCATCATGAACCTCGTCACCAATGCGTCGCGCTATGGGGATCGCATCATGATTCGAGCGCTGCGGTCGCGGGGCTGGCTTACGGTCACAGTCGAGGATAATGGCTGCGGAATTCCAGCCGACAAGCGCGAGGACGTTTTCCGTCCCTTTCACAGCCTCGATAACGCACGGAATCAAAACAAGAAGAGCTCCGGCCTTGGCTTGGCTATAGCGCGGGACATTGTGCGCGGACATGGGGGCGAGATCATGCTCGACGAAAGCGTTCTGGGAGGTTTGAAGGCCGTGATCCGCATCCCAATAACACCAGCGATGGAGAAGGAAGGCAGGCTTTTTCAGCGAGAGCGGGCGGCGCCCTTGTAACCAAAGATGGGAATCGATCACACGACCGTTTGCCGTCTTGTGGAACCGATACAGGCTCACTTTCTTCTGAGCAACTTCAGGGCTCGGAGGGGAAGCGGGCAGCCCGCCAAAGCGCAGTTCCTTTCATATATCGAATGCAATTCTGAGTGCTTTCGGTCATCTGTATCGCCCCATCGCTGCCGCGCCGCTGATGGGGACCGTCAAACTCGGATGGCCCTCATGCTTGATGGCAGCACTTGAATTGTAGTTCATAAGCCGGTAACCGAGCTTTTATGATACGGGAGGCTAGCGGACTATGAGCGAAAAGCCGGTGATCTGCGTAGGCGTATGTACCATTTTGCGGCCAGGCATGCTGCAAAACTGCTTGGCGTCGCTCGGCGCGCAACAGGGGCTTACGTCGTATGACGTCCATTTTGTCATCGTCGATAACGATAGCGAGCCGACGTCCAAACCGCTTGTCGAGGCCTTCGCCGCGATTTCTCCCTTTCCTGTTCACTATTTTCACGAGCCCCGGCGCGGTATACCGATGGCGCGCAATCGAGTGCTGGATGCCGCCCTTGCGTTGAAGGCCGCTCGCCTAGCATTCATCGATGACGATCAGATCGCTCGTCCCACTTTTCTAGCGAAGCATTTGGAAGCGGCAAACCGTGATGGCGCCGACGCCGTGCAGCCGCATATCGTGCGCATTTATCCTGATCCACCGCCGTTCTGGTCGATTGGACATAATGAAGAGGTCGAAGAAGCAACCTCGGATTCGCCGGTCGAAACGCGCAAGCAAACGGCGGCCGGTACTTGTGGCGTGATGTTTTCGACAAGGCTCATCCAGCCTGACGGAATGGGGCTCCGCTTTGACGAAAGGCTTGCGCTTGCAGGCGGCGAGGATGCCGATTTCTTCTCGAACGCTTACAAGAGAGGAGCGCTCATCGTCTTTTCGCGAATGCCGGTCGTAATGGAGGAAGTGCCGCGCTCCCGTCTGACCTATCGGCGCTACGCGATGCGCGGCCTTGCGCGGGGTGGCCAGCTCTTTGGATATTATCGGGACAGGAACGGCTATCTGCGCGCGGTGCGCAAATACGTCCCCGTATCTCTCATCCGGTTGCTGCGCGGAGCGGGGCAGCTCGCAATCGCGCCAATTTTCGCGCCCTTCGATATGCGCCGCTTCAAATTCACCGCGCTTGAAGGAGGACGCAACATTTTTCTCGGCGCTGGCGCTCTCGGCGGCATCTTTTCATTGCAATATAAATATTATGGCCAGATCGACGGCTATTGATGTCAGCCGCGCTGGAATTTTTGCTTCAGGTAGTATTCCGCTTCGAACGCCGCTTCCATCCAGCCGCTGCGAATAAGGAAGTTGAAGGTTGGCTTTCCCAGCTTTTTCGCGAGCTTCCGCAAGCGCATGCGCCCGTCATTATGTTCGATTGTCGGGGGGTAATCCAGGGGCCCATAAATGTAGGAATTTGGAGCAAGCCATAGGTTTTCCTCAACGCCTCGCGATCCTTCGCGGCTAGGGTCGATGAGATGAATGTATTTTTGCATGTACGTAGGAATATGAATCAGATGCGGGTTATTCGAGCGCATTGGGGTCAGGCAAAGCCGCATCCCGTTAACTTCAACTTCCTCAAGCTCCAGATCGCAGGGCCCGGCGGCGTTTTTGACTTTGTTGAACCGCAAATGCTCCATGGTGCCTGTCTTCATGGCCGCAGTCAGTTCTGGGATCTGATGTTTGATTAGCTCTTTGGAAAAATTCCAATCGTGCTCGAGTTGGAAGGCATACTCAGTATTCGAAATCACTATGCTTTTTTTATACGCAAAAGCGAGGCCGTAAACGAAGTGGATCTCGTAGTTTCCATAAGGTTTATGGAACTCACCTATTAGACTGCACAATTTATTGTTGCTTCGTTTGAACGGAAAATCATGAACAAAAAAGTTGGTTTTTGCGACGATATCTCTGCCAAAGCAATCATAGAAACTCTCAACGGTTTCTCGAACGGGGATTTTTAAAACATCGACTTCCGAACAATTCGAAAAGATGTTCAGGGTAATCTTATTGGTGCTGTCCGACATCGCCGTTCCCGGTAAATCCCAAAGACGCATCTAACATAGCGCCCTGCGCGCGTCCATGGTCCTTCGAAGACCGGACCGGGTGAGCCAAAGGAGCTAAGGCTTGATTGCAGTTTTCGAGCGAACGATCTCGCAGCCAAGGGACGCACCGGGAATACGGTCGAGCTTTTCGACAATGACTCTGACATCAACCGCGCGCCGATGAGACAGGCAATGAGCTGCGATTCGCTCTGCAAGCGTTTCAGTCAGAAGAACGTGGCCGCCGGCCAAAATGCCCTTGATGCCGTCGATAATGAAGTCGTAGGAGACCACGCTCTTCAAATGGTCCGAAGGCCTATTGCTGGGAAGAACCGATAACTCCACCGTAAAGCGAACGCGCTGCGGGATGTCTTGCTCCTCGCTCCACACCCCGATACGCGACGGCAGCACAAGATCGCGTACGCAGACTTTGTCGTAAGGCATGGACTTGACGTTCCCGGTTTGAAGCATTTCCGCCGGCACAGAATGTTTCGGCGGCATCCCCATCTCCTGATGCAAGTTTCGGCGGACTTCAAGACTTACTGGTCGATATGCACGCGCTTGTCATGAACTCGCGGTTGCAAAGCATGGAATCGTGGGGCAAGGTCCGCGCCTAGCGATCGGGATATTGAGGGGAGAGATGGGAATGTCGAGCCCGGCGGTTCCGCGCGACGCGACGCGCCCTATGTCCATTTTAAAATATTCGAGCTGGGACTGGGTGCCCATCGGCCTCGCAATCTTGCACTTCTCCTATTTGATCGGCTTTTTCGCCGCCTTTCCATTTATTCCATGGCCAGTGCGAATTGCAGCGGGATTTCTGTATTCGATCGCGATTTCGTGGAGCATCAACAGCATCTCCCACAATTTCATCCACAATCCCTATTTCGTCTCGAAACGGCTGAACACGCTATTCAGCTATTTCCTGTCGATCACGATCGGCTTCTCCCAGGCGATGTACAACTTCGTGCATATGCGCCACCACAGCGGCAATATGGACCGGCCCGACGAGAACGGGAACGTCATTGATTATCTCTCCATCTACAAACACGGGCATGACGGAAAGCCCGAAAATGTTTGGAAGTATACGTTTCTAAGCTTTTTCCGGGACGACCCGAAGGAAATCCTAGACCGCATGGCGGATAAGCGCCCGCAGGAAGCGAGGCAGGGAAAGCGCGAGCTCGTCGCGATGGTTTCGTTTTATCTCTGTCTTGGCATTCTCGACTGGAAGTTCATCGTTTTCCTTCTGCCCTTCTATTACTTCGGGCACGCTCTTTCCTCGTTGAATGGCTATTACGAGCACTTTGGCGCAGACCCGGATAAGCCGATTGCGTGGGGCGTGAGCACTTATCACAAGCTCTACAACTGGACTTGGATGAACAACGGTTACCACGCCGAGCATCATTATCGCCCGAAGCAGCACTGGACGAAAATGGTGGAACTGCACCGGCAGATTCATGAAGCTCAAAAGAGCGAGGGAACGAGGGTTATCCGCCCGCCCCATCCCCTTGGGTTTCTCGATCCCGATCTCCCGCACAGGCAAAGCCGGGGTTAGTCTCATTGTGTTTGGAGCCTAGGCCTCCGTTCTGAGTGGAGCGGCGATTTATCCTCACCTTGCCGCGAAGCAAGGGCAATCCATCGCTGCCCCCCAACGCCTGTCTGCGTTTCAAGGTTATAAGCGCGACAAGGCCGCGCCTTCGCCTTAATTGGGAATTAACCAGCCTCTCCTTCGAGCAATCCCCCTTGAATAAACGGGGAAGCCACTGCTCGGTCATGGAAGTCCATACCGCGGTCCGCGAAACGAGCGACCGCGGGGCGCCAAGCTCACATGCTTCGGCGGGGCTCTCCTCCTATTAACAAGAATGAGGTTATCAGTAATGCGACTGCTCATAACGGCCGCTATCCTTTGCGTCTTCGCCATGCCGGCACAAGCCTCTCATCGTAATCATCGTCACCGCTCCGCTCACAATCGCCACTCCGCTCATCGTTCCCATAACCGCGTCGCGACCCGTCAGATGCGGCAACGGCATCATGAGCAATTCGCCGGGCGTGCATCAGGCGGCATGGTCACGGTCTCTACCGCCGCCGGGCGGATTACTGTTGCAAGGAGCCTTGCCGGGCGCTTTCAGGCCCTGATCGCGGACTTCGTCGCGAACGGCTACCGCCCGAAGCATATTGGCTGTCTGGCTCACGGCGGGCACGTCCCGAACTCGCGGCATTACGCCGGCGCGGCATGCGACTTCGACCAGCGCGGTCTCACGCAATCATCGCACGCCACGGGCTGCATGATGGCTGCAGCTTCGGCGATTGCGGCCACGTCGACGACGGCGCTCACATGCACTACGCGCGGCGCTGGCGCGGCGGGAACTACGGGGGCTGATGCTCGGCGGGGAACGGCGGCGAACGCTGCTTCCCCCCACTCCGGACCTTTCAGCCTTCTTCACTGCGCCGCCGGCCCGGCGCCCGCTTAACAACATTCGCCAATCCCCTGTTGCACCACGCACACAATTTTTCTAATGTCGCGGCGCTAGTGCCGGGGGGCATTCAAGATCACAGTTCTGTGTTCCCGGTGGGCAAATCAATAAGCAAATCCGCCCAGCTCTCACGTTCCAGGACCATAAACCTATGAACCAAGTACTTTGGATCATTATCGCGTGTGGCGCGCTTTCGATCGTATACGGCGCGCTGACAACACGTTCGCTGCTTGCAGCAAGCCCGGGCAATGCCCGCATGCAGGAGATTGCGGCCGCCATTCAAGAAGGCGCCCAGGCCTATCTCGCGAGACAATACACGACCATCGCCATTGTCGGCGCGGTCATCTTTGTTCTTCTAGCATTTCTCCTTTCTTTTCCTGTTGCGATTGGGTTCCTGATCGGCGCCGTTCTCTCTGGTGCAGCAGGCTTCATCGGCATGCTCGTTTCGGTCCGGGCAAACGTCCGGACGACCCAAGCCTCGGCGCAGGGCCTCGCGCAGGGGCTTTCGATGGCCTTCAAGGCTGGCGCGGTTACGGGCCTTCTCGTTGCGGGTTTGGCACTTCTCGGCGTCACCATTTATTATGGGATTTTGACAAGCGTCCTTGGCCACGCTCCCAATGACCGGGGCGTTATCGATGCCCTTGTGGCGCTCGGCTTCGGCGCTTCCTTGATCTCGATTTTCGCCCGGTTTGGCGGCGGTATCTTCACGAAGGGCGCGGACGTCGGTGGCGACCTCGTCGGCAAGGTCGAGAAAGGCATTCCCGAAGACGATCCGCGCAACCCGGCAACGATTGCCGACAATGTCGGCGACAACGTCGGTGACTGCGCAGGCATGGCGGCCGACTTGTTCGAGACTTATGCCGTGACTGTCGTCGCCACGATGGTGCTGTCCTCGATCTACTTCAGCTACAACCCCGACTTGCTTGCAAGGATGATGGTTTATCCGCTCGCAATCGGCGGAGCTTGCGTCGTCACCTCGATCATCGGCACATTCTTCGTGCAGCTTGGGTCGAGCAAATCCATTATGGGCGCGCTGTACAAGGGCTTCATCGCAACCGGCGTTCTGTCTCTTGTCGCCCTGTATCCTGTAACGAGCTACATCGTCGGCATGGACACGGTGCTCAAGGCCAATGGCGCGGTCTTCACCGGGATGGACCTTTTTTATTGCGGGATCGTCGGCCTTGTTGTGACGACCCTCATCGTGGTCATAACCGAATACTATACCGGGACGGGCTACCGGCCGGTGAAATCTATCGCTCAGGCTTCCGTCACTGGTCATGGCACAAACGTCATCCAAGGGCTTGCGGTATCGCTTGAGTCAACAGCACTTCCCGCGCTGGTTATTATCGCGGGCATCCTATCGACCTACAACCTGGCAGGCCTATACGGTATCGCGATTGCCGTTAGCACAATGCTTGCCCTCGCTGGTATGGTGGTCGCGCTTGACGCTTTTGGTCCTGTCACCGACAACGCTGGCGGCATCGCTGAAATGGCGGATCTTCCACCGGAAGTGCGCAAGACTACGGACGCGCTTGACGCCGTTGGCAACACCACGAAGGCTGTCACGAAAGGCTACGCAATCGGCTCAGCCGGTTTGGGCGCGCTCGTGCTCTTCGCGGCCTACACCGAAGACCTCAGATACTTCAAGCAGCAGGCGGCACTCGATGCGAACCATTTCCAATATTTCCGGGATGTGAACGTCGATTTCTCTCTCTCAAATCCATACGTGGTCGTGGGTCTCCTCTTTGGTGGCCTCTTGCCCTATTTGTTCGCAGCGATGGGCATGACGGCGGTCGGCAGAGCGGCGAGCGCTATTGTGGAGGAAGTTCGCAGGCAGTTCCGCGCGAAACCCGGCATTCTCCAAGGGACGGCGAAGCCTGATTACGGTGCGGCGGTCGACATGCTCACCAAGGCGGCGATCAAGGAGATGATCATTCCATCCCTTCTCCCCGTCCTTTCTCCCATCGCGATCTTTGCAGTCATCGACTTGATCGCCGGGAAATCGGCGGCGTTCTCAGCGCTTGGCGCGATGCTTCTCGGTGTCATCATTACCGGCCTTTTCGTCGCTATCTCGATGACGTCGGGCGGCGGCGCTTGGGACAACGCCAAGAAATCCTTCGAGGATGGCTTTGTCGATAAGGACGGCGTGCGGCACCTCAAAGGCTCAGAGGCACACAAGGCTTCGGTAACGGGCGACACCGTCGGCGATCCTTATAAGGATACAGCAGGCCCTGCCGTTAACCCGATGATCAAAATCACGAATATCGTGGCGCTCCTGATCCTCGCGGTTCTCGCGCACCAGTAGGCGGCCTCACGTCTTATCCAACGAAGGCAT
>WNFL01001719.1_pt5 | contig 10301 bp, 15 predicted proteins | sample 5400361 | NCBI WGS metagenome assembly WNFL01 (sample SAMN13153351, study PRJNA577476) | soil metagenome | isolation source: 40 cm soil on Douglas fir-dominated hillslope | place: USA:California | collected 2013-09-17
TGAATTGTTCGGCTGGATATCGGCTGGCTTAGCTTGGTGACCGAGCGCGTGGCTCCATGGCGTGGTTGATGTGACGTGACGTGACTTGACGTGCTGCGTGGCTGGTGGCTGCATGGCTGCGTGGCTGTGGGAAGATGGAAAATGAATGGTCGGCCGCTGGACAAGGCCTTCCGGAGATAGAAAATAAAGGAGCGCCCACGAATAGGAATTTTCAGTCAGTGTCTCAGCCAGTATACAATATACAAAGTAGCCACCACGTTGATCAATTTATTTATTTAAATTGAGGGTCCCTGGGAGCCGCCGCTGCCGACAACCTACTTACTTACCCACATACAAACCTACTTACTTACTTCTATTTCTATATCTAGTACTGCTTCTTCTACTGCATAACAACTACTACAACTACTTCTACCCCCCAACTCGGTCCTCACCCCCCTCCCTCCTCTTTCCACTTTCTTCCCAGCCACCTTCCCGCCACCGACCGACACAGCGACTGAGCAACTGAGCAAGCTACCGACCGACCGACCTACCAGCCAGATCAACGACCATGTCACTGCCCCTCTATGTTGCAGCTGTTTTACCTATCACCACCCTCATACTTATACTCATCAACCTCTGGTGGGATCGGCGCTGGAAGCTGCGAAACCTCCCAACTCCTGTATGTTTTCTTCCTTTTCTTCCCCTGCAAGCTACTGCAAGCTCGCTCTCTCCCACAACCTCGATCCTCACCTCGATCCTCACCTTGTTCCTCCCCTCGCAGGCTGGTCCCTCTCTCGTCTGGGGTCACGAAAAGACCGAGTTCGAAGACGACCAAGGCTGGCAGTGGCGCGCCTGGTTCAACGAATGCGGTAGAGCTTTCAAGATCAAAGCCGCCTGGGGCCACCCAGATATTGTGAGCAACATACTCTACGTTCCGTACCCCGTGCCCGTGCCCGTTTCCATTTTCCCCGTTCCTGCGCCCTATCCCACGTGCCCGTCCTTGTCTCCCACTACAACCTGGAACGGCTCTAACTTACATATGCTGTCTGTGATATATCTATAGTTGGTTATGGGCGACACCGTCGGCCTCTCGCACATCTACGGGAAGAACACCTACAATTACGCCCACTCACCCGTCTTCCGTCCCCTCATCCTCCGTCTCTGTGGCCGCTCTCTCATCTGGGTCGAGGGTGAGAAGGACCACAAACGTATGCGTAATCTCGTCGCCCCCGCCTTCTCCGCCGACAACGTTCGAGAAATGCACTCCGACATCTATCATGTCGCCACCGCCCTTCAGACCCGCATTGCCAACGAGATCCATGCTTCCGGAAATTCTTCCCTGCAACTCAACATCGTCGAATACACCGCCCGCGCTACCATGGACATCATCGGTCGAGTCGCTTTTGGTCACGACTTCAATGCTGTCGGTGACGCTCAAGATGCCATCAAGATCGCCGTCTCCTGGAGGGCTCAAAATGAGATGGGCTGCGAGCATTCTGCCTTCACCGCCATGCTCGTTTTGAGATTATTCCCCTGGATAACCTCCCTCCCTCTTGAGGCAATTCAAGCCCAGGGTGCCGTCGCCGACACCATCCGAAAGCTCGCCAAGGACATTGTCGCCAATAGCCAGATTGACGAAAAGGGCAAAGGCAAGGACCTCATGTCCCTCCTGCTCAAGGCCAATGCTCGTCAAATCGAAAGCAAGCGCTGTGACATCCTGGAAATTTACGAGCACATCGTCACATTCATGTAAGTTCCCACTTGCTACTCCTTCATCCGTCATTTGCCCCATCTGAATTTCTCCATTTCACAGCATTGCCGGCCACGAAACCACTTCCTCCACCATTGCTTACACCACGTGGGCCCTCGCTCAAAACCCTGATGTACAGTCCAAGCTCCGCGAGGAAGTCGGGACCATTGCTGGCGAGCCCACCTACAACGACTTTCTCGACCCCAACCGCCTTCCCTACCTCGATGCCGTGTGCAAGGAGGTCTTACGCATGTTCCCTCCTTCGGCCCGTAACGAGAAGATCGCTGAGGCGGACGATGTCATCCCGCTCCGTCACCCCATTCGTGGTGCTGACGGCTCATGGATCAAGGCGATCCCAGTGAAGAAGGGCCAGGTCATCCACATTCCCTCCATCGGCATCAACCGCGACGAAGATGTCTTTGGCGACCCCGACGTCTTCCGCCCCACGCGCTGGCTCGTCGGCCGCCGCGAGGCCGCCGAAGCCAAGTACTGCACACCGGGTGAGCGCGGGATCCCCTCCGCGGACCAGATGTGCGGCGGCTGGAGCGGCCTCATTACCTTCTCGGAAGGTCCCAGAATCTGCGTCGGCATGAACCTCGCGCTGTTCGAGTACAAGGCGATGATCACTACCCTCATTCGCAGCTTCCAGTTCCATGACACTGGCGCCCCCATCACCATGCGCTTTGGTGCAACATTATCCCCTCGCGTCAAAGGTCGAGAACACGAGGGCATCAACCTGCCCGTGAAACTCACCCTCGTCTGAGCCACCCTATACACCCCTAATGCCGATGTGCCCCTTTTGCTCTATCATTATCGACTATACCCTTTCTCTCGTTTCGACCACCCATGTCCCCCAACGCCTCTGTCGCCTCGTTCCCTATCCCGCATCCCGCATCCCGCATCCGCCACACGATCCTCATGCACGTCTGCATCTCTTCAATACCGCTCTGGATAATCCCCTCCTGACCATACTCTAAGGCATTTCATGCTGTCCGCTCATTCGCGGTATCCATGCACTCAACTCCGGGGCCCTCCTCCCAACCAACTGCCAGATCTCTGACACAGGCCAGACTCCCTCTCGTCGAATCCCATGAACTTTAATGGTAGCATATCTCCGCTCTCAAATTTCGCCTCGACTGTACCTTTCTCGAGAGAAGGTATCACGAGGTAAATGAAATGTAGCAATTGCGAATTCTGTTTGATAATTACCTAGAGACACGACCTTGCTTTCGTTTTGCTCTGGAATTGGGTTTCTCTTTCTTGCAAGTCTCTGTAATCTTACGTACAGTAGCTCCGTCCAGCACTTTCGTAATGCAGACGAAGTTTGCCTTGTATGCTCTGAATATAATATGTTGCGTGTGAGCATCAGGAGGTTTCATTGGTAATGCGCTCATTAATTTGATAAGTCAACGGACCCCAAGACTTGGGGACCTATGGACCGGGGAAGACGCAAATCTTATCCATTTCATGTCCTACCACACACACACTTCAGACAAGCTCCAAATAACGTTCGACTGGAACTCCGTCAGCCTCGGAAGCGAATGAGGGGCTAGAGATCGGGAATACGTACCTTCCCAGTTCGTGACCGCCGCATTCCACAACTTCACCTCGTGCTCTCTCGTCCCCTTGAAGTGTTCAACAAACTCGTCCCCGAAAACTTCACGCGCGACACTTCCCTCTCTTCCAAAGAGCTCTGTAGCCTCCTCCAAACTCCGCGCAAGCTTCACAGCCGCGCCCTGGTTACCCTTGATGCCTTTGATGCCCTTGATGCCCTTGTTGCCTTTGGTGCTGTTGCCCTCCTCGGCTTCCTGTGCCTCCTGTGCCTCCTCCAGTTCCTTCGCCCGCATCATCCGCCGCATCACCGCTACGGGCGGCAACGTGAGCGGGATTCGCGTGCGGATACCACGGAGGCCCAACAAAAAGATCGCCGAGAGGGCAAAATACGGGTTCATATCCGCGCCTGGTACGCGGATTTCCAATCTTGTTGCTGATGGAGGACAGGATGGCGGTGCGATGACCCTGATGGATGCTGCTCGGGAGTCGTAGCCCCACGTGACGGCGTTTGGTGCCCAGAACGACTGGAAACATCAACATCAAAGTGAACACCCGCATTTTTTTTTTGGGGGGGGGTCGCTCTTGTCAGTGAACGGGGAGAACTGTGAGTAAGTTCACATACCTCTCCTCCTACTAGGCGCTTGTACCCGTTGATGGTAGGCACAAACTAAGCGAGGGTAATAACGAACTCCAATCAGTTCTCACAGGATCGTCTCTACTCTACTAAGGCTACCTCGTACCAATGGGACGACATCCGCTAAACCGTCCAATACGCCAGCAAGGAACCATTCGCCTTCCTCGGAAAGCCATTTGCTATCTTCATAGGCAGCGTTGGCTCGTCCTGTTTGCAAATCGGCGTCAGAGACTGCAAAGATGTTTCGTCCATCTTCCGATTTGAGAGAAACGTGCACATGACTTTTTGGTAGCAGTCAGATGGAAGCCAAAGCAGGTGGATAAGTTTCAAATTGCAAAATAACGTACCCGCTGCATCCTGGAAGCTGTAACGAGCACAAGCACTTAGAAAAACAGACACTCCGCCTTGAGGAGATGAAATACGACGTACATTTCCCCATGGTTTGGCCATAAAGCTAGGCAGGATGCCGTGCTTCATACCCACACTCTTGACGAGATACTTGAAAAGAATGGCATTGTCTGCCATTCGAGCGGCGGTTGTGTAAGCTAGAGCGGTCTCGTACACACCAGGGCCTGTTTCGGTATCTGAGAAAATTGATCAGTGGATTCTGATGCATGAGTACGGGGATGAGCCCTCACGATGGCCTTCTATATCCACACCGAATTGGGCAGCCAGATCAAATATATCATTGAAGTATTCCTTGTTTAATTGCGTTCGAAGCAGCGAGTAACCATGCACTGGCGAGTGGTTAGTGTCCATAACATTAGATGTACTCCGCGCTGCTTACTGCCGGGTGTTAGAGGATCGAGGCGTGTGTATTTCTTCTCTGCGGCGGAATGCGTGTCCTCTTCGACCGATCGTTAGTACACCAAACACAAGCGATTCGGAACGCATACCTTTGAATTGAAAGTACTAAGGAAGAATTCACTTTTACCGAGGGCTGAAGCGGACGGGGGCCCACTTACTTCATATTCCACTCCGGCAAAACAATGCCAACCAAACTCCGCAGCTTGGTTCTGAGCCTTGATAATAGTTCCTCGTGGGTCGGCGCAGACAGGTTCCCTGGTATCGGGATCAAGGAAGGAAACGAGGAAGAAGGGGACGTTGAATTCCCAGGGAATGCGACGGTATGTCGATAAGTCAACTTTAGCTATTAGGTCGCGGTATCCATTGGCTCGATTCGAAATGAGGAGTTCCCGTGAGTAGGTGGTGTCGTGGAGGTCCCAGCCACTGCACATCCAATCAGTGGATTGATTGGATCGGTTGGCATTGAAGTGAAGGGCTTACAATATGACACTACAGAACCCAAATCCATCTCCTTTGACTGCGCTAAGGAACTTCTCCTTCGACTTCGAGGGGCTCAGGCCACGAATTGGACGGCGGCGAACGTACGTACCATATACTTTCCTCGGAGCACTCCATCAACTGGAAGGATACCAATGGAGTATAAGGGAGCGGGTAAGGACCGAACGGGCGAGTCCTCGTACCGTCGACACCTGAGGGCCCCGGTCAGAACAGCTTGATCCAGAGGGTGGGAACTCGCTCACCTGCAACTTTGACCTTGAGATCGAAGTCGATCAACCCCTTGAGTTCTTGGAGTGTTTTAGGAGCGCCGGGAGCGGGCATGTCAGCTTGGAGCAGGATAGAGCTTCTGAGATCTTTGTCTCCGGGCTTTGATCTTGACCACCAGGAAGGCTATAATACCCTCAGCCCGAAGAGAGAACATCGAAACGGACCATTGTGACCTAAATGGAAAATAAAGAGCTGTTCCTTGACTTGAGAACGCCGACAGAAATTCGTAGAGGTCGCCTCGAGACAGGAGACGAGCGGAATTTAACAAGTTGGCTAGGGAGGTACTAAAATCGACTTCCACTGTTTTGGCGGGAGCCTTCCACGTTCATCATGATGCATAATAGAGAGTCAACCTTGGCGGCCAACCCTCCAAAGACTAGCTGATTCATAGAAGGCCCACTTCCTTCTACTTTCGCGTTGAGGTGAACACCTGCTTCTTTGAGATTCGCTCACGAGGGACGGACCCTACATATCTTCGATATATGCACGACTCCTCATATTTTGTGCTCCGTTACTTGCTGTGTTCTGAGAAGAGGGTCTTCGTTGAAGAACGTTCAGATGATCTCCTCGCTTGTTGGTCGGTTTATATTATGACGATCGATGGATGGAGTGAGTGGAGAGTTCCCGAACGTATGACTAACGGGCTGCCTGTAATTAAACCTGTTGACGAACTAGAATGGTCATCCTTTTAAACTAAGAGAATCTGAGACAAATTAACGCGAGATCGAAAACGATTTAAGCAAACTAGAAACTTGTACCAACGATTACATGATACATGACCTATTAAGAAGCTACATGTCGAACCAATCGATTGGTATATGGTCAGGAGACATACCAAGCCTCGAAGGCAAAGGGTAGGGATTACGTCAACGATGAAATAATGTCCAAAACAAGAAAATAATTCAATTGGAATAAGAATTTGGGGAACAATCCAACAGACCTCGAGCCCTCATTCAAGGAGGCTCATTGGACGCATATGGCGCTGTGAATAGTCGCTTAAGTTCATCGGTGTTCGTGACGCACGACGTTCTAACGTCTCAGTTTGCCGAAAACAGATTTTCCTTTGTGAACCACTCGATGATCGGTTCACCATAATACCAAAACAGTTTAACACCGTAACGGTTTAACCCCTGTTTCCAGCCATACCGATGCAGTTGGCGATGACTGCCATAAAAGAGCTGAAAACTAAGCTCTCCGACATCTCACAATTGACTGCCGAAGCCGTGGCTTGCTGCCAAGTATCTTCCTTTGCAGTTGAGCCTACATTTGATCGACTGGAGACACGCTTACTCGCTGAACAACCCACCCTTCGGGTGTATGCGGTTTTATGGACCTCACTTGATTCAATTGCGCTTCCCTTCAATGACCCCTCGTTTTCCATGACGTTAGCGAAATTGGAGGACGTCCATGAGAACGCACTACAACTAGAAGCAACGCTGCGACGCATTATTGGCCATATTGCACGCTTTCCTACTTTACATAGCCCTTCCTCCAGTATAGCCACCGCGGAAGAGCACGTAGATGGCATCGTTGTGGCCCTCGACAAGGAAACAAGGACACTTTCTCAATACTTTCTTTCCCTCAGCCGCACATTCCATTGTTTCTGGAAAGACCGTCTGGTACTTCATGCCGGCCCATCCACGGCTACCATTCCAACCAACATTATTGTCCCATGGGCAGCACAAAAACTCGTCTCTTCGGTTAATGATATTCTTGCATCTGCATTCGAGAAGTACCGCTCGGGGTCATATGCGTCTGCAGGTGATGCATGCCCCCAGATCATTTCCTCGCTTGACTCCGTCACGAATGGAGTTGCTTCAGAGACTCTAGCATGGTTGACCAGTCATGAAGCGGCACCCACGGCACGAGAGGTGCTTGGGGTTCTCTGCGAGTGCCTTTGGTGTAGTCGACTCATCTCTGGTCTCGCCGAGGTGGGTGCGGAACTCTATCCCGATGGCTCACCTATTACCACAGCAGCTGGGATGGTATCTGCGCTCTTACAAACGCAGATTGTTCGTTCAAGAGTGTGCAACCACCTGGTTGTGCCGATTGGCGCCAGTCGTTCTGGAAAGGATAGTTTGATTAACGCTCTGATTGGTACAACTGTTCTACCGCCCCATGGGTGTACGTGAGCTTCTCGCGCGCCTCTCTCCCCGGTATACTTTGACACTTCCCCGCAGTACAAACATTTTTTCCTTGTCGCATCAGGCACCAAAAGGGTTTGACCGAGCCAATCCTGACCATCCCTCACCGCGCGTTTCTCGCTGCGTTGAACTGTTTGCGCAGAGCGCAGCTCAGGAAACGTCAAGCAGCGCTCAACGCCATGGAAGACCGAGGCTTGGTTGACCCTGCTACAAAGGAACTGATGAAGAAGTTTGGAAAACTTGACGAGCCAGCGTTAGATTTCCTTGACATGCTTATAAGCACAGATTATGGCATCGCCGAAACTGTCGAAGGCGTGGTTTCTATCAGGCGGCTCGTGAGCCTTCGCTGAATCACGTTTCTGTACAACGCACTCACTTGAACTCAGCTCCATGATCTCAACGATCTTGGAAGAGCATGCCGCACTTTAGGCATCCCCTTCAATTTATCTTGTGTGGAATGGCCTACCATCAGTGTTGACTTCCAATCTCTTCACGAGTCACCGGACTCTTGGGAGGTATGTTTTCGCCGCTCATAGTGTTTGCGAAACGTACTCAGTGGACCTATGTCTAGTTTTGGAGTGTTCTGGTAAGCTGGTCTTCTTTCCCACACGTAGGCTGAATGATGTCATAGGGTAAATATAATGCCGAACCGTTATTAGTGGGTGTTAAGGTATGGCAATACCATCGTTTCAACTGAACCATATTAGCCCGACTACCTCGAATACTTCAACCGCACCATTGAGTATCATGGGAATGTCGTACCGATTATTAATTACCAGCGACGCGAAGTGGATAAAAAATGGACTGAATTTCCCAGCCGGCTCCGTGACGCAAAGGCAATTATGCCTTGTGTTCTGGGAACGTTTGCCGAACATATGGATACGAAGGATCTACAAGAATTCCAAGCTGAACTTGGCCGAGAGTTCTTCGGTGACTCCAATTCACCACGCGTCCTTATTTGCGACCTCCGCCGGGGCCCGAGAGCGTCCGCTTTTCTTCGCCTGTTTCGGCGTTCTGGAGGCAAGCCACCGTACACTCTTGCTACTTCGGACCCGGAGTCCTTTGAATGCCTCGTACGTCGCACACGCGCTATGCTTCTCTCACTCAATTTTTCTTAGTCTACACAGAGCTTGGATCCCCGTTCAGATATGGTGCAGGCGGTGTACGAAAACACTCCCCCCTCAGAACTTGAGGAACTGGTGACTCGCCACCTCGAAAAATCGCAGCTAGACAAGACGCTCCAGAATTTAGTACAATGGATCCCGCAATGTACTCACGAATCGCTCATAGAATCGATGCATTTAATGGATACACGATGTTCCAAGCTCAAGGAAGAAATTGAGTACGTCCTTTCCTGCCATGAGATGGCTTCTAATTACCTTCTGGCAGTGCGATCCTTGGACCCAAGATTTTGGTTGCGTTACAGCAGAAGGGACAGGAAGAGAAGCTCAGCGCTCTTCTAGTTCATATGCGAACCATTACAGAGGCTAATCTCGAACATGCGCATAAAATCCTGCAAGTATTGCATGATCAGTTTGCGAAACGTATTGAGGAGGAAGTACATGTTTCTATAACCCATTGCGTGGAGACTATATCTCCCGCACCTAGCCAGACGACTGCCGAACACCTTGAGGTCTGTGATTTCCTCACTCGAACGTCGCGATACTAATCCCTCTCGAAACGTAGTTTCTACGTTCTGAAATAGAGTTGGCGCAACTGATGGGACGCATTGACGAACGTCTGCAAGGCGCGCTTAACGATCTTTCTCAGGAGCTGGGTCTGGATCTGGAAAGCGCCTTGGAACCTCTCACGACGCATGACTCGCCCACCGACCTGGCAACTGCTCACGGAGTCCTCGTAGCTCCCATTCATGAACGCGTTCACCTCGATTCAAAGAAATTACCCAATATCCCCCCGGCACCAACACTGGATGAGATGAAGCAACATTGTGACATTTTCCACCCAAAAAGATCGAGGCGGTCTTTATTCGAGGATTGCCGCTGCAAACTGCCGCTGATCGGAAAGCGACGACACCATCGTATCCTCTCACCCCTTACGGCGCTCCTGGCAACCTTCCCATTCCTCGTTCGCTGGCCCGAGTTGCTTCGTGATACACCACCATCTTATTGCGTGAATGTTCCTCGACTTGAACAGTTCTATCGCGATGACTCGATAACACCATGGCAAAACGAACTTCGCAAGGTGGTAGATTCGACTATTGAAAACGCCATCAAAGAGGCGTGGAGGGTAGTGGAGGAAACAAGGTCGAAAGTGAATGCGGACACGGAACAAGAGTATTTGCGGCTACTCCTAGCAGCAAGAGGAAACCTCAATTTCGCCGTTGCAATACTACAACATTTAGTCTGCGGTATGGAGACGCAGTATGTGCATCCACCTGGGCCACTTGGGCTCGATCAAGTCCTCGCCTCGCCTCGCCAGACCGCTGCCCATGCAAAGCCCACGCCAGCTCAAGTGGCGCGTCCCGGAGAAGCATAGGGGACGCAGAACGGGTAGCCGTCGAAGTGGAAGCCTCGCGAATAGCTGCTATGGCTAATGGCTAGAAGCGTGCGGGGAGATTCGAGGCGCATGACAGGTGAGAATAACCCGCCATAGTCGATACCGGGGCGTTGGTGGTATCCCCGAGCGACGAGTATGGCCGTGTTCTTCT
>WNFL01003719.1_pt1 | contig 10301 bp, 10 predicted proteins | sample 5400361 | NCBI WGS metagenome assembly WNFL01 (sample SAMN13153351, study PRJNA577476) | soil metagenome | isolation source: 40 cm soil on Douglas fir-dominated hillslope | place: USA:California | collected 2013-09-17
AGCGTGTCGTCGTTGAGCACCGGCACTGCTGCCTGAGCGATGATCGGACCGGAATCGACTTCCGGCGCCACGAAATGGACCGTTGCGCCGTGAATCTTCACGCCGGCCTCCAGCGCTCGCTCGTGGGTGTGAAGCCCCTTGAACGACGGCAGCAGGGCCGGGTGGATGTTGATCATCCGGGAGCTCCAGCGCAGTACGAAGGAGGGCGTGAAGAGCCGCATGAAACCCGCAAGGCAGACGATGTCGATGCGTTGGGCTTCGAGCTGCGCCTGCACGGCCCGCTCGAACGCCTCGCGATCCTTGCCAAACGCGGCATGATCCACGACTGCGGTGGCGATGGCGTCGGCGCTGGCGCGCCGCAGTCCACCGGCATCGGGCCGGTTTGACAACACCAGCGCGATTTCCGCCGGATAGCCGGGCTTCTTGGCAGCCGCGATCAAGGCCGCCATGTTGGCGCCGCGGCCGGAAATCAGGATGGCGACACGCTTTCTCGCCATGGCCTAATCCGCGATGGCAAGCCGGCCCCGATAGGCCACGATTCCCGCCGGCGGCTCGACCGCGTGCTCCACCACCTCCCCGAGATGCACCACCTTTTCGCCACACCGCTCGAGCACCGCCGCGACAGCATCGGCCGCGGCCGCCTCAACGATGGCGATCATGCCTACCCCGCAATTGAAAGTGCGCAGCATTTCGGGCTCCGCAATGCCGCCCGCCGCGGCCAGCCACCGGAACACCGGCTTGACCGGAATGCACGCGAGGTTGATCTCGACCCCGAGGCCTTTCGGGAGCACCCGGGGAATGTTGTCCGGGAAGCCACCCCCGGTGATATGGACAAGCGCCTTGACGGCGCCGCTCTCGCGGATCGCGGCGAGGCACGACGCCACATAGATGCGGGTCGGCGTCAGCAGGGCTTCGCCGAGTGACCGGTCGCGGTCAAACGGCGCGGACGCGCTCCAGGCAAGGTCGTTGGCCTCCACGACTTTGCGGACCAGGGAATAGCCATTGGAGTGCACGCCTGACGACGCCAGTCCCAGCATGGCGTCGCCGGCCCTGATGTCGCCGCGCGGCAGCAGGGCGCCTCGCTCGGCTGCGCCGACCGCGAAGCCCGCGAGATCGTAATCGCCGGCCTGATAGAGCCCCGGCATTTCGGCGGTTTCGCCGCCGATGAGGGCGCAGCCGGCTTGCCTGCAGCCCGCCGCGACCCCGGCCACCACCGCCGCGCCAACCTCGGGGACAAGCTTGCGGCAGGCAAAATAGTCGAGAAAGAACAGCGGTTCGGCGCCCTGGACCACGAGGTCATTGACCGACATGGCGACGAGATCGATGCCGATGGTGTCGTGCTGTCCGGTCTCGATCGCAATCTTGACCTTGGTGCCGACGCCGTCCGTGGCGGCGACCAGCACCGGATCACGAAAGCCGGCGCGCCTCAAGTCGAACAGCCCGCCGAACCCCCCGATTTCAGCATCGGCGCCGACGCGCGCGGTGGCGCGCACCAGCGGCTTGATCAGGTCCACCATGCGGTTGCCGGCGTCGATATCGACGCCAGCCTGCGCATAGGTGAGGCGGTCACGGATGGGGTCGGTCATGCTTGCGCCTTTCCCAACGCGTGGTACGGCCGAATGGCGGCCGGCGCAATGGGCTGATCTTATCCCTCACGGTCTTCGAGCCTCTTCGGGGAGCGCCAAAGCGCGCATCGTTGGCGAAGCGAAGTCGAGTGGAGTAACTTGGCGATTTGCCGCAGCCATCACGCGGAGAGGGACGATGAGCATTCGATCGATGCGTGCCGCCGCTCTCCTGATGCTGGCCACCGTGCTTCGCACCGACCCTGCCGTCGCCCAAACCGGCCGTTCTGTGCCGTTCCCGACCCACACCATCAAGATCGTTGTCCCGTTTCCGGCCGGCGGGCCGACCGACATCAACATCCGCATCATCGCCCAGCGCATGGGCGAGGATTGGAGGGTGCCGGTGGTGATTGAGAACCGCCCCGGCGCTAATACGGCGATCGCGGCGCAAGCCGTCGCGCGCGCAGAGCCCAACGGCTACACGCTGCTCGCCGCGATGGACCAGACCCTGGTGATGAATCCGGCTGCCGGCGCCGGGCCGCTGAGCTACGATCCCTTCAACGATTTTGCCGCCATCACTCTGACAGCCAAAAACACCTCGCTCCTGACCGTGCGGGCGGACGACGGGCCGCGCACCGTGAAGGAATTGATCGCGCGCGGGAAGGCCGGGCGCCTCACTTATGGCGCCGGCATCGTCATCACGCGGCTCGCCGGCTATCTGTTCGGCCAATTCGCCGGCATCGACGTGCAGTTCATACCCTACAAGGGGTCGTCCGATGTGGTGCAGGGGCTGCTGTCCGGCAGCGTCGATTTCATTGTCGACGGCGCCGCGCCGAGTTTGCCGCTGATCAAGGGCGGGCAGTTCCGTGCGCTTGCCAAGCTCAACAGTCGCCCGCTGTCGCAATTGCCTGACCTCGAACCGCTCGCCGTTGCGGCAGGCCTCCCGCAGCTCGACGATATGTCGAGCTGGATCGGGCTCGTGGCGCCGGCCGGCACGCCGAAGCCGGTGATCGACAAAATCCATGAGGAGGTGGTCTCCATCTATGCTGATGCCGCCGTGGTCGACCGCCTGGATAAGGCTGGCATCAGCCCGGCGACGTCGACGCCGGCGGAATTCGACGCCTTCTTCCGCAGCGAGGCGCAGCGCTGGGGCAAGGTGTTCCGCGACGGCGGCATAAGGCTGGATTGAGTGGACGCTGACGCCGGCCACGCGACATTGCGGGTTCGCCGGTAGGGTGGGCAAAGGCGGCCGAGGCGTGACCCGCGGTGGCGCGGCGCGTGTGCCGCCGTGCCCACCTTCCGTGCCGAGGTCCGGGCCGGGCGGGCACGGCGGAACTTCGCCCGTGCCACAATGACAGATTCGGGGCCGCCGTTGCCCGCCGTACCTGCTAGACTGGCTCGCCCGCAACGAAGGGAGAAATCATGGACGCGATCGCGGTGAAGGCTGCCGGCGCGGACCGCATTGAGGTTCCGACAGCGCGGATCGGCCTGATCATTCCATCGGTCAACCGGTTGAGCGAGCCGCAATTCATGCATTTCGCCCCGCCCGGCCTCGGCATCCACGTCACGCGGGCCAGAATCGCCGGCAAGTGGCGCAAGCCGGTGACCGAGCTTGCCCCCATCATCGCGGAGGCGGCCGGCGCGCTTTCCGATTCAAGCCCTGATCTCATCGTCTATCACTGCACCGACTCCTCGATGCGCGAAGGCCTCGACGGCGAGCGGCGCATCCTCGACATCGTGCAGCGGGAGACGGGGATCGAAGCGGTGTCCACCAGCGCCCTCGTGGTGGAGGCGCTGAGCACGCTCGGCATCAAGAAGCTCGTCATCGTCAGCCCGTATCAGGACAACGAGGTCATCATCGCCTATCTGCAATCCTGCGGCTTCACGGTTGTTCACGACGTAGCGTTGCGCCTGCCGGGCCACGAATCCTCGGGTGCGACGCCGGAGCGCTGGGTTGAGACCACCCTCGACCATGCACGCGACGAGGCCGACGGCTACTTCCTGAGCTGCACCAACACCACCCAGATCGAAGCGATTGAGGAGTTGGAGGCGGCGCTCGGCAAGCCGGTCGTCAGCAGCAACCAGGCGGTGTTGTGGGGGGCAGTGAAGCGCCTGCGTGCGCGGCTCGGCGAGGTCGCGATGCCGCGGCTCGGGCGATTGATGGGGATGTGAGGAGCCGCCGCCTCCGCGTCAAAGTTCCGTTTTCGCCAGCGTCCGGCCGACGAGGCGGCCGACACGAGGGAGAATGACGATCGCCGCGGCGGTCACCTCGGCGATGAAACAAGCCTCGAGCGCGCCGGTGTAATCCCCTCTTGCCTGCCGCAAAAACCCTAGAAGTCCCGGCCCGAACGCGAAGGCAAACTGATTGGCGGCAACGATCAGTCCTACGATTCGAGAAAAGTGTTGCTCAGCGAATTCCTGCTGAACGATGAGCCCCGGGAGCGAGATCAGATTCCCAAGGCCGAGGCCAAAGAGAGTGCATGCGAGATAGAGCATCGGCGCCGATGGATTTGCCGCGAGCAGTGCTGTTCCGGCGGACTGCACCAGGAAGTTCCCGCATGCGACCGCCCGCCGGTCGTACGTGTCGACGATGAGGCCGATGAGGAGCCGGCCCACCACTGCCGAGAGTGTCGTCAAGCTGACCGCCCAGGCGGTTGCGATCGACCCCAGGATCGGCGAGAGGTAGGCGACCTGATGGGTCAGGAACCCGACCTGCACCATCAGTCCCAATGCGAATGAGATGGAAACCGATTGGAAATCGGAGCTGCGCAGGACGGCGGACAGCTGCCAGGGCGGCGCCGGCGCAGCGGGTGCCGGCACCGACGCCTGAGCGCGCGTCGGGTCGCAAACCTCGTCTGCGGCATCGCGTTCATTGGGACGCTTGTGCCGCAGCACGAACGCTGCCGCCGGCAGGACGACCGCAAGCATGAGAGCCGCGACGCAAAATAGCGCCGCGGCAAAATTCAGGCGCCCGATCAGAAATACGAGAAGCGGTGCAATGACGACGCCGCCGGCGCTGGCGCCGTTGAGCGCAAGGCTGATGGCGAGGCCGCGCCGCTTGTCGAACCAGGGCGCAATGATGATGTTGATCGCCGCGCCGCTCATCGCGGCCCAGCCGAACGACATCACGCTGAACGCCCCATAGACCTGCCATGGGCGCGAGACGAATGTGAGCAATACAGCGCCGCAGGCCATTGCGGTGGCGCCGGCAGAGACAACGCACCGTGCGCCAAAGCGCTCGAACACGCCGCCGGCAAAAAGGATCAGCGTCGCGCCCAGGAGATAGTACGTGGTGATGGCGGATGCGATGTCGGCCGTGGGCCATCCGTGGCGCTGCTGAAGTGCGACCAGATAGATACCGGGGCCATAGAATCCGATTCCCCATCCGAAGAAGGCAATCAGGAACGCTGTGCCGACCACCAGCCAGCCGTGATAGATGCCGGTCTTTGCCGCCGGCACTATGGTCTCGATCCCGCCCAGCACGTTCATCGGCCACCTTTCATCCATGGAGCGTCCGGGGCCCCCCGGCTTTGGCGCTTGAAAATGATGAGGTGGCTTACGCCTTGCCGGCTGTTTTCGGACATCGTCCTGCGACTGAGTCCGATTTCGGCTATCAACACCGGCTGCCGCGGAGTAGCTTTTTGCCCGATGCTGACCGAGATGCCGTCGGAACTTGATCGCGAGACCTGCGACCGCGCCCGCTTCGCGCGCGACGCGGCTTATGACGGGCTGTTCTTTGTCGGTGTGCGAACGACTCGCATTTATTGCCGCCCGGTATGTCCGGCGCGCCCGGCCAAGTCAGAAAACGTCGTGTTCTTCCCGACCGCTGCGGCCGCCGAGCGGGCAGGCTTTCGCCCGTGTCTGCGCTGCCGCCCGGAGACGGCGCCCGGAAGTCCCGCATGGACCGGTACCGCGACGACCGTGGCGCGCGGGATGCGCCTGATCGAGGAGGGATTTCTCGACCGCTCGTCGGTCGAGGAGCTGGCCGGAAAACTCGGGATCGGCCCGCGGCACCTGCTGCGGCTTTTTCTTCGCCACGCCGGCGCAACGCCGAGCGAAGTCGCCGCGACCCGGCGGGTTCAAGTCGCGAAGCGCCTGCTCAACGAAACCACGATGCCACTGTCGCAGGTCGCTTTTGCGGCCGGGTTCAAAAGCGTGCGCCGTTTCAATGATGCGTTCCGCGCCACCTATGGACGGCCTCCGTCTTCGTTCCGAAAGACATCTGGTCGGAGGGTGCCTCTCAGAAATCCGGCTTCTCCGCCTGCGGCACCATCGAAACCTTTCCGCCGGGCTCCCGCGGATTCTCGGCGCATATGAGGTCCGTCCGGGGGCTGACGGCGGGCCGGTACGTGATGGTCGCCGACCAGGGCATCGTGAAGACGTTGTCGTCCTCGACGGTAAAATGGAGCTGCAGCACCTTGCCCCGGTAGCTGGCGTCGAATTCCCCGCCGCCGCTGGCGCGGAAATTTTCTTTTTCGTTGCGTTCAATCGCGTCCTTGGCTGCGTCATAGTCAAGCAGCCGGTACCGTTCGACCACGTGCAGCGCCGGGCTTTGCGGCGTCCCGTACATGTCGACCATCGAAAACGGCCCGACTTTCATCCCCACGGTATCGATCACCAGCGTGTCGCCTTCGTAATGGGCGACGGCATCGCCGTGCCAAGACGGCGTCGGGTGCGCCAGATGGGGTTCATTCAGGCGCACCCAACGGACCTCGTTGGCGTGGCGGTAAATCAAGACGATCTTGTCGGGCTTCTGGATTATCTCCATCCAGAAATCCCAAAAGATATAAGGCACCTGGTTGCTTGGCGTCGGATAGCCCTCGCCCGCCAACGAAATCTCGCCGTGCTTCTTCACGACTTCAGCCGCGTGCGGCTTCAAGATGGGGTTGGCGTAATCGCCGACCAGCAGCTGGAAGTTGCCCACACCGCTCGGTAAGCGCGACTTGTTCCTCACCGGACCTGGACCCGATCGCGGCGGCTCAAAACCGGTGAGGTAGGGGTGGGCCCACCGACCGGAAAAATCCGGAATGGATGCGGCGTCTTGCACGACACCAGCGGCCGGCGGGACCGAAGGCGTCGCGGTTTGCCCCCACGCAGGGGTGGCCGCCGCCAATGTCGCGCATAAAAGGAAATCACGCAGCCGCACACCCATGAACTCCTCCCGTTTCCCGTGATTTGCCTGTCATCGCCCGGCTTGACCGGGCGATCTAGTAACCACCGACAGGGGATACTGGATTGCCCGGTCAAGCCGGTCAATGACACTGCCTACAGGAATGGTTGAACCACATCTCAATGCGCATTCCTCTCAACGCGTCCTTACTTCTGGGGTGGCTTGAAATATCGCAAATCGGGCGGCGCCTGGTCCTTTTTCGTGGGCATCAATAGTCCGTCCGCCCCGAGAAAATAGTTTTCCTTGCCGATGGCAATCTGGGCGTTGTTTTCGGTCGTATAAAACTCCGGCCAATCCGGGTGCGGATTTGGATTGTGCACGTATTTCTTATCGACGATCCAGGGGCGGGTCAAAGCATGGTCGATTGAAGTGATTTCGTCGTGAAGGATACGCGGGTCGGCCTTGTCGCGATAAATGCGCTCCTTGAAGATTTGTCGACGTGCAGAGGCAGCCCGGCCTCGTCATAAGCGCGAGGTCCCTTGAAGCCGCGCGTCTCAACCTCAAGGACATCGTATTTGCCGTCGCCGTCTTCATCGATCCACCGGCCGATCGAGTAGCCCGAGAAGGTCGGCTCGAGATGCTCGGGCCAGTCGCGTCCGTCGGTGAAGATGCGACGATAGTGGTCATGCCAACCGATCAAGATGTAGGTGGTATCTGCGGTCACAACGAATTCCATTGGCCCAAATCCCATCATCATGTTCGGCATCCCGGCTGCCCGGCCCAACGTGGTTGGGAAGTTGCCCAAGCCGCCTTTGGCCTGATCCGCAATGCTCTCCGCCAGCACCGCCTGATACTCAGGCGTGAGCGGCGCCTGTTGTCCAAATCCCCAGGGCTTGGTCTGATCGTGAGACGGTTGCGTTGGAAGCCGGACGGCAAAACGCATCCACTGCCCCGTCCAATCAGGATACTTTGCGTCGTCGGACGCTTGAGCGCCCTCAACCGCAAGCGCGGCAGCCAGTGCAGCCGCAATCGCCATAGGCCGGGTCACCAACATGATCACCCCTGCTGTAGGGGCGACCCTTGTGGTCGCCCCGGTTTGCGCACCGCGCCCGCCGGCAACAGGGCGACCACAAGGGTCGCCCCTACAGCAGCCTTAAGGTCGCTTTTCACGTGCTCTGATCCCTTCAGATTGGCTAAAGGCTACACGGTCTGAATTGCAGATGCAAAAGCGCCGCGGCCGATATCGATGGGAGCATTCACGCCGGCGTCAATTCGATCGGCAGGCTCGCGGACTGCCGGCGGCTGTTGCTGAGCCCTGCGCTGGGGTTCGCCGGCAATTCGACAGGCGGCAGCGGCAGATTTGACGGCAGATAGCCCACGTCAATCGTCTATGAAGCTCCGAAGAATCTTGGATCGCTGCGGATGCTTGAGCTTACGTAGCGCCTTAGCCTCAATCTGGCGGATCCGTTCGCGGGACACCGAGAACTGCTGGCCGACTTCAGCAAGCGTATGGTCGGCACTCATCCCAATGCCGAAGCGCATGCGAACGATGCGCTCTTCGCGCGGGCTGAGCGAAGCGAGCGCCTGCGTCGTCGCATCGCGGAGATCCGATTGGGTCGAGGCGTCGATCGGCGACACCACGTTCTGGTCCTCGATGAAATCACCGAGCCGCAAGTCGTCTTCGTCGCCGACCGGCGTTTCGAGCGACAACGGCTCTTTGGCGATCTTGAGCACATGCAGCACCTTTTCGAGCGGCATGTGGAGCTTCTCGGCAATCTCGCAGGGCGCCGGCTCGCGACCGATCTCGTTGTGCAGCCGCCGGCTCATCCGTGCGATCTTGTAGAGCGCATCCACAATGTGTGCTGGAATACGGATGGTGCGCGCGTAATCGGCGGTCGAACGGCTGACCGCTTGGCGAATCCACCAAGTGGCATAGGTCCCGAACTTGTAGCCACGCCGGTAGTCGAACTTGTCGACCGCCTTCATCAAGCCAATATTTCCTTCCTGGATCAGATCGAGGAATTGCAGGCCGCGATTTGTGTATTTTCTTGCTATCGAGATGACCAGGCGCAAATTCGCCTCGACCATTTCCTTCTTTGCTTGGCTGGCCTCGCGCTCGCCCTTTTGCACGATGCGGGCGATTCGTCGAATCTCACCGATCTCCAGGCCGGTCTCCCTGGTGAGCGCATTGATATCCGATCGAATGTTTTCGATGTGCTCCGTTTCGCGCGCGACCAGACTCTTCCAGCCCCTGGTGGGGAGCTTCGACACCCGGATGACCCACTGCGGGTCGAGTTCGAAGCCGTTGTAATTCTGGAGGAAGTCCTCGCGTGCGACGTGGTAACTCGCCGCGAGGCGTATGAGGCGGCCCTCATAGCTCATGAGGCGCCTGTTGACGTCGTAGAGCTGCTTAACCAGCGCGTCGATGCGCGCCTGGTTGAGCCGCAGTGACTTCACCTCGGCGATGATCTCTTCCTTCAACCTCTTGTACTTGCGTCGTTGCGCAGGGGAGAGCGTCTCGTCGTGCAGCTTGTTGTGGTTGTCGCGGTCCTGCAACTGGCGCAGGCGTTGGTACCTGTCGGCTATCTTATCGAATGTCGCCAGCACGGTAGGCTTGAGTTCGGCCTCGATAGTGGCGAGCGACATCGCATGTTCGAGGTCGTCGTCCGTGTTGTCGTCACCACTCGCATCTTCGCCCGGCTCTCTGTCGCTGGAATTTGACTTGATACGGGATGATGGTGCGGAAGTTAGAACGGGTGGGAGCACGACCTTGACGTAAGGGGTCGCCGATGCTGGCGGCGACGCCACGGCGTCCGGTGTGGCCGTTGGAACAGCCTCAGCGTCGGGACCGGCATGGGTTGCCTCAACGTCGATGATGTCGCGCAGGAAAATCTTGCCGTGGTTCAGTTCGTCACGCCAAATGAGGATTGCCTGGAATGTCAGAGGGCTTTCACATAGGCCGGCAATCATCGCCCCGCGGCCGGCTTCGATGCGTTTGGCGATCGCAACCTCGCCCTCCCGCGAGAGCAAATCGACCGAGCTGATCTCGCGCAAATAAAGGCGGACGGGATCGTCGGTGCGATCGGACGCCAATGCCGCCGCACCTTTTGTTGGCGCTCCCCGTCGTGCCCCGACAAGCGTGTTGCTCTCGCCTTCGTCTGGTGGCTCGTCGTGCACTTCGGCCCTCTCCGCTAGTTCGGCTTGCCGTGCGCCCAATGACATTTCCATAGCAAGAAAACCGCAACAGCGGGTCAAAAAAGACTTGGTGCATTGAAACAAAGGTGTAGCTATTCGCATGGGACCTGCGCATAGTGAATATGTCTTTGCGCTGCCAGAGCGGCTCGAATCCCAGGTGTGCACTCAAATCCCAGTGTACAAAGGTGTCGCTGAAGCAGGAGCGCGGGATGGTCGCGCTTTGACTCAGCCGCGATAAATGTCGTTGAAGTCGATCACTACGACGCCAACGTTGCGCGCCGGCGCGGGCATTTTGATTCGGTCAATTCGCTCGACTGAACACGAAAGGAATGTTCCTTGCAGGTATTCGTTCGCGACAACAACGTCGACCAAGCTCTGCGGGTACTCAAGAAGAAAATGCAGCGCGAAGGCGTTTTTCGCGAGATGAAGCGCAG
>WNFL01309313.1_pt2 | contig 10300 bp, 3 predicted proteins | sample 5400361 | NCBI WGS metagenome assembly WNFL01 (sample SAMN13153351, study PRJNA577476) | soil metagenome | isolation source: 40 cm soil on Douglas fir-dominated hillslope | place: USA:California | collected 2013-09-17
CGCGAGGAGGAGCCGGGCGTCTCCCTCCGGCGCGTCTTCGCCTTCCCACTCCGCGCCTTCCACGTAGTCGAGGACCGTGCGCGCGACCCTGGCGGCTTCGTCGGGGCTGAACGCGGAGAGGGATTTCTGCGCGAGCTTCAGGCCGTACTCGACCGCCTTATCGGGGACATCCCCCTGGGAGAAGTGATGGACGAGGTCCGGATAGACGCGCTCCAGGCGTCCTGCGTGCCGCTTCTCCAGGAGGTCGGCGTACTTCTTGTGGAGGAGCTTCCGCTTCCTGCGCGCCACCGAGCCGTAGAGGACATCGCGGACGATCCCGCTCGCGAAGGCCAGCCGGTCGCCACGCGAGCCCGGCTCCTCTTCCAGGAGCCCGTCGCGCACGAGGCGCTCGACCGCCTCGTCGAGGTCGCTTCCCTCGGCCAGCGTCTCGAGGTCGCGGTACTCGAAGCTCTTTCCGAGGACCGCGCAGATCGCGAGGACCTCGCGTATCTGGTCGGGCAGCCGACCGATCCGCGCCTCGACAGCTTGCTGGATCGTCTCGGGCAGCACGTCCGAGGAGATGCCGGCGGCCGCCGACAGGACCAGCACACCCGTGTCTTCGTCCTTCGTGATCCCGCCCGAATCGAGGAGCGACCGCACGAGCTCCTTCGTGAAGAGCGGGTTCCCCTCGGTCGCCTCGTGGAGGCGCGCCGCCAGGACCTCCGAGACCTTTCCGCCGCCGAGCGTCAGCTCCACGAGCGAACGGTGCTCCGAAGCCGACAGGGGGCCCAGCGCCAGCGAGACGAAGCGCGCGTCGCCGCGGAAGGACTCGAGCATCTTGACGAGAGGATGTCGCTTCTCCAGCTCCGTCTGCCTGTACGTCGCGACGATCAGCGTGGGTGTCGGAGCCAGCCGCCGCACGATGTACTGGAGGGCCTCGATCGACTGCTCGGCCCCGTGCAGCTCCTCCAGTACCAGCACGACCGGCCTTCCCTGAGCGATCCGGGTCAGGGTTCGCGCGAGAAGCTCGAAGAGCGTGATCTTGTCGTCGGCTTTCGCGGCGTTCCGGCCTGGCTCCGTGGCCGCGGATCGGAGCTCCCCGATCTCCGAGAGGACGGGGAAGAGCGCGATGAGGTCCGGGGCGAGATCCGAGAAGTCCGGTCGGGACGCCGCGCCGCTTCCCGCCTCCTTCGACCTGAAGTAGTCCTGGATGAGCTCGCAGAAGCCCTGGTGCGCGAAGGCGCGGTCCTGCTCCACGAACCGCCCCTGGAGCACGCGGATCTTCCGCGCACGCGCGAGGCTCGTGAGCTGCTCGACGAGGCGCGTCTTGCCGATGCCCGGCTCGCCGGCCACGACCGCGAACTGACACTCGCCCGCGACCGCCGCATGAAGGCGCCTCTGCAGCTCGGCGATCTCCTTCTCGCGTCCTATGAAGGGCGAGGCCGCCGCCTGAGGCCGCGTGACCATGCGGCTCGCCGTCAGCATCACCGAGCGCGTGTATTCGTCCTCGTGGAGCTTCCCCCGATAGCGCCGAAGCGCGTCGGCGAGGTGAGCGGCCTTCTTCGGCCTCTTCTCGGGGTCCTTCTCAAGGCACTGGAAGAGGACGGACTCGAGCTCCTCGCCCACGTCCACCCCCAGAGCCGTGAGCGACTGGGGCAGCTCGTGGACGATGCGGTAGAGGATCGTCTGGACCTCACCGGAGAATGGCGGCTCGCCGGCCAGGCACTCGTAGAGAACGGTGGCGAGGGCGTACGTGTCCGACCGCCCGTCGAAGGAACGCGACGTCACCTGCTCGGGGCTGAAGTACGAAACCGTCCCGACGAGCGTCCCTGTCTTCGTGAGGCGGTCCTCGGTGGTCGCGAGGGCCAGGCCGAAGTCCATGACCCGCGCTCTGACGTGCCCGCCGTTCTCTCTCGCGGTCATGACGTTCTCGGGCTTGATGTCGCGGTGGACGATGCCCCGCGCGTGCGAGTAGTCGAGCGCCTCGGCCACCTGCGTGCCGATGTCCAGGACGTCGCCGAGCCGGAGGGAGCCGTCGCGCAGGAGATGCCGCAGGTTCGTGCCGGGGAGCACCGGCATCACGAAGAAGAGAGCGCCCTCGTGCCTCCCGAGGTCGTAGATCGGCACGATCGACGGGTGGTCCATCTGCGCGACGATCTGCGCCTCGCGGAGAAACCGCTCCTCGGCGTTCGCGGTGAGGTTGCCGGGCGGGATCAGCTTGATGGCCACCTCGCGGTTCAGGACCGGGTCCTTCGCGCGGTAGACGACGCCCATCCCGCCGCGCCCGAGCTCCCCCACCACCTCGTAGCGATCCGCGAGACGTGTGCCGATCAAGACCGCGCATTCTAGTCAGATAAACTCCGCGCCCTTCGGAGGACAGAGCGGACGTGATCGGCACGAGGCTGGCCGAGAGGTACGAGATCGTGCGCGAGCTGGGGCACGGCGGCATGGGCGTGGTGTACCTGGCGCACGACCCGCTCCTGGAGCGCGAGGTCGCGATCAAGCTCGTGCCGCCCACGTCGCTCACGAAGGAGACGGAGGAGCGCCTGAAGCAGGAGGCGCGCCTCGTCGCGAAGCTCGACCACCCGGCGATCGTCGTCGTGCACGACATCGGGCAGCACGACGGCTCGCTCTTCTTCGTGATGCCGTTCGTCGGCGGCACGAACCTCCAGTCGCTCCTCCACGACCACGCGCTGAGGCTCGGCGACGTCCTCGAGATCGGCATCCAGGTGGCCGAGGCGCTCGAGTACGCGCACGACCTCGGAATCGTCCACCGCGATATCAAGCCCGAGAACCTGATGGTCGCCGCGGCGCCGCCGGGCCTCCGCGTACGCATCACCGACTTCGGGCTCGCGATCGCAACCCGCCGCCGGCGTCTGACGAAGAGCGGCTTCGCGGTCGGCACGCTTCTCTACTGCAGCCCGGAGCAGGTCTCGGCCGAGGAGGTCGACGGGCGCTCCGACCTCTACTCCCTCGGCTCCGTCCTCTACCAGTGCGTCACGGGGAGGACGCCGTTCACGGGCGACGTGCAGGCCGTCCTCTACCGCATCGTCCGCGAGAACCCGGAGAGCCCGCGCGCGCTCGGCGCCGCGATCGACGAGGAGCTCGAGGCGATCGTGCTCGGCTGCCTCGAGAAGGACAAGCTGCGCCGGCCCCAGACGGCTCGCGAGCTGAAGGAAGCGCTCGTCCGGTATCGCGCGAAGCTCAAGGAGAGCGACAAGAGCCGCGCGCTCGCCGAGGGCCGCGAGACGCTCACGACGCCGTACCGCCAGCCGCTCCTCTCCGCGCTCGTCGGGCGCGAGAAGGAGTTCGGCGAGCTCCAGCGCCGTCTCAACGCGGCGCTCGGCTCCGAGTGCCAGCTCGTCGTCGTGTCGGGCGAGGCGGGGACGGGCAAGAGCCGCCTCCTCGCCGAGCTGGAGGAGCTCGCCCGCGCGAGGGACGTGCGCGTCCTCCACGGGCGCTTCGTCGAGCAGGACCGGGCGTTCCCCTACCAGGGCTTCTGCGAGGTGCTCCAGGAATACTTCAAGACGAAGTCGGGCGGCTCGTCGTCCGCGATCCCGGACTTCTCCGACCTCGCGCCGGAGCTCTTCGCGCTCTTCCCCGTCCTGACGGAGATCGGTGACGTGCACGCGGTGCAGACGGGCGACTTCCGCGCCTCGCTCGAGACGGCGCTCGGTCTCGACGACCGCCTCCACGTCTTCGAGCTGCTCGCGCGCACGATGGCGCGCGTCGTGGGGGGCAAGCCGCTCGTGGTCCTCCTCGAGGACCTCCACGCGGCGGACGTCTCCGCCGAGGCGCTCGGATACGTCATCCGCCGGCTCGGGCCCGCGCCGGTCCTCTTCCCCGCCACCTACCGCACCGGCGAGGTGACGCGCCAGCACCCTCTCCTGAAGGTGCTCGACTCGTTCCAGGGCGACCGCCGCTTCGCGCAGATGACGCTGGGCCCGTTCACCAGGAGCGAGCACCGCGCGTTCCTCTCCGCGATCGCGGGCGGGGCCGAGGTGGACGCCGCGATCGCCGACCAGCTCTACCAAGCGTCCGAGGGGAACCCGTACTTCGCGAAGGAGCTGGTGCTCTCCCTCCTCGACGCGGGTGAGATCGTGAAGGACGGCTCGGGGGCGCTCGTCCTCTCGAGCGGCGAGCTGGAGCCGTCGCACGCGCTCCCGAGGACGATCCACCAGGCGGTCACGCGCCGCATCGAGCGCCTCGCCGCGCCGCTCCAGGAGCTGCTCTCCACGGCGTCCGTGCTCGGACGCTCGTTCGCGTTCCGCGACCTCGTCCTCCTCTCGGGCGAAGGGAAGGAAAGAGTGGACGAGGCCCTGGAGCGGCTCCTCGCCGACGGCTTCCTCGAGGAGGAGCGGCCCGCGAGGGGCGACCGGCTCGCGTTCGTGAGCGGCGTCATGCGCGAGGTCCTCTACGCGGCGGTTCCTCGGCGCCAGAGGCGGAAGCTCCACAGGCTCTACGCGGAGGAGGTGGAGAGGCAGAACGCCGGACGGCTCGAGCGCGTCACGCCGCAGCTCCTGACGCACTACGCGGCCGCCGGCGTCGTCGAGAAGGTCCTCGAGTACGGGCTCGTCTTCGCGCGTCGCTCGCTCGAGGCGTGGAGCGCGGCGGAGGCCGCGCGCGCGGCGCGCCTCGTCCTCGACGCGCTCGAGGAGCTCGAGGCGCCCGACGCCGTGGCCGAGAGGGAAGCGCGGTGCCTGCTCGCCTCCGCGCTCCGGCATTCGGGCGACGTCGATGGCGCGCTCGCCGAGGTGGAGAAGGCGCGCCGGCTCGCGCCGGACGGGGCCGAGGGGGCGCGTGTGGCGCTCCTCGGCGCCGAGATCGGATGGCAGGCGCGCCGCGTGGAGGAGACGCGCCGTCACCTCGAGGCGGGGATCGCGGCGGCGCGGGCCGCCGGCGAGGTGCCGACGCTCGTGCGCCTGCTCTCGCTCGGCGCGACCGTCGCGAACCTCCGCGGCGACCACGAGCAGGAGGCCGAGCGCCTCCAGCCCGGCGATGCCGAGCGGGCGGAGATCCCGCGCGGCGGGCGGCTCTCGGTCGCGCTGCCGGTCCACGTGAAGGCGGCGGAGCCCGGCGAGGTCCTGCTCGCGGAAGAGGCCGAGATCCTCGCGAACGTCTTCGAGACGCTCGTGCGCGCCGACGAGCAGGGCAGCCCGGTCCCGTGGCTCTGCGAGCGGTGGGAGGCGGAGGACGAAGGCCGCTCGTTCCTCCTGACGATCCGGAACGGCGTCGTCTTCTCTGACGGCCGGCTGCTCGGCGCGGAGCTCGTCGCGCGCTCGATCGCGCGTGGGCTCTCGCGCTCACGCGGCGCGAGCCCGGCGGCGTACCTCGCGATCCGCGGCGCGGCACACGCGCTCGCCGCGAGCTCGACCGAGATCGACGGGCTCGAGGTCGTCGACGAGCGCACGCTCCGCTTCCGGCTCGTCGAGCGCCTGCCGATCTATCCGGCGCTCCTGACGGACGCGAAGACGGCGATCGCGGCGGAAGCGGCGGACGGGACGGCCGTCGGCACGGGGCCGTTCCGCATCGCCGCGGCGCAGTCGGGGCGGACGCGCCTCGAGAGGAACCCCGCCTTCTGGGGCGACGCGCCGGCGCGCCTCGACGCGATCGAGTTCCGGACCGGCCTCCACGCCGCGCAGATCGCGTCGGGCTTCCGAACGGGCGACTACGATGTCGCGCGCGACCTCCTGCCGGAGGATCTCGAGGAGCTCCTGCGCGACCGCCGCCTGCGTCCGGGCCTCGTCGAGACGCCGCTCAAGAACACGTACTTCGTCCTCTTCAGCTCCGCGAGCGCGGTCGCGTCGCGGCGCGACGTGAGGAAGGCGCTCTCCGGAGTCGTCCGTACCCAGGACCTCGTGCGAAGGACGCTCGGCCGCTTCGCGCAGCCGGCGGAGGGCCTCCTGCCGCCCGGCATCCTCGGGCACGACGCGGGACTGAGGCGGCAGCCGATCCCGCGCGAGAAGGCGCTCGAGAGCCTCGACGCCTCCGGCCTCCCGCGTCCGCTGCGCCTCGCCGCCGCGGTGCACCCGGTCCTGCAGGACCGCTACGCGTCGCTCACGAGCGCGCTCCTCTCCGCGTGGGCGGACCTCGGCGTCGACGTGACGATCGAGACGCCGACCATGACGACGTACCTCGAGAAGGGCGAGCGCTCCGAAGGCATCGACGTCCTGATCGGCCGCTGGATCGCGGACTACGACGACCCGGACAACTTCACGTACGGCCTCTTCCGAACGGAGGGAGGGCGCTTCCGCAACTTCCTCTCCTCGCTCGAGCTCGACCAGCTCATCGAGGAGGCGCGCGTGGAGCCGCGCCCCGCGGCCCGCGAGCGCCTCTACCGCCGCTTCGAGCAGCTCCTCCTCCACGAAGGCGCGATCCTCCCGCTCTTCCACGAGATCGACTACCGGATCGCCTCCGCGCGCGTCCTCGGCCTGAAGCTCCGGCCCAGCCCGCCCTACGTGAACTACGCGGAGCTCGGGAAGCTGAAGGGGTCGGGCACGCTCCGCACGACGCGTGGCGTCGTCCGCGTGCCGATCGCGGGCGAGGTCCACAGCCTCGACCCGTCGCTGGCGTTCACCGTCGCGCAGTTCGAGGTGATCTCGACCGTCTTCGAGACGCTGACGAAGGAGACGGAGGGCGCGCGCATCATCCCGTGGCTCGCGTCGAGCTTCCGGGCGGAGGAAGGCGGGCGCCGCTTCCGCTTCCGCCTGCGCGAGGACGTCCGCTTCCAGGACGACCGCCGCCTCACCGCGCGCGACGTCCGATACTCCTTCGAGCGGCTCCTCCTCGACACCGACAACAAGAACCGCGGCATCCTCTCGCCGATCAAGGGAGCGGACGCCCTTCTCGAAGGCTCGCGCGGCGACCTCGAGGGCTTTCGCATCCTCTCGTCGCACGAGTTCACGATCGACCTCGAGAAGCCGGTGTCGTTCTTCCCCGCCCTTCTCGCGCACACCTCGACGGCGATCGTGCCCGAGGGGACCGACCCGCTGAACGACTCCTGGAAGAACCGCTGCGTCGGGACCGGACCGTTCCGCCTGGTGAAGTTCGACCCGGGCCGCCGGCTCGAGCTGGAGGCGAACCACGGCTACTGGCGCCTCGGCGTGAGATTCTGGCGGGGTACAGGGGCGGACGCTTCTCCCTCGCGTGGGACCTCTTCCCCGCCGACGTCGAGGCGCTGCGCCACGACCCGGAGCTCGGGGGACAGTACGAGGAGACGCCCCTCCTCTCGACGTACTACCTCGTCTTCAACGCGCGGAAGGGCCCGCTCGCGGACGAGGAGCTGAGGCGCGAGCTGGTCCGTTCGGTCGACGTCGAGGGGCTCGTGAGGCGCCACCTCGGGAGGCTCGCGATCCCCGCGCACAGCCTCGTCCCTCCCGGCCTCCTCGGGCACGAGCCGGCGGAGACGCGCCCGCGCTCGGACGAGCGCGCGCGCCGCAGCGTCGACCTGACCGGCATCCTCCACTCGGTCTACGAGGGCGCGTACTCGTCGCTCGCGAAGGACCTCTTCGCGCAGCTCCGCGAGCGCGGCTTCTCCGTGCGCCTCGAGAAGGACACGCGGTCGGACTACCAGCGCGCGATCGACTCTTCGGGCGCCGACTTCCTCGCGGGCCGCTGGGTGGCCGACTACCCCGACTCCGACTCGTTCCTCTGCGGCCTCCTCCACTCGGAGAAGGGCCTCTTCGGCGCGATGGCCGGAACGCCCGACGTCGACCGCCTGATCGCGGCCGGACGCGCCGAGACGGATCCCGAGGTGCGCCACGAGATCTATCGCGAGGCCGAAGAGGTGATCGCGCGGCGCGCGCTCCTGCTTCCGCTCTTCCACGAGCAGGCGTACCGCTTCGCGCGGCCGGAGATCGACGGCTTCGACGTCACCTTCTCGTCCCCGATCGTGGCGTACGAGAAGCTGTCGGTGAGGCGCTAGGGCTTCGATCCGTGGCCTCTCTGGGCGACTGGACTTCGTATGACGAGGTGGCCTCGACGTACGACGTGGTCGCAGTCCCGCACTACTTCCGGGCGCCAGCCGAGCGGCTGATCTCCGCGCTCGATGTCTCGCCGAACGACGACCTCCTCGACGTCGGCGCGGGCACCGGCGCCGTCGCCGCGGCGGCGCTCTCTTCCGCTCGGCTCGTCGCCGCCACCGATCGTTCGTGGCCGATGCTGCGGCTCGCCATGCGAAGGAGGGTGGTGCGCTGCGCCGCGGCCGAGCTCTTGGCTCTCCCGTTCCCGGCGCGCTCGTTCGACCGCGTCACCGCCGGCTTCGTCCTGAGCCACGTCACACGCCCCGCCGACGCGGTCCGGGAAATGGCGCGAGTGCTCCGCCCGCGTGGCAGCGTCGGGCTCACATCCTGGGCCCTCGGCCCGTCGGATGGCGAGGCCGGGCTGGCGTGGAGCGAGGTGGCGCGCGAGTTCGCGCAGGCAACGACGCTGGCGGCCGAAATCGGGCGCGCGCTCCCCGGCGAGGAGGTGCTGAAGGACCTCGGCGCCGTCGAGGAGCTCCTGACGGGCGGCGGTCTCGACGTCCGTCACCGGGAGCGCTTTCGCTTCTCGATCTCGATCTCGACCGCCGACTACCTCCGCTCCCGGGCCTCCGCGCTCACCTCGCGGTTCCTGAGGCGAACGCTCGCGCCGGCTGCGTGGCGGCTCTTCGAGGCGCGTGTCGGCGCGCGCCTCTCGGAGCGCTTCGGCGAGCGGCTCGAGCTCGAGGCCGAGGTCAACCTGGCCATCGGTGCGCGTCGCCGCTAAGCCGTCGTCACTTCGGTTTCGTCTTCACGGTGACGACGTTCGAGTAGGCCGAGTCTCCCGACAGGTTGGAGGCGCGGACGCGGTAGCGGAACCACGTGTTGCGCGCGAGCCCCGGATCGCTGTAGCCGGTGACGTTCGCCGCCGTCTGGAAGATCTGCGCGAAGTTCGTGCACGAGTTGCCCAGGCAGCGCTCGACCTTGAAGCCGGTCTCGTTCGACGAGTTGTCCGTCCAGCTCAGGTCGACCTGCGACGAGGAGGAGCCGGCCGCCAGGTTGCTCGGAGCCGCCGGACCGCCCGCCGGCGTCGGCGTCGGAGTCGCCGTGAAGGACGGGGTCGGAGTGGGCGTCGGCGTCGCGGACGCGGTCGGCGTCGGTGTGGGAGTCGGCGTCGGGCCGCCTCCGCCGCCGCAGCCCGCGAAACGGAACGAGCCGATGCGCGTTCGCCAGTTGAAGCTGCCGTTGGAGGGGATGTATTCCTGCGTGTACCAGAAGGTGCAGTCGTCCACCGGGTCGACGGTCAGATCGCTGTAGTCGCCCCAGCGCGTGAGCGTGCCGGTCTGGCTGCCCGCGCCGGCGAAGAGCGTCGCCTCGCCTTGCGACAGGACGTTGAGCGGGTCGCTCGCGAGCCGTCCGGCGTAGCGGATCTGCGGGTTGATCGACGAGCTCGAAGCGCTGAATCCGACCGCGAGGTTGCCCTGCTGATCCATCGCGGCGCTTCCCATCCAGCGCCAGGTCGTGTCCGGCTGATAGGTGCTCTGCTGGAAGACCGTCACCGGCCCGGAGGTCACGTTGCGCAGCTCGAACCAGCGGATGCCGGCGACGCCTCCGGAGCTCACCGTGTAGTTCCCCACCACCGATTCGTGGTCCCCGAAGTTGCGGTAGGCGAGCCGGAACATCAGCCGATCGCCGATGCCGTCCACCTTGTTCGTCGTGCCGGACTGCGGCACGCAGCTCCGGGTGGTGGGGCAGAGCGACGTGAAGCCGGCCGCGGCCGGGCTCGCGACGAGGGTGAACGTCGAGCTCCCCGGCGCCGCGAAGTCGACGTGGAAGTGGAAGACCCTGTAGCTGCCGCCGCCCGGGAACTCCACGAACGTGGCCGGCGCGCCCGCGGGCGGCGGATTCGAGCCGTCGAGGTCGGCGGGAAGATAGACCTCCTCGCCGGATCCTCCGGTGATCCCGGTGCTGACGAACGTAGCCGCCTGGCCGGCCAGCATCTTCGCCCTGTCGAAGGCGAACGGCTGCGGCCCGAGGAACGCCGTGCCCGACGAGTTGAAGACGTTCATGCTCATGTAATACGCATCGGGCCATACGCTCAGGTGCGGGTAGTCGAAGAAGTTGGAGCCGAGATGGAACTGGTAGCGGAAGTAGCTGCCTGTGGCGTTGCCGGTCGTCGACACGGCGATGCATTCGTCCGTGGGAACGCTGGCCCCGGCGAACTGAGTGATGACCCAGCGGTCGGCGAGCTGGTCGTAGAGGACGACCGGATCGCCGGAGCCGCTGGTTTCGCAGACGCCGCCGAAGCCGCCCCAGAGCGTGCTGATGCCGGAGGGGCCGAGCTGTGACGCGCCGGTGCTCTT
>WNFL01007470.1_pt5 | contig 10299 bp, 10 predicted proteins | sample 5400361 | NCBI WGS metagenome assembly WNFL01 (sample SAMN13153351, study PRJNA577476) | soil metagenome | isolation source: 40 cm soil on Douglas fir-dominated hillslope | place: USA:California | collected 2013-09-17
CAGTCACGCCAATCCTGGCGGCCCGACACCGGGACAGGGAATTCAGCGCCCGCTCGGCTACGCGCTCGGGCAGCTCAACGGGACGCTGCGCATCATCGCCAAGACCACCGCGCTGGACGACGATTCACGTCGCGTCGCGGTGGCGAACAATTGGAACGCCGTACGTCCCCCGCGGCGCTATCCGCCATTCAAGCATGTCGTCTACATCATCAAAGAGAACCGCACCTACGATCAGATCTTCGGCGACCTGAAAGAAGGCGACGGCGATCCCGGCCTGGTCTTCTTCGACAGGACCTCGACGCCGAATCATCGTGCTCTGGCGCTTCGGTTCGGGCTCTTCGACCGCTTCTTCACCAACGCCGAGGTCAGCTCGCAAGGGCACATCTGGTCAACCGCCGCGTACGTCACCGACTACGGCGAGAAGACGGTGCCTTCGGTGTCCTCCGACCGCCGCGCCACCGTCGATGGCGAAGAGATCGACGAGCCCGAGAACGGCTTCCTCTGGACGNNTGGTAAATGGGCCGCAGGGCTGGCCGAAGACGCAGACGGACCTCGGCGGCGACGTCAGTCCGATCTATCCGCCGTTCAATGTCGAGATCCCCGACCAGAAGCGCGCCGATGCCTGGATCGAAGAGCATCAGCACTTCGTCGCCGATGGCAACATGCCGGCCCTGGAGGTGATGCACCTCGCGTCCGACCACACCGCGGGCGGCAACCCGAAGTACCACTCCCCGCGCGCCTACATGGCAGACAACGATCTCGCCCTCGGGCGCATCATCGAGGCGTTGACGAAATCGACGTACTGGCGCGATACGGTCGTGTTCGTGCTCGAGGATGATTCGCAGGCCGGCCCCGATCACGTCGACTCGCACCGCGGACCGCTGCTGGTCATCTCGGCCTACAACCGTCCCGGAACGATCCACCGCTTCGCGAACACCACCGACGTCATCGCCGCCATCGAAGACATCCTCGGTCTCGACCGCCTCTCGAAGTTCGACTACTTCAGCCGGTCATTGGCAGACGTCTTCGGCGCCACTCCCGACCTGACCCCGTACGCCGCAATCACGCCGGAGGCGAGTCTCGAGGAGATGAACCCGGCGAAGACCGCTGCCGCGAGAATGTCCGAGGGGATGGACTTCCGCGGACCGGATCGGATCGAAGATGCGCGCTTCAACGAGCTGCTCTGGATGATGATGAAAGGCGACCGGCCGATGCCGGCCGCCCAATCAAGAGCGTCGCTACACCTGCTGCAGATCAGCAGGTGACCTCAGCGCAGCGGCCGCAGGTCGATGATCACGCGCAGGATGTCGCCCAGTACTCGCAGGTGGCCGCTCACGCGAACGCCGTATCGGTAGCGGCTGTAGTAACCGTCCTCGTAGCCGCGGCGGAATCCTTCGCGGAAGTAATAGCCGTACTCGTCACGATCGACATAGAGACCGGTGTAGCCGTAATCGGCGTCCAGGTAGGCATACGAGTTTCGATAATCGAAGCGCCAGTGGTCCTCGCGGTCGGCCCGGCCGGCCTCAAAGCCCTGCTCGTAGCCATCGTTCACTGCATTCTGTAGAAGCAGTGCGGCGTAGCGATTGACCTCGTAGTAGCGTCCACCGCGCCCATAACGGAAACTCGGGGCAGTGTAGAAATACGGGTCGCGGTTGTAATCGTATGCACTCTGAAGGACGAGTTGCTGCTGACGCAGGCGCTGCAAGTATTGCTGGTGATAGCGGTACTGCGCCGTACGCCGCTGTCGCTGCAGGATCAGGGAGCGCTGCTGGAGAGCAGCCTGCTGCGCCTGCATACGCTGGTTGTACTGCGACCTCCGCAACCGCTCTTGTTCAATAAGCTGCTGCTGACGCTGCGCCGGAAGGCGCTGCGGTTGCTGAAACGACGGCTGCGGAGGAGGCTGATAAACGGCCGGCGGCTGCGGCCTGTTTTGCCACTACGACGGAGGTTGCTGGTATACCGGCACAGGCTGGGGCTGCGATACCGGCTGGGGTTGCGGGACGGGCTGCGGTTGCGGCACGTGACGAGGTTGACGCACAGGGTGAGGCTGCGGCACGGGCTGGGGTTGCGGCGTCGGCTGAGGTTGCGGCTGGGGCACGGGCCGAGGCTGCCGCACTGGTTGGGGCTGCGGCGCTGGCTGAGGTTGCGGCTGCGGCGCGGTTTGCGTCTGCACGGTCGGGGGCTGCACGGCCCGTGATCTTCCCCTCCCCTGTTGCTGCTGATCCTTCTCGCTCTTCTTCTGATCTTTCTCGTCCTGCTTCTGATCCCTTCTTCTTGTCCTTTTCGTCTTTTTTCTTCTGATCCTCGGTTTGCTGCGCATCCTGTGCGTACGCCTGTACAACCGGGGCCAGCAGCAGCGCGGTGGACAGTCCAAGCGCGGAAGCGATGGTTCTGGGTGTGCTGCTCATAGAGAGCTCCTCTCAATCCTGATCCTGCGTGCGGCTGCGGAGGCGGAATCGGAGGCACCGGCGCAGGCGGCCTGTCGGACGGGCTCGCAACCCGTCTCTCTGCATGAAACGCGCAGCGCTCATCTGTAATCGCTTCGACTCAGACGAGCTGCATGGCGAGCGTTCTGCTCAGGATGCCGATGATCTGTTCGTTCACCGGCCTGTCCTTCACGGCAATCCGCACGGCATTGCGCACTCCCATCGTGGAGGTGTCGCGGATGAAGAGTCCGTGTTGACGGCATCTTGCAACGACATCCGCAACGGACAGTCCGTCCGCCGGCAGATGACACAGAAGAAAATTCGCCGTCGATGGCATGACCTCGAGGCCGAGCGCCGCGAGGCCGTCACACAGCCGTGTGCGCAACTCGCGTGTCTGCCTGTATCGCTCCGCGTAATAGTCAGGATCGCCCAGCGCGGCAACCGAGGCCACTTGCCCGGTCAGGCTGACCGCCCACGGCGGAGTGATCGATCGCAATTTCTCGAGCAGGTGAGGAGCCGCGCAGAGGTAGGCGCAACGCGCGCCACTCAACGCATACACCTTCGACATCGACTTGCAGACGACGGCGTTCTCGCGCGTGACGGCGAACTGCTCGAGCGACTGATCCGCGCCGATGTAGTCGACGTATGTCTCATCGATCCAGACCAGCGTCGCCGCCGGCACACGCCGGAGAAACTCCTCGAGCTCCTGGCGCGGCACATGCGCGCCGGTCGGACTGTTCGGGTTCACAAGAACGATGAGGTCATAGCCCGGCCGCTGCAGCCGCCGCGGATCGAGACGATATCGATCATCGCGCGAGAGGGCGACGCGGTCGACGCGGCATCGGATGACCTTTTCGAGCACGTGCGCGTACTCGCCGTAGGCCGGGTCGGGAAGCAGCACCCGCGATCGAGGCGTGAGCCACTCGCGAAGGGCGAGATAGATGAGATTCGACGATCCGGCGCCGGGGAGGATGCAATCGGATTCGACGCCGCGGGTGCGGGCAATGGTCCTGATCATCCCCTCGCATCCGACGGGCGGCGACGTGCGCAGGAGCCACGGAAGGTGCTCGCGCAGCGTGCTGATCACGCGCGGCGACGGCGGGAACCAGGCATCGAGCACGTCGGCGTTGATGACCGACGCGCCGCGGTCGAGGTGCTCGAAGCCGTCGCCGATCGCTTCGAAGAAGGCTCCGCCGTGAAAGCACTCCGCCGGTTTGTGAAATGGGATAGCCAGATCCCACGCCGCCTCCTGCTCCAGGCGCGCCAGCAAGCCGGGATCGATGCGCTCACGAATCGCAGGCGCCATTCCGCTCATGAGCACGAAGCGGACCGCGCCGGAGCGAAACTCGGCACCGTAGCGTTGCAGGCCGGCCTTGGCGTAGATCTCGCGGACCTCGCGCCGTCCGATGGCGATGATGCGCGTGCCGCCATGCGCCTCAACCCAGCGAAGGGCGCCGTACATCAGCAGAGTGGCGGCGATGCCTCCGCGATGTTCCGGCGCTACCGTGAGAATGCGGATCTCGTACGTCCGCGCATCGAGGGCGAACGGGATCTCCTCGCGCCGCAGATATTTGTCGACGGAGTAACGGCCGTTCCGCGGAGGCGTGATGCTGACGAATCCGGCCATCCCGCCGTCGATCGTGACCACGATGTAGACGTTGTCCCGGTCCAGCGGATCGGAGAGCCGCCCTTCCGCGTTCTGCGGATGCTGCCCCAGCTCGCGCGCGTACACCTGATGGCGAAGGGCGTAGATGGCGGGCCTGTCGTCGTCCATCGCCAGCCGGCATCTCATTTGACGCGCCATACCGATCGGTATGGACTATAATTCCGGTCGTGAGCGGGTGTCAATACCGGCCGGTATGGTGAACCGGACAGTTCAGGATTGGGAGGATGCCGCGCTCTCCGCGATCGCGAAGGAAGAGCTGGCCTCGCTTGCCATCCCGAAGCTGGCCCGCTCCCTGAACGTGACCAAGGGAAGCTTCTACTGGCACTTCGCCGGCCTCCAGCAGCTCATCGAAAAGTCGTTGCGGCGATGGGAAGAGAGGGATCAGACCACTCTCGACGAGTTGCGTGAGATCGCCGACCCACGCCGCCGCCTGGCCGCTCTCTTCGAGCAGGCAATGGAACAACGGGAGGCACACGGTCTTTACGTCGCCCTTGCCTCATCGACCGTCCCGCAGGCGGCACGCATCATCAAGCGCATCTCCAACCGCCGGCTGAGGTTCCTGATCGAGTCGTACGCCGAGGCCGGCCTGAAACCCGTCGATGCCCGCGCCCGGGCATTGCTCGCCTACGCCGCCTACATCGGCGCGCTGCATCTGCGCCTCTCGAAGAAACAGGAGATCGACGCCTACGTCGCGCATGCGCTGAAGACGCTGATCCCGGCGCGAGCACTACGACGGCGAAACACGTAGCTTGCGGATCACAGATGCAATCCGGGCACGAACTTTCGCGTACTCGATCCCTGCCCATGCCTCAAGCAGCGGAATGAATTCCGGCCGGCCGGAGGCTTCGAGCTTGTCGAGAAACAGAAAGATCATCTGGCGATTGCGATCCTTGAGCTCGGAGAAATCGTATGGCGGCCCGTTATCGAGGCGTACTTCAAACGTCCCAACCAACTCCTCGGCCATCGTTTCAACCTCGATCGCCCATCCGCGCTCGGTGAAGACCACAACCGGCAGCCGGCCGTTGTAGGTGATCCGGAGATATTCGTTCTCGATCATCCAATCGATCCGGCGGAGGATCTCATCGAGAGGAACGTTGCGATAGAACCCGTACACCGGACAGAGGTCGAGGCCATGCTCGATGATGATTTTCCCCCGCGAGCCCTTGAGAACCTTCGAGAGCTGGGTACGCCCTCCGCGCCCGATCATCGTGTCCGCGGCCCGAAGGATCGCGGTAATCTCGCTGTCGCTGAGCTCTTCCACGCCGGTCGCATCGAGACGGTAGCGCACGCGCTGGCGATCGCGTTTGGCCATTGCGAGATCTTAACGGGTAACACCCTGGGAGCGCGGGCGTCTCGACCGCGTTTGATGCTCGGCATACTGCTGCTTGCAAGCGCGGGCGAGACGCCTGGCGAGACGCCCGCGGTCCCAGGAACTACGTCGACGAACTGTGTTGGCGACGCGCCTATCCCATAATGCTCTTCGGTCCGAGAGAGAACATGCAGACTCGCATCCGTCATCACTGCCTTGCGATCGTGCTGATGATCGCTTCGCTGAGCGTGTCGGCGAAGACGGTGCGGCAGTACATGCGTGCGCGATGGCAGGATCCGTTGCCGCATACGACCGTGCTCTCTCTGGCTCAGACGGGCGATGGGTTTCTCTGGGTCGGAACCTACGAAGGGCTGGCGCGCTTCGACGGCAACGAGTTCGCCGTCTTCGACAAGCACAACACGCCGCTGGAGAGCGCGGCCATCTCCTCGCTCCTCTCCGCGTCGGACGGAACCCTGTGGATCGGCACCGTCACCGGCGGGCTGTATCGGATGACCGGCGGCGTGATCGCGCGCATGGCCCGATCCTCGGTCAGCGGCTCGATTCGCGCTCTCGCCGAGGACAGGCAGCACACGGTCTGGGCGGCGGGCGATCGCGGCATCGCCCGGCTGTCGCTGCGCGACGCGCGCCTGCTCCCGATCCCCAATGGGGCCCAGCGCACGACGGTACGCGCCATCTCCGCGACCGGCGACGACGTCTGGTTCGCAACGGACGGCGAAGGGCTGGCGCGCTTCACCGGCGGACGCTTCACCGACTACACGATCGCCGACGGTCTCTCCAGCAACGTCATATTCTCGCTTTTGCCAACGCATGACGGACGCCTGCTCATCGGCACGCAGGGCGGCGGGCTCGATGTCTTCGCGCACAGCCGCTTCGAGACCATCGCTGCTGCCGGTGCCCTGGCGAAGACCAGTCTCTTCGCGCTGGCCGAGGAGCGGGATGGGAGTGTCTGGATCAGCGCGGAGGGAAAAGGGGTCTGCCATCTCGCAGGCGAAAGCTTCGACTGCGCACCGCTGATCGACGGCGCCGCCCCCGACGTATCGCGGTCGATGCTGGTCGACCGCGAAGGGAATCTCTGGCTCGGCGGCACGAACAGCGGGCTGCAGCGAATCAACGAGGGAAAGGTCACCAGTGCCACGTCGGAGACCGACAGCGACTCGATGCGCAGCGTCACACAAAGCGGCGACGGCACGATCTGGGGCGGCGGCGAAGGCGTGGGCGTTCAGTTTCTTCACGACGGGATTCTGATCGGCGACGGACGCAATCCGCGGCTGCCGAGCCTCTCCGTCCGCTCCGTGCTGGCCGATCGCGACGGCAGTCTGTGGGTGGAGTCGATCGCCGGGCTCACCCACATCACCGGCAAAGAGACCAGGACGTATACCGTCGCAGACGGGCTGACGTCGAGCTTCGTCTACGCGCTGGAACAGGACCGCGACGGCTCGCTCTGGATCGGCACGTCGACAGGCGTGAGCCACTTCGCCGGCGGCACGATCACCACGCTGCCGTCCGACGCGCCCGCCGACGTCCGCGCCTTGCACAGCGACAGCTCCGGCCACCTCTGGGCCGGCACGCGCAACGGGCTGCGCTGTCTCATCGACGGGCGCATCACGCGCTGCGGCGAGGGCGCTCTGCGCGACGCTTCGATCTTTGCGTTTCACGCCGACGCCGCCGGCGCCCTCTGGATCGGCACCAACCGCGGCCTCGTGCGCATGCGCGATGGACACGCCACCGTCTACAGCATGCGCGACGGTCTCTTCGACGACACCGTCTTCGCCATTCTCGAAGAAGACCAGGGAACACTTTGGATGTCGTGCAACAAGGGGATTCATTTCGTCCGCAAGAGCGACCTCGACGCCTACGACCGTCACGCCATCCCGGCCATTCCGTCAGGGTCGTTCGACAAGTCCGACGGCATGGCTGCGACGCAGTGCAACGGCGCCACGCAGCCAGCGGCGTGGAAGTCTCTCGACGGGCGGCTGTGGTTTCCAACCGTCAACGGGCTGGTGGCGGTCGATCCGAAGCACTTGCCGCGCAATACGCTGCCGCCGCCGGTCGTGATCGAACAGTTTCTCGTGAATGGCAAAGCCGTTCCGCCGGCCACGCTCTCATCGCTTTCACCCGAATCGCACAACCTCGAGTTTCACTATGCGGCACTGAGCTTCGTTGCGCCGGAGAAGATCCGTTACCGCTACAGGCTGGAAGGATTCGATCCGAACTGGATCGACGCCGAGTCGCGCCACGTGGCGTACTACACGAACGTGCCGAGCGGCAGCTACCGGTTCGTCGTCATCGCCTCGAACAACGACGGCGTCTGGAACATGACGGGCGATTCATTGGCGATGCGCATCGTGCCGCACTACTACGACACCTGGTGGTTCCGCGCGCTGGCGTTGCTGGCGGTGGCTACGGTCATCGTCACCTTCTACCGCGTCCGTCTCTGGCAGGTGCGCAAGAACGAGCGGCATCTCATCGCCCTCGTCGCCGAGCAAACCGAGGAGCTTCGCAAGGCCAAGCGGCCATCGATTCGCTGACGCAGGTGGCCAACCGCCGCTCGCTCGATGCCGCGCTGGCGCGTATGTGGGCGGAGCACTCGCGCACCGGCGATTCGCTGGCCGCGATCCTTTGCGATATCGATCACTTCAAGAAGTACAACGACACCTACGGCCATCAGGGCGGCGACGAGACGCTGATCCGCGTAGCCGGCGCACTGGCATCGTCAATCCCCCGCGCCACCGATATCGTGGCCCGTTTCGGCGGCGAGGAGTTCGTCATCCTCCTCGGCCATTGCACGCTCGAGGAAGCGGCGCGCGTGGCCGACCGCGTCCTCGACTCCGTCCGCTCCCTCGGCATCACCCACAGCAGTTCGACGACCGCCCCCTACGTCACCGTCAGCCTTGGCATCGCCGCGACCGTCCCCGAGCCATCCGCGGTCGCCGAGGGTCTGGTGAGGGAGGCGGATGAAGCGCTGTATCGGGCGAAAGAGGGTGGTAGGAATCGGTTTGCGGCGGCGCCAAGCCGTCATTTCTCACAGTCTGTCTGAAACCACTTGCAACGCCCTTTAGCCGAGAGTCCTTCTCCCACCGCGGTTTCTTGCGGGGGGAGAAGGGCCTGCCCTGAGCGAGCGAAGCGAGTCGAAGGGTGCCGACAGGCGGATGAGGGGGCGGTTCTCGCGCTGAAGTTGAGTGTTTTCATGAGTTTCCCACGCCCGTTCATGCGATACACTCCGAGCTCGATGAATTGGATCACTCTCGAGTACAGTAAGAGTCAGGTCGATGCTGCCGGCCGTACGCTGGCCGATCCCAGCGCTACTGGCGAACAGGTGAATGCCGCGCTAAACACGCTCAACAATTGGCGCGCAGCTCACAGTTTCCCATTGAACACGATCCAGGTAGGCCTACGCCAAAAGGCACGTGCCGCATACGAGCATGCACTAATCGCCCAGAGGCTCAAGCGCGTACCGTCCATCATTGAGAAGTTGCGCCGCTTTCCGACAATGCAATTGTCTCGTATGCAGGATATCGCCGGATGCCGGGCCATCGTCGAGACTGTTTCACACGTTCGAAGAATCCGGGTCGCGTATGCCAGAAGCCAGCAACAGCATCAATTCGTGAGCGACAAGGACTATATCGACAACCCAAAGGAGTCCGGGTATCGCGGCATCCACCTGATTTACCGTTATCAAAGCGAGCGCAAGACCGATTACAACGGCCGCCTCGTCGAGATTCAGTTACGCACACGGCTGCAACATGCCTGGGCGACGGCGGTCGAGACGATGAGTACGTTCCTGAGCCAATCGCTGAAATCGAGCGAGGGATCAGAGAAGTGGCTGCGTTTCTTTACGCTCACGAGTTCGGCGTTTGCACTCCTCGAGCACACAGCGCCCGTACCCGGCACGCCACGAGACGTGCGCACTCTTCGAGAGGGGATCGGCGCGTTAGAGAGTGAGCTGCAAGTGAGAGAAAAGCTGGGAACGTACGGCGAAGCTCTGAAGATTGCCGAAGATACCAAAATGGAGAGCGCCTATTACTTTTTGCTGTCGCTCATGCCCCAGGGATATCTGGCGGTGTATGGATACGAACGGGAACAGTTGGAAGAGGCTACGGCGCAATACCTGGCGGTCGAAAAAAGCCTCGCGGCGATACCTGGCGCGCAGGCCGTTCTCGTGGCCGTTGATTCTCTCAGCGCGTTGAAGCGCTCGTATCCCAACTACTATCTGGACACCCAGATTTTTGTCGCATCCCTTTCACGGATTCTCGAGCGGCCCTCGGGCTGAGGCAACAGCCAGCAGGTATTTCTACCTCGAGGTTGGCGAGTTGTCGGTTGTCAGTTGTCAGTTTTCGGTTGTCAGTTTTCGGTTGTCAGTTTTCGGTCGTGGGCTGTCGGGGTCGCGAGAAGAGAGTGCCGCAACCGGATAACCGATAACCGACAACCGACAACCGATAACCGACAAGAGCTCCGCTACCAGGTGTCGTTCGAATCCGGCGGACCGACGTCGGCACCCACGTTGGCGGAGACATCGGTCACGCCTTTGACCTTGCGCAGCTTTTCGGCGACGTCATCCCCCCCCTCGCCGGTGATCAGACCGATCTCGTGGAGGACCTCGCCGACCTTGAAGCCGCTCTTTCTCAGCTCTTTCGCCACATCCTCGAGCGGACGGTCGCCCGAAGTCGTCACTACCCAATCCTTTTTCTTCGTGGCCATGCGTATGCGCCCGATTGTACCCGTGAGCAGTTACGGTGCCTGCACCAGTCCGGAGCCGACGCGGGACGCCGGTGACGACAACGGCTTCGCCGTCTGGAGCAGCTTGTTCCAGAGGACCATGCCCCGCAGCGTCGCCGAGGTCTCCGCCCACAGTGCCGCGCAGCCGGCAACGTGCGGGG
>WNFL01186997.1_pt2 | contig 10299 bp, 11 predicted proteins | sample 5400361 | NCBI WGS metagenome assembly WNFL01 (sample SAMN13153351, study PRJNA577476) | soil metagenome | isolation source: 40 cm soil on Douglas fir-dominated hillslope | place: USA:California | collected 2013-09-17
ACCTCCTGCCGAAGTACGACGATCCGGTCATCTGTACCTACGATCTGACGAAGGTTCCCTCCAGGGTGACGATGGACGTCCTGCGGACGCACCCCGTGGTGATCATGGGCGGGCTCTTGCACGACAACCCGTTCTTCGTTCCGCCTGACCAGTTTCTCCTCGAAATCAGGGAGCGACGCGGAGATCGGCAGGGGCGCAAGCATGGCGAGCCGCATGTACATGGAACCCAATGCTGAGATCGTCCGGCTGCGAGCAGCGCTCCGGGACCTCATGGCGGTTTCCACCATCCCGGTGGCGTGGGTAGGCAGGGAACCGACCGAGATCGCCGCCGGCGTCGCCGACGTGTTGGTCGGAACGTTGTGGCTAGATTTCGCTTTCGTCCGTTTGTGCGATCCCACCGGCGCTGGCGCGGTGGAAGTGACGCGCGGGAACGCCTGGAAGGCATTCCCGGAATGGTTGCAAAGGCGTATCGCCGCGGACGGTCCGCTTGCCCGAAAGGAGATCGTTTCGAACACCGGCGGGGGAGCACAGCGATGCCGCGGTCTCGTGGCTCCCATCGGCGTCGACGGGGAGGGCGGCCTGGTTGCCGCGGCGTCCGCGCGCCTCGACTTTCCCACCGAGATCGACCAGTTGCTGCTCTCGGTGGCTGCAAACCACGCCGCCGCTGCATTCCAGACCGCGCGAGTCGAGCAAGACCTTCGCCGGGCCCAGGGCGAGCTCGAGACGAAGGTGGCGGAGCGGACGTCAGAATTGCGGGGCGCCACCTCCGAATTGCAAGCCATCCTGAATGCCTCGCCGGTCGGCATCGCGCTGTTCGGCGCGGATCAGGGCATCCTGCGCTGCAATCCGGCATTCGAACGCATCCTCGGGTGGAGGGCCGACGAGATCACCGGGCGCCCCGTCTGCGTCCTCAAGACCAATCGGGGTGACCCGAGCGATCTCATGGAGAGGGTGCGTCGAGGAGAGGCGTTCGCCAACGTCGAAACCCGCCTCCTTCGCAAGGACGGGTCGGAGTTCGACGCCGCGGTCTCCTGCGCTCCTTTGCTGGACGGGAGCCCTGCAAGGTTCGTGGCAACGATCCAGGACATCAGCGACTACAAGCGGACCGACGAGGCCCTGCGGCGGAGCGAGGCCTACCTGGCGGAGGCGCAGAGGCTGACCCACACGGGCAGCTGGGCGCAGAGCATCGCGACCGGAGAGGTCACCCACTCTTCCGAGGAGCATCTCCGGTTGTTCGGCTTCGATCCGAAAGGAGGCCTGCCGTCCACCGAGGACTTTCGCGGGCGCATCCACCCGGTGGATCGAGAGCGGTCCATCGAGCTGCAGGCGAGGGCAATCCGCGAAAGGACGGGCACCGAACAGACCTGCCGGGTCCTCCTCCCGGACGGCGCTCTCCGATACATACACACGATAGGTCATCCTGTTTTCAGCGCGTCCGGCGATCTGGTCGAGATGGTCGGCACCACCATGGACGTGACCGAACGCAAGCAGCGGGAACACGAACGCGACCGTCTGCTGGCGAGCGAGCGCGCGGCCCTGGCCGGAGCCGTGGCTGCGCAGCAGCGGTTCAGCGATCTCGTCAACTCCGTCGAAGGCGTCGTCTGGGAAGCGGATGTGCCGGGCTTCCACTACTCGTTCGCCAGCAAGCAGGCGGAGCGCATCCTCGGGTACCCGGTGGAACAGTGGTTGTCCGAAGCGGCGTTCTGGACGAATCACCTCCATCCCGACGATCGGGCATGGGCTTCGCGGTTCCGCGAAACAGCGGTCGCCGACAAATGCGACCACGATTTCGAATATCGAATGATCGCCGCCGACGGGCGCGTCGTCTGGGTCCGGGATCTCATGACCGTGGTGCTGGAGGAAGATCGTGCAACGCGGTTGCGCGGGGTCATGGTCGACATCACGGAGCGCAAGCGGGCGGAGGATGAACGCCACGCCCACCTTCGCTTCTTCGAAAACATGGATCGGATCAACCGGGCCATCCAGGGGACGAACGACCTCGAGCAGATGATGAGCGACGTCCTCGACGAAGTGCTCTCCATCTTCGACTGCGACCGGGCGTGGCTGGTCTACCCTTGCGATCCGGAGGCGGCATCCTGGCAGGTGGCGATGGAGCATTACCGGCCGGAGTTCCCCGGCGCACTGGCGCTCGGCCCGGTCCTGCCGATGGATCCCGACATCGTCGAGCTGTTCAAGGTGATGAGGGATTCCAGCGGTCCCGTGCAATTCGGTCCGGGCTCGGAGCTTCCTCTGCCGGACCGGGTGGCGAGGAGTTTCAGCATCCAGTCGCAGATTTCGATGGCAATCTACCCCAGGGCTGACAAACCGTACGTCTTCGGGCTGCACCAATGCTCCCGCGCGCGGGTCTGGACGCCGCAGGAGCAGCGGCTCTTCCAGGAGATCGGCCGGAGGCTCGCCGATGCGCTGACTTCGCTGTTCATGTTTCGCAACCTGCGACAAAGCGAGGCCCGGCTCGAGGACGCCCAGCGCATCGCGCACGTCGGCTACTGGGAGCGCGATCTCCGGAGCAACCGCCTGACCTGGTCGGACGAAACCTATCGCATCTTCGGAGTGCCGCCGCAGGACCGCTCGGTCGACTTCGCCAGGTTCCAGGACCTCATCCATCCGGAAGATCGGCAGATCATGAGGAGCGCGACGGCCGAGGCGGAGCGCGGCGGCCGCCGCTACGACGTGGAGTACCGCGTGACGCGGCCCGACGGGGACGTGAGGGTCGTTCATACCCAGGGCGACGTGAAAAGGGACGAAGCGGGCCGGCCGCAAAGCATCTTCGGCATCATCCAGGACATCACCGACCGCAAACGGGCGGAGGCCGAAGTACGCGAGAGCGAGCGGCGTTATCGATACATCTTCCAATCCTCCGGAGTGTCGATCTGGGAAGAGGACTTCTCCCAGGTCCAGGACGCCATCGAAGACCTGAAAAGCAAAGGCGTGCGCGACCTGCGCGAGTACTGCGCGCGGCATCCGGAATTCGTCGAGCAGGCCATCGCGATGGTGAAGATCGTCGACGTCAACGACGCCACGGTGGAGATGCTCGCCGCGGAGAGCAAGGACGAGCTCCTGCTTTGCCCGCACAAGGTGTTCCTGCCGGAGACCTGGGGGGTCTTCGTGGACGTGCTGGTCGCCATCGCGGAGGGCCGCACCTCCTGGGAGGCCGAGACGAGCCTGCAGACGCTGAAGGGAGAGAGGCTCACCGTACTGATGACGATGACCTTACCGCCGCCGCCCGGCCGGCTCGACAACATGCTCGTGACCGTCATGGACATCACCGAGCGGAAGCGGGCGGAATACCTGACCGGGCAAGTCTTCGAGAGCCTGCCCGATCGCGTATCCATCGTCGGAAGAGACTACCGGTACCGGCGGGTGAACCCGGTGTTCGAGCGGAAGTGGAAGATGCCGGCCGAGATTCGAGCGGGTCGTCAAGCCTGATCTGGACCGATGCTTCGCCGGCGAAGACGTCAGCCACGCCGACTGGTTCGCCGCCAATTCCGGCCGGCAATACCTGGTGCTGAGCTATTCGCCCCTTCGGCCCGACTCGGATCGGGTGGACGCCGCGCTGGTGATCGTGCGCGATCTCACCGACCACATGCTCGCGTCGGAAGCTTTGCGGAAGGCGCACGCGGATCTGGCGCACTTCAGCCGCGTGACCACCATGGGCGAGCTGACCGCCTCGCTGGCGCACGAGATCAACCAGCCGATCGCCGCCGCGGTCACCGATGCCAACGCCTGTCTGCGGTGGCTGACGCGCGCCGTGCCGAACGTGGAAGAAGCGCGCGAGGCTGCCTCGAGGATGGTCAAGGACGGCACCCGCGCGGCCGACATCATCAGCCGCATCCGGTTGCTCTTCAAGAAGGGCGCCACTCCACGCGAGCCGATCGACGTCAACGAGGTGATCCAGGAGATGATCGTCCTGTTGCGCAGCGAGGCCACCCGGTTCTCGGTTCCGATCCGCGCCGAGCTTTCCAGGGGGCTTCCCAGGGTCAGGGCAGATCGCGTGCAGCTGCAGCAGGTGTTCATGAACCTCATGCTCAACGGCATCGACGCGATGAAGGGCATCGGCGCTGACGGGGAGCTGACCATCCGGTCGGAGCGCGCCGCGGGCGGCCAGGTCTTGATCTCGGTCAGCGACACCGGCATGGGACTGCCGCCGCAGCAGGGGGACCTGATCTTCAACGCATTCTTCACCACCAAGCCCGACGGCACCGGCATGGGGTTGCCGATCAGCCGCTCGATCATCGAGTCGCACGGCGGCCGGCTGTGGGCGGCCGCCAACGCCGGACGCGGCGCCACCTTCCAGTTCACGCTGCCGTGCGAGGTGGAGGCCCGCCGATGACCTCCGCGGACGCTCCCACCGTCTTCATCATCGATGACGACGCCGACGTGCGCGCGTCGATAGAGGGCCTGCTGAAGTCGGTGGGGTTGCGGTCCGAGTCGTTCGAGAGCCCCCAGGAGTTCCTCCACAAGCTGTCCTCGGATGGTCCCAGCTGCCTGGTCCTGGACGTGAGGCTTCCTGGGGTCAGCGGACTCGACGTCCAGCACCAGCTGGCCAAGGCGGGCATCCAGCTTCCCATCATCTTCATCACCGGGCATGGCGACATACCGATGTCGGTCAAGGCGATGAAATCCGGCGCGGTGGAGTTTCTCACCAAGCCCTTCAGGGACCAGGACCTCCTGGATGCGATCCAGCAAGCGCTCGACCTCGACCGCGTCGCGCGCCGGCGCCAGGAGGAGCTTTCGGAGTTGCACAAGCGGTACGGCACGCTGACCGCGCGGGAGCGCGAGGTCATGAACCTGGTGACCTCGGGCTTGCTCAACAAGCAGGTCGCCTCGGACCTCGGGACCAGCGAGATCACCGTGAAGCTACACCGCGGTCAGGTCATGCGTAAGATGCAGGCCGGATCCCTCGCCGAGCTGGTCAAGATGGCGGAGAAGCTCAAGCCCTCGCCCGGCAAGTGAGTCTCCGTTCGTATGGCCTGACCATACCAATGGATCATGGAAAGCCTGCCCCGCCCCTCGTACGGTAGGGGCACACAACAGAGGAGACTCATCGATGACCATCAAGAACAAACTGGCGCCGTTCTTCGCAGCGGGCGTGTTGGTGTCGTCCGTCGCAGCGCGTGCGCAGACGGCGAACAACCCCGACACCAGCTCGTCGGCCACTGGCCAGACGCAGGGCTCTCAGTCGGGCTCCTACGGTGGAAGCTCTGCCGGCTCCACCGGCGACGCGGGGGCGAGCAGCTCGGATCCCTCGTCCAGCGGATCCGGGATGTCGTCGCCGGGCGCGAGCACGTCGGGCATGGGTGGAGACGCAAGCACCACCTCGCCGTCGGCGAACACGCCGAGCAGCACGAGTCCGTCCAGCGCGGATCCCTCCAGCAGCACGGGTTCGTCGAGCACCTCGTCGGACTCGGGGCTGGGCAAGTAGATCGCGGTACCGGGCCGTCCCCTACCTGCGGGACGACCCGGCATTCACGTAACTGGTCCTGAAGTTGCTCCTTGCGGCGCCCTCGGGAGGAACGATGGAACGGCAGTTGGGCGTGGTCGAGCTTCCCGGCGAGCGGGACGTGTCGGCGCAAGCGGTGGACTGCGCGGGCTTGGGAGTCTGGGAGATCGTCGCCGCGACCGCCACGTGGCGTTGCTCGCCGCGCTGCAAGGCGCTGCTCGGAATCGCCGAGGACGGCGATCCCTTGGATGCGCTGTCGGAAGAGGACCGCGGGCGCTTCAGCGAGGCCATCGCACGCACGCTGCGCGGTGGCGAATACCGTCTGGAGTTCAGGGCCGGGGCTCGTTGGCTATCGGCGGACGGGCGCGTCGTGCGCGACGGGCCCGGCCCGATCCGCATCGTGGGGACGCTGCAGGACGTCACGGCGCAGAAGGTCGCGCTCGAGGAGCGGGAGCTTCGGGTCGGCGAGGTGGCACACGAGCTCTTGAACCCGCTCTCCGCCATCCGCCTGGGCGTTCATCTGGCCCGTCGAGGCGGACCCGGAGCGCAGGAAATGCTCTCGCGAGTCGATGCGCTCATCGGCGCCGTCGAGCGCATCGTCGCCGATCTACTGGATTTCAGTCGCTCGCGCTTCGGGGCAAGCCGGCGAGGGACCGTGGCGCTCTCCGACGTCTGCCGGTCGGTCATCGCGGACGCGTCGATGGTGCACCCCGGCCGCGACATCCTGCTGGATGTGCGCGACGACCCCGTGGGGAAATGGGACGCCGAACGGCTCCGGCAGGTCCTCCGCAACCTGGTGGCGAACGCGCTTCAACACGGTGGACTCGATGCGCCCGTCGAAGTGTCGTTGACGGATTCCGGCGACCGGGCGGTGGTCTCGGTACTCAACCGCGGCCCCCCCGTCCCCGACGAGCTCCGCGCGCATCTGTTCGAGCCCTTTCGGCGCGGGACCTCGAAAGGCAGCGGGGTGGGCCTCGGCCTCTACATCGTGAAGCGCATCGTCGAGGCGCACGGCGGATCCGTCGAGATGAGCAGCGACCCGGCCAGGACGGTCTTCCGGGTCGCGCTGCCGAAGGGATGAGAGGCCGCCGTCGCGCGAGGTAGGCGATCCCTGTCGGACCCCGTGGCGTTAGAATGGGCCCGCGGCTCACGAGCCGCGAGAGGAGACGACATGGCCGTGAAACCCATTCCTGACGGGTACAATACGTACACGCCGTACTACGTCGTCGAGGGCGCCGCGGAATTCCTCGACTTCCTCAAGAAGGCGTTCGGGGCGGAGGAAACGCTCCGGATGCCTGCCCCGGGCGGCCGGATCGGACACGCCGAGGTGCGGATCGGCACCTCGATGCTGATGCTCGCGGACGCGAGCCTTCCCGAGCATCCGGTCCGCCAGTTCAACGGCATGCTCTACGTCAACGACGCCGATGCCGTGTTCAAGACCGCGGTGGCCGCCGGCGCCAGGAGCGAGCGCCAGCCGGAAAACATGTTCTACGGCGATCGCATGGGCGGCGTCGTCGACAGGTGGGGCAACCACTGGTGGATCGGGACGCACGTCGAGGACGTCTCGCCGGAGGAGATGAAGCGGCGCATGGCCGCCGCGAAGAAGACGTAGCGTCCAGATCGACTGGGGGGGGCTACTGGGCGCGGCCTTCGGGTCCATCCAGAGCACCTCCCAGTGGTGGCCGTCCGGGTCCTAGAAGCTCCGCCCGTACATGAAGCCGTGATCCTGCGGATCGCCCGCGGGGAGGCGTCGCGGCAATCCGAACAGCGGAAACAGCGCCTCCGTGTCGAGAAACGAGTTCCACGCGGCGATGCGCTCACCCGACAGCTCCAGCACGATCAGCGCCCATGGGCGGAACCCGTCCTCCGGCCCGGCGGCGCGGTAGTGTCCGAAGGCGGGCGATCCGCAGGCCGCGGTCGGCACCAGCCGCGAGCCCCGGCAGCCGGCCCCGCGGCCGAGGAGCCATGTCCGGATCGCATCGTGGCCGCGGAGCCAGAGCGTGTAGGGCGGCATGGACAGGATCGCGTCCTCGTGGAGGAGCGCGACCAGCGCGTCGACGTCGTACCGCAAGAAGGCGTCGACGTACCGGTCGACGAGCTCGAGCTGCACATCCGAGAGCGCTTCTCCGGCGGCGGCCACCTCGGCCACCTCACGACGCTCTAGCGTTGCGCGCGCGCGCTGCAGGGCGCTGTTGACCGAGGCGACCGAGGTGTCGAGCCCTTCGGCGATCTCGGCCGCGGACCACCCGACGACCTCGGCCAGAAGCAAGGCTGCGCGCTGCCTGGGCGGCAGGTGCTGCAGCGCCGCCACGAACGCGAGACGGATGCTCTGCCGCAGCACGGCGAGCTCCAACGGGTCGGCGCCCGCGGGCAGCACCCGGGCATCCGGCACCGGCTCGAGCCAGTGCGTTCGCGGCAGCGCATCGAGCACGTCGTCGGCGGTGCCGGCTGGGGCCCGCCGCGAGCCCTCGGCCAGCATGTCGAGGCACACGTTGGTCGCGATGCGATAGAGCCAGGTTCGCAGCGACGCGCGGCCGTCGAATCGCTCGAGGCCGCGCCAGGCGCGGACCATCGTTTCCTGGACGGCGTCGTCCGCGTCGACGGCGGATCCCATCATCCGGTAGCAGTGGCCGGTGAGGGCGGTGCGGTGCTCCTCGAGCTGCGCTGCTGGGATCGACATGACGGGCGAGATTAACGCGCGCTCGAAACGGGAGCCACCGCGTCTACTCGTGACGCAGCGCCGCAATCGGGTCGAGGCGCGCCGCCCTCCGCGCCGGGTAGAACCCGAAGAACACGCCCACGGCGATCGAGATCGCCGGCGCCAGGGCGAGCGCCCCGATCGGCACGGTCACCTGCCATCCGAGCACCTGGCTGAGCACGGCGCATCCCGTCACACCCAGCAGCAGTCCCAACAGCCCCCCGAAGAGAGTGAGCAGGATCGCTTCTCCGAGGAACTGGAGCTGCACCGCGCCGTCGGTCGCCCCCACGGCCAGCCGCAGGCCGATTTCGCGCGTCCGCTCGGCGACGGAAACCAGCATCACGTTCATCACGCCGATGCCGCCCACCACCAGCGCGATCGAGGCCACGGCGACGAGCAGGGCCGCCAGGGTATGGCTGGTCTCGATCTGCGCCTTGATGATCTCGTCGGGCCTTCGGACGTTGAAGTCGTCCTCCTCGCCGCGCCCGATCCGATGCCTCTGCCGGAGCAAGGCGGTGATCTGATCGATGGCAGGGTTGACCGCCTCGGCGGTGATGGCCGAGCCGACGATGTCGTCCAGCCAGGTCTGGTTCCGCCCGCGGAGCTTCTTCTGCGCGGTGGTCCAGGGCAAGAGGATGGTGTCGTCCTGATCCTGCCCGGTGCCGGACTGGCCCTTGCGCGCCAGCACCCCGGTGACGACCAAAAGATGCGAGCCCGCGCGGATCATCTGCCCGACCGGATCGGCCGCGCCGAACAGCTGCTCCCGCACCGTCTGCCCGATCAGGCACACGCTGGAGACGCGCCGCACGTCCTCTTCCGTGTACGGCGCGCCTTCGGCGACCGGCCACCTCTTGATGTCCAGGTACTCGGGGCCGACGCCGCGATAGTGCGTGCGCCAGTTCCGCTCGCGAAAGACCACTTGCAACGTGCCGTCGACGTTGGGCGTCGCGCGCTTCATCAGCGGCACGTCGCGCAGGATCGCGTCGGCGTCCTCGAGCGTGAGACTGGTGGTGCCGTGCGCTCCCGTGCGGACCCCGCTGGGAGCCCGGGAGCCCGCCTCGATCCAGACGAAGTTGTCACCGAGGTTGCGCAGCTGCTCCTCCGCCCGGCGCGAGCCCGCTCGTCCGATCGCGATCACGCACACCACCGCCCCGATCCCGATCATGATCGCCAGGGCGGCCAGCGTGCTCCTCAGCTTGTTGCGCACGAGGGCGCGGAACGCCTCGACGCAGAACAGCGCGGCGGTCGCCTCCAACGAGGGCATCGAACGAGGTGTACGGTTGCCCAAGGGCCGGAGTCAAAACCGGGAGAGCCAGTCCGGCATCCAGGCGACGCGGAAGCTGGGATGGACGAGGCGTCCCGGGTAGGCATCCAGCTCGGCGACGAGCTCGAGGTGTTGCTTGGCGAGCAACCGGACGCCGGCGATGAGGAGCGGGTCGGTGGTGCGGCTGATCAGCTCGTATCCGTCGGTCGTCACCCGGAAGATGCCCGCCGCCCGTGTGAGACCGATGCCGAGGTACGGAGTGACGCTCGCCGGCTGGAAGTCCAGGCGATAACCGGCGCTCGCGTCGGCGCCGAGCTCGAAGTTGTCGAGCGTGTCGCGGACGACCGGATCGGTGACCGGGCTCATCGACCTCGCCACCAGGACGAACCCGCGGACTCCGAGCGCCAGCGGTCCCGGCGCATAGGCCATCTCCGCCTCCAGCGCGGCGAAGTGCGAGCTGACGTCGCGGATTTGAATCGGCGGGATGTAGGCGAGACCGACCGAGGCGCGGAAGCCCTCGGGAGCGGGCAAGCCGAGCGCCGCGCGCAGTCGCGGGAACACCGGGGTCCGATCGGAGGCGGTGATCTGACGCTTGCCGCCGGTGGTGCCGTCGATCGGCGGAATCGCGATGATCTCGAGGCCCAGGCTGAGATCGCCGTTGCGATACGCGCCTGGCGGCTCGAGCGGCCCCATCGCCACCAGGAGCGAGTGGACCTCGATCAGGCGCTGCTGCTGGTCGAGCATGGTCTGCGCGCGCGCCGCTCCCGCCGCCGCGACGATCAGGCAGGCGATCGAAGATCGCCTCATCGTGCGGGCGCCCGCGCGAGGCCGGTGAGGAAGACTCCCGCGGCGTCGAACCCCGCGTAGTACATGGCC
>WNFL01362344.1_pt2 | contig 10299 bp, 11 predicted proteins | sample 5400361 | NCBI WGS metagenome assembly WNFL01 (sample SAMN13153351, study PRJNA577476) | soil metagenome | isolation source: 40 cm soil on Douglas fir-dominated hillslope | place: USA:California | collected 2013-09-17
ATCCTGGCCGAGGATGTGCCAATCACGCCGAATATTGCCCTGCGGCTCGGCAAATTCCTGGGCAACGGACCCGAGCTTTGGATGGACATGCAGGTCGCTCATGATCTTGCGGTTACTGCCCGCGCCATGAAGCGCGAACTCGAGGGCGTCCGCAAAGTGGCCTGACAGCTAAATACGGGTCTTGGCCGCGGCGGCGAAGCGTTCGAAGAGGTAATGCGAATCCATCGGACCCGGTGAAGCCTCCGGGTGATACTGTACCGAGAAGATGGCGCGGTTCTCGACCCTGATGCCGCAATTGGTGCCGTCGAAGAGCGAGACGTGAGTCTCTTTCACGCCGCCGGGCAGGCTTTCGCGATCCACCGTGAAGCCGTGATTCATCGAGACGATCTCGACCTTGCCGGTTTCGAGATCCTTCACCGGATGATTGGCGCCGTGATGGCCCTGGGCCATTTTGCGCGTCTGTCCGCCGAGCGCGAGACCGAGCATCTGATGGCCGAGGCAGATGCCGAACACCGGCACTTCCGCATCGATCAGTCCACGGATCATCGGGATGGCGTATTCCCCGGTCGCCGCCGGATCGCCCGGGCCGTTTGACAGCAAGACGCCATGCGGCCGGTGGCGCATCACGTCTTGGTGCGTGGATTGCGCCGGCAGCACGATGATTTCCGCGCCCGATCCCGCCAGCAGACGTAGGATGTTCCGCTTGACGCCGAAATCCACCACGACGGCGCGCCAACTCGGATTGTCCTGCCGCCCATAACCGCTGTTCCAAACCCATGGCGTTTCGTTCCAGGTGAACATTTGGCGGCAGCTCACCTCTTTGGCGAGATCGAGTCCTTCGAGGCCTGGAAAATCCTTGGCCTGCGCACGCAAGCCCGCAAGATCGAACCGACCTTGCGGATCATGCGCGATCACGCCATGCGGCATGCCGGATTCCCGAATCCGGGCGGTCAAGCGCCTGGTGTCGATGCCGGACAGTCCTGGAATGTTGTGACGCTTCAGCCAGCGGTCGAGCGTCAATGACGCGCGATAATTGGAAGGGCTCTCGGCATGGGCGCGCACCACCAGGCCCCGCACCGCGGGCGTGATGGATTCGATGTCTTCTTCGTTCGCGCCGACGATGCCGATATGGGGAAAGGTGAAAGCGATGATTTGTCCCGCGTAAGACGGATCGGCCAGGATCTCCTGATAACCCGTCATCGCGGTGTTGAAGCAGACTTCGCCCACCGCACTTGTCTCGGCGCCGAAGGCGTGACCTTCGAATGCGGTCCCGTCGGCCAACACGAGAATACCGGTCTTGCGTGCAGCGAAAAGCCCCGCTCCCTGGGAAGGAGCGGCTGCGCGAAAGGCCTCGGTCATCGGCCGATCCTGTTGGGATGCGCCGGCACCATAGGGACGCGTGAGATGCGCGTCAAGCTGGGCCGATATGCAATTCCTTTCGCGTTATCAGTAGCTTACGGGATTTGCGACACTCCGTCCTTTGGCCTAATCTCCGCGCCCTCTCATCAAGGATGCGACTCATGGGACTGCGCGACCGCTTCAACGAAGCGATGAAAGACGCGATGCGGACGAAAGCGACCAAGCGTCTTTCCACGGTTCGCCTCATGCTCGCCGCCGTAAAAGACCGCGACATCGCCGCCCGCACGGAAGCCTCGCGCGAAGGCATCTCGGACGATGAAGTCCTGGCGTTGCTCGCCAAGATGATCAAGCAGCGCGAGGAATCGGCAGCGACCTATGATTCCGGTGGCCGGCCCGAATTGGCCGCGGGCGAACGCGAGGAAATCGTCATCATCCGCGAATTCATGCCGCGCCAGCTTTCACCCGAGGAAACCCGCGCCGCCGTCCAGGAGGTCATCGCCGCGACCGGCGCCGCCTCCTTGAAGGACATGGGCAAAGTCATGGCCGCGTTGAAAGAGCGCCATTCCGGCAGCATGGATTTCGCCAAAGCGGGCGCAGCGGTGAAAGAGCTGTTGGCAACGCCGAAAGCCTGATGCGCGCGACCGCGCAGTCGCGCAATGTTTCGCTCGACAATCCCTCCCTTGAAAAGGGAGGGTCGAACCGCATTTTGGCGGTTCGGGGAGGGATCATGCCACTGCGCCCGAAAATGATGACCCCCACCCGACGCGCCACGCGCGTCGACCTCCCCCTTTCAGGGGGGAGATATCCCGCCGGACGGACATCGTCCAGCTGGTGGGCCGGCGCATCAAGCTCGAACGCAAGGGCCGCGTCTTCTGGGGCCTCTGCCCGTTCCACAAGGAGAAGTCGCCCTCGTTCAAGGTCGAGAATGAGCGGCGCACCTATCATTGCTTTGGCTGCGGCGCGGGCGGCGACGTCTTCAAATGGCTGACCGAGACCGAAGGGCTAAGCTTTCCCGAGGCGGTGCAGAAACTCGCCGGCGAAGCGGGCATCGAGCTTCCCGCCTGGTCGGCCGAAGACGAAGCGCGCGAGACGCGCAAGAAGTCGCTCTATGAAATCATCGCGCTGGCCGCGACATTCTTCGAGGACCAATTGCGGGCGCGCGCCGGCGATGCAGCGCGGCTTTATCTTCAGTCGCGCGGGCTGGAGTTGGCGGCGTGGCAGCGCTATCGCCTCGGCTATGCGCCCGACAGCAATTCGGCGCTGAAGGACCATCTGGCCGCCAAGGGCGTTGCGCTCGACGACATGGTCGAAGCGGGGTTGGTGAGGCCGGCGGAGGACAACCGCGCCGCGCGCGATTTTTTCTATGACCGTGTGATGTTCCCCATCGCCGATGTGCGCGGGCGGATCATCGCGTTCGGCGGGCGCGGGCTGACGCCGGACGCCAAACCCAAATACATCAACACGGGCGAAACGACGCTCTTTTCCAAGGGCCGCCTGCTCTACAATTTCCAGAGCGCGCGCGATGCGGTCTTCAAGGGCGGCGCCACGCTCATCATCGCCGAAGGCTATATGGATGTGATCGCGTTGGTCGAGGCGGGGTTCCCCGGCGCGGTCGCGCCGCTTGGTACCGCGCTCACCGAGGACCAGCTGGCGATGCTGTGGAAGGTCTCGCCCGAGCCGATCCTCTGTTTCGACGGCGACGAGGCGGGCTTGCGCGCCGCCAAGCGCGCGAGCCAAATCGCCCTTCCCCACCTCCTCCCCGGCCAATCCCTGCGCTTTGTGTTCCTGCCCAAGGGCGAGGACCCCGATTCCTTCCTGCGCAGCCAGGGCGCGGAGCCGCTGCGCGCCCTGCTCGCCAAGGCGCAATCCTTGTCCGATATGCTGTGGGCGGGGGAGACCGAGGACCGCGATTTTTCCACCCCGGAGCGCCGGGCCGGGTTGGAGGCGGAGCTTGACCGAATCGTGAAGGCGATCCGCGATCCCAAAATCGCCGATTATTACCGCCGCGACTTCGCCGAGCGGGTGTTCAAGGCCTTCAAGCAGCGCAAGGCTTTTGCGGAAAAACCGCGCCGCCGCGAGGAACAGCGTTCTGCCTTCCGTCCGGGCCGGGGGGAGAGAGGGTTTCAGCCGCCCCAGGATGTCTCGGCCGCGGTCAAACGCAGCCTCCATGTCGTGAATGCCCTGTCGGCGGCCAAGAATTTGAACGAAAGGCGGCTTCTGGCGGTGCTGATCTGTTCGCCGCACCTCATCGAGCGCTATTCCGAAGCGCTGGCTTGGCTAAGTCTGGATGATCCCCAGCTTGACAGGATCAGACGCGAACTCCTAAACCTCGCGGCTTCAGGCAAAAGTCTTGACAAAGCGGCCGTCCAGAACCACCTCGTTCGTCAGGGATTAGGGTTGCTTGCTGAACGGCTTCAGACCCATTCCGTGCTGCAGTCCGACCTCAAGGGCCAGACCGATGAAGATGCCCGTGAGGTGCTTTGGCTGCGTACAAGGGCCCAATTGGCCGATCCCGATTCTTCAGGCATAGGCGAGATCAAGACGCGACGTGATTTGGCGCTTCAGCGTTATTTAGACGGCGGGTCGAACGAAGATTGGAATGAGTTGCAGCGATTGAACGGTGAGATTCGCGCTTCTCTGGAAGCGGATGGGAAACGAGACGGGAAGTGATCAAGAAGACTCTGACGAAAACCAGGCCTGCGGCCAAATCCGGAAAAGCCAAGCGCGAGCCGGTCAGGGGGTCGGCCAAGCCCAAACCGCAGGCGGCGCGCGCGACCGCCGTGAAACACGCGCCCGTCAAGACCAAGATCGAGGTTCGCAAGCCCGAGCCTAAGAAACCAGTTCCCAAAAATTTCAAGTCCGAGTCCAAGCCCATTACAAAGCCCATTCCCAAGATGATGCCGATGCCCAAAATGTTGGGCAAAGAAGCACCCAAATTCGCCCCCAAGCCGCAGGATCCGAAATCCGCGAAAGCGGAGCCGGCGAAAGCCGCTGCGCCGAAACTCGCGATTCCCGTCGACGCGAAGGCCAAAGCCGGCCTGAAGGTGGACCCCAAAGCGCTGTCCAAGAAGAACGGCGCCGCGACGCCCGAAGGCGCTCCCGCAGGAACGCCCACCAAGGACGATCCGGACGCGCCGCTTCTGGATATGTCGGATGCCGCGGTGCGCAAGATGGTCACGCGCGCCAAGCAGCGGGGCTACGTCACCTATGACGAGCTGAATCGCGTGCTGCCCTCCGACAAGGTCTCCTCGGAGCAGATCGAAGACACCATGGCGATGCTCAACGAGATGGGCATCAACGTCATCGAGAGTGAAGAGCAGGAAGAAACCGAGGGTGAGCAGGTTCCCGCCGTGGCCGCCGGGCGGCAAGTCGCCGAAGTGCCCGAGAAGGCCGAAGAGACCTATGACCGCACCGATGATCCGGTGCGGATGTATTTGCGCGAGATGGGCTCGGTCGAGCTGTTGTCGCGCGAAGGCGAAATCGCCATCGCCAAGCGCATCGAGGCCGGGCGCGAGCTGATGATCGGCGCGCTGTGCGAGGGCCCGCTGACCTTCGAGGCGCTGACCGTGTGGCGCGACGAATTGATGGAAGGCAAGGCGCTGCTGCGCGACATCATCGATCTCGAAGCCATGTATGGCGGTATGCCCGGCGCGGAAGGCGTGCCGGGTCAGCCCGGTGTTCCCGGCGCCATGCCCGGCATGCCCGGTGGTCCGCCGGCGCCTGGCCCGAACGGCGCGCCGCCGGTTGGCGCACCGCCGAAAGCGTTCACTCCGCCGCCGCCACCACCGCCTCCGGCTCCTCCTCCGCCACAGGTCAAACCGGCAGCGGTGAAGGCCCCCGGGGAAACCGCCGAGGGCGGTGAAGGCGAAACCGGAGAGGGGGGCGAAGGCGCCATTCCGGGCGATGAGGATTTCGACGACGAGAGCAATCTCTCGCTCTCCGCCATGGAAGCGGCGCTGAAGCCGCAAGTGCTGGAGACGCTCGATCAGATCGCCGCGCTCTATAAGCGGCTGGGCAAATTGCAGGACGCGCAGGTGGAAGCGGCGTTGGGCGCGGAGGAGCTTTCCACCAGCCAGGAGCGCCGTTTCCAGAAGCTGCGCAACGAGACGGTGGATCTCGTCAAGAGTCTGCGCCTCAACAACAACCGCATCGAAGCGCTGGTCGATCAGATGTACGGCATCAATCGCCGGCTGCTGTCGCTCGAGGGGCGGCTGCTGCGCCTCGCCGAAGCGCAGGGCGTGGATCGCGTCGATTTCCTCAAGCAATATTTCGGCAATGAGCTCGACCCCAATTGGGTGCGCCGCGTCGGTCGCCTGACCGGCTCAGGCTGGAAGGATTTCGCGCACGAGGATCGCGACCGCATCAAGACCTTACGCGACGAGATCCAGACGCTGGCGCAGGAGACGCGCCAATCCATCTCCGATTTCCGCCGCATCGTCCAGACGGTGCAGAAGGGCGAGCGCGAGAGCCGCCAGGCGAAGAAGGAAATGATCGAGGCCAATCTGCGGCTCGTGATCTCGATCGCCAAGAAATACACCAATCGCGGGCTGCAATTCCTCGATCTGATCCAGGAAGGCAATATAGGACTGATGAAGGCGGTCGACAAATTCGAATATCGCCGCGGCTATAAATTCTCGACCTATGCGACCTGGTGGATCCGCCAGGCGATCACGCGCTCGATTGCGGACCAGGCCCGCACCATCCGCATTCCGGTGCATATGATCGAGACCATCAACAAGCTGGTCCGCACCTCGCGCCAGATGCTGCACGAGATCGGCCGCGAGCCGACACCGGAGGAATTGGCGGAACGTCTCGCCATGCCGCTGGAGAAGGTGCGCAAGGTGTTGAAGATCGCTAAGGAGCCGATCTCGTTGGAGACGCCGATCGGCGATGAGGAGGATTCGCATCTCGGCGATTTCATCGAGGACAAGAACGCGATCCTTCCGATCGACGCGGCGATTCAATCCAATCTGCGCGAGACCACGACGCGGGTGTTGGCGACGCTCACGCCGCGCGAGGAACGCGTGCTGCGCATGCGCTTCGGCATCGGCATGAACACCGACCACACGCTGGAAGAAGTGGGCCAGCAATTCAGCGTCACGCGCGAACGCATTCGTCAGATAGAGGCGAAGGCGCTGCGGAAGCTGAAGCACCCAAGCCGTTCACGGAAACTGCGCAGCTTCCTGGATAATTAGCACGGCGAGGCCTGTCGAACGGCGTGAGCCGGTGAGGCTTAACTAGGCCTACGATATCCTACTTCTATGGGATTTCGATTCGCATGTATTTGGAGGACCACAATCCTCCGCACTTCCATGCGAATTATGCCGGTAATGACGCTTATGTAAGCATCGCGACCGGTGAAATCCTTGAAGGACGATTGCCCAGGAATGCCGCGCGTTTGGTGAAGAAATGGACGCTGGCGCGACAATCGCTGTTGATGGATAATTGGAAGAGCGCCCGCTCCGGCAAACCCGTAAAGAAGGTTCCAGGCCTCGATGCTGACGAGAGTGACCAGGCTTGAAAAGCTCGGCGATTTTCGCCTCCGCGTTCATTTCAATGACGGGAGTTGCGGAGAGCACGACTTCAGGGCACTCGTCTACAAGCCCGGAGAAGTAAATGTGCCGTTGCGCGAGCCTTCCTATTTCGCGCGTGTCTTTCTCGAGGACGGCGCGCCAACTTGGCCCAACGGCTACGACATGGCGCCGGAATGGCTCCGACGTGAAATGGAAGCGGCGGGCGAATTGCGGCGCGACGCGGCAGAGTAGTCGGATGCCGGGCTCTCCTTCGACAAGCTCAGGATGAGGGGCCGGGTTAGTCGCGCCATTTGATGGAGCAGCCCGTGGGAGACCGCCTGCCAATTCATGCTGCCCTTTGGAGCCGACGGACTTTGATGGCGCGCTCATTCTTTCTTGCTTGTGCCAGATCGTAGTCGAGCTGCAGGCCAAGCCATACCTCGGCGCAGCCGCCGAACGCCTTGTCCAAACGGATCGCCATCTCAGGTGAAATGCCGCCCTTGCCATTCACCAGATTGTTGAGCGCCTGACGCGTGACCCCGAGCGCTCTCGCCGCGTCCGTGACGCTCAAGCCCAGCGGATCAAGGCAATCGTGACGCACCGACAGACCAGGATGCGGAGGGTTCTTCATACTCATGACGCACTCCCTTCAATGATAATCGAGATAGTCCACATCTGTGGCGGCGCCTTCCTTGAAGCGAAAAGTAATCCGCCAATTTGCTTGGATCGTAACGCTCCAAAATCCTGCGCGATCGCCTTTCAACGGATGCAACCGCCACCCGGGCAAATCCATATGCTCGGGGCGCGAAGCACGATCGAGACGCGCCAGTACACGCCTAATTTTGTCCAAATGATCCGGGTTTAAACTTCGCGGATTGTCGTCCTCATAGAGCCGTTTCAATGCTCGATTTCGAAACCGCAGAATCATCGTGGATTTGTATAGTGACAATGGTCACTTGTCAAGCCAATCGGTAGCAGTGTCGCATCTTACATCCTCAATAATTCGTCGGCTCGCGGACGCTCGCCGGCTGGGTGGCCGGTTCGAGCCCGGCCATGGTGAGTGCGGTCAGCTCTACGGCCGTGGGGAGTTGGGTTAGTCGCGCCATTTGATGGAGCAGCCCATGGAGGGGATCTGGTCCTTCGGGCCGTGGCCGGTGTCTGCGACGAGTTTCATCGCTTCATAAAGCTCGCGGCGCGCGTTCTTCACGAGCGTCGTCTTGGATTCATCCAGCCGCCCGCGATATTGCAACTCGTCCTTCGAATTGAAGCCGAAGAAATCGGGCGTGCACACGGCGCCATAGGCCCGCGCGACCTCTTGGGTTTCGTCAACGACGTATGGGAAGGGGAATTTGTGCTCAGTGGCAAACGCCTTCATGTTCGCGAAGGAATCGCCCGGCGATATCTTCGTGTCGTTCGGCATGATGGCGATGACGCCAATTCCCATCGCCTGCAGCGCGCGCGCTTCGTCGGCCAGCCGGTCGATGACGGCGCGCACATAGGGACAATGGTTGCAGATGAAGACGACGAGCGTGCCCTTGGTCCCGCGCACGTCCTTCAACGCATAGGTCTTGCCATCCACGCTCCGTAGCGCGAAGTCGGGCGCCTTCCAGCCGAACTCGCAAATCGGATTCTGCAACAGCGCCATCGCGGCCTCCATATTTTCCTCGGGCGCGAACCTGCCACTCCTCGCCCGCGCCATCAATCGCGGAAGTCCCCGGAGGGGGGATGGGAACTTTGACGCGCAGGCTGCGTTGCAGGCGAGAGAGGGGCGCATCGAAGGAGACCCCCTATGCCCATGACCACATCGACGTCGACTTCCTCTTCGAAGACGACCCCGAGCCAGCGCAAAACCCTCGGCCGCGTCATGCATGAATATGAGCATGGCGAGCTCAAGAGCGGCCCCAGCGGCAAGGCTGGTCCGGTGAAGAGCCGGAAGCAGGCCATCGCCATCGCGCTGCACGAAGCGGGCGCTTCGAAATATGACAGCCCGCAGGAACGCCAGCGCAACTATGCGCGCACCAAGCAGAAAGAGGCGAAGGGCGAAACCTTCCAGCAGGAGGCGGAAGGCAAAAGCCATGTCGGCGCGCGGGGAAAACGCGAAAGCTCCCCGGCGATGGGCGGCGAGAACGCGACCAAACCAACACAGCGTGCGAAGTCGACTCGCCGCAAGGCGAGCAGCTCGCGATAGCGTCAAAGACGCAACGCTTGGGCTGGAAACCAGGGATTGTCCGGCCCTTTTTCCGGAACCTCTGGCCTGAGGTTGCGTTTGCCAATCAAGGCGAGGGGGTAAATCGCAAGGAGGAAACCTCCATGGCAAAATCATCAGCAAGCCAGAGGAAAACGTCGGGCCGCGTCATGCATGAATTCAAGCATGGCGAGCTCAAAAGCGGAAAAGGCGGCAAGGGCGGCAAGGTCAGGAGCCGCAAGCAGGCGATCGCCATCGCCATGCACGAGTCCGGGACTTCGAAATACGACAGCAGCAGCGAAAAGAAGAGCAGTCTTGCCAAATCGAAGCGCAAGGAATCGAAGGGCGAGACCTATCAGCAGGAGAAAGAGGGAAAGTCGCGTGTCGGCGCGCGCGGCAAGCGCGAAAGCTCCCGTGCGATGGGCGGCAAGAACGCGACCCGCACCACGCGGCGCGGCAAAGCCGCAAGCTCCGGCAGGCGTTCGCGCACCAGCACCACGCATAAGAGGAAGAGCAGCACCGCCAGCCGCAAGCGCAAGGCTTCGTGAGGATCCCCAAGGCCGGCGAACCAGGGATGCCTTCAGAAGATGGATTCCCGCCTTCGCGGGAATGACATGGATGGATTGTAAGCGGGCGGAAAGCCCTCGTGCCGTTTTGGGCGCGGGGGCTTTTCTATCGCGTCCTCAGATCATTGCGTGTGCTTGATGCGGTCAGGGGCCGGGATGCAGAACGGGCCGAATTCGGATTCTTCGCAGCCATAGGCTTGGCCCGTGATGCGGTCGAGCTTCCAGGCGACATTGTTGCCGGCGATGGTGATGATCGTGTAGCGGCTGCCGAGAACCGAGGACGCGCTGGCAATGGCCGTCGCGATCACCAGCGCTACCGAAATGATCCAGACGTGAGAGTTGCGCATGTTGCCCCTCTAGAGCCGTTTTGGTTTGACTCGAATCTAGTAATTAGCCGCTTCGGATGCCCGCCTTCGTGGGCACGACAATTGTGTTTTTTCGCTCCATTCCAAAGCCCCTCTAAAGTTTGATTTTGCCGTCGCAGATGTCGCGATAAAGCTCGGGTGTCAGCGTCACATAGCGCCCGCTCGCGGCGTCGCGCACATAAAGCGGATCGGAAATCGTCGCGGGATCGAAGCCCTCTTTCTGCAGCTCAATCTTGCGCTGCTTGAACGTGCTGGTGACTTCGATCTCGCGCTGGAAACGCAGGAAGATGGGGCGGGCGAAGAACGGCAGG